>ERZ791615.8-NODE-8-length-167107-cov-44.6742_pt1 | contig 167107 bp, 158 predicted proteins | sample MGYA00510273_ERZ791615 | MGnify/ENA primary metagenome ERZ791615 (study PRJEB30046, sample SAMN00715185) | human gut metagenome | study: EMG produced TPA metagenomics assembly of the A metagenome-wide association study of gut microbiota in type 2...
CTCACCACTCTGAATGTTGAACTGAGCCAGACGGTCTGCTCCGAAAACATCAAAGGCCATCTTCTTAGGATATTGCTCTTGTGTTTCTATTACATAAGTCTGAGACTTCCACTCACCTCTTGCAGAGACGCCGCTTCTTTCAGGTAAAACGGCAATAACTTTTCCTTGAATTTCCATTATTTTTTATTTAAAGAATTTTGTAAAACCAAATCTGCCAACTCATCAAAGTAGGCTGCATCCTTGATAGCGGAGTCCTGTTCGCCTGTAACCTTTGATGCTATTGAGCCTTTCTGCATAATCAAGCTATAAAGATAGCCGTCGATGGTATTTGCACCCATGAGAATCCACGATGTAACCGCATTCTTCTGACCGTTACGATAGGCACGGCATTCACACTGCGACAAGTCTGCCATCGTCCATGGGAGCTCGACGAACACAACATTGGAAGAAGCCGTAAGCGTAAGGCCTACGCCTGCTGCTTTGATGGAGCAGATGATGATTCTCTTTTTCCTAGCCTGAAAAGAATCGATAGCCCACTGCTTCTGCTGCTGGCTATCGGAACCGGTTACGGTGCAAACCTCATCCGGGAACTCTTTCTTGATTGCACTAACGACATCACGATGCTCGGCAAATACGATTATCTGTTCTTCGGTATCATGAAGGAACTCTATCGTCGCCTTCATCTTTCCTCGCCCGGATATCGAGCGAAGGTTCATAAACCTGACAAGAGCCTTCATTCTAAGCTTTTTCCTAGCCTCTTCCTCGGAGCAGCTCTTGTATTCGAGAAGGAACGTGAGCAGGTCTTTCTGACAGGTATCGTACTCTTCCTGCGTTTCCGGGTCGAGGGCGACACTGATGGTCGTTCTGGTCAGATCCGGCAAATCCTTGAGAACATCTTTCTTTTCTCTGCGGAAGTAGCACGTTTCGTGTATCTTCCGGTTAAGCTCTTCAAGATTCTCGTTCTCACCGTACCTGTTACAAAACTCGCCAAACCCTCCGAACTCGTCGTTCAGACGACCGAGGATAGCAAGCTGGCAGGCCAGGTCTGTTGCGTGATTTACAACGGGCGTACCTGTAAGCTCATAGATATACTCCTTACCCTGGCACAGTCCCATGATGATTTTAGACTGCCTTGTTGATGGATCCTTGACTCTTGCAGACTCGTCGATAATCACAGACTTGATAATCTTCAGTTCATCACGAAACAGGAAGTTTTTCAGCCGTAACGGTTTCGGACCGAGGCTTACGACGAAGTATTTTGCAAGCGACTCGTAATTGCATATCACTACATCATACAGGTTCATCTTAGTAAGATGATATCCATATGTCGCATTGACGGAATCGGTAAGAATGAGAGGCCGGAGGTTCGTAAACTTCTTTATCTCTCGTTCCCAATTAACCTTAAGTGCAGCAGGGCAAACAACAAGGCAGGGAGTTGCCTTTGCACGTTCAATGGCGACGATAGACTGAACCGTCTTACCGGTTCCCATGTCATCGCCATTGATACAGCGTTTCATGGCAAGTTCCATGCGCACACCTTCTTCTTGATAATCGTATAATTTCGGTTTATCTGACATAATAATAAATTATAATAAACACCACATGCGGAAAGCCCATTCAAGAGCCTTCTCCCTACCACGCAAATACAACTCGTCACCACGTTCAATCTTCTTATAGAATACTTTCTTCTTGGTCTTGGAGACCGCAAAGATAAAGTCCTGGTTTCCGTATCTTGGGTCTATACTGTGCGTAAGGTCCATGTACCATGCACGGCTTCTATCCCAATCGACGAAATCGATCTGAGCCTCAAATTGCTCCTGTGACGTAGCTGCGGTGGTCTTCAAATCACCGCCAAACTCGCCGAGCCACCAGTCGAACTTGCAGCGTACCGGAAGCTCGAACTCGAAACCCTGGTATTCCATCTTCATGTGCGGATTGATGAATGTTTTCTGACCGACCGCATTCTTCAGGACGAAATCAAGGAACCTATCCTTCGTTGCCTGTTTCTTCAGAACAGCAAGCCTGTCTAGACCCCATTTCCAATCCTTCTCCGTATATTTCTCGTCATCAACCGTCATGGCGTAATGATTGCACTTTTCCGGTTCGGTAACGAGAGCGTCAACGAGTGTACCGAGATGGAAAGCCTTTCTCTTGTCCTCTTCCTTTACGAAGTTGAGCTGCGGGTTCAGGGCAAACTTCAACGCAGTGAGGTCCGAATTGGAGACCTCACCACGAGAATAATAAGGGTCAAACGGTTGTTCTGCCATATTACTTAGCCGTTACCTCATCCTCATATTTAATATAAGGAGAAACGATATACTCTTCTTCGCTGTTTGCGTGTTTCTCACACGCCTTGCGCATGAACTCCAATCTGGAAGCAAGCTTGTCTGGAGACATCTTGGAGCCTTCAATCGTCCACCACTGCTGGATGATGTCGAGCCAGGCATTCTTGTCGGTAACAACAAGGCGTTTTGTTACCTTGATTTTCTGCTTACCGGTTTCTCCAACAGAAGTCTGGGCAAAGAGCGACTGAGCCTGTGCGGTAGCGTGCTGGGCTGCATTTTCTGCATCACGCTTCTCCTGCTCAGCCGCAAGCTTTCTCTGCTGCTCTTCCTTTGCGGCTTCATCAGCCTTACGGATAGCCTCTTCCTTAGCCTTGCGTTCAGCCTCAGCAGCGGCAGCTTCTGCTTCCTTACGTTTGCACTCTTCCTCAGCAGCCTTCAGCTCGGCTTCCTTTGCCTTGCGTTCAGCCTCGGCAACTTTCCGCTCTGCCTCCTTGCGCTTGCGCTCCTCCTCGTCCTTGATACGCTGAATCTCCTCCTGCTTCTTGCGCTCTTCCTCGGCAGCCTTACGTGCTTCCTCCTCTTTGCGCTTACGCTCCTCTTCAGCCTTGCGAGCTTCTTCTTCCTTACGTTTGCGTTCCTCTTCTGCCTTCTTGATTTCAAGAAGTTCAGCAATCTTAGAATCAAACTTCATAAGAAGCTCATCACGTGTAGCATTTACGGTCTGCTTATAAGATGCAAGCAACGATGCGGAAATCTCCTTGTATGCGCCGTTCATAATATCCTTTGCATCATTTTCCTCAATTTCGGAAGAGTATGAAGGCTTGTTATTAACGAACAGATGTCCGAGGTCAAGAACATCAGAACACTCTGTAATACGTTTCTTAACTTCATCCTTGTTGTCAAGGGTGAGAAGAGAGAACGTGTTATTAAGTGAGTTGATAGCAGCAGAAGAATGCTCTGTGAGGAGATTGTTCAAGATATCAATCGTATCAGTCTTCAGCTTAATCTTGGCCTCCTTGATGCGCTCCTGGCGCAGGCGTTCCTGCTCAGCCTTACGCTGCTGTTCAAGCTTGTATGCCGCATACTCGTTGCGCTTCTCCTGAATCTTATAGACAACAGAATCGGTGTTTTTGATAGAGATAAGGTTCTCCATCATAGTAAAACCCTTACGGACAATATCGAACACTTGGGTAACACCCTTACGTTTCTCCGTCATTGCTTTCTCTGTCAGTTTAGCTTTCTTGATAAACTCAGCGGCTCTCTCGTCAAGAGCATCGTTCATTCCGGAAACGCCAATATCAAACAACAGAGACTCACCTGCATTCACACATGCCTCATAAGATTTCCTGTTGGCTTGCACCGCATTTTCCGTATCAGATTTTAGCGTTGCAATCTGTCTTGTAATATTGTTGGCTTGTTGTTGTACCAACTGCAATTCTGTATTTTCTGCCATATATAACAATTTTAAAATGGTGAATCACTATCAACCTTTACCTTTACACCTTTATCTTCCGGTGCGGCATCACCAGTACCAAAGGCTTCCTGAGTCGGTTTCTGCTGAGTCTGCATGTCGATATCGGCCTGCAAAAGAGCGCCCAGACCAACCTTCAGTTTAGGATAGCCCTTGAACGCATGCTTGCATGTCTTCGAGATAAGGAAGCCTGTGTCGATATCTCTGAAATACGTTCTACCATCGTTCCCGACATAGTTTCCGCCGTAAAGAGCGTTGGCTTTGTGTTCTTTACCTCCGAACTTCTCCGAATACGTACGGAGACGGTCGATACCTTCTCGGTCTAGAACGAAGTAATCGTAGGCATTGTTCGGAAGAATAATCTTCACGTAACAAGCAACGATGTATGAATTTTCAGGTCGAGGATAAGTCTTTGCGTAATCAACGTACTTATGTCCGTCTCGTTCACCAAAACGAAAATCGTCACAATTGTAAACTACTACAGGATTGTCACAACGAACAATCTGGCCGGCTCGCTGGCGAAGAAGAATCTCGCCATATCCAGTATAGGTGATCTTGGCCGTATAATTCGTTTGCCGGGTATTCTTGTCGTAGTTACTGTAACCCATGAGGTAACAGAGTGTCGTAGTTCCCTTTTCGAGAGACAATCCGTTAATTGCCAGATTCATGAAGGCATCATGAATATTCAGTGACGGAGCTTTTTCAAGATAGCCCTTGAATGAGCCGTTGAGAAGTTCTTCGTTGAAGAATGCTTTCTGCTCTTCGAAGAATACTTCTCCGCCCTCTCCGAACTTCTGATTGTACACCTCGATGAATCTGTCTCTTGCCAAATCGCAAATCTGATTATGAGGCGTTTTGTTTAACTGCTCTATATCCATTTGTATAGATTTTTAAATTAATGAACTCTATCTAAATATCTGAAGTAAGTTTCCACCGTCACGCTTTCGCCCTTTTCATTAAGGCGTTCATAATGAAGTGGAACCTTACCGAGTTTTCTACCCTCACCTTCAATGTAGTTGAGGTATGCCGCCTTTCGGGCCAGCTGTACCGACTTGCTTCGTGGAAGTTCCATGATGCACGCATGCACCTTACGCAAGTTAAGTACAGCAAAGGCCACTTTGGCGGGCATTTTTGCTATTCTGTTATCTATTTCTGTCATTACACTTCCATAATAGGAATCTCAGGACAGAGCTTACGAATCTTGTCAAGCTCCGTATTGATGATCTTGTCGCGGGATTCTTCGATGATACATTCTGCATCAGCAGAGATAAGCGTCAGTAATGCCATGTTGCCTTCGACGTGAGCGATAGTCTCGATTGAAAGCTTCTCAGGCTCTGCGCCCTTGAAAATAGGAATATTGATAGTGAACGATGGAGGAAGGTTAGAGTCTACAGCCTTCTCATAGTTGTCAGTCACAGAACCATTATCGCTGTATTCCTTCTTGATTGTTGTCTGAACCTTTGCTGAGAAGCTCTTGAGGAGATTGACGAGTTCCATGTTCTTCTCCTTCGTCTCGAAGAAAGAACGGTTGAGTCGGAAAAAGTCACCAAGCTGTACCGGTTTCCACAACTGACCGTCGTTGATATGTAATCCCTCAAACTGGCGAGACAGCTGAATAGAGCCGATGATTGTCTGTGTAGTGCGCTCATCATTCTCGTTTGTAACAAGAGTAACAACGAGCTTCTCTCGATTAACCAGGATATGCGTATGCTCTTTGTCAATCTGCTCTGTACCCCAACGCTTCTCAAGGAAGGCATAGATACAGGTAATAACACCGTCTACCTGAAGATTAAGAGGCTCCTTTGCAGGAAGCTTATAAGGGTTCTCATTACCAACCTCACGGAGAACAAGCTCCGCAGAAGTCTGTCCCGGAGCAAAATTTACTTGCATTTTTTCATTGTCCATTTTACAAAATATTTTAGAATTTAGAAACTATGTGAAAGCAGACTACATAGCCTGCTTGTCACGATTAAGTGAGTATACATTGCTAGGGAGTTCGTCACGTGTTGCCGGACGAGAAGAAACAAGATTACCCTCCTTGTCATAGAAGGCAGTCATCCTTGCTTCACGGTCAACGAACTTGTAAACCTTCTCGTTAACCATGCTACCCTTCTGCTTGATTTCCTTAAGGAGAGAAGAAATCTCTTCCTTGATAGGTTTCAGCTCTGCCTTTTTCTGCTCACGGAAATCCTTGATTTCCTCCTCGATATCAGATGCTCGTGCAGACTGAAGAGCGAACAGGTCCTTCTTCTTCATCAGCTCATCAGAATTGAATCGCTTGATGAACTCCATTTTCTCAACAGAGTCCGCGTTGTTGGCGAGGAAATCCTCACGCTCCTCCAGGTCCTCATACTCATGACCGAGGGTTGCTGAAATAGTTGCTTTTTCTTTTGCCATTGTGTTATATGAATTAATGTGTTAATACTCGGCGCCAGCGTCCACGCTTAAATTTCTTGTCCGCGTGAATTCCGAACAATTCCGGTGTTGTTACGCCATTCATCATAGGAAGCACATTGCCCTTCTTCAAAATACTTTCGAAATGAGAAGAAGTGACAGGAGCGTGGCAGATGATGTTCTTCTTGACATCATACAGGTTGCCGTACTTTGATACTACGCCCATTACACGTCCTCCTCCATTATTTTCAACAACTCACGGAAACCTTCAGCGCCATGCACCTCTCCGTTTTTCACTTTTTCCTGGAGTTCGCCGAGCTTCTTCATCTTAGCGAGGAAAGAGTTCTTCTTGTCCTCAAGCGAATTGAGGCGCTTGGTGATTGCCAGTTCCTGGGTATCACTGAGAATGATGTCCAATGCGATGCCGGCGAAAAGGTTCGTATTATTCTCCCTCTTGCCTTCATCATCAATCTCGTCGATATCACGAGTAAACTGGTTTTTGCCGTCGATAACCTTCTTGATTTCATTGAACTCAGAAAGATTCTTCGAGATGTCGAATGCTCTGTCAACAAGAGCCTGCTTGTCAATTACTACACTGACGATAATTTTGTCTTTGTCCATAATTTAAAATATTTAGAATTAAACTACTAGTCTTCCTTATCCCAACCAAGGAGATGTGCGACGAATGCGCATGCAGCGAACATAGCTACTGTTGCTATGAGACTATTGATAATAATAACCATATCTTCTTGTTTTATACCTTATTATATAATATAGCAATCGGACGGTGGATAATCAACGATTTTCCACTCGTTCTTCTTTATCTTGATAGCCTTACGGAATATCACAACAGACTCGCCGTTATGACGTTTCCTATTGTGAGCGATAAGTCTTGCCACCACAGCCTTTGTTGTAATCGAGAACTCTCTGAGCTTTGAGGTATAGAGGCTCTTGACATCACATATCACAATCTTCTCGCCTTCCCGGTAAACGAAGTCGGCAGTATAGTTGTGGCCGTAAAGCAATGACCTTCTTTCATACTTGACCTTAGTTTTAAGCTGCTTTGGTCTCAGCATCCATACAGGCTTAATTGCCGTGATGGTTACCTGTCTGTGAATACAGCTTATATTAGGATCATCGAGGATTGTCTGCAAGTACAGATACTCCTCTCTTGAATCGTATTCGTTCCCGTCAGGAGCGTAATACTTCTTTGAACCTACGCGTCCCATGTCTTGCCGGCCTCCGCTCCGGGATTTTTGAAAAGCAGATTGATAGCATCAGAGCCATACCTCTGCCACATTTTATTACCCCACTGAATAAGATATTCACCCTTTCTGGCTTCAAGTCTACCATCCGTATATTTCGGTTTAATGCGAACAGTAATGTCCTTTCCGTTCTGTTCTATGCTTTCAACGCATTCCAGATTCCGAAGAGCATTAATGTTTTCCTTACTGATTCTTATTGTATTTTTAACTTTCATCTATATAAAACCTCTCCGTTTAGCCACCACGCAAGGCAGGAGAGGTTATTGCACGTGGTTATTCGTGATGTGGAAGAGGTCAACGTTAAAGGGAGGAGGGAGAATTGACTCCCTCACTCCCAAAGATAATCAAAAACTGTAAATTTATGGCACTCACACAATTAAGTGAGCCACATGCAGGACTCGAACCTACGACCAACCACCATGTTAGGCTGCTCTGACCAACTGAGCTAATGTGGCTTGTACCTCCTACTTTCACAAGCAAGAGGATATTAATACTCAAATATAAATGACTTATAAGAAAAAGTGCCGACCTCTGTCAGCTAATGAAAAAATATTTTTTTGAAATTTACCTACTTGGGAAGCCCAGGGGAGACTCCAACTCCCAACCTCGCGGAAAGAGAACCGCGGCTCTATGCAGTTGAGCTACTGGGCGACGCATAAGTTAACCAATCAAAATTCTTGAAAAATGAAAGAAAATTGGGAAGAGAGGATGGATTCGCACCATCGACCTCCAAGGAATCTTCCCCTGGCGCTCTACTACTGAGCTACTCTCCTCAGAAATAAAAAATAATCTATTCTAAAATAGATAGACGTACCCTATCTTCTCAGACCCCAGATACGCAAAAAACAATCTTTTCACATATAAACAATTTAGAGCTTTAAAAATAAACATTTGTGGCAGGTACAGAACTCGAATCTGTGACCTCTAGGTCATGAACCTAGCGAGCTACCAACTGCTCCAACCTGCGATGTGTGCAGCCTATCTTCACAGACGAGCTGCATTTTTAATTGAATTAATTTGAATATGAAATACAATAAATTACTTTTTGGAGGCTAGGGCTCAACGAAGAACCTCTTGCGATGATAAGATCGGTATCATTTTGTTATCGCCGTGCATCAGTTACACTACTAACCTCTTGATTATATTTTATGAATGAGCAATTCTCACTTCATTTGGATTTACCAGACTGCAACGTTTTCGGCAGTGCTTGCACCGACAATTCTTCGTTCCGGTGTAGTCCGTCTGCTTACTTGATGCAGATTAGCTGGATTTTCGTATGTCGTGCGTCCTTTCGCCAGGTCACGGCATCCATTGATGCTCTCCAGTTACTTCTTTTACACGCATACTATTTCTGTGCATCAACATGTCAAAGAACTATCTTCCATGTCCGCTCAACGAAACTCTCATCTGACGCAAGATTGTCGCTACCCGAACGACCTACTTTATAAGGTATAAGGACTTACCTTTGCGCCGTCAGAGAGGAATTCAACTACTAAACGGAACTAAAAAAAAGAGTGTGACTGAGGAGGGACTCGGACCCTTCGACCCTCGGTTTAGGAAACCGATGCTCTATCCAACTGAGCTACTCAGTCTGATTTGGGGCGAAAGAAGCTAAACGAACAGACATCGCCCCAAAGTGTCTACCGCTGTAGACGTAAACAAAATAACTAACAACATGCTCTCACGAGCAAATGAAACAAACCTATAACTTTAACCATACCAATTTTCAACACACTTTATGCTCTTCAATGAGCTCATCTATATCGGACTTTTTAAAGAATGCGGTATTGCCTATCATATAATGATGGATCTGACCGCTCTTTCTTAGGTCGTGTATATAACCAGTGCTCATGCCGATATACTCGGCGAACTCTTTTGTAGAGAGCCAAATCTTTTCGACAGGCTCTACTGATACTTTCTTGCGGGGCATAGGCTTTATCTTTTAACCAATTCCTGTTCTATAGTAGGTATAACACCTCGACTCTTCAGCTCATCATACAGAAACAGCCTACCTTTCTGAGTCCACTTTGTATGCATCACAGACCCTGATGTCCCATTCGAATGAACGATAGGAACTGTTTCGGAATGAACATATCCGCAAGGTAGATATTTCGCATACAAGATCCACTGACCACCGACCTTGTGCTGAATACCATAGTTTCTGAGCATTATATTGAATGCCTTTGCTGACTTTCCGTAGTCCTGAGCTATCTGAGTAGTTGTTACAGTTTCCTTACTTGCCAATATCATATCAACGTAGTTGACTTTTGGTTTCATATCAGAAATTGTACTACTTAGCTCAACAATTTCCTTATCCTTTGCATAATTCTCGGTTTCTAGTGCTTTTATGCGCTCCTCTCTCCTTTTAAGAGTGGCTTTAGCGACAATAAGAGCTCTAGCCATCAAGTCTTCCTCGGACTCTTCGTCAGCCATGGTCATATACCCTCCATCTTGACGAATACTAGGAAGAACCTCACTCGTTACCCATCTTTTAAAGTCCTTTGCTTGTGGTAACTTGCTACCAAAAATCAATGCATAAAGACCAGACTCGCTTATGAAGTTCGTATTCTGCTTTCTTCCTTGGGAATCTATGACCTCACGTTTCGTTAGGTCATCGTCATCGACGTGATCACCTACAGCTTTCCAGGGATTTGAAAATCCAAGTGCCTTACACACATCACTTGCACAAAACAGAGGTTCTTTCTCCGTCCCCTCGATTCTAATAGTCCCAAACATCGGACTAATCTTCTTTAAGTGAATATCGTTCATATTTTACTTATTTAAGTTTACTACCCAACCGGAACCGCCTCGATAACCAATGTCTTGTTCTCGAAGTTAGCCTTCGTCTTGTATCTCGCCACACCTTCAGGCGGTTCAGTCTTACCTATCAGCCAAGCGTACTGTCGAGCCGACATGATAGCTTTTGCTGTCTCAAACACAAAAACCTCGATTTTTCCGGGCTTTATGCTCAAAATGTCTGACTTTGTCAACTTTTTCATCTTGCTTTATTTAATATTAACTAAAATAATTTGGAGGGGACGCAGGAAAGTTGTATATTTGCAGTGCTAATGTAAGATACGGCACTTTCGGTCGCATCCGCCTCCGTTTGTGTCGGTATTGCTTTATTGCTTTAACCGGTTCACGAGTGCAAAGGTAATACAAAAAGGCGGACAAAGCAAATCTTTTTCGGATTTTGTTCGCCTCCTTAACTTACTTTAACCATTTAACCGGTTTTAGTTACGTATACACAACTAAAGTTATGAATTATGAATGGAGTTATCGAAAGAGTTAACATTCTCATCAAAGACTTAGGGTTAACACCTAACGCTTTCGCAAAGAAAGTCGGTCTCGGATCGTCTAATCTAAGCAGAAAGCTTAAAGGAAGTACGCCTTTCACCACCAAAGACTACCTTAAGATCAGCGAAGCGTTGGAGATAAGTCGGAATTGGTTAGAAACAGGAGAAGGAAGTCGATATGATGATGTTCCAAGAATGTATGATAGAAGCCTAGTTAATATGGCTATCGACAAGTCTGTCGGACAAGCGATTCATGGGAAAGATGCAAAGCCGTTCTACGATGTTGACTTTGCATTAGGATTCTGTGAGATGTACAATGATACACCGAACACCCCTACGAAGTACATATCTGTCCCAGGTTACGAGAGAACTGATTTCTGGTGCAGAGCTTCGGGGGACAGCATGAAGCCTCTAATAAGTAATGGAGACATCATTGCCTTGAAGGTCATACCTGACTGGACAGAATTTTTGCCTATGAATGAGATTTATGCAATAATGACGAAGAACGACCTAAGGACTGTAAAGGTCATCCGTAGGGGTTCCGACAATGAACATTTCACCCTCCACGCAATCAACGAGGAGTACGAAGACCAGGAAATAAAGAAAGAAGCCATCACTAAGGTTTTCAAGGTACTTGGCTCATTAAAGGCATTATAATAATGAAAGTATATATAGATGTATATAAAGAGGTGAAAGAAGCGTTACCCTGGGCAACAGAAGACATGATTAGAGAATTCGCATACAAGAGTTGGAAGGCCCAAAACCAAAAACAACCAGAAATAAATGTCGAAGCACCAAAAGTCGAATATAAGAAAAGGGTGAAACTTCAACCAAAACTATATCCTATGTCATCCAAGGTTTGCCATGAGTTAGCCAATTCGCACACTACGAGGTTCAAGCTTTGCGAAGGCAGGAAGATTCGACACAAGTTTATATGTAACCGATGCGGATACGGCAGAAGCTTCGGTTATATAACACCTTATGGGTTGCTTTGCCCTCAATGCGCCGCAAAGAAAGCAGGTGGACGTGGAGCGCCGCATTACATAACAACACCAATGCGGGACTAGAGGAAGTTAAATAATAAAATATACGATTATGAAGAAGGTATTATTAGCAGCAATGATACTTCTTGCAGGAGCATCATTCACATCATGCAGCAGTAGCGATGACTCTTCTATCAACGACCAGAAGATTCAGAACGATCGAGAAAACTATCTCATCGGCAAATGGAAAGTTATCGGTGGTGGTTCTGGCGGTGGAGTTTATGATCCAAAAATCAGGATAGAGGGAGATTGCTATCTGGAGCTTATGAGTAGCGAGAGAACGAAGTGTACTGGCGAAGCAACTGCTTATGTATACTATGACGGAGAAGAACCTTTTATGACGAAAGACGTAAAAGAAGACTTGTCGTTTATAAAATGGAGTTTGCAATACTACGAAGCAACTGGTTTTACATTATACACATATAAATCGGAGTCAAGCATGCCAAGAACCCATGACATAGACTTTGAAAGTGATGGTACAATAAAACTTTGGTTTCACACAACTTACAATAGCTATTACACCCTCAAGAAAGTTAAATAGAATAGAATTTGTGAGTAATATGTGAGTGCAGTGTTATTCGATAACCCTAAGTATCAGAGCGTTAGCGTTTTATCAAGATACAAGAGAGTCTTCCCAAGCCTGTGAGGCGGGTTCGACTCCCGTATCTCGCTCAAGTATTGATAATCAGCCACTTACATCGTTTTTCACTATAAAAACATAATCAAAAATCATCATTTTCACCCACAAAATAGGTACAAAATCGTGCATAATGTACGCCAATGCGAGTAGTTTTGTGAGTAATATGTGAGTAAAATTGAGTTGTGAGTAAAAATTGTGAGTAAAATCTGTGAGTAAGTATGAATAGCATCAAGACGTACGTTGAAGGAAAGTCCCTAAAGGTTTTCTTCATCATCAGTTATCAGGGAAAGAGATTCCAGGTCTATACCGGCATCACGAGTACCGTCAAGTTCAGCGGGATGGTATTCCCGAAGAGTGTTCCGAACGCAAGAGCCAAGACGGCCATGCTAGCAAGGCTATTTGCGTCCGTGGAAGAATATGTCTATATGAACGGTGATCTTCCGGCAGCAAGGATGAAGGACGAAATCAAAGCCATCATCAACGGAAGGGCTGCATCTGTAGAGAAGAATATTCTCTACTACATCGATGAGTTCATCAAGACCAAGGCCAAGGACAGCACCAAGGAGATATTCCTCAGAACGAGGAAGAGGATTGAATCTTTCGATGAGCATGCAGACTTCGATAACATCGACAGGGACTGGCTTGAAAGATTCCAGGCACATGAGCTCCTGAAGGGCCGCATGAGCGGTGGAATAGCCATCGACCTCAGAAACATACGTACGGTGTTCAACTGGGCCATAGATAACGAGATTACCACCAAATATCCTTTCCGTAAGTTTTCTATCAAGACGGAGCGTCAGCAGTACCTGTATCTGAGTGCCGAGGAGATGAGGGAGTATCGTGACTTTCCGGTAGAGCCTTTCATGGAGAAGTACCGTGACTTGTTCATGCTCGGGTTCTATCTGATAGGCATCAACCTATCAGACCTGCTCGAACTTCCTGCTGACTGCATCAAGAGAGGGCGCATCCAATACAAGCGCAACAAGACCGGCAGGCTCTACGACATCAAGGTTGAGCCGGAAGCGATGGAAATCATCAAGAAGTATAAGGGAAAGGACCATCTTCTGTGTATCCTGGATGACGGAACGAAGGAGTCAAGCTTCCGTAGAACGCTTGGTGACTACCTGAAGAGAATCGGACCTACCGAGATGAAGAAAAACAAGCGTGGCGCCTTGATCAAGAAAGAAATCAAGCCACTTCACAAGGATATAGTATGGTACACGGCCAGAAGAAGCTGGGCTACCATAGCGGCGAGTATTGATATCCCGAAGGAAGTTATCGGTAAGGCTCTAGGTCATAGCGAGTGGGACAACGATACAACTTCGCTCTATATTCAGTTCGACAATAAGAAGATAGACGAGGCGAACCGAAAAGTCATCGACTATCTGAACGGTTAACAAAGAAAATCCCCACGTCATTTTCCGATGGCGTGGGGAAAGTTGTTTTATGACAAGTATCTATTTATCGAGTTCGTTCGATTCCTTGGTAAGCTCAGAGATTTTATTGGAAATCTCATCACACATCTTATCGGAATAATTCATCACATCGATAAGTTGTCTCAATGTTATCCTGTGCTTGCAGTAATTAACCTTTGCGTGTTCGCATGACCATCTTTTCCTCCACAATATTTCCAGTAAGACGTAGAAGCGGATAATCCTATTCTTCTCGACGATCTGATGGATTGCAGTATCCGACTCTTTCTCAGCCTTCTTCAGATTTTCCTTTATCTCTATCAGCTCTATTTTCAGCTTCTCGTTACAGCGGAGGGTGTAGCAGACTTCAGTAATAAGGGAAGTCATTATAAACAAAAGAACAAACCCTCCCCAGGTTCCTATGAATACCTCCGCTACAGTGAGGCAGCACCCGAAGACAATGCACACGACGAAGATGTCGATGCGGTCGAAAATCATTTTCAATCTTTCTTTCATACGCTACAAATCGTTTTTATAATTATTGGTTACAATCCAGGAGCTCATTACAATATTGAATATAAGCAAGATAATAATGATGACCCAGTACTGTACGTCGGTAAGCTCAATTGTGAGATAGTCAAAATCATCGAAGTTCTTTCTGTGCCATTCCTTTTCTACAATCGGACCGATATACTCGGCGTACTTTTCGAGATTTACAGGATTGCTCATAAACCAGTCTCTACTCTTAACGCCTACGACCGGGCTATCACACCATGAAAATGCGTTGCACCACTTGACATTCTTGTTTTTGTCAATACCAACGCACACGACAAGCTCATTCTTATTGCCGCCCTGCCAGTATGAGCGCTGCTTTTCAACGATTTCTTCCGGCTTGTTCATAAAGAACAGGACGAACACCCTAAACTGCTTCCGCTCGCCATAGTATCCGTTCAGCCATCTCATCGCCTTCTCCTGATTTTTCGGGATCTTCAGTCCGAGAACAGGATTCTGGTCGTAAAGAACGATATCCGGATACTCGAACAGTCCAAGCTTTCGCGCCTGCTGATAATCTATATCCTCAAACTTGAAAATAGAACGTGAGGCTTTCACTTTATTCTTATAATCGTGCTCGGAAGATAATGTGTACGAGTTCTCAATGGAGCCATCCCACGCCCATTCCTGAGCATCGCCATCCTTAGTGTAGTAATCCCTGTGCATATCAATGAACACGCTTTGGGTTCCGAGAATCTTTCTGACTACATTAAACTCGTTGTCGGTCATGAAGTATTCTTCCTTGTTCCTAGCATCAAAATAAGTCCAACGTTCAGGGTGATTGTCAACATACGAACAATCGTACGTTTCCGTACGTTGATGCTTTCCGCTTCCAACTGTCCTTGTGCATGTGCGGTGTATGTACTCATTCCAGGCATCGTAATGACGGATTCTTGTCACGTAGCTTCCGAGATACTCCGTGTCAGCAGCATTGGACTGCTTGAACACGAACTCCATGAGGATGCCTATGAGGATGGAAGGAACAATGAGTACTGCGTATTCCCACCATGTGGTCTGCTTCCTGAAGAAAATCAACAGGAAAGCAGCAACCACGAATGGGATTAGAAATATGAATATTTCCATAAGCTGTTATTTCTTGAACAGGTCTACGTCGTTATCCTCTCCAAGCTGCATGATCATCTTTGTCTTGGATGAGGAGATAACCTTGTATTCGATAGGTTTTGTATCGGAGATGAACCATTTTGCCGGATATGTCTTCACGAGCGTCTCGTGCTCACGGATGATATCGAGCATTCTCTCCTGTGATGTCTGAAACTCGGAGCGCTGAATCTCTATTGACTGCATGAGGTCCTTGTAGAGCGAAACGTCGAAGTTAGGATTACTTTCCTTGATCCACTTCATAAGAGAGCCGTCTCCCTTTGAGTATCTGCCCTCGATAAGTTTCGGATAGATGGACTCGAATGCGGACTTGTACTCATCCGTAACCTGTGCCTTCTGCTGAAGAACCTTCCACATCTTGTCGTGAACACCCTCAATCTTGCCACGCTGAGCCTCTGACTGCTGGCGAAGTGAGATTTCCTGGTTGTTGTAATGGAAATAACAACCGATAACTGAACCTGCGGCGAGTACTACTATTGCGAGTACTGATGCCAAAATAATGTTTTTTACACTCATAATGTTTAAAATTTTAAAAAAAATATACTTAGTCTTTTATTTTAAAAATATCAATCAACACGAAAGTATCTAGGAAGAGGAACCAGATACTCTTATCTCCGTATGCCCTACTGGTGTCAAATCTTACAGTCGGTACTAGGTAATAAGAACCTTTCAGAATATCGCAATGGAAGGCTATCATTCTCTTTTTGGTTCTGATTTCCAGACGTCCAGTAATCTTGTTTAGTCTTATTTTCATATACTTAATCTTTTTGGTTTGACAACTTGTTATTGAGTCTGATGTAGAAGTCTTCCTCAGACTCTCCGTTTTCCTTGAAGTCGAGATTGTTTTCCTCAACGAAGTCAAGGATAGTCCAGACGCTCTTTCTACCGAGATTTCTGACCTTCATCAAGTCCGACCGCCCGGTGAAGTTACGGACGAGGTCACCTACTGTATATACGCCGAAGGTTTTGAACATATTCAGAATGCGGACAGAGAATCCGCAGTCATTTATATCCCTGGAAAGGATCAGCGGAGGAAGTACTGCGCTACTGACAGGCTTGTCTCCTTTCGCGCGCCGGTATTCGTCGAAGCTTACCTGTAGAGACTTGATTACCTTCTTCAGGCGCTCAACTTCATACTGCAAGGCTCTGTTCGTGGATAGCTCAACAATGGCAATATCCTCATTGTAGGTGAGTTTGTTGCAAGTCTTTTCTGCAATCTGCCTGATTCTCGTTGCAGACACGCCGTACTTGATTGACAGCTCGTCATAGGTCATTCCATTTATTATGTCCTTGAGAAGACTGGACTCACGATAGGTAAGATTCGGTAATACACCAAGATGCGACATTGTATTGATTACACCGAACAGCATGCCTACGGCGTTTGCAGCCAGCTTGCCGTTTGCGGTAGCTCTGTCTCTCAGCTCAGTGAGCTCGATGTTGATTGCTCGCTTGCGATACTCGACTTCCTTGAGCTTCTCGTCAATCATCTTCTCGTTTGCTGCAATCATCTTGTATTTCTGAGCATATTTCTCGATATCCTCGCTGTTGACATACAGGATGCCGTGTTCACCTACGTAGCTTCCAAGGATTCCTTCCTTGATGTAGTTACTGATGGTCTGTCTTGATACTCCCAGTATCTCGGCAGCTTTGTTTCTTGTTATTCTTGCCATAGAACTAATGTTTAACGTTTTTCTTCATTTACATATACAACACCTCTATACCCATAAGAATAAATGGGATAGCCAAGCGAGCCGAACCTTATTTTTTATCAACTACAATATATATAATATACCATAGTAGTTCATACTCCTTGTAAAGCCAGCATAAGTCTTCTGATACCCACAGAGCTTTGTTCGTTATGGTCGGCTTTCTCATTTCTGATATGGGCACCCGTCGTGAGGTGACACGTTGCGGGATTTACACAACCATAATGTAACTTACCTGACAGAGCAGTTTTATATATCGGTCGATAACTCCGAAGAGGACTGCACGGATTAAACCTCGTATGTATTTGCTTGAAACTTTGAGATAGGGTAAAGAAAAACCCTATCCGCCGTCTGGGTCACGCTCCAAACTTTGGATAGGGTATATCATTGTAGTTGAACTAATCAACTTCTAGATAAAACTTATTTATTTGCTAGCGCGTGACTTCTAACAAGCACTGCAAAGATACTACGAATTTCTGTTCCGTGCAATAGTTCTGTTTTCACCATAAACCGTACTTATTAAAGTAAAAAGTGAGGACAAACGTTTTAAAGATACTGGTATAGCTAGATGATTCAAGCGAAGTAAAAACAGCTGATTGCAATATTCATTAAAGTATAGAATATTTACAATTAACGTAGTTTAAGAAAAAAGTGTGATTTTCGTTGTTTTTTTGGTGGTTATCTTAATAAAATAGCCGCCTATCTGTTAAGTGATAAGCGGCTAGTTGTATTGCTATTTGTCTGTATCGAAGCGAAGTCCTTGCTTTGCCTCCTCTGGGGAAGAGACATCCTTCTTCAGAAGGTAATGTATATGTCCGTCATAATTCAATTCGGTAACGAACTGCCATCCTCTCGCTGACATATAGTTGAGGATGTCTGTGAGGTTGTTGAACTCAATCTTCTTTCCCTCCTCGTTACGGAGGGCTACAGGCTGCTTCTGCTCGCCCCATTCAAGTTCTAGTCTGATCTTCATCGCAAGGTTGTACGTACCGCTAATGGTACAGTAGTAAGGATGCTTCGCCTGTGCGAAAGATGATGCTGCTGTAAGGATAAACACCAACAGAAATAAAATCTTCTTCATAGAAATGACTTAACCGTGATGTCGAGGGCTAATATGTTTACCAAATTTCTTCTGCCTCAAACTCTACGTTGCTATCCCAGTCAAAGGAATCTGTGTTCTCTTCGTCCTCAGGAGAAAGATACCAGTATGCTGTCAGACTCCAACCGTCAATCTTTACCGGGTCACCTGCATACTCTGCCTTGTCAATATGCGAAGGATCCTCGAATGCCGGATACATAACTCTGCTTGTAGGTTCTGCGTTTGATTCCATCGCCTTGTTGACGATATCCTCGCCAAACTTCTTGATAGCTTCTGCTTTGCTTAATTTCTTTATATTTCTTCGCTTATCCGTGATGCGTAGGGCTTGGTTATTAATTGCAGGAGCCGAAGCTCCCTATTTTTGGCTAATCGGGGCCGTTTTAAAAAATCCCCTCCTACCCTCACGGGCAAGAGAGGACACTCATTTAAACAATCTAGCTATGAAAAACTAGAAATATCTTATTTCCCGCACTTAACAACTTCGAAAACACGATGCTCTCTGTCGGCGGAAAGTCTATTACCTTCTTCATCGCATATGTGGCCATCTTCGTTGACCCACATCTTCTGGTTGAACATCTCTTCGCACATACCGAGAATCTTAAGATATTCCTGTGCCTCGAAGATGACGTTCTTGCCATCACGCTCTGCCCTCTTGAAGTTATCGATAAGGTCAGGATTCAGGTCAGGTGCAGTGATATCGTACTCATCCATTTCATCGTGATAGTGGATGTTGAGAATCTCCAACTCTTCCACCATTGCGGAGTTCGTACCAATCTCGCCAGTCAGAGCCTTCATAACGGTCTCCTTTTCTAGCTTTTCGTACTTCTTCCGACACTCATTGATGAGTTTATTCAACTCTTCTACTGTATAATCTTCTACCATATTCATTATTTTAATTGGTTAAACAATGGCAGGAGATGGCTTCTAACCACCTCCAGTTTTAGCTTAATCCTCATCTATACCGTTATCGAGGTCTTCTTCATAGACGCCGAACAATCTCAGTGTATTGCTGTCAATCTCGGTCTTACCGACGATATAGCGCTGTGTCATCTGGATATTCGGCATACCGTTACTAGTATGTCCCATCATGACGGCAATCTGCTCCAACGGCACTCCCTTCTTTGAGAGATTCGTTGCGAACGAGCGTCTGCCGGTATGGGATGATACGAACCGATACTTCTTTCCGGTCTCTTCCTTTCCAGCTTTGAACACCTTTGTATTCGTATCTATTCCGCAGTCACGACAGATATCGCGGAGTGCTCTATTGAACGTCCTTTCACCTATCTCACCCGGAAGAGGCTCGTCACCAGTACCGCATACGAGGAACTTGCGGAGCTTCTTGTGAAGTGGAACCCTTACCTCGGTCTTTGTCTTCTGAGTAACATACACGAGGAAGTGTCCGGTATCATCTATGTTCTCTTCCGTCATTCTCTGGCAGTCGCTGTAACGTGCGCCACAGAGACATTCCATGATAAACATTCTCTGAACATATCTTTTTGTTTTCCCGTGAGGGTTGTACTTTATGATTCTGTTTATCTCCTCATCAGAGAGATATACAGACTGGACCGGCACAGCCTTCGCTCTAAGTATTCTGCCGAACGTAGGACTAGGAATTTCCCTGGTAGCATCGTTCTCACGTATCACAGCCTTGATGGTTGCACATACGGTTCTTGCCGAGTTAGGAGCGTAGTTCTCCTGGATCTTCTCGAAGAGGTCGCGCAGATTGTCGTCTGTGATGTCTTCCCATAATGGCTTATGTCCAAGCATCTCTTCGAACATCCTTACAACCTTAATAAGCTTCGGATATTTCCAGATGTATGCGCCATAGAACGTGTCATGCCTCCAGGCGTTGCTGTGATAATTGGCGAACCAACCCTGCTTGATGGCAGTCTTGTACTTCTGCTGCTGTGTGTAGCTAAGAAGTCTCTCCCAATCTCTTGTCTTGATTCTTATTTCTTCTGTCATAATTCTATAATTTTGGTTACTAGTGGCAAAGATACGAAAAGTTTATAATATAAACCATCGTCTTTGCCGTTTTTAACGCTAATTTAACCTTCCGAAGCAGTCTGCTTCTCGACTGATACGAGTCTTAGGGTAGAACCATTATGGTCATTCCACACACGCATGTAGTCTTCCGCCTCATCCAATGCATCTTTATATGATTCTGCCCGGAATACGTACGGATTCTCCTTAGGAATGAAAATTCCATCATTGTAGGCAATCTTATACTTTGCAGCATAGACACCAATATAGCCGTTCAGCTCGTCGTTCAGACTAGTAGCGATGTCTGCAAGAAGGTCAACTGGTATATCGTCATCGATAGCTTTTGCTTCCGGGAGCTCAAACCCTACAGAAGTGCATCGGCTATGAATGATAGGGATAGCTGTATCGCTGTCGCCTACTTCTACGATGTTCACCTCCCTGTTGTCGCCGGCAAGTACAGGCCAATCGAACACCTTTCTGCTCACATTGTGCTCTCTCATTATCTCACGGATGGTGCATGCAAGTTCCATCTTTGCTGTTGAACGCAACTCATCAATCTTGTCTTTCAATACTTTTCTATCCATAATCTTAATGTTTTGGTTTAACTTGATGCCCACCGTTTCCGGCAGGCTTGTTTGGCTTAGTCTTTTCTTTCGATATCAAGACCCGTAAGCACGCCTTTCATATAGGCTAATGCCTCTTCCTTGCATTCCGACAGAAACTTCTGGCAGCCATCAATGATAACGCCATACTTACCGCTCGGATAATTCTGTAGAGAGCACGAGTGGTAATACTTTCAGGGATTTCTCCTCGATTTCTCCTGCGAGTCGCTTCCCTTCGTCGGTCTCATTTGGACGATTTTCTGGGTACTCATCGTAAAAATACTCGTGCCATAAATCTAGTAGCATATCCTTGCAATCCTCCATATCTTGCAAAATATCCGATAATTTGTATGGCGCGCCGTTAGCACCATGTCCATCCTCGCCAATCCATTTACTGGCTTCCTCGTCAGGATCGAAGTCGCTATAATATTGATACAACTTATCCATGAAGTCAGACTTATTGCCATTCTCGAACCAAATTGTGGCGATGAAATCTTGGTTTTGTGGGGAATACTTCTCTAACTCGACGCAAACCTCACCTCTTTCGTTAGGTGTATCGTCAACATTATAACTCCATCCTAAATCCTCTACTAATTTTAAAAAATCATTCATATTTTTAATTTTTATTGGTTAATACTGGGAGCGTGAAACAATAATGTTCCACGCCTTGTTCGGCTTTACACCGGCAGAGACACGATGTATTCCTTCTTCTTCTTTCGTGTTCTGCTCTTCACAGTGAATCCACAAAAATCTCTCAGCCACCCGGCAGCATTGCCGATGAAAGGCTCGTTCACCATAAGGATAGGACGGAGCATTCCGTTCTTCTTCATGAACTGATAGTCGGTGAAGTCGAACGGATCATCCAGGTCCTCACTCTTCTTTGCCCATATGTTCACGTCGAGATAGTCAATGAAGTCTCCCTCTGGCGGGTTATCCATCTCGATGAATCTCTTCGGAGTTAGGAGAATCGTCTCCTTAGGCTCATGGGTCATAAAGAAATTCTCTACAACCTCGTTGAACTTGTCCATGTCCATCTGTTTCTGGACAATGCCCTTTCTCTTCATGATGTCAGAAGCTTTGAGCATTCTTGTACCTCTTCTTGCTGTTGCCATAATTCAAAATTTTAATTGGTTAAACATAGTACCCTCCGAAGAGGGCATTTGGCTAGTGTGCGAGGAATCCTACCGCCTGTCCTTTCCCGATAGACCAGCACAACCTATCTTCCTTCAGACACTCTGTGCAGTTTCCGGTACACAGGCGTGTCCCTTCCGGAGCAGACGTTCCGCTCTCGAAGATAGGATGAGCCTCCGGGAATCCGTGGCGGTTATCCATCTTGAGACCAAGCCACCCCGAAAAGAGGATGTGCATGTTCTCTGGAATGACGTTGCCATAATCAAGGTACTCGTTACACACATCGAACATCTTCGTGAACGCCAGGAACTTGGTATCCTTATGTTTTCGTGCAATCTCGCACATTTTGTCAAGATACCATTTATTCTGGATGTCACCGCCGATATGGAATCTGAATGCTCTAGGATAGCGGTAGTTGAGGTAATCATCAATCTCCTTGAAGAATCTCTCAGGATCTTCGTGGTAGATTGCGGAGTTGATAGCTCTCGTCTTGATAACCTCTTTATAGATGAAGTCGTTGCGGAGGTCGTAGCAGCTCTTTGCACAGATTGCGCAGTTACCGCAATCCATTACAGGGATAAGCGATACGGATGGGATTGCCCCCAATTTGTTGTTACCATCACTGATCTTGACATGCAAGTCGCTGACGTTCTCTACTGCGTTCTCATAAGCTGCCTGTGCCTTTGACAGACGAGTCTTCATTCCTTCCTTACCTAATGTCCAGTAATTTCTACTCATAATTCTAATTTGAATGGTTAAACTTGGGGAACAAAAAACCGGCGTGTCTCACGACAGACCGGTTTTGAACCATTTAAACAAAATTTAGTTATGATATGAGTAGTCAGCCGCTTCTAACGACTGACATGTTTGGCTAATCTTTCGGTACATTCCAGTGGAATGAAATTATAGCTTCTCCATTATAGATGGAGAATGTTACGATAAGTTTCATATCTTCCTCGCGCTCGTCATCTATGTACTGCTTATGCTCCGAAATCACTGCGGTAAGAAGGTGACAGTCGTCTCCCGTTATGTTTCTGATTACCGCATTTCCGAAATCGTCAAGCTTATCCATACTGCGGAATGGCTGCGGAATGCATTTAAGCTCAACAAAATTATCCTTGATGGTAGCCATTACGGGAACTCCTGCAATAAATCCGAGGTATGTATTCCCGGAGAATGAATAGCTTCCGTCATCGAACATGTTTTCTTCCCACCAGTCTAGCATGACGTTCTTGTTGTCAAGAGGAGCAGGAGCAAGCTTGCTCGTATTGATCATCTTCTTTATTTCCTTCATAATTCTTTATTTTTTTGGTTAAACATTGAATCGGTTACCGAATCAGTAACCGACTTTTGGCTAGAATGGTCCCCGGCTGGCGCCTTACTCTATAAGTTCGATCTAGAGAGCTTTAGCTCGAAGGATTACCTCCAGTAGTGACTGGAGGAGATCCTTCGTTGAAGAAGCTCTTGTAAACACAAGCTGCCGGGCCACCATTCTTCAGGCGGCGAACCTTACGTCTTACTGATGATTACTTGTTCTCGCTCTTGGCTTTCTTCCATTCAAGAATCTTGCCCTGGACGCTGATATTATTGTCCTTGATGAGCTGCTTGAGAATACCAATCATTCTCCAACCCTCTTCATCGTAGAGCTTGGCTTTAGACTCAAGCTCCTTCAATGAGTTGGTCTCTGACATCTTGCGGCCGTTCTTCAGGAATCTTGCTCCGTGGAACATGATGAGGTTTCTCATCGTGTAGTAGGAACCAGAACCCTTGTAAGCATGGATGAATGCATCTGCCTGCTTGGTATCCCACGCGAGATGCTTGCGGTTCTTGTTGAACTTGCGAACGGCATCGTAGAGATCCTTGTAGTCTTCTACAGTAGCCATCTTGTTGGCAAGGTCACGGAGAGGATTGTATACCTTTCTATCCAAGTCAGCGACAAAAATGTCCTCGTTCTGAAGACGTACGTAAGGATTGCCCTTGCAGGTATGCTTGTATGTCTTCTTCTCGTTTCCATCCTTGTCTTTCTTGGTAGTGTAGATGCACTTGTCGTCAATGTAGCTGCGAAGCTTGTTAATATAGTCAATAGCCATATCGTATGCTACGCAACCGTTGAACCAGCGATATCTCGCCTTGGTGTTCTCGTAGTCCTTGTGGTCACACATCTTCATCTGAGCGTAGAGCTCATTTTCAAGCATGCGCCACTGATACTCGTAGCCCTTGCGCTGCAACACCTCGTTGAATGACAGATAACTCTTATCCATGTCTCGCAACATGTGGAACATCTGACTCATCACCCAACGACGGAAGAGCTTCCAGTTACTTACGTATCCACCCTCGACAATCTGCTTGCCTACCGCATCGATGGTTGCATCGTCCATATCAACAGGAACTGCTGCACCATTTTCGATTTTGATAAGCTGGTCGTCACCGAGAGGGAAATATTTACTAGTATCAACACCTGCTGCCTTAAGAGCTTCGAGACGCATCTGCGCCTTGGTCTTCTTACCCGTAGCTGCTGTAGCCTCTACATTGTTAGTTACGATGTTCAAGTTCTCACCAGTGATTGTTACAATCTGCTTCATAATTCTAATTATTTTAAATTGGTTACTAAAAATTTATTTAACTCTTGTGGATGAGGCTTACACCCCACCCTTGTTTGGCTCAACCCAGTCTCTGAGAATTATCAGGTCCTTGTCGTTCTCGGAACGCCAGAACCATGTTCCCCATCTGTTCTCCCATGCGAGGTTGCCTCTGAGTAGCTGAATCAGTATGTATAGCTCCAGCTTACATCTAGCTACCTCTCGTCGCTCCCCGTACATCATATCTTCGTCTGAGAGCTCTTTCTCCGGCAAAGCCTTGAAGTAGTAGCGGCGATGTGATTCAGAGCGTTCAGACGGCACAGAATACTTGTATGCCTTGTATCTCTGCTCTATTGCGAACAGGACTACTGCATGTGTCAGGTAAGGTGTATCTTTCGGCTTATCTTCCTCAGACATTACTATCTTACCATTCATCCTACATGTCCTCTTCTGGAAGTTGATGGTGAACTTAGCACCATTCTCAACTGCATTGATAATCTCGTCGTATGTCATAATTCTATTGTATTGGTTAATAGGGATAGTGCTTATTCTAGCACTATCAAATTGGCTTCTTCGAGTTCATCCTTACTCAGTACATCTTCGTCTTCTCCAATGTGGATATAGAATTTATCTCCGTTCGCCCACTCCATTGCACGCATATACAACCAGTGGGCATCCTCGATAGAGAATCCGTCTGCGCTTACTGAATCAAGCATCTCGCCCATGCAAACTTCTGACGTTTCGTACTCTTTCTTGATTTCCTCAAGCTTCTTTAGTAATCTGCTGTTCATAATTCTTAAATATTGGTTAATGGGAGTGCGCTCAGAGAATCTGTTGCGTAACTATAAGGTCTTGATTAATACTGTATCTGAGTCCTGACGGATCCAGGTAATCACCTGGATGCTCAGGATGATTGATACCGTATTGTACAATCTATTCTCCTTGCGCACCATTCGGCTCGCAATAACCTAGTCTGACTCAACCTGATACGTTGCATTACTTTAAGTTTTTGATTAAGGGCGTGGCATTGTTATGAAGCCAACCTCAGGAAGCGTACGCTTCCACATCCTTGGCTTCAGAATCAATAAAACGCTCGATGAACTCTCAGAACTTGCCAGACATCGCTGCAATGCGCATGACTTATCTCATGTATTATGTTGCATGGATATATGTTCGTGATTCAACCCCGTGGATTGGATACCAGCGCCTGCGGAGATATCGGCAGGCGGCTGGTATACCACTCACGTGGTATTAAACCTCATACTCTTGATAAGTCGTGATGCAATTCACATGGTTGTTTGTAGGTACACTCATAGGTCTGTTGTCTTACTATAGGCTGATGATTTAACCCGCTTGCCGATACGCGAGATTTCTGGTATTACCAGACATATCGCGTTGATACAAGGCGGGTTGAATAAACCGACACCTCCTCGTGTACCTCGTTTGGCAATAACGTTGTCTTCATCTGAGAGCGTGGCACGTAGCTATAGCAGCTTGATTCGAGGGCTGTTGTAAGCCGCCGGAGTACCCGGATAGTGTTCCGGGGAGGCCGGCGGCATGTAAACAGCACTCATAAATTCACTCTCCTCTAAAGACTACCCTCGTGCTAGGGTGATTCCCTGACCGGTGGCTCGGCACAATACTTTATGTTTCTGATTTGACACAGGATTCGCCAGAATAGATGATCCAGGTCGTCGTAAGCAATGCGACGACGACCAGGATCAACTACTCTGGTTAAGAGACCTGTTGCATAAACTTCAGCCATCCGTCAGGGATTGGTGGTGTGCGCCACCGGTGGAAGTCATACGGACTGGCACATTTCTGTACTTCGTTGATGAGCTACGCCTTGTGCGTCATACGAGGGGCCCGAGGTGTCTCAAGTTGCAAACTTGGATAACTCGGTCCCCTCAGATGATGTTATAGAGGCGTCGCCTGAATCAGTCCGTCCTTCTCCCACGTCCGTGTGCTCGGTTACAGAGTCTGCCGGTCAGAAGATGCTGCGCATAGCTATATCAGATTGATAATATCCGGTTTAGGACGAACAGAGGACCATCCCTAGGTAGGGGATGGTCCCTGTACTCCGCAACCGGGATATTTAAAACCTTGTATCTTCATTCCGGCAAATCCTTGCGCTAGGATGCTCGTCTACAGAGTATTCACCAATGTGTTGTACGCTGCCCTGCTCGTTCGCAAGGCGTTCTGAGCACAGCCGATTGATAGATACCCCTTGATTTCGCTCTCTGTCTTACTCCTGTTGGCTTTCACGTTCCTTCCACGACCTCTGTCTATGCAACCTACAGCCTGAGTCTTCACGTATCCGAGACCACCGACCTTTCTCTTGCCTGTCTTGACCGCACGGATGCAGTCCATGACGAAGGTGTTGAGCTTGTCGATGTCCTCTTTCACGTTAATGACCGGAAGAACCTGAGTTGACCAAGAATAATCGCAGTACCCCTTGTAGAGATACCTGTTTACTGCATTGATGGCTTTCGTCATCGTGGTATCACGCTTCTTTATCGTCCTCTTCTCAATCTCCTTTTGGAAGGTCTTGATACGTGTGGACGACAGAGAGATATTGTGACCCTTGATGGAATATCCGAGGAACTTGAACCAGTGATTTGCATCCAAATACTCAACCTTCTTTGGGTTGAGCGTCATCTGCATCATCTCCAGTTCGCTCTTCATGATATCCATGGCTTCCTCATAGTCTTCACCGACAAACAGCGTATCATCTGAATAGCGGACGTAATATCCGTTAAGCTTAGATAGCTTGTCGTCAAGATGATAGAGAATGACATCAGCCAGCCATGCAGCAACAGAACATCCCTGCTTGAGGGACTGATACTTCTCACAGAGGTTGTTGTCCTCATCGAAATAGATGTCTGTATGATAGTAGTCACGAATGACATCTATCAGCGCAGACTTTCCGTACTTCTCCTCTACCTTGTCGAACGCCCAGTCGATGAACCGAATAGGCACAGAATCAAAGTACTTGGAGAAGTCACCTTTCCATCCGATGATTTTTCCCTCTGCCGAGTATATTATCCGAGAAACATCTTGCACCACACGACCGCATCCGATACCCTTTTGGTATGACGTACAGCGTGGATGCACCATCTCTGGCATCAGCTCGAACAGGAGGTCGTTGGCTATGCTCAGTAGAATTCTGTCTACAGCTTCATTCACGTAGACCGTTCGGAAATCTCCGTTGTCTTTCGGAATCTTTGCTGTGTGTGGCGGCATTATCTTGTAATTGCCGCTCTTGATCCTCTGATACATAGCCAGACGAGCCTTTGGTGTTGTCAGCTGATACATTACTGCTTTGTTCATGTCCTTGAATAAGCCTTTCTCAATGGCATACTGCCATCTGGCTTTCTCGAAGAACATCTCTAGGATTCTGTCTTCATTCATAATTCTTATGTTTTGGTTATTGGTAGGGAGATTGCTCTCCCCGTTTGGCTAGTCGATGTGCTGGAGTGCTGCGCTGTCATCTTCTTCGGATTCTCTCCAGTACTCCTGATCTGGTTCGATCTCGATAACCTCACCTGAGAAATTGTCAGCGTCAAGAATAATATCGCTATTATTATAGGCATCCTGCACTTTCTGTACGGCTTCATTCTCACTCTCAGCATCAACGCTGACTACCTTGTTCAAATGTTCTGTGACTGATACGTAATATCTCTTCATAATCTTTAATAATTTGGTTAATAGTACGGAGCCATGACGCTCCGCTTTTATGGCTTGTATTCTTCCTGCTTGATACTGACCGCATCACCGCACATGTAGTATGTACTGCTTTCACTGAGGTCGAGTCCGTCTTCTCCGTAGATATACTCCTCAATCTGCTCTTCTTCCCATGAATCCGGGCAGTTCTTAATCAGTCTTACTTCTGATGCCGAATAATCTAAAATCGCTATATTCATAATCTCATAATTTGTTGGTTAATAATGTCAGAGGGATTGCTCCCTCCGTTTTTAGGCTACCACTCTTTGTTGTAAGCAAGTTTTCCTTCTCCAAATTTACGCATTTGGTCTGTAAAATCCTTGAAATTTACTCCTATTGCCCACTGCCCACCATAATGATCGCAGGCTATATAATCCTTGCCATACGACGGACCGCATCTTTTACAAGTGTATATCCACATCTTTAGTTTCCCAACGATAATGGTATATCCATCTTTCAAATCGCTATAAGCTGCACGTAAATTTGCCGTGCGAGTTCCTAAATTAACTTGTGTCATAATTCTCTTTGTTTAATTGGTTAATAGTGATAGCCCGGAGGCTATCTTTTAGGCTAATGCGTTCAATACTCTGTGGGCGTTGTATGCGACAGGATTCTGATACTTCATCTCCGCATTGATTCTACGCTCACAAATCTCAATGCATCTCTCGTGTGCAATATTCTCGGATAAGGCATCAAACTCGATATGGGTGCTGCCAGATGATGGCTTGCCCACACAATACTTGTGCCCGTCACGATAGCACACGATTTTTTTGTTCACTCTGTAGATAGTTCTACTTCCCTTCTGTGAAATTGTAATCTTTCCCATAATTCTATTTAATTGGTTAATGGAAGAGGAGCATGCAAGCTCCCCTTGTTAGGCTGTTTCTTTTAGTTTGATTCCATTCTCTTCGAGAGCGTCTTTAATCAGCTCGTCAGAGTCCTCGTAGTACTCTCCCCAGCAGGAATCAATCTTTTCCCACTCGTAGGAATCAGAAGATTTACCGTCTTCGTACGATTTTGTATACGGGCGTTTCTTTTCTAGGACGTAACCTTTTACATCACCCCACATCCACATACCAATATTCTTGACTTCGCTCTCAAACAGCTCGATGGCACGATTCTTCCAGTTCTTGGTATTCGTATCCACCATCTTCTTGAAGCGCTCCTTGTCGCAGTAGGCATATCCGCTGACATAATCTCCCTGGCTGTATCCAGTAGAAGACCACTCGTAGAATGCAATATCCTTGCAGTCATGCAGAAGATACGTAAAATCGTCCTCTTCGAGGATATCACAAAGCTCCTCTCTATAGTCGAATCTCTTCAAGTCGCTCGGACAGAACTCTTCGTGGTTGTACCACTCACCCTTGTACAGATTCTCAAGATACCACATGTGCTCGCTCTTGTCATAGCGCATACGGAAGCTATCGACATTTTCGCTATTGATGTATTCGATGATCTTCTTTTGTGACACATATTTGCAGACAAGCTCTTTCAAAGCATCCTCTGCATTTTTAGCGTCAACTTCGCTGCTGCAACCACGAGACAGACCTCTATTGTATCCGTAGTCGGAATAGTCCCAGAAGTAAACGCCTGCCAAATCCCATTCTGTGCAAGGGCATTCGGCATCCTCATCCTGGTAAATGGTGATTCTGTAATCGCCGATTTCTTTCTTTGCAAATTCGTAACTCATATCTAATATCATTTAAATGGTTTAACATTGAATATCCCCATGCTAGGGGATATTGTTAGGCTTCCTCGTAATCTTCCTCCATCATGGAGTGAACCTCTTCAAGCTCGTTCGAGAAATTGTACTTGATGTTGTACGTGCCGAATGCCTTGAAATACCATTCCTCTAGGTACGCTCTATCCTCGTTAGCCTGCTCGCTGTCTTCTGCTGCATCAAGTCTGGCTACCATCTGAGGATAAAAATCGTAGTAATCGTCGCCATCGTAGTCCGTCGCCCAGAACGTACCTGTAACGTGTCTAGGATAATCGTTGTACAGATTGGCAAAATTACCATCCATGCGCTGGTCATTAAGATGGAGATATTTCTTCATCTCTCTGTTTACCTTATGGGTAAACTCCCATGCAAGAGACTGGATATTCTTTCCGTACAAATCGGCAATGTATTCTTCTAGATCATCTGCGTCATCGAAATTATCAAGACACTCACGATATAGGCTCTCGATTACCTTGGCGAAGCTTTCAACACCGATATAATCGGCTACTTTCTCGATAACCTCACCCTTGCTGTTCATAACATATTCCCAAATATTCTTTTCCATAATTCATCTGTTTAATGGTTCATAATGGTTCCCCACGATGATGTGGGGAGTTTTAGCCACATATGGCAATGTCGCCATAATTTCTGTAGAAATGCTTGTATGCCTCAAGACCACTGGCAGCTTTCAAGTCTGTGACCTCTAGCTTGCCGGTATCCTTGCGTACCTCTGCAATAGAGAATGTATTGTCGTGCGTCCACTTGATGAGGTCCACACGCCTAACAGGATTCTCTACTGACTCAACGATTTTACACTTCAGTAAATCGTCATTCAGGATTTTCTCTAAATCACTCATAATTCTGTAATCTTTGGTTAATAGTAATCCCCACCCGTGTGAGTGAGGATTGGTTTGGCTAATCGAACTCACTTTCGTCCTGTTCGTACCACCAGTCCTGGAATCGATTCGCAACCTCTTCCAATGCATACTTAGCAAACGTGTCGTAGATGTATCTGCTCTCGCCCTCGTTAAAAGGAGCATACAGAGCCTTGCCGATAGCATCATAGGTGACAGATTTGTCGTCCTTGAAATTCCCGAAGCCCTTAATCATCGTGATAAGGTCTTCTCCCAAATCATCGGCAAGCTCGTGCATATTTTCCATGATAGCACTCTTGTTCTCGTTCCAGAACTTGCTTGTCTGATAAGGATAGCAGAATCCAGTGTACCCGTCATTTGCATTTCTGCAACTATCGAGAGAATTCAATATTGTGTCTTCATCGACACCACCAAGCTGCTCTACTACGGCATATGCCATCTTTACGAATGATGGATTATCATTTTCCTTGATAAACGCATCCCATACTTTCTGTATATTCATATTTCTGTATTTTGGTTGATAATAGAAACGAGCAAGCGCACCATACGCTTACCCGTAATTTTAGCCGAAAACCCAGATAGCCGTAGTTCTTGCACAAATGGCATACAGCTTTCCGCTGTGACCACGGAACAGCATTCCGTTGCATCCGTACACACCGGAAGAATAGCCTACCTGACTATATTCTTCCGGGATGGCTGCACGGCTTGAACTGTGTGTTATATCCTTGGCAGCTCCTACTCTAACGAGTCTCTTCAACTCTTTCTGTGTCATTTTCTCCATAATTCTTTAATTTTGATGGTTTAACATAGTTTCTGTGCAGATAGACTGCACAGAATGTTTGGCTAGAACTTGCGAGGGCGCATGCACGATTGCTCAATCTCCTGAGCCTTTTTGTCTGCACGTGCTACGCGTCTGAAATACTCACTCTTGTCGAGGTTCTTGCGTCTGCACTCCTCGCTGATAACTGCCTTGTGGCTCGCTACGAGCCTGGCAAGGAACTTTCTGTCTCCGTCTGTCATAATTCTAATATGTTTTGGTTAATAATAGAAGCAGGACACAGGACGTGCCCCGCAGTTTTGGCTACTTGTTGTCACACGAGATATGGCTAGGGCAGCAGTACGTCGTCCCGTTGTGTATGCCTAAGAAACAACAGCCTACACATTTATCTGTCACGACATCCCACGCACGCTCTATTCCGTGTCTGTCAGTTACTCTTACTGTTTCCATAATTCTAATATGTTTTGGTTAATAGCAGGCAGCACATTATCGTACTGCCCAGTTCTGGCTAGAGATTGTAGACCGGACTTTCTGAAGCACACAGAATCGTAGGACCGGTGAGGATGGAGAACGCACAAGGGTCGAAACTCTCGATTTTCTTCATGCTCTCGATTTTCTTCTGTATCTCTGCTCGTATGGATGACAGATTAAGTCTGCCGTCAATAGGCATGACAGAATCCATGCCCACCATTTCAACGATGCTGAAATCATCTGTAAATCTCATGTTCACAAGGTCAAACTTGTTAATCTTGTGATAGAATTGTACCCATTTGCTCATAATTCTACATTTTTGGTTTATAGGAGAGGGAGATAAAGCTCCCTCAATTTTCAGGCTATGTACTTCTTGAGAAATTCTGCGAGCTTATTGTATTCATCGTCAATTTCCTCCTTGTTATCCACATAAAAGAAATTTACGGTACAGCTGTCTTTTACGTTAGCCGTGCCATCAAAAAAGACAGCAGCATGAGCAGACATAGAGCCTGTGTCGCCGTCTAATCTGACAGTAAGGCTCACACCTGGCAGATTCTCTGCCAAATCTCTCTGAATTTCCTGCAACTGCGGTAGGATGGTAGAACGTATGTACTCTACATTCTCCTTGTATTCTTCTTCTATCATAATCTATAATTTTTGGTGAATAATTGTATGCGTGACAACTGTCACGCACATTTTAGGCTGAATGCACCTTGATGAAGTCTGTGAGTCTCTTGTACTCAGATTCCAGCTGCTCGTTGCTGTCGTTAAAAAAGAATTTCGGGTAGAAGCTGTCGGCTATTTTGTCGCGTTCGTCAAATACGGACACTGACACGGATATGTATGCGCCGTTCAGCCCGGTAGCCATTGTTACGAACAGCTTCTCGTTGCCGAATATATCACGCTGCATCTCCTGCAATCTAGGCAGAATCTTGTCGCGCAGATAATCTCTGCCATCTTCCCATTTAGGATTCTCTAATTTCTTCATAATCTAAAATATTGGTAAATAGTATGCGTGACAATCGCCACGCACATTTAGCTCATGCACAATACTGCAATCTCAGAGAAACTCTTGGAGATAGTTTTCTTGCTACGATAATCTCTGTAGCCCTTAGTATTGTTGCTATGCCACTGGCGCGCTGCTATCTTGATCTTCTCCATCTCATGCATAAGCGCACGCTCAAAATTCTTCTGTGATTTTCTGTCTAACATAATTCAATTTGTTTAATGGGTTCTACATAGTATGCCCAGGAAAATGCCTGAGCACATTTTTGGCTACTCGTACTTGTTGAGCAGGAAAATCAGAATAATGCCATCGCCATTCAGGAGAGTCTGGCTCTTGTTCTCGTCATTTATTATGTTTTCACATATTCTCTCAAAGAGCGGATACGGGTCTCCGGCAATACTATTGTAATACAATGCCATGTACGTACCGGGGATGAGAGGATAAGAGTCCTCAGGTTCTCCACCGAATACGTCACACGCCTGTGTATTGATCAGAACACGACGTACAGAGAAATTTCCCTCAACTTCCTGTGCGTCCATTCCACGCAAGAGGTCTATAACCTCATTCTTGCTCAAATCTTGCTTTAATATTCTATCCATATTTTTCTAATAATTTGGTTAATAGAAGAGAGGAGCGGAAACTCCTCTCTGTTTTGGCTACTTTCTGAGACCTACGAACATTGTAGTTCCCTCTGCTGTGTAACTGCCGTTTAGCTCCAAAATCTCGTTCGCCTGGCTGATAACTGTCTTTCTCAGCATCACGTTTGCTCTGTGACAATTCACGAGAGTAACTGAAACCATTACTAATGCAACACACACTACGGCAAACAATGCCACGAAAATATTCTTCTTCATAATTCTGTAATTTAATTGGTTAATACTAGATACCGCCCGAATATCTCCAAGCGGTAGTTTTGGCTACATTTCACAGATATCCTCTATCTGCTGCTGAATAGCATCTATCATTATGCAGATAATGAATAGACCGCACATTTCAAGAACCGCAGAATATAACACTGCTTGAAAATCTCCAAGCAGAAATCCTGCGATAGCAATAATGCCACACACGAAACTTGTAACTAATATGAGCGCAGCTGACAGCACGCCCTTGCTGATTCTCTTTTCCATAATTCTTTTGCTTAATTGGTTATATTATCGTACTGCCTGGATTTCTCCAAGCAGAATTTAGCCAAATGTTTCCAAGCACAATTATCGTACTTTCCAAATCTCTTAAACTCCAGGAAGGATGAAATTCTCCAAGCGGAGTGTGGATCGCCACAGCTCACGGAAATACCACTTACCCTTTTTCGTACTGCTCCAAATATACACAAGCAGAATTCCGTAAAGAATTCCAAGCACATTCAGGAGAATTATCGTACTTGCCAAGCAAATGAATGCCGGCGCACTCTGAATAAATCCAAGCACAATTATCGTACTTGAATAAATAATCTGTCTTGCTTTCATATCTATATTTTATTGGTAATTGTTCCGTAGCCACACACGACAATTATCGTACTGGCTACAGATTTTTAGGCTCACGCCACGCAGAATAATGTAAGCACACCATTCTTTAGCGACCCGAATTCTACGTGACTCAAAATCTCCTGAGCATCTGCAATGATACTCTCAACCTCGCACATATCGAGGCATTTAATTCTCAGCGTACTCATAATTCTAATATTTTTGGTTATTGTTCCCTACAAGCGTAGGGAGATTTTAGGCGATGCCGGCAGACCAAGCGAATCTTTCTTCTTCATCATTCAGTCTGTAGATACTGGAAAGCATGCCAAACAAGCGAGGACTGCTGTTAACGAGTTCATCGTAGGCATCCTCTGCACTCTGGTCTGTTACATTAATACGTACAAGCGTCTTTCCTATCTTCTTCAAAATCTGTTCTTTCATAATTCTATTTTTAAATGGTTCATAATTGTAGAGCGGAGATTTCTCCCCGCCCCGTTAGCCAGGATGTGCATCTTTGCACCACGTTTTATCTTTATTGTCTTAACTACGTGGCTCACACCCTACAGATTTTATGCTTCTGCCAGCAGCTTGTTTATTTCTGAGGAGATAAATCTCGCACGGATGACAAGCAACCGATTTCAGTCAGCGTGGATAGTGTGTACCTTGAACGCTGCAATCGTGATTGCACACACTGGGATTTCTCGGGTAACCACTCCCGAACGGCTCACAACACCGAATAGAATATGAATTATGATTTCTTTCTATAAACTCTCATCTCGCTAGATGATACAAATCCCCTAGCCGTCGTGCCGTCTCATCTCATTCGACGCTCACGCCAGGAATTTTTGCGTATCTCTCGGATGGATGTCTCTGAGTAACACGTTACTCTCTCCCATCTCGGTGTGCCTCTCGCACTCTCGATTTACTGAGATACTTCTCTTGAATTTTGGCAATTAGTCCCCTGAGGGAGAATAAATTCTCTCTCTGAGTTAAGCCCACACACCACGACAAGGTTTCCAAAAACGTGTGGGAAAAATAAGGACACGACGACCCGCTCCAAATTGAAAAACCTGGAGTAAAATTTCCCACTGGCTACCTGCTAGATAGTCAGCGGGAAAACTAGATAGCTAGATATTTCTCTAGCTATCTGTTTTGTGTTACTTTTGCGCTGCTGCTAACTTTGCCTGCAATTCTGCTATCTGTTTTTGTAGGTCTGTTATGCTTTCACTCTTCTTCTTTGCTACCTTTGCGCCACTTGCAAATGATTGATGCAAAGAGCACAACTTACTACCTAAACGCTGCAAACTATCAATAATAGACGTTTGCACGTCCTTATTGTTGTTATCGAACCACGCAAAGAAATTAGGTAGTTTATGTTTGCGGGAAAACTCGCTAACAGCAGAACGCACGCACTCGGTCTGCAATTTGCAGTAGCTTTCATCTGAAAGTACATACTTTGTAGCTAGTTTATTATATCTTTCTCTAGCTGCATCAAGTTCTTTCTTTGCGCTTACTACTTCACTATCTTTGCACTCGCTTAATAGCTTTTTTCTGTAACTATTAAGCACATCAAGACTTTGCGCCAAAATAGCACTACTTTTGCATTCTGCTACATAACTAGCAACCTTAGTACTTACGTGCTCATATCCTGTAGCACCTTTCATTTCTAAATCTTTCATATCTCTATTCTGTTTAAATGAAGACGCACAATTTACCCCGTGCGTTTTTGGGGTGTGCGTAACGTGCACCACACGACGCCGGACACAACACGCCACTGCGTGCTATGTGCTCAAAAGCCGTCCGGCTACCTACATAATAGCAAACTGCATACCAAACAACCAGTAAAAAATTGAGTGTTTATGCATTTAACCTTTTGCAAGTGCTTGATTTATAGGTAGTTAGCTGTTTGTAATAATTACAGCGTTTGTCAGTAGTTGTTAAGGTTTAAATAATTTAACGTTTTCGCCAACGTGTCACACTTGTAACTATCTAATAATCAAGCATTTATGAAGCTATAGTGGCAGTAATTGTTAAATATTTAACTTAAGAAACATTAATCTTTACAAATTGCTAACTAATTGATTTACAGGTAGTTATACCCGCCAAAGTGGCAGTTTGTGTTAATATATTTAACTACTCATGTAATAACCTTTTACTAATTTCGTTAAAATGTATTCAATAAGTTAAACACGAATATTTATGCAAGTATAAATATGGTAAATATATTTTGGTCAAGTAATTTGTAATAAACTTTAATGTTTCACGCTTTATTGATAATGTATAATTATTCAAGAAAATGAATATAAACAACATTATAAAGTATTGATTATTAAGGGGTTACATAAATTTTTTATAAATATAAACCGACAATTTGAAATAATTACAAAAATAATGTTTCACGATGGTTTACACTATATAAACCGACACAAAGTGTAATAATTTCAGAAGAAACACCCCACACCCCTAAATAGCACTAAATCAGCGCGGTAGTCACCTCATCTAAAAATTTTTTCTTCCGATTTTTCAGCCTTTTTTGTAAAGTTTAATTACTTTTCTCCATAAAGGATAATTATGCATATTCATTCATCCGTTATTTATTAACATTTGATAGCATAAACTCTTACTTTGCAGACCAAACCATAAATGTATACCTATCCTTCATTTAATGTATACCTAAAATGTATATTTATACCCTTTATTTACTAGGGTTTTACCGGATATTCAGGATATTATCTGTATCTTTGTATTGTCGATATTTTATAGACGACATGTTGTAAGGACGACCTGACACGTGTTATCCTTCAGAAAGCCCCTGTTTATCGGGGGTTATCCTACACAATAACGGAAAATTAATATTATTATTGTACATAAATGGAAAATGGTATTGCTATAGACACATTGCACGCTCAGTTGCTAGACCTTTTGAGGCATGACGAGTACGGCTTCGAAGCGCTCCGTTGCCAGGACTGGGGTAAGGCAAACTCTGATAAGTACAACAAGCTGAAGTCTACTTTCATCAGGTCAATGAGACGTCTGGCGAAGAAGGCTCCGGTGAAGTACTACAACGGTGCTTACTACATGTTCAACGGCAAGATATACGAAGCTGTTCCGAAGATAGTTTTGGAACAGGCTTACCAGCTTCTGCTCCTCGACCTGGCCATGGCTCCGATGCTCGGCATCAGTACGGTGATGAACAAGTCATTCATGGAGGTGATAGAGTGCTACAACATACTGAGACCTACCTTCGACATCGTTGCATTCGCAAACGGAGTTGTTGACTTCGGAAGCGGTCTGAAGTATCCGAACGTGATGCCGTTCTCTCCCGAGTACCATGTCACATACTACCACCCATACGACTACAATCCGAAGGCGAAGTGCGACAGGTGGATGAACTTCATCAAGGAGGTCCTCCCAGACAGGACGTCGAGGATGATCCTCCAGATGTTCCTCGGCCTCGGTCTCATACAGAGAGGTACTGCATACAATCCGTACGAGGGGAAGGAATCATCGAAGATTGAGCTCTGTCTTCTCCTTGTAGGTACTGGAGCCAACGGAAAGAGCGTCATCTTCGACGTTGCCTGCAACATATTCGGAAAGGACAGGATAAGCAAGATGGACTACGCCGACCTCACTGCCGACGGTGACGAGGGAATGAGGGGAAGGTATCCCATCAGGAACGCCATCTTCAACTGGTCTTCCGATTCCGACCCGAAGAAATTCGGAAGGAAGAACACCGGTATGTTCAAGAGACTCGTGAGCGGTGAGCCCGTCCCGATGAGAAAGCTCGGCAGGGATATCCTGGAGGGGAACTCAATCCCCTACCTCATCTTCAACCTCAATGAGCTTCCGTTCCCTGATGATGCTTCGCTCGGATTCATCAGGCGCTTGCAGTACGTGAGCTTCGATGTCACCATCCCTAAGGAGAGGCAGGACCCGGAACTTGCTAGCAAGATCATCCGTGAGGAGCTGAGCGGAGTGTTCAACTGGATATTCCGTGGAGCGATGGAGCTGAGGAGCAGGAAGTACAGGTTCCCGGCAGCTGAGGGAAGCAGGAGACAGCTGCTCATCTCTCTTCTCGGAAGCAATCCTATCTATGCCTGGATAAGGGCGTATGATATGAGATGCAGCCAAGAGGCGAGGGGCGAGATTTCGGAGTGCATGCTTGCCAAGGAGATGTACGAGAGGTTCGTCGAGTTCTGCAAGGCCAACGATGTCGAGGAGAAGGATATCCCTACGATTCAGAAGTTCGGGCGTGATATGAGCGACAAGTACGGCTTCTTCAAGAAGAGGTCACAGGGCGGAATGACCTATCAGGTGTACGGCGCACAGATGATTGACCTGAAGCAGGAAGTTCTCATCAACGACGTGAAGAATAAATTGCGTGGTGAGGAGGACATCAAGCAGCCGGAGAGCTTCATTCAGCCTGATGATTAACGGTTATAAAACAGATTTCTATGATAGACAAGGAATATATCAAGGAGATTATATCCCGTATCACGAAGAAGAAGGCTGATGGGAATATTGTTCCGGCCACCGCTTCGATGCAGGAGATTATGATTGCTGTCCGCGATGATGCCCTGGAGTGCATGAGGACCATGTGTAACGAGAGGGAGATTGCGGTGAACAGAACGTTGAACAGTGTTTCATTCAAGTGCCTATGAGAAGACATCACAATCCTAATAAAGTGCCGCCGTTCAAGCCGGACCCAGAGCATTGGACAAGAAAGGTTCATTCATGGAAGGCGAAGGTTGCATACGAGACTGAGGATGATGCTTGGGAGTTTCTGAATCAGATTCCGAGGTTGAAGGCACTCGGCTGGCATCCTTACTTATGTAAGGTTTGCTCAAAGTGGCATATTGGTAGATTACATAATAAATAGTTGAGATATGGAAATTAGAGTTAGCGTTTTAGGAAAGGTCGCATACAAAGAAAGAGAAAGTAGGGAGGATGCAGAAAAAGCCGAACTATATCCATTCGGAGAAGGAGTGTATGCGGTAATGGATGGAGAAAATTTCGTTGAGTTAAGAGTCGTATCTGGCAAAAAACACAGCGATGAAAAAGGTGATTATTACGCATGCGTAGATAATTACTGGGTGCATGGGAAAATCTCAAACTCTGCAACTATCATAGAGCATGAAGAAAGGTTGAAGGATTATATCGACAAGTGTTTCGGCCGTCTTGAAGCTATTGTTAAAAAAAACAACGATTGTATCAGTAGTGTAAGTGAAGAACTTGATGGCTTTATAAGTAATTCTCAGGATGATTTTTGCTCTATTGAGAAATCTCTTGAAAGAATAGAGAAAGATGGTGTTGGTAGTGGAAAAGGTATCAGCGAGAAGACATTATTGTCTGCTATCGAGATTGTATCAAAACAGAAATAGTTGAGAATATGAAAGGATCTTACGAATACGACCCTGTTATCTATCCAAGAATGCTATGTGTCGCTATTGGCATGAGCCAAGAAGACGCTAATAAGTGTTTCGAAGGTAGAAATGGCGAGGTTTTGAAGGTTGATTTCTCTAATTCTAACGCAACAACCTACGATGAAGTTAGGGAAAAGTCGAATAAGAAGCTTTGTTCATTTATTAATTTTGCAAGCAAGGATTCTATGAGAATGGGAGTTTGTTGCCACGAGGTTTCTCATGCCTGCGAGGCCATCGAAGATGCTATTGGCATGGAACACGGCGGCGAGCCTTCTGCCTATCTGATTGGTTGGATTGCCTCTTGCATCAACAAGGCTCGTTTTGGCATTGGAGATTTCGTTGAAATTAAAGATAAGGAGAAATAGCTTATGAAACCGATTATAGTAATTGAGATTCCTTTGGGAATGGGCATTGATAGAGAAATCACAGAGCCTTATGGATATGATTTATTCTACGGAGACGAAAATATCGAAGCTCAGTGGGAGAAGCTAGAAGAACTTCGTGAAACAGGTGGCGTTATTGTTGTTCAACCAAGTCATACTAGTGCGGTTCGCGAGATCCTTGATCCTTACATTGGCGAGGATGGATTTATCAAGGAATGTGGTTTGCGAAAGGTTCACACAGAAGAACATGGTGATTTCTGTATTATCCTTTATCACAACCCATCAGAGGTTATGGCTCTTAGAGCATTTTATTTGAATAGTAAAAAGAAATAGCTTATGATTAAGAAAGAAGATATTAAGGTTGGGCTGCGATTTTACATCACACGAAATGATTGCTTAAAATGCAATTTTGACCCGATAGGTATTCAGGACGGCAACACCCCTATTCTGTTCAATGCCGAGAGAAAGGATGCTGATGTTTATATATGTACATCTGTTAGCACAGATTACAAGTATTTCGCTCATTTTCGCGAGGAAGATATTATGATGTTTGGTACAAAGTTCGATATAGTAGCACCAGTTGCCGATAATCATAAAATAGATATAAATTCCGACATTGAAATGCATGGAAATATTCTCAATAACTTGCATGATACATACATCAAGAAAAATCGTGATTATGGGAATGCTTTTTCCGAAATGTATGATGAGCTTGGTATCAACTACGGCTACGGAAAGATACGAGAGAAGGTGAATCGCATCAAGACGTTGAAGGACAATGAGGCGCAAGTTGCTAACGAGCCGTTGGAAGATGCTCTATTGGATTGCGCTAACTATTGTATCTTGACATTGATGGAATATCAAAAACGTAAGGAACATGGAACAGACTGATTACACTTGCAAGGATTGCTTCTTCTTCAAGAATGAAGCTTGTAACCACCCTAAAGAGATTAGGTTTACTTCTGAGGAGAATCCATCTTGCACAGATTTCGAGTATAAGGAAATAAAAGTTGAACTTTAAAATATTATTATCATGGCATTACCATTTGGAAAGACTATCAAGACAAGACACTTCACCGTGCTGAAGTTCAGCAAGAGCTTGTCTAAGAAAGAAGTTGCTTCCCTCAGAGAGGATATCCCTGCTGAGATCAAGAAGCATTTACAGAGAGGCTCGCTGCCTTTCATCAAGATTGCGAACATTGCCGGCACATGGGGAATCGAGTACTCTATCGGTACATCCATGTACGCTGCACTCGATGAATGTGTTCCTGTTGCTGTAGGAGACCATTATGAGTTCTCCAAGGATGATGGAAACATCATCGAGGCATTTGCCCAGCTTATGTATGCGGATACATCGTTGCCTGGCGATGCAGAATACACGGCAGGCAAGTTGAAGCTCCGTGACGAATACATTGCTCGTGAGGCTGCAAGAAGAAACGCTGCTGCCGACAATGGTAAGACAGAAGAGCAGCTTCGCAAGGAGAGCGATGAGGCTGTACAGGAAGTCATCGACCGCGATAAGCACGCCGAGACTCTTCTTGATATGGCAGAACAGATTAAGAAGGAAGGAGGCAAGGATGAGCGATAAATTGCTTGAGGTCGTTCAAGACCATACTTCCCTAGTACAGGCACTCCAGTTCATTTTGGAGGCCGCAGAGACGAAGAAACTGCCTCCATACGGTATTCTTCCTGTATTCAATGACGAACTTCTTAATGATAGGCTTAAGGGTATACTTGAGTTGGTTACCGGAGAGAAGTATCCTTAATTGACTTCAAAGTTTTCTTCTACTTATATATTTGTTTTAAAAAGCGAGGGGCAGCATCTGTGAAGACACTGCCCCTCTTAGTTAACCAAAATAATTTGAATTATGCTCAGCAGAAAGAATCTGTGAACATTAATTGTTTGCAAAGGTACTTGGTTTTGCTGAAATTCTAGTAAAACAAAGTTACTTTAACACGAATTTAACTATTTCTTCTTCTTTTGAAAGGTCGCCTGGCCATTTTTGAAGATAATGCAGTCCTCGCAGCATCGAGGCATTGATAGAGGAATGTAGTAGTGGACCACATTATTTTCTGTATCAATTTCGTCCTGCTTAATCTTAGAGTAGTCGGCTATCATGGCAGTTGTCTTTTGCCACTCTGGAGAGCCAAACTTCTGCTTGCGCTGAGCGATAACGAGGTTTCTCAGAATCTCTTCCTTCGAGGTAGCCTTAATAAGTTCCTCCTGGGTGAGTTCATCGGCGTTCTCGTTCTTCACTTTCTTGCCCTGAACCTCTGCTATTCTCTTCTGGACGGACTCTTGGGCTTCTAGCTTGTTCATCTCGTTTTCGAGGAAGGATTTCTCCCAGTTGAGTCCCTCGCCCTGGAATGCGATGGCCCAACTGTCACGGATAGGCATTCCTGAGCCACGGAGACTAGCGTAGATGTAATAGCGAGGGTCTTTCATCTTGAGAGCCTTCGCCTTCTTGTACGTATCGACGGATAACGTGTATCCTTTTGTTTCTTCAATCATAATCTTGATATTTAAAAGTTCAACGTTTGCTGCCTGCGGTGTTCTCTCCATACATTGATAGACTTGCCGTATATCCAATAGTCGAACACTTCTTCCGGCGACAATCCTTCGTCTATCATCCTTCCGCTAGCCTGGATATCCTTGATGGCCTTAATCCAACTATTATAGATATGCGGATAGCGTTTGCAGTCGGCGAGTTTCTGCTTATAATTGTGCATAGGGCAGCACAGGCAGCCAATCCTATAGTAGCCCTCGTCGTACAGCTTGCAATGCTTAATACCGAGTGTGTTCAAGAATAGCCATACATCATCATCTGTCCACTCTATGATTGGAGAGATTAAGAGCGATTCGTAGCCTCTGATGCAGCCAATGGTACGCTCATCACTGGCATTGGTGATGTTAATCTCGTGGATGCCCCACCGGGTTGGACGGCCACGCTTCTGACTGTTCCTTTTATCACGGAACTCGTCAAGACCTTCAAGGGAGCCGCTGTACTTATGGTTGGTAATCTCAACCTCACTCCTACCCGAACGCTGTCTACTTTCTGCGTGGCGGATGCCTATGAGAACCACGTTACCTGCGCCAATACCTTCTTTATAGACTCGACAGCACCATCGTATCAGTCTTGTCGGAAGCATGCCTTCCTTACGGGCCTGGTTATAGATGCTGATTTTCGGCTTTATCATATCTACGTCCGGATAGTGCTTGTGGCAGAACTTGATTACTTCTGGTGGATCGACGGACGTAAGCCCCATGTGAGCCTTGAACTTCACGCCTGCAATCTTGGCAATGTGATAAAGACACTGACTATCCTTGCCTGAACTGAACGATAGATAGAAGCCTTCGTTAGGCGAATATGCCAGTGCAAGCTTCTCCGCCTTTCTCAGCAGCTCTACAGAGTGCTTTATCTTCTCCTGGAATTCTTTAGGAAACTTCGGAAGAATTTCTTCTAAAGTGAAATTTAATTCAGAATTTATCATATCATTTCTTTTTATTATCCTTGAATGCAAATAAAGTGTAACAACAACACGAAACGTGGAACGGTGGATATGGGTCTTTGAAAGAATGGATGCCGGCATCGGCTTCGCTTTGACAGATATCACAAGGATAGCTGCTTCCTCTCTTGACATAGAATCCGATAGCCTTGTTCTCCTGCCCATACTCCTGCTCTGCCTGTCCCCACGCCAAAGCAATCACCTGAGAAGCGTTTCTTACGATGTTCTGATAGGCGTTCTTGTAGTATCCCTTTCCGTAAGAAGGAACATCGATGTTAATGTCCTTTCTCTTCGCCTTGGTGATGACTGATGTGTGATATGGGTCCTTGTATCCGGTTCGGATGGAAGATAGGAGCTGCTGGTCTGAATATCCCATAAGAGTACCCGCCTTGATCATCCTTACAATATCTTCCGCAAAGTTTCCGAGATATACGGCGTTTCTTTCAGATGTCGTCTTTCCGTAGATGTCGCTAACGAGAAATGATTCTATGTTCTCGCTGTCAATCCCGAGAATCTTGCATGAAACCTTGGAGTAAGCAGAGATGTAACTGTTGATACTCTCCTCTGCCTCAGCAGTAACATTCTTGGCATAAGAGAGCAGGGCTGACTCGTTTGTGAGCCTGCCCGCACCTCTGTATCGCTTACTTGCGGCAATTATTTTCTGTGTCGATTTCCAGAGAATATCTGCAACATGGTCCTTGCAGTTTCGGATTGCCTGCAAGCGCTTTCTGCTATAATCGACAGAACGTTTTAACTCATCCATAGGCTATTAATGGGTTTGGTTGTAGTGCTGCCAGTTGTTCTCATTCGGGGCGTTCCGATTCTCGTCCCATTTGGTTCCTGACTTATTTGGGCGTCCAGCTCCGCGACCCGTACGTACGTTTCCACTACCTCCATTCTGAATATTCGCCGTTGCCTTCTGCTCCTCGATAGCATTCTGGGTTTCGTTATCCGCACGTTGCATATCCATAAGGAGGTCCTGCTGGTCTTCTTCCTTTTTCTCTCGCATGATACGCTCATATTCAGCGGTCTTAGGGAAGTCAGGGCAGCGTTCTGAAGCCGTCTGCTTAGAGAGGAATCCGTTCTGAACCGCAGTGGCAATATTTGTAATTTGTTCAGTTTTATTACTATGTACATACGGACTTATCCACGCATTGATTGGAAGCCCGGACATTGTTGCGACGCAGTTTTCATCAGTACCGATGCCGAACTGACAGATGCGGAGAATCTTATCCAGGAATGGCTGCAACTCCTGCGCATCGTTCATTGCAACCTCCAGTGCAGGAGAATAGAGAAGCTTGATGGCTACACCTGGGAGGTCACCAGACTTCAGCTCAGGTGGCTTCACGGTGAATGACAGCTCATAGATGAGGTCGTACGACTTGTTGAGCTGTGTAGCAAAGGCATCAGAGGCATCCGTTCCATTCAAGAATTCAGCCTTGCCGTTAGTGTCCGTAATCATGATTGTCTTCGCAGAGCCGGTCATATCGTCGCCGGTTATAGAAATATCCTCACCATCGCCAGTGAGCGTAAGGATTGGGAAAGCGTACGCCTTATTATTCTCGCAGAGATATGAGAATGCCTCCTCGTAGTCCTCGATGTTCTTCTGGACCATAAACCAACAAGGTCCGTTGTCGTTACGCGCGTAGGCTACCGGTACGAATTGGAAGCCGTGGTCTTTCTCTTCAATGAGGGTGTAGTCATCAATTCCGAAAATCCTTGCAATCTTCGTCATTACCTCTTTCACCTTTCCAGACTTGACAGCCTTCTTGAAGCGGTAGAACTTCCGGTTATCCCAAGCCTCGACATATTCGGTCTTCTCGTTGCCCTCATCGTCGTAGTCGTAGTACTTCCTGGCAAAGCACAAAAGGTCGCCAGTGAGTGAATCGACGTGAGGGTACAGGATATCTCCTCGATCATAAGAGAGTGTTCGTGTGCAGAATTTCTTCTTTTCATCGAAGAAACCAACGATTGCACATTCTGCAACCTTCAGATATGCACTTACGGCTTCAAAGAAGCGAATCTCCATATCGTGCATAAGCCAACCCTTCTTGAATACATCGAGGGTCTTCTGATTCTCCTCTACCTTCTTCTCGTTCTCGTAGTCATCACCATCAGCAAGCTCGAACTGAACATCGTTCCCAGTCAAGTGCAGCAGATGCTTCGTGTGGATGAGTTGCTGGAACGCAAAGGCTGTACGCTGAATCTTCTGGCAGTACCACCTGTTATTCTCAGGGTTCAGCTTCCAGATGTCCGGGTATTCCTTCTCGTCCATTATTCTGTGTGCAGATGGATAGTACTCACGCAAGAAGTCTGCCTGCGTCTTGATGCGGCGATACATGGTGTCGTCTGGCATCGTTCCGTCGTAATAGTCAGGAACAACGTCGCTTACAGCCGAGTGCTTCATGTACCCCGCAGGAGTAAGCTCGTAGAATGGCTTCCTTACGAGCAGCTCCCTTACATTATTTACCTTGATAGCATCCATAATCCTTTTACCTTTTTATTTTTCTTTTTTGTTAAACTGAATATCATTACGTAGAACCAAGATTCAAAGAAGTCAGGCGAGTGTCCGACATATTTCTTGGCAATCTTCTTAGGTAATAGCTTGAATCCCCTATCATCACTATTCTCGTCACGTCTGAGCATCTTACGCTCCTTCTGAAGAATCTGTCTGAGAGGAACCTTGTCAAATCCGTTTCCTGAATACTTTCTTTCAAGCAGAGCCGAGTCGATGGAAATCCGCTTCTCTTTTATCATCTTATAGAACAACCATGCGCACTGAGACTTCAAATCCTTATAGAGGTATTTGATTCCTTCTTCTTCCTGATGATTCCTAGCGATAGGTGCTGCCTGGTTGTTGAATGGGACGGCATCCTTGAAGAATCCCTTAAAGTACTGACCGATACCCTGCATATCGTAAGTGAAGTTACATTCCTCGACACCCCACTCTCTCAGCTTGGCCTTAACTACAGAAACGAGTGTCTTAGGGTCCAGCCTCAAAACAACCAAGTCTTTACAATGCCATCCTTCCCAAAGCCACATTACGAAGTTATCGCCTCCGGTGAATGCGATATCGGCAGAAGCTCTGCGTTTTCCATCTCCTATCTGTTCTGCATTGTCGTAGATTTCGTCAAGGTCTTCCATCTTGATCATGTCATCACCGGCAGCTTTCCAGTTCCAGTTAGCTTCCAGGTCTCGCATGCGCTGTTCCTCGTCCTGTTGGGCAAGGTTGGCGAGATATGAGACATCGGTAGAGATAAGCTTAATGTTCTCTGATACGTCAGCGCGAACGAATGTTGCCGACTTGATGAACATTTCGAGCTTTGTATAACCAAGTTCCTCATAGCTGTCCTTCCAAAGGCTATCAATAATGCCCTTGCACTGCTCGTACACCTCTTCTCTCGTATTACCCCAGTAGATTGAGTCAGGCGTATCGCCGTCCATGAAACAGTAGCGGATAACTCCATCTCGCTCCGGTATAATGTATCCATTCTCGTCAACCCACCAGTCGATGAACTTTCTCACCCAAGATTCCGGGTCCGGGTTACAGGTAATCCAGAAGCGGTTTCGGATATGCGCTGCATTTCGGTTGTTGGTCAAGAGGTACTTGAACTTCTTGTATGGACACTGAGTACCCTCATCGATGCAGACATAGGCATACTGGCGACCCTGGAATCGTGTCTTGAAGTCCTGATAGGCTCCAGCATAGTACGAGAATTTGAGCCATCCTCCGTTATCGAAGTTCCAGGTCATATCATTTTGTGACTTATTGTAAGTTCCAAATTGGGAGAACAATTTATAAGAGTCTGTCACTAAGGACTGTAAGTCGTCTTTTTCGTTACGAAGAATTGTTGCATGAAAATCTGGATTTTTAATATCCTTCAGAACTTCCATTAGGGAAGAGAACGATTTTGAGCCACCTCGCGAACCGCCAACTATCTTAATATCAGCGTCTATAGACAGCATGCGTTCCTGACCGCCACGCTGAGCTACAATCTTCAGCTTGTCGGGATGTTTCTTATCGGCGTCTCTTAATGATTGGATATACTCTTGAGTATAAATAGGCTCTCCGTTATCCAATTTTAATCCTGAAAATACATCTTTCTGCATAAATATACATTTAATACTGCAAAAATATACAATTTTTCTTTGATAATTGCATATTTATTCATATATTTGCAAAATAAAAGGTATATTTATACGTTTTCGAGGTGGAGGGACCACTTTCGGGATAACATTTTTAATCAAAAAACAACATGACAAGAGAGGAACTCTTAGCATTAGTGAACAAGGAGGTTGATACCACCAAGTTCAAAGAACTTAGCCAAAAGACCATCGATGAGGAACTTGATGATGTTTTGGAAGATTTCGGTGATGACGAGGAAGCAAATTCCAAGTTGGTTACCAAGTTAGCAAACCGTCTGAAGCGTATCAACGGCAACTTGCACAAGAATATCTCTGACGAGGTAAAGAAGAGCAAGGAGGAAGCTGAACGCAAGAAGAAGGAAGAGGAAGAGGAGCGTAAGCGCAAGGAGGCTAAAAAGGGTGACGATCCTGACGACAAATACTCCAAGCTGCTTGAGAAACTCGAAGCTCTCGAAAAGGCTAACGCAGAAAGAGACAAGAAGGCTGCAAGGAAGGCAACCATCGAGTCTGTAAAGGCAGGTTTGAAGGATAAGTTCGACAAGGCAAACCTTGAAATGAAGAACTACTTCCTCAATGCTGCAATCGCAAAGCTGGAGATTCCGGACGAAGATGTCGACATCGACGACCTGGTTTCTAAGGCTGAGAAAATCTACACCGCAGAGTACAAGGAGGCTACCGGTGAAAACGGTATTCCTGCAAAAGGCAGTCGCACGTCTAGCGGAGGCACGTCCACAGATGATGACAAGTTTATGGAAGAAGTGGCCGAGCGTCGAAAGAAGAGATTCGGCGGTGGAGACAAGAAGTAATTTCAGGATAACAATTTTAAAAAGGTAAAAAGATTATGGACAACACTTCTATTTCCTACATGGAACAGATGGGTACTCGTGGCATGCTGAACCACGGTGCGACCATCATTCAGACAGAAGGTAAGGTCGGCGGAACCCGATATGTGTTTGCCGGTCTTGAGGCGCTTATCAAGAATGCCTTCGTTCACCCACCTATTGGTGGTAAGCTTGTCAACCCATTCAAGGGCCCGGCTAAGATTTATGCCGGCGACTTGATTGAGCACGACCTCGGCTTTACAGCTGGCAACGAGGGTCCTGGTGCTACCATCAAGATTCTGAAAGCTTACGGCGTGGCAAAGGCCACTGCTGCGGCTACAGACACAGACATTTATATCGTTCGTAATGGTTTCGTCCACATCCCGTTCCCTGGCGACACCATCATGATCGGCCAGAAGGACTTCAAGACCAAGGCAAAGGGCGTGACCGTGACCGCCGTGGAGGCAACCACCGACACATCGGTAGGCGACGTATGGAAGCTGACCCTCTCGGAGGCGCTTGGCGCATTGAGCGCTGGCGACGTGCTGGTGGAGGCAGAGAAGGCAGGCGCGAGCGTGCTGCCAATGGTAACCAACCCTAACTGCTTTGCTCCGAGCGACAACGATTTCCCTTATTTCGATGCCGGCGGCGACAAGTATCACAAGCCTCGTACAAACGTCAACTTCTGTATGTTGAATCCAGACTGCGTTATGTGGCTTGACCGCATGGGTCCTGTTCCTCCTGCTGTTAAGGCGATGAACAAGTCACTCTACCCAGAGTTCTGGCACATTTAACCTATTGTATAACGTAAAAAGATTGATTCAGGATTATGGCAAAAATTGATATTGGTGTCGAGCAGCTTGCGAAGTTCTTCACTGGTAAGGGTAACAACACTTACCTTCAGAAGTTCGTCAATCGTGACGGCGTACTTCGCTGTAACAACGGCTGGTATCTGACACAGGGTGACATTGATCCAGATCTCACCCCTACATCTAACAATGGTGATGCAACCTTCAAGGTTCGCACACGTACATTGAACCCTGCAACCTTGATGAACCTCCGTGCTCCTCTCGGCGAGGGCTATCAGAACGACCATGAGGGTATTGAGTGGTACACCGCTTCAATTCCAGACTTCGCTGCTGACGGCTTCCGTGAGACTGCGACAGAGCGTTACCACAAGATGAAGCTTCTCCAGGATGAGTTCGGCAACGACGCTGACCTGGTTGATGCTTACCTCGACAAGGTACAGGTATTGTACGACTCACTCGACATGACTATGACCTACATGTCAGCCCAGTTGAGTTCGACAGGTTTCATCGACTACGACAAGATTGGTCGTGGTATCCAGGAGCCTCTGTATGACGCAAAGGTTCCAAAGGAGAACTTCAAAAAGGCGGGTACGCTTGCCTGGAACGATCCAAACTGCGACTTGCTTGAGCAGATGCGCAAGTTTGAGGAGGATTGGCGCAAGGAGAACATCGAGTACCGCAGTGTACCTCTCGTATGGCAGATGACCAAGAACGACTACAATAACGTATTCTTGAAGAACAAGCAGATTGCTGAGTTGTACAAGAGCTGGGCGAACGCTAACTTTGTGGCAGTTTTGCAGAACTACGGTCCAAACAACGCAATGTTCTTGAAGTCTGTTGTTGACCTCAACGGTCTTTCTCCTATCGAGATTGTCGATGAGGTTGAGCACAACAAGCGCTTCGATGGCACAGTTACAGAGATTCGTGGTTGGGCAGACGGAACAGTTGTTCTTCGTCCTGCTGGCAAGCCTTTGCGTTTCATGCGTAAGGAGATCCTTGACAAGCGTATCTTTGACACCCTTGGCAACAAGCTCATTGATGTGGCTTGGGCGCAGACCAACAACAAGCTTGGCTTGCTGCGTAACATGATTACCGCGAACGGTCTCTACCAGGAGTTCAAAACAGACTTGTTCCTCGCTTCTGTTCCTGCCATGCTCGATTCTCCTTACCGTTGGATTATCGACATTACCAAGAAGGGTTAATTCTTTAACGTAACTAGATTGTATGACTATGGATTCGGAGATGAACATTTACACTGTGAACGACTACCTTATTAATAAGGTGAAGTTCGAGATGCCGATGAAGGCTCTGCTGGGCATCATGCACGACAGGGAGCTCGAAAATGGCATCGACCTCGAAGCCTGCGACAAGGACAAGGTGAGACTTGCCTATGCCGACATGCTGAAATGGTTTGTTCTTGGTCCGAGCAAGGTGAACAACACCTCCGATTCCGATAACGGATGGACTCATTCGGGAGGTGGCTATGATATGTCGGACAACGACAGGAGCGAGATGAAGGCAGAGGCTAACGCTATCTATGCAGAGCTGGAGCCTGATTCGATGCTCAAGAAGAAGTCCACCTTCCGGGTGACCTCCCACGGAGTAAAGAGGGCGAATTATTCTCCTTGGGGAGAACCTCTCCCTCACATCATCAAATAAGGCGTATGGAAAAGGAAAACATCAGAAATCCAAGATACCCTCACATCATCAAGATCGTGAGGAAGGTCGTCGGAAAAGCCGACCCTGATGACCCGTTTGCCGATGATGATGCTCCAGTTGGTGAGGACAAGGAAATCATTCTCTACTATGGCGAAGGACGCAGTTACACAGATACCACTACAGAGGGAGACAAGAATGTCGACCAGAACAAGAGGAAGGCATCGATTCCGGTCAGATATGACGAATGGGATGCTGAAAGATGTCCTCTTGACGGCGACACCATCTACTCCACTGTCGGCAACAACACCGAGGTAGGTATGGTTAAGGACTGCGAACCGGATAATAACAGGACTGTTGTGTATTGGAATTTGACAAGGGTTTAGATTATGACAAGTTTATCAGGCCAGTTTTTACAGGTCGAGAAGAAAATCCGTCAGATGGCTGTAGCAAAGATGCAGCAGAAGATGGACCATGCGGCTGAAATGACAATGAAGGCTGCTGACAAGTCTCGAAACTATGATGACGTAACCGGTAACTTGTACAAGTCAACAGCCATCGGTACATATTACAACGGCTCATTGCAGTCGATTCATTATGCTCCAGGCCCAGAGCCAACCCGAGTAACCCTTGCTGCCGGAGAGAGATACAACCTCGATAAGTATTATCGCAGTTCATTCTCCTTCAAAGACAGCGGAAGGAGACCTTACAAGGGTGAATACGGAGAAGGTGGTGAATATGGTCCAAACGCGGCGTGGGATGAACTTGTTTCCAGGGAGCACAACAAAGGAAAGTACGATGCTACATGGCAGATGCTCCTTGTTGCCGGTGTGGATTACGCTAAGTTTGTCGAGGTTAAGAGAGGTCACGACGTGATTACCTCTCTTAGAGAATATTTGGTTAGATACTTTAGAACGATGTAAGATATGGTTAGTATTAAGACTCTATATTTCGATGTCGGCAATGCAATGAAGGGGATTTGTGACAAGCTCTACTCCCGGAGCCGACCAAAAGCAGTTGATACGAAAATCAACAGCTACATCGTGGTATACTTTCCATCTAGTATCTACAATAACGAGATGAACTCAAGTGGAGTTTACAATGATTTCACCACTACAGCTCAAATCGAATTGTATGTGCGCGATAAAGCTTCAGCAAGAAATCCAAACACATTTGATGTTTCTAGCGTTGACGAGAAAGTCCAGGAGATTATGGACAGATTTCCAATCTCCACAAAAAATCTCATTGTTTCCAATCCTCGTATAACACTACAGACAGACGATGGCGCAGGTTTTTCCGTGACAATCATACAGGGAAGGTTACGCACGAAATAAGTATTCAGGTATAACAATTTAAAATATTTTAGATTATGGCTATGACAACTATTGACAAGATGAAGGACATTTTCAATGGTCCTAAAACTCTGCTCTACTCAAAGGCTATTACCGATTTGAGCAAGGCTACAGTTGACATCACCCCAGAGGTTGAGCTTCCGGTTACCGTTGACTCGCTGAAGGCGACTATGGATGACCCAACCATCAACCACTACAAGGTTATCGGTCTTGCAGGCGACTGGGCAACTACCGCAGAGCTCGGCGACTTCAACGTAGAGTTCGTTGTTCCTTCAAAGGCAAAGGACTTGCTGACAATTATGTTCGGCAAGGATGCTATCACCGAGCTGACCAAGGTTACCCTGAAGGGTACAGGTGACGCTACTCTCGATGCTGCTACCGGCTTTACAGGTATCGCTGTTGAGCCTAAGAAGTTCAAGATCAAGGGTACTATCGTTATTGTTGACGACGAGAAGGAGAACCTCATGGTTATTACCAACATCGCTCTCTACGCTACCTTGCAGTGGGATAACTCCGGTACTGAGCCTGTTGCGTTTAAGTTCTCAGGTTCTATCGAGGGTGCAGGTAAGCGTAGCATCGCTTGGCTTACTAAGGCTCCAGCTGCTGGTGAACCAGGCATTGTCGGTTAATCAAGTAAAGGCTTCTTTAGGTAATTAGATTCAGGATAACAAACCGTTGGGCGGCAGGCTAATCAACAGCCGTGCCGCCCTTCTTCATTTAATAGCATACAATCATGGCAGAAGAAAAGAAAATTGAGCAGCCTTCAGTGGACTTGCAGGAGTTGCTTGACAGCGTGCTGCACGACGAGCCTACCGAGTTCGTGTTCCGTGGAAAGAAGCACAAGCTCGGTTGGCTTCGCAAGGGAACCATGAGCAGGTGTTCCCATATCAGGGCAAAGGAGAAGAACGAATGGAAGCGCAACGTCAAGATTTGTGTCTGCATTCTCCTCAACAACATCTGGAAGATTCGATTTCTGTATTGGATCTACTGGCGTTGGCTCTACTACATCAAGGATGTGGACGTGGCCGAGGTGCTGAGAGTCCTCGATGTTTCTAAAAAAAAAATTCCATCGAACGCATTCTCACTGGCTACCATATTAGCGACCGGGATGACGGACGTGATGATGACGATGACGAGGAGCGAAGTAAAAGCTATCCAAGCAGAACAAGCTGGGGAGCAGCCTTCTCACTAGCGGAGAAGTTCGGTTTCCTCTTTCAGCGCAAGTACTTCATTGCAGCCTACGACTACTGGTGGGGCTATTCATCGGCGCAGATTGACCTCATGGTTGCAGACCAGCCTCTTGTCGTCTATCCAAAGACCAAAAAGGAAGGCGGTCCGAAGAAGCATACCAAGAAGGAGATGGATGACCTCTACGACAGATGGATGGAAAAGAAAAAGAATGAAGGAAGCCTCATCGGCAAGAAGATTAGTCTTGCAGATTACTTAAACAATAAACTCTAATTTTAAAATATTCAGGATATGGCAGGTGGAAATATGGGAGACCTCAGTTTCTCGCTCACTCTTAAATCGAGAATTGAAGAGGAAACCAAAAAGATTACCAAAGAATTAAACAAGATTGATGCTACTGGTAAGCAGGCACAGAATGCTTTGGAAGCAATATCCGAAGCAACAAAAGGTATTGGAGATAAGGGAGGTCGTAGTTTTGAAAAGCTAAACAACTTCGTTAAAGAATTACGTCATAACATTGGCGTATTTTCAAGCGAAGATTTCTTCAGTTCGAAAAAACTCCAGCAGTTGGAGTCTGTTCAGGACGGGTTGTACAGAATAGGCCGCATACTCGGAGAGGTGTCTAAGGAAGGTGCTGGATTCAACATATTCCCTAACAGTGTTTCCACTGAGGCAAACAAGGCAGAGAGAGAACTTTATAAGTTATCTTCTATTATTGACGAAATCAACAAACGCCATGGTGAAGGAATACAGTTGTTTGGCATCGATTCAACGAACAACATACGCCAGTCGTTGTCAGAGCTGTCTAAATACAGAACTGAGTTAGAACAGATCAGGAATAACAGAGGTATTCATCCTATCACAGGACTCACAGCAACTGATATCGTAAAGAGTTCCGGGTATCTTAATGCTATAGATAAAGCAAATACTTATGCAAAGGTTATAAAGGACGCAGCACGCGAGGCAAAAGAGGCAGAGAGGCAACGCCAGAATGATTTGAAGAACACCGAACGCCGATACGATTCTCTCGGCAATAAGGTTCGCCAGCTTCGCTCTGAATACAGCCGAGGAATTTCTGTCGGAGCAGATGTTAGTAAAGCTGAAGCCGAGATTAACAGACTTCTTTCTTTAATGAGAGCCCTTATAAATATCAAGGGAAGACTTAATTCAGAGAACTGGAAGGATAGCCTCGGTATGCTTGGCAATATCGGTAGTGGCCACGATACCACATTAGCTTCTAGGGTTCTTCAAGATCAGAAAGCAGTAAACCAAGAGGTTCAGAAAGGTATCGAGCTTGAACAGAAGCGTCAGCAGGAGATTGCTCAGTCTGCCGCAAAGGCACGAAACGACCTTGCAGCAGCATTCGCCGGAGCAAACGCTGAAGCGAAGAAGATGCAATCCATAGTCGGAGACATCAAGTCTCTCTTCTTGCAGGGAGGTATTGTCTTTGGCGCGCAGCAATTCTTTAATTCAATCGTACAGACAGGTGGTGAGATTGTTCAGCAGCATGTTGCGTTACGCTCCATCCTTGGTGATGTACAGAAGGCTGACGAGCTGTTCGCTCAGACACAGCAGCTTGCGTTGCAGTCTCCATTCAAGTTTGGAGAACTGAACAGAGATGTCAAGCAGTTGGCTGCATTCGGAGTAGAGGCAAACGACTTGTACGATACAACTAAGCGACTTGCGGATATAGCATCTGGTCTTGGCGTGGACTTCGGCCGATTGGGTCTTGCGTTCGGTCAGGTTAAGGCTCGATCTTGGCTCGATGGTAAGGAGTTACGCCAGTTTGCTTACGCAGGACTCCCACTCTTGCAGAAGATAACGGAATTATATAATTCTGAAGGAAAGAACGGTCGCAAGAATTATACCCAGGCAGATGTCAAGAAGATGATTTCCGGAAGACAGGTAAGCTTCGAGGATGTTCAGAAGGTACTGTGGAAGATGACAGACGAGGGTGGCCAGTTCTACAATATGCAGCTCGTGTTGTCCGAAACACTGCTTGGCCGCTGGAATAAGCTTATCGACGCGTGGGATATTATGCTCGGTAAATTTGCAGAAGGAAAGAATGTCATAGGCGGTACGTTCTCGTTTATTATCAACCGAGTAACAGACTTAGTATTAGCTCTTGATAAACTATCCCCTGCTATGCTTTCTTTCGGAGCTATATTTGCTGCAAGGAAACTTGGACTGATGGCTTCCGGTAAGCTCGGATTGGGCTCAATAAACAAGAACTACACTCAGCAGATGAATGCTCAGCTGAGGACTTACGCTATCGAACAGCAGCAACTTGTCACAGAAGGTAAGATTACTCAACAGAAGGCGTTGCAGAATGTACAGGCAAGGGCATACTTGCTGTCTGATACCGCTTCAAGGGCGAATGCTATGTCTCGTCTTGCACTTGAAGGGAAGATGTCTGTTCTTCAGATGCAGAAAGCTGTCAAGGAAGGTCTTGTTACAAAAGAACTTATCAGACAGCTTGCCGTGATGGGGCAGATTACAGCAAGACAGGAGCAGATTATACTCGGAGGAACACGATTTGCCGCCGTAATGAATATGGGTATCTCTAAGATAGGTGGAGGAATTAAGTCTCTCTTTACGATGCTTGGCGGCTGGTGGGGACTTGCAATCGGTCTAGCTGTTCAGACTTTCTCCAGCTACAGCAGTGATATGGATAGAATTTCTGAGAATGCGAAGGGGTTCAGGGATTCTGCATACAACAAGAAGAAAAACTACGAGGATGAGCTCGCAAATGAGAAGCCGGCAAACAGCGCGGACTTACAACAGCGAGTAAACTCAATGAAAGAGCTTCTTCGAAACAGCGGAGATTACACACAGACAATAGAAGATCAGATTACAAGGGCGAAGAATCTTAACGAGCAGTATGATATTCTCAATAAGGGAATAGTTGCCGCTCGTGACAACTCACAGCAGGAAGCAAACGACTCGGATGTTGTTGCTGGAGCACTTGGAGCTTCAGGTGGTTGGGGTTCCGGTAATCCTTTTGCAGACACGATGGAGGATGCTGTCGAAGACCTCAACGAGGCGGTTATCAAGTACCAGACGCTTTTATCTGGACTTGACGAAGATACAAAGTCGAGAATGGATAGCGTTGCTAATCAGTTCCTGAAGCCAGAGGAAAGAGCCATGTCTCTCGATGAGAAGATTCGTATTCTTGCAGAAAGAGGAGGCGCAAATTGGGATTCTTTCGTTTTGAAGTCAAGTAACGGAAGCAATGATATTGCAAATAGCATTTACAAAATAGGAATAAGGGCAAACAAGGTTAGTGATCAGATAAATGATATCGCTAAGAAGAATATTCCTAGAATCATTAACTTCCTTAAGAAGTCATTCAACCTGTTCGGCGTAGATTTCTCTAAGTGGTGCAACAGGAATTCTTCACGTTTTGCGAGCATGATAGAAAGAATGCTCGATGCGTGCAAGGTGAATGTTCCTCAGATTCGTGAGTACTTGAAGTCTATCTTCTATCAGGAGGCTGGTGCAAAACAGCCAAAGAAAGCAGGTGGCGGCAAGGTCGAGAAACCAAAGACGCCTATGCAGCAAAGAGTCCGCAGAAATTTATCCAAGACAGGAAAGAGTAAAGCGAGGGTAGAAGCACAGGCGACTATGCTCGATTCTTATCTTGACGAAACTTCCGACTACAATACGGATAATAACCTGCAAACAGAGTTGCAGAACAGGTACAACGAGTATAAGAACCGCGAGAATAAGTTCAAACGCGGTAAGATATCTAAGGCACTTCGAGATGAGGCTTGGGAAAGCTACAATAGCTTGAATCAGGCGGCATGGGAAGGTCTCGGCTATAAATTCTATCCGCAAGACAAAAAGTCCAATAAGGTTCCGAAAGGAAGAAACGGGAATTCAGGTCGCAAAGAAGATATAGAGCTCAAGCGTTTACAGGAGCGTCTAAGCAGTCTTAAGTCTGCAAGGCAGATGTACCAGAAGTACAAGAGCATAATGTCTGATGAAGAGGCAAAGAAGAAGACTTACAATCTCTTCCCAGAGGTTACCGGTCTTAATCTTGATGACTATCAGAAGGCTGTCCATTCTCTCCTTGGAGGATTCAGTATAAACACCACCGAGAGAAAGAAGTTCCAAACTTCTATCTATCGCGAGGTTGCTGAGTGGCTCTTCGATGAGAAAGACAAGAAGGAGTACGAGAGAAAGGCAGCTGACTTCAATGAGTCCATGAACAAGCTGTCAGAACGTTGGGATTTGTACAAGAGCCTTCTCGAAAAGACAGGCAGCAAGTTCTTTGCTGAGTCCGCATGGATTGACGCTTTCCAGATGGATGACAAGACTCAATCTCTTATGGACGAGTATTACGCTCACTACCATGAGATATTCAATCTTCAGGATTCTCTCAGCATGACTGACGGAGAAGCTAAGGAAAAGCTTAAGCTGCCAAATCAGTACGAAGAGTGGAAGAAGATTACAGAACTACTCCGTGGTAATTACGTTAAGTCTTTGCAGAATGCCGCCGACATCATCGAGAAGACAGAAGATTATGAGGATAAAATCTTGAAGATAAGGGAGAGATACAACGAGCTTATCAGCAAGACGAATGATCCTGGTATCAAGGCGAGATATGAGATTCAGAGAGACAAGGAGATTGGTCAGGTTAAACTTGACAAGTTCAAGAACTCTTCTGATTATCTCAACTTCTACGGAGCCATCGTGTCTCTCGGTATGGATAAGGCTCAGACTATCGGAGCAAGAATCAGGCAGAATATCAATGAGGCTCTACAAAGCGGAGCTATTGATGCTAGAGAGTACGCCAAGGAAATCAAGCAGCTTGATGAGCAGTTATCGAAGCTGACGAACCCAAGAAAGACATTCCTCAATGGTGGTCTGAAGGGAATGGCCGAGCAGAAGATTTCTGATGCCAGCGAGCAGATGACCATCGCAGCAAGTAAAATTGCTGAAGGAAAGAAGGTTCGTGAACTTGGTCTCAAAATGGGAGACGAAAACTTGATCGGGCGTGGTGACAGCATGATTGCCAGCGGAAAGGCTATGATGAAAGCTGCTGAGATTCTGTTTAAGGATGGAACAAAAGCAAAGGAGTCTCTTGATAAGTTTGCTAACGTAGTAAGTATTATCGACCAGAATGTCCAGGGAATGAGTGAAGCATTCAATGACATCAAAGAGACTGCTTCCCTTCTCGGAGCTGACACTGAGTCTGATGGATGGCAGGACGCTTCTGCGTTCTTCGAGACATTCTCTGGCATGTCAAGTTCGCTGTCAAAGGTGGTAACAAGCGCAGAGTCCGGCAACGTTGGTGGAATCCTTGCAGGTGTCACGGGCATATTTACCTCTCCTATCAAAGCCTTTGCTAAGGCTCACGACGCCAAGCTCGACAGACAGATAAAGCTTGCAGAGAGACAGCTGAATGAGCTGAAGAACCTGTCCAGCAATATCAGTTCCGTTATTGAAAAGACACTCGGTGGAATCTATTCTTACGATAGGTCTTCTGATGCGAATAAAAAGCTCAACGATGTCAAGAATGACTATAAGGCTTGGGATGCCTTCTCTAAGACCGATTTTGGAAAGAATTTCTTTGGAGGACGCAACTTCAGTCACTACAGCAAGGAGACCTATGATGCTGTGATGAAGACAGAGACGAATCCTTCCGCATACGCAGACCAGCTCGCCCTACTCCACGCTCAGGAAGACGAGTTGAGAAAGCAGAGGCAAGCCGAGGAGGACAAGAAAAAGACGGACAAGGATAAGATTGCCGACTACGATCAGCAAATCAAGGAGATGCAGTTACAGATTAAGACGTTCGCACAGGACTTTCTGAAAGACGTTTACTCTATCGATATGAAGAGCTGGGGAAATCAGCTGACTGATACTGTTGTGAGCGCATGGACTAAGGGGGAAGATGCGGTTGAGGCTTACAAGAATAAGGTCAAGGAAATGGTTCGCGAAGTTACGAAGAATATTGTATCTCAGAAAATCATGGAGAAGGCACTTGAAAAACCTCTCGAATGGCTTACAGGTATCCTTGATGAAAAGGGTAAACTTGATGAGACCGACATGGACGATTTTGCGGACAAGCTCTACCAAGTTGGCGAAAATGTAGTTCCTCAGTTAACCGGTATCTTCGATGCTCTAAAGGAAAAGGGACTTGATTTGAGAGAAAACGGAAGTTCCTCTTTGACCAACTCGATAAAAGGCATTACCGAGGAGACTGGTGATCTTTTTGCATCCTATCTTAACGCGATTAGACTTGATGTCTCTGTAATTAGGGAAATGCAGGGCAAGTTCCTTCCTGAGATGAGCGAGATTTCAAAATCTCAGCTCACGCAGCTCAACCTTATTGCTCGGAATACCTTGCGTAATGCAGATGCAGCAGAGAGAATCGAGAAAATTTTCATTGAGTATAACGATAACTTCAACAGAGTTATCAATGGTACGAAATCTTTAAAAATGAAATAATTATGTTTGAAAAAAGAAATTTATCAGACAGAATGAAAAACGAGGCAGTTTCACTGGGTCTTTGCGCTCAGTGGACCGCCGAGTGGCACGACAACTCATCCAAGCATGAGATGGTCGAGAAGTTTGTTAAGGGTATCGACTTCTGTATCGGGAAGAACTGGCCTTCGACCAAAGATATGAAGAAGTACTTTGGTGATGTCATTCACGATCATGGTGTTTATGTTGACGAGAACGTTGACCTGCAAAATCCGAAGGTTGTCATCCTCAATGGAGAGTGTGTAGCAAATATCAACTATGACTGGATGGACAGTGGAGAGATATACGTAAGGCACAACTCTTCACTTTACCTGAAGGTTAAGGGATTCTCTAGGGTGTTTGTCAATCTGTTAGATGGTGCAGAGCTTCATGTTGAATGTGAAGATACCGCAAAGTGCTTCGTCTACCAATACGGAGGAACAGTCGTGAAAGCTACCGGACCAGTCAATATCAGGGATAGACACGACTTTAAGTTCAATTAACGCATATTTATGCGCATATTACTTGCATATTTATGTATTATTTTGTATATTTGCAATTATAAAAAGTTGATTTAAGGTATGAAAGATTATTTCAGGATATACATGCAGAAGGAAGGCGATGGGAACGAGGTGAAGGACTCCATCGCCGACTTCGATATGTACGTTAGCGAGAGTCCGTTCAAGCCTTGTGATTCTGTCAAGGAACCACCGAAAAGGGAGTGGCACGACGAGCATGGTGACGACGAGTATATCGGAAAGGATGGTCTCTATATGGCGGCCTACGAGAATAAGGTTAAGTTTATGTTCCACGGCGAGGCTTTCGGCGCTAACGAGAAATGTAAGGCTTTTATTGATTACATCCGCAAGTCAGGCATGATGAAGATGTATTGCGGCTTCAATAGAATCGGAAGACAGCATGTAAGACTTAAGGATATTGATCCAAACCTATATAGAGATCCGGATAACGAGGACTTGCTAGTTCTCTCTATCACTTTCAAGTTTAACGACCCTGTTACTGACATAAAGCCAATCATGGACGCACAGGGCAGTATTTCAAATTTAGGATAAAGACACATGAGTACTTGGAATATTTATCATAAGGATGGCTCGAAGCTGACAGACGTTAACGGAGAGCAGATAACCGTTCATGGATTGGAATACTCCGATTCTTGGATGGGTGAGTGCTTTTTGACTATCAACTTCAAGCATGAAGTGCCTATCAACTTTCAGATAGGCGACTATATTGTCTATCGTGGCGAGCGGTTTGAGCTCAACTACGAGCCGGGCAAGGATAAGCAGGCCAGACCCGACACATATGGAGAGGGCTTCGTATATGACAGCGTAAAGTTCAATGCATTGCAGGATGAGCTTGCCAGGGCAGAGTTCCTCGATGTGGTATTGAACGATAACGAGCTTCACTACACTGCCCTACCGAAATTTCCATTCTATGTACAGACTTTGGATGATTTGCTCGACAGAATCCAGGCATGCTTAAACGAGCAGATTGGTGCAGGTCTTTGGAAGATTTACTCCCGAAACAAGGAGCGTTCCGTGCAGCGTGGAGCCCTCGAAAGTGAGTGGTTGTCGGTTTATGGTGAGAAAACCGACGATAACGTCATCGAATCGATGTCCATTACAGTGGATTCGCAGACCTGTTGGCAGGCCCTTGCGCTTGTGAACGAGAAGTGGGACATAAACTTCATCGTCAGAGGAAGAAACATATATGTCGGTACTACCGGAATACAGGCAAACCATATCTTCAAGTATGGCCTCGGTAATGGACTCTATGAGATTGTTCAGAACGCTGATTCCGACCAGAGTGTCGTTACGAGATTGAGAGCTTATGGCTCCGAGAAGAATCTTCCTTCTCACTACTATGCGGACCTAGGTGTCAAGTACGTGGCGAACATCACGAAAGTCGTCGGGGCCAGCACGAATGTTGAACTTGAACTGGACCTCGATTATATAGAGACATATTTCAAGAATCCGAGAAAGTATATTGTTTCTCCAGAAACTGGCGAACAGTCTTTCGGTTGGGTACTTAAGGTTACATTTGATTTCAAGACTGAGATTACCGGTTATGTAACACAGACATACGACTCTAAAAAATGTAGATTCTATTCTGAGCTGAAGGGAACAAAGACTGACACCGGAGATGAGGAATCAAAGGAGAAGCTTGATGCGTTTATTGCGCAGGTCAAGGCCGGAAATACAAAGATGTATATCACGTCCGGTCTCAACAAGAAGGCTGTTCCTTCATCTATGAAGGAGTATGCAAAGAATCTTCCGAACAACATGTCCATCAACAGACTTATGTTGCCTGGATTCCCTCATGTATCGCTGAGCGATTTCTATAACTCACTCACGAATGAAGAGAAGAAGTACGTGAATCCTACCGGGAGACAGCATAAATTCTCCACAGATCCGCACAGGCCATACATCGATTCTATCAACATCGAGCAGATTGGCCTTCGTTCTGCATCACAGTTCTTTGAAACAGATGATAAGACAAATGGAGTTATTGAAATCTACCCTACTATCGAGGAGATGGAAATCGGTGGCGTACGTGTTGATGAGATTGATGAGGGTGTGGCTCCTGATGATGACGGAAGATTTGGCGATAATGAAACCGTAAAGAATGTTGATATCTATCTTAAAAAGGCTATCGACTTTGATATCAACGACTTAAAGGATGACGACTTCTCCATCTCGATGAAGGATGGTATGTGTGGCGGACGAACATTCAAGGTAGCATCCTCAACCAAGATTGATGGAAGATGGAGGCTTACTATTGAAAGAGTAAAGGACGACGCTCTTGAGCTGTGGTTCCCATACAAGGACTACCCTATCAAGAATGGCGACCATTTTGTTCTTACCGGCATCACCCTTCCTGATTCGTATGTCAATGCTGCGTCTCTGAAGCTCCTTAAATACGCCATAGCATTCATTGACAAGAACGACTACACAAGGTACGTCTATCAGCCTAAGGTTGATGAGATTTTCATGGCAAGGCAGCATGATCTTGCTGAAAAGGATACGACAGGAGTTATCAAGAGTCTTCATGATACGCTCAAAGCCGGAGACTTGATGGAGTTTGAGGATACTGACCTCAGAATTGGCGGTGTAATATCCATAGATCAGCTCACAATCAAGGAAGAAGATGGTAAGATTCCTACCTACGATATAACTCTTCGCGAGGATAAGGAGGTTGGAACTATCCAGAAGATCCAACAGCAGATATCGTCGCTCCAAAGTGGAAATGGCGGAACAGGTGCAGGCTTGACAACTACACAAGTCAAGGGCCAGATTGCAACAGAGGGAAGTAAGCACTTCATCTCAAAGATAAACGATGACATAGCCAACGGCACCATCACTTGGGAAAAGGTGCAGAAGTTCTTGCAGGGATTGCTTGTCGGTGGAGGCTCGTGGACTCCAGACGCAGAAGGTCGTTCGCACCTCATCACAGATTACTTGGAGGTAAGAATGAAGGCTATCTTCGAGGAGCTGGTCATCAATAAAACATCCACCATCGGTGGTAAGGAGATAATCTCTCCTGCTGGCGGCGTGGTGGCTCATAAGGTAGAAGAGGTTACTGTGACATATAATAATGTGTCACAGAAGGCTTATCGTTGCTATTTCTTAGCAGAGCAGGATGGTGATGAGGTAGATAACGACTTCGCGGTTAACGACCAAGTGCGCTCGGAATCATTCAACGTCCGAAAGGGCACTTATCATAAGGATGGCAATCACTTCTATTGGCGATTGGTAATCGGTCGTGATGAAGACCCCGTGGAACTGGAAGGAAAGAAATATCATTATATCGACCTCTCCGATACCGATTGCGCTACGGCAAGCGATGTACCTGCTAAAGGTGATGTGCTCAATCAGTGCGGTAATAGAACCGATGTAGAACGTCAGAACTGCCTTATCTTCTCGGCGGTAGATACCTATTCGCCATCCATCAGCCTCTATCACGGCATCAACAGCTATTCCTTTGCCAATAAGGAGTACGTGGAATATGGTGTGAATAAGCAGAATAACAAGGCTTTCTTCAACGTCTATGGTGATATGTATGTAGGTGATAGACCTACAAAGGAGAATGGCTATGAGGGCAGCTCTTATATCAGATATGATAGCAGCACTAAGCAAATGTCTGTTAAGGCTAAGATTTCCGCTAAATCCACTGTGGATGGCAAGGAATTGTCTCAGTATTTCAATAAGATTGCCGAATTGCAGAATCAGGTGGATGGTGCTATCGAAACGTGGTTCTATGATGGTGTTCCTACCTTGGAGAATGCCCCAGCCATCAGTTGGAAGACCGATAAGGATAAAGAAATCCATCTTGGCGACCTTTACTACAACAACAAGACGGGCAAGGCATACCGCTTTGCCAAGGATAGCAACACCTATAAGTGGACTCTCATTACAGATACCGACATCGCCAAAGCCCTTTCCGATGCAAGAATGGCACAGGAGACCGCAAACGGGAAGATGAAGGTGTTCAGCGTTCAGCCTACGACACCTTATCAGGTTGGCGATATATGGGTTAATGCTACCTATCCTAGCGATGGCAGTACCTACAAGAATGAGGTATTGCGCTGTCAGACCAACAAAGCGGCAGGTTCTCAGTTCGCCATCGGTGATTGGATTAAAGCATCTAAATACACCGATGATACAGTTGCCAACGCAGCCAAAAAGGCAGCAGAAGATGCTCAGATGGCGGCACAGACCGCACAGACGGACATTAAGAACCTCGGAAAGACGGTCACTGATAACAAGAAGGAATTCGATAATTATGTTACCGATGGCTACCTAGAGCCTTCCGAGATTGCGGCAATGGCGCAGGATTCTAAGCGACTTGAAGATGATTTTGCGGCAGCACAGAAGTCATACAATGAGGTGAAGAACGCAGAGGTACTGAAGGACACCAAGGAACTCACTGACCTCAACACCGCTTTTGCTACCCTCACGAGTGCCAAAACGGAACTCATCAAGTTTCTTTCAGATATATCTAAAAGATACAATGAGACTGATACCGACGGCAAGGCTGCTATCGTCTCAGCCGTGGGAATGAAGTTCACCAACTTTCAGTCCGCATACAGCGAATTCTATGACAAACTTGGCTTGGCAAACGCCTATATCACTAGCAAGATATATGGTGACTTGAAGCAGAATATCACAGACCTCGCAGGTTACAAGTATCTCAAGGATGCGCTCGGTCAGACTACAGATATTGACGGTGGTCTTGTAATGACAACGCTCCTTGCGCTGAGAGACGGAGACGGAAACGTTCAGAGCGGTATCAACGGAGCAATAGACCCGAACAGAGGAAAGAAGAGTATCGCAACGTGGTGGGGCGGTCAGATGGTGGATAAGGACTATAATAGCGGAAATCTTACCCCTGCAACCTCCCTCATCCGCTTCGACGGCTCTGGCTACCTTGCCAATGGTGCTATCTGGTGGGATGTGAGCGGAAAGGTTCACGCAGACCCTACATCGTTTATCATCAGCGAAAAGAATCTTGGCGCATACCTCATCTTCTTCGAGCCGACTTGGAAGGAAGGAAGTGCAGGAACGAGCGTTGCCGACCTTGTGTCTTTGAAGCCAAACGCTCCATTCTCTAAACTTGGCGTATCGGGCGATGCTACCTTCGAGGGCGCAATCTCCTTCCATGGCATTAAGCTCACGTATGATTCCACAAACAAGGCTATCAAGATTGATGGTAATCTCTATGCCACAGGCGGTATCACGGCATACGGAGCAGGAGCATCTACCACGGGTGGTGGCGGCTTGATTGCAAGCGTAATCAGCTATGCGAGAATCTTAGAAGGAAGCTATACGGATGCAGACTTGACTAGTATTCCGAATGCCTATGCTATCAAGGCTCTCAGCAGCCGAATTGACAACATAGCCACAGAACTTGGCGGTCTGAATCTCTCTTGGAATAACATTACGGGTAAACCATCAACATTCGCACCTAGTGCGCATACCCACAAGTGGTCAGAAATCACTGACCGCATCACGAAGGTAAGCCAGCTTACCAACGATGCTGGGTATCTGACTGCTCATCAGTCTCTCGCAAGCTATTATACCAAAGCGGAGATTGATGCAAAGGGCTATACTACCAATAAGGGTACTGTTACATCAGTGGCTCTTACCCTCCCTACAGGTTTGGCGTGCGCAACAAAGACCATCACAACAAGCGGCACATTTGCTGTTACTTTTGCTTCTGGATATTCAATTCCAACAACGACAAAGCAGACGGCTTGGGATGGTGCGGTATCAGCAAAGCATACTCATAGCAATAAGTCTGTATTGGACGGTATTTCATCGACAAAAGTAAGTCATTGGGATAGCGCCTATGACTGGTATGCACTTATGACTACTGACGAGGAGACTGCGGACGGTGTTATCAATAAGTGGAACGAGGTGGTTAGCTTCCTCGCAAATATTGCGCAGACGAATACTTTGAGCGGTATTGTTGACGGAATCAATAAGTCAATTTCTGATGAGGTGACAAGAGCGAAAAAGGCAGAAGGGGTGAACGCTTCGGGCATATCCACCAACAAGACGAGTATCACCACCTTGCAGGGCTACTTTACAAGCGGTTCAGCGAAAAAGGCTCTCCAGCTCACGAATACTCGCAAGCTTTGGGGTAACTCGTTTAACGGTACTGCCGATATTAACGGAAGTATCATCGTTCCTGACGGAAAGTACATCTCCATCGGCAACATAAAGATGGAGTATGATGCAACCAATAAGGCGTTGAAGATTACGAACACTACGACTAACGAGGTGGCAAACCTCTATACTAGTGGTGGTGTTTCTGCCTATGGTGTTGGGACATCCTCATCCAGTGGTGGCGGATTGAACGGCAGTGTAAAGAGCTATGCAGATGCCTTGAAGCTCACATCAGAATCGCTGTCTGAGGTTGCTTCTGCCTACTCCATCAAGGCTCTTGATTCTCGTATCTCCAGCCTAGAAGGAGGATCGGCTATGAACGTTAGTGTTAGCGGTAGTGGAAACGCAGTGACAGCCATCAGTAAGAGTGGAACGACTATCAGCGTGACAAAGGGAACAACGTTCTTGACTTCACATCAGAGCCTTGCGAGCTACCTTACTAAGACTGACGCTGCCAGCTTGTATCAACCGAAGGGAAACTACCTTACCGCACACCAATCGCTCGATGGTTACGTGAATGCGATAGCAGTCAGCGGAAGTGGAAATGCCGTTACTGCCGTTACAAAGAGCGGCAAGACCATCACCTTCACGAAGGGTGCTACATATCTCACATCGCATCAGAGTTTAAGTAATTATTACACCAAGAGTAGTGTAGATTCACTTCTTAGTGGTAAGTCGGCAACTAGTCATACTCATAGTGTAAAGATTAACGGTGTTACTAAAACCATTGCTGCTAGTGGTGGAACTGCTGTAGATTTAGGAACTTATCTTACTAGTCATCAATCTCTTAATGGGTATGCTACGCAATCTTGGGTTAAAAGTCAAGGTTATCTTACTAGTCATCAAGATGTTAGTGTTCTTACTATGGCTAATGATAGATATTATAGTTCTGGTCAATGGGGTATAAATATGAGAAATTCCGATATTATTGGAGTTAATAGCATTTATACTAATGATGTATCTGAGACCCCTGCTGAAGCTATTCTATTTTTTAGAAGTAACGGTAACTATGATGGTATTCGTGCAGTAAATGGAGTATTATATTTTAGCAATAATGTAGTTAGAACTACTAGTAAATATGATGCTGAATATGAAGTTTATCATAAAGGTAATCTTACTAAACTTAGTCAACTTACTAATGACAAGAACTTTGTTACTGGTTCTGTAAGTGGTCAAACTATTACTATCAATGGTGTTTCTACTACTTGGCAAAATACTTGGAGAGGAATTACTGATAGTTATAGTGGAACTTCTACTGGTACTAGTCTTAGTCAAAAAGGTGCAAATAGTTTATATAATGCTTTGCATAATGGTTATGCATCAAGTGCAGGTAATGCTGATACTGTAGATGGTTATCATGCTAATTGTGGTAATGTTGCACCCTATGGGCATATACCTACTATAGAAAGCGATGGAGTAATGGAAGTAGGTAAATATATTGACTTTCATAATGATAATAGCGGTAAACATGATTTTTCTACTAGATTACTAACTACTGGTAATTATGGAAATTCAGTTAATTTGCCATCGAATGCTGGTACATTAGCGTTAATTTCTGACAATGTATCTTCTGCAACCAAACTCCAAACTACTAGAAGAATTTGGGGACACAGTTTTGATGGTACTGGAGATGTTAATGGAACAATATACATAAATAATAGTAATTCTAAAAACGGAGCTATAATATTAAATAATAATATAAATGCTAACGCTCGTATATCAGCTATAGACGACAGAGTAATATTTAATACTGGTGCGGCTATTCGCTTTGGCGAGACAAACTGGGATTGGAATCAATGGGCTGGTCTTAAATATACTCATTCTAATAAAACTATTTATCTTGGTATAGCTGATGGTTCTGTGTTTAATGCTAATGCTGCACAAAATTATGGTACACTTAAATTTCCAGGTATTACAACTATAACTCCTGATGGTGGAGCTAGAATTGGAGGTAGTGGTGGTGATTTATATTTAGGCGATGCTAATAATAGTAATTGGGTGAAAGTTCAAGATATATGTAGTCAAACTAATTCTAGTCTTTGGTCTATAAGACAAGACGGTAATGCTTATTTTAAAAATATTTATTCAGGTGCTGCTACTATTAATGGTAATTTATCAGTTAATGGTTTAATATCTAATAAAGGTATACTACCTACAAATCGTGAAGTTAACGATAAAGGACCTGATTGTTATGTTTGGGCTGATGCTTTATGTTCTGAAATTACTGCTATTACTGATAGTATACAAGTTAATCAAGTAACTGTACAATATTCTAATGATAATGGTAATAGTTGGACTAATTATCCTATGGAAGATTATACTAAATTTAATTCATATGCTAATAATGCAGGTAATTCTACAATTTACTTAGGTAATAATGTTATAACTGGCAATAATGATGCTGAGAAACTAGCTCAAATAAAAAAGAACCAACTAATGTTTACGTTTAATGTTTCTAATAATTGTTATTCTCAAGTTTATTTTGCTAGTGTTAATATGTCGAATGGTGTTTATACTATTTGTACTGTAGATATATTAAACAATAGTGGTGCTGTAGTTGAAACTTATACTAAACGTATGACTGGATGGAATCAAGTTAATTATATAAATCTATCAGCTAATGGTAATAGTCCTTATGGTGTAGGAAATGATAATAGAAGATATATTAGATTTAAGTTTAAACACGACCAAAATACTACTGTATTACGTAATGCTCAAATATATAAAATACGAATATTTGCTTTTACTAAATATTCATTTCCTACTGACAGATTTATGGGTCATACTGGTCATATATATAATTTTGATTATAATATGAATACTTACTTCCCTAATAGCATTCTTGCTAAAGGTGGAGTTACAGCTTATCAATCTTCTGATATTCGTCTTAAAACTAACATTGCTAAACTTAATTGTTTAAATGTTATTAAAAGTATTGGAGGTACTTATGAATTTGATTATATTCGTGACCACAAACATAGTATTGGTTTTATTGCTCAAAATGTAAATAATCCATTACTTAAAGATATAATTGCTAAAGATGATAATGGTTATCTAAAGATTAACTATTGGAATCCTAAACTTATTAGTCTTGCTTTTGGTGCTTTAACTGAAATAGATGATGAAGTTGATAAACTTAAAGCTAGAGTTAGAGAATTAGAAAATGAAGTTGAATATTTAAAAAATAAAGCTTATGCCTTACAATAGTGAAACTGGAATTATTAGTGCTCCTGTTAGCATTGATGATGTTAAACGAGCTCTTGGAGAGAGTAGCAATGACCTTGCTACTCTTTGTAAGAGTGAAAATATAAATATATGGAGTAAGTATAAACCTATTAGTTGTAAAGGTGAATTTAAAGAATATCCTATTAGAGAAGACTCTGAGGAAATAGTAACATCTTCATATAGTAAATTCACTTGTGTTGTTCGTTGTGGTATGAATATACCTATGGACACTTATAAGAACTTACGTAATAATTATGGAGGAGAAGGTTTTGCAATTAAAGCTTGTAACAACCTTTATAAAGATAATGTATATGGTTATAATGGTTATATTAGTGATAACACAAGTACAAGTGTATCAGGAAAACATTTTCCAAAAGGTGGTGCTAATTCTCCTTATAGATTAAGTGATTTTAGAAATTATAATAGTAAAGCAACAAGCAATAGATTTCTGACTTCTCTTCCTCAATTTCATAACGTTGAAGTTTATTATTCTTCAATTCGTAAATTTAATTGTGTATTATATATGGATACACATGTGGATAATAACACAAATCTTACTATGGATGATATAATAACTGATTTATCTTTAGATTGGTCTTTTTGGATTCAAATTCGTTATAATTCACCATATAATACTACTGATAAGATTTATAAAAATTATTATGTTGGCAATTGCAAAAAACCAACAGATTATATATATGCTGGTAGAGAAATAACTTTTGATATAGGTAGTGGAGATAAATATATTGATATTGTGCCTTTTTTAGCATATACCCGTAATGCAACTTTATATGATAATACAAAAATAATTTTTATATCTTTGCCGGGTGCTATTACTTTTAAATATTATCCTAGACAAATTAATATGGAAAGTATTAAAAGTGGTTCTAGTGGTTTTGTTGATTTCTCATCGTTGAGAGAATTAGTTGGTGCTAGTTGTATTTGTAAAGCTAGAATATATAAACTTCCTGATGCTACAATTACAATTACTGATGGTATATTTAGAAGTGTTTGTGGTTATGGTAACAATAAGACAACATACGGAAGAGGTTATGTATCTAATAGCTCTGGTCAAAGTACAGGTTCTGTAACTATTCCTGAAGGTGATAGAACAGATTATGTTGATATATATATAAGATTTGATAATGTTTATGAAGGAGGTTATTATGGACAAATGTGTCAATTATCTTTTGAAATTAATATAGATGGTGGATGGAAACAAGTTCCTCCAGGAGGTAGTTACATTATGCGTTAAAATGCAGATATTCTTAATATAACAAATGTACTAGAAATGATATTAAATCTATTTATCAAATAAGTATAACTATTTAATAATGCAATTATGAAAATTACAGTAACAAAAATTGTAAGTATGACTTCTAATGTAGAAGCTACTGTAAATGAACTTAGTATTAACGCTAATGTTCGAGTTCGTAACAATGATACTATCGAAGGTGTAGATAGTGGTAATGTAAATGATAGTACTGGTAATCAACTAGCTAGCTTTAGTTATTACGGAAGTAATAATCTTAATATTAATTATAATAATATTGAGAATGGCAATGTTGCTACTGTTAGTACTGCTGTTAATGATTTCATTAAAGAACTAGAGAAAAATCCTTCTCTTGTAAGTACTGCAAATACTAATGAAATCTAAGTGATTACTTTGCAAATATATTAAAATATATTATTATATATATAACGTAGTTATATAATAATATATTATTAATATATTTGCACTACAAATTAAACATCAAAATAATAAAGTTATTATGATTAAAGTAAAACAAAGTAATGCTGTTAGTACATATAATGTACTCAAGCAAATTAAGACTAAAGAACTTCCTGCTGAAGTAGCTATTGCTATTTGGAAGAATGTAAAAGTATTAAAGCCTATTGCAACTTCTTATGAAGAAGCTATTAAAGATTCTAAAGAGTCTCTTAAAGGTGATAATGATGAAGAGATGTCTAAACTTCTTAATGAACTTCAAAAGAAAGAAACTGATGAAGCTGCTGGTAAATATACTTTTACTCGCACTGATAATGAAAATCGTGCTAAAGTAACTGAGTATTATTCTAATGCTCAAAATAAACTTAATGCTTTTATTAAAGACCTTGATAATAAAGAAGTAGAAGTAGAACATACTACTATTAATGAGGATGATTTAATTAAAGCTCTTATTGGTACTGATTTTAATATTGGTGTTATTGAACTTATTGATTTCTTATTTGAAGATGCTACTAAAGTAGATGATAAAGAAAATAAGTAAAACATTAAACCCGCCCCGTAGAAGATGTAATTGGTAGAACTTCTACTAATCATACCTTTTACGGGGCGGCTTTCATATTAATAATTTAACTACTACTGATATGGCTTCTATTGCTCAGCTTACTAGTGAAATTTTACATGGTGTAGGTCAGCCTAATAATCATACTCTACGTGAAAGAGTTCGTAATGCTATAATTCATACTCGTAATGAACTTATACGTAGAAGTTATGAAAATCATGCTTACGTTGATAAAATTCATACTCAACGTTTTAAAGTTTCACTTATTACAGTTAATGATGGTGATGTAGAACTACCTGAAGATTATGAAGGAGTTCCACTCGATAAAATTAAAAGAACTCTAGATAAAGTTCCAAGACCTATTAGACTTACTAATAATCTTCCTTTTGATAGAGTTAGTTCTGTAGGATATAAAACTAATAGAGAGTTTCCTTATATTAAAGAAACTACTGCTAGATTTAAAGGAAGTGTTCCTGGACTTTGTGGTGCTATTAGTTATGACTATATTAATGAATATCTTTATTTATTTCCAGCTAGTAAAGATAGAATTGTTCCAGTAGATGCTATTATTATAGAATCTGCTTTTGAACATCCTAATCAAATTCTAGATATTAATGGAGACCTTACTGTTGAGAATCATCTTTATGATGACAACGAGTGGTTACTTAGTGAAGATATGATTGGTCAAATTAAAGAAATAATATATAAAAGGGAACTATTAAATCAACATCAAGAAACAGATGAAGTTCCTAATACTATAAAATATAATTAGTGTATGACTGCTGTAAGACTTAATCCAATAAATATGAGTAAGTATCATCAAGATATGAAAGATGCTTTTACTCTAGAACTTGAAAGAGCTAGACTTTCTTATGATGAACTAGCTGATAACATAGTTGAAAAACGTTCTAAGATTGTTCCTTATGTTGATAGTTTTGCTCTTCCTGTAATTGACTATCCAGAGTTTCAACAGAATAAGTATATAAATGGTCGTCTTGAAAATGCTGCAAAAGGTATGTATGAAGATAAACGTAATGACCTTGAACATAAACATCTATGTTTTAGACTTGTTGCTTATGCTGTTGATTTGCGAAAGATGAGTGAGTTAGAACAAAAAATTAAACTTTATGAGAAATGTATTGTTCTAAACTATGCTGAATATAGAAATATAATTGGTATATTTTATAATAAAGTACATGATGTTCTTATTCTTAAAGCTCATGGTTATCGTCTTGAAGGTAAACTAGGTTATATTTGCATTAATAGAGTTCTTAACACTGGTTGTAAGATTTGTGATTTTGTTGCAACTAATAAATATAAGAAAGAACTTGAAGCTAAAGGCATTAGAATTTGGAATAGAGAAGAAGCTGAATTTGCTAAAGCTAATGGTTTAGAATATGATGCAGTTGACCCTAGGATTTATAAAGCTGATGAAAGTTGGTATGAACTTGCTCTTTGTAATTGTACTCTTCATAGAGCTTATGGTTATAAACTAAGCATGATTGATTATCGTTCTGTAAAAGTCAGACAATATACTAATGAAGGTTTAATTAAACTTACTGGTGGTGACAAAGAAAAGATATGTCATTTACCTGTATCTCTAAAGATTAAACTAACTCTGTGTTTACAAGTAGATAAATTAATGTATACTAAATTTGTTAGAAATGAAAATCAAACGAAATGTGGATTTGAAACGCATCATTGGTAAAGTTGATAACGACTTTAATCTTAGTGAAAGTGATTGGATTCCTCGTGCTGCCGCTTGGATAATTGATGCACTTAGTCAAATGAAATGTCTTCCTATGGCTAAGAAAACTAGAAGACTTCAAATAGTTAATCGTATAGGTATATTTCCTTGTCAGTTAAATGCTACTGATATTAAAGTATTTGATGATTATGGTTGTGAAATAAAACAACTTGAAGCTAATAATAGTTGTTGTAATTCAGGATTTGGTTCTAAAACTAATGTAGAACCTAGTCCTGAAATTGCTGTTATAGATGACACCAATAAAACTGGTCGTAATTTTATGAAGGTTGCAACTATTAGAAGAGCTGATGATAGTCGTAATTTTGTAATAACTAATAATGGTCATATCGAACTTAACTTTGATACTGATTGGATAAATGTTCAAAGTTTTGAACCTATGACTTATTATGATGATTATTATGATTGTGAAGTTCCAATGGTTTATGATAATGGTATTCTATTAGAAGCTATAAGTTTTTATATTCTATATAAATATCTTAGTCGCGGTAGTCATCATCCAGTTTATGATTTAAAGAGTAGTAGTCCTGTTACTAATCCTTATATTCAATGGAAAGAATTAAAGAGTAAAGCTATTGCTTCTGTTCGTAATGATTTATATAATGCTGATGGTTGGAGAAACTTCTTCTACAACTCAACATTTGACCCAAGAAGATAATAATTATGAATATAGTAAAAGAACTTAATTTGAATAAAACTCCAAACGTTATTCCTAATGGAAGTTTGGTGTTTGCTAAGAACATTAAAGTTAGTCCTGATAATTCGTATATTACGAATGAAGAAGGATTAACTTATGCTTTTAGTACTCCAGTTGAAGGTAAGATAGTAGGTATAATTCCTTGTATGAAAGAAATTGTAATACTTAGTTACCTTGAAGCTGATACCGGTGAACATAGTTCTCATATTTATCGTTGTACGGAAAATGAAGTTACTGGTCTTCTAGATTTAAATGAAGTAGGTAATGCTTGGACTTATAGCGGTGGTAAAATTGTAGGTACTTATACTTATAATGTAAATGGCGAACTTATTATAGCTATTGGAGAATATGATATTGTTAAAGTTGAAGAAGTTGCTGGTAGAGATGACGATGTTATTAATCCTGGTGATGAAGATGATAATGACAATAAAGTAAACGCTCAAAAAATAACTAAAGAATATATTCCTTTAAAGACTATAAATCTAAATAGAGCTAATGCTAGTGATAACCCTGAAGTATATTCAGTTTGTGCTAACATTCCAATAGCTAATGTAAGTCTTGAAGAAAGAGTTCCTGGTAATAGTATGCCTAATGGTATATATCAATTTTTTATCCGTTATGAGATAGATAAAGATTACTATACTAATTGGATGCCTTTAGGCGGTTCTTATCATGCTCTTAATATAGAGAATAAAACTGTAATTAATCATATATATGATGTTACTGGTGGTTCTAATTTAGCTTTAACTCGTTGTGTAGCTGCATACAATAACGATAATAAAGATTGTAATTATAATTTTAAGTTTCGTATAAAGTTTGATGATACTTATAATTATAAAGCTTATCAAATAGGTTATATACTCAAACATGAAGAAGCTGCTCTAGCTCGTATTTGGCGTAAGTTTAATACTGATGTTCGTGATTTCATTTTTGATGCTGGTAATTTTGAAGAAACAACAATAGATGAATTAACTGCTAATAGTTTTAATTTATTTAATGTTGCTTCTCTTTGTAATTATGAGAATCGTCTTTATATTGCAAACTATGATGAGAGTGATTATAATGTAGACCTTACGAAATATGCTGAAGGTATTAGAGCAAACATGATTTATGAACCTTGTTCTGATTTAGATTCAGTTAAGATTAATACTATAAATTATGAGACTTATACATTTAGTTGGTCAACTGGTGGTATAAGTGCTGCTATTGTTGAAATTAAAAAACCTTCTAAAGATGTTATTGTAAATGTTAATGGTCAACGTACAACTTATCATGCGGTAATTAATGCTAGAGACTATAATGAACTTAAAAGATATGTATGTTGGGTAACAACTGAAAGTGAGAATATTGCTGATTTTGATAATTGTGCTTTTGGTGGTTATGGTGGCAAACATATATTTCCATGTACCAATGTAGCTTTTGGTATTTATGGCGGAGACAATCCAACGTTTGATATTATTACTGTTCCAGTTAAAGGTTATTCTAATAGACTATATGATAATTTAGGTCAAGGTGGTGGAACAAGTCATAAACATACTGGTCTTAAACTTACAGGAGGTGCTGCAGGTGCTTTTTTTCATGGTTATGCTGCTGTATGTTCATATCGTCCTAATAGATTTAGAATGAGTAAAGGTACAAATACTAGAACTTATTCAAATACTATTATGGTAGATAATGCTATTAGAACTTTAATGCCTAATAGTGTATATAACTTCTTCATTCATTATGTTCGCAAAGATGGTACTTATACTAACGGGTATCAATTAAAGAATGATGTTCGTCCTGATGCTATTATTAATTCTGTAGTAATGACAGGTAGTGATAGTGTAGATGTTCAATTAAGTCAATTAACTTCATTAAGCGAAAGAACTAGTAGTAGTTCTTCTGGTAATGATAGAGATTTTACTAGTTTACTTTCTATTGATGCTCTTAAAGATAAGTATGCTTATGAAGTTGTTAGTACTGCTGTTTCACCTAGTGATTCAAATACTCTAAGAGGTACTAGTTTTGGTTATTATAAAAATTACAATGGAGACCTTTTATTTAAAACTGGTTCTACTCATAATTTTAATAACACCAATGATAATGTACTTTATAGAATTAAAGTTGGTTTTACTAATATAAAAATACCTGATGGTTATGTAGGTTTCTTCTTTAGTTATGAAAAGCCAGAAACTACAAATAGTTATCAAGCTTATTGTATTAAGAAAACAAACACTGGTGCATTGTTTAAAGCTAGTGAAGTAGAAACAGGTAAAATTAACTATAATGGTTCTATTTATATTCCTGAATATAAAATAACTGATAATGGTTTTGAACTTCCTACTACAAATCCTGCTTATATAAATAACGCTGGTATTGTAGTTAGTAATGCAGTAGATGATGATGATTTAACTAATACTGTAAATACTGCTGGTTCTGATGGTGGTATAGTTCTTTCTCTTAAAGACGGTAACGGTAAAGTTACTCCTGAAATAGGAGAAGTAGGAAATGTTATGATATTCAATCGTAACATATATTGTAAGAAAGATAAACAACTTATTAGTTTTGGTCCTATATGTTTTAAACATTCAGATATTGAAACTTATAGTTATGCTGATGTTAAAGATGATACTAAGTTCCCTAATAATTATGTTAATGATTACGATTTTAATTATCCTGCTTTTTATGTTAATGATAAAACTTTAGTATATGACCGTAAGGTATATATATCTGATACCGGTAAAGTATATGATATATCTGAAAGAAATGCTATCGCTAAAGATTGGACATCGTTTACTACAGCTTATGCTAGAATTGTTAATTATAGTAAGTTTAGTAGAGTTAATACAAATGCTATTTCGATAAAGAAAGAACCTGAGTATTTAGTAGGTGTTTTAGGTAGTGAAGAAGGTGGTACTGCTAGTCATCAACGTAGTGCAAATATTGTTGTTAAGCCATTGAATGCTACAGACCTTATAGAATTAAAAGATACGTATATAGAAAGTAATTATAAACTTTATAGTAATTATAAAGATAATCTTAATTATGATTCTTATAAACGTGCTACTATTCGTCGTAGTGATGTAATTGGTGATGAAAGTCTTGCTAACTCATGGAGACACTTCAGAGCAAACAACTATAAAGTGCTTTCCAAGAATAAAGGCAACATTACAAATATCGTTGGCGTAGGCACTGCATTTTTCGTTCACACGGAGCATTCTTTATTTTACCTTAATAGAGATAACCTCCTCAAGACATCGGGCGACACAGCGCAATTAAAAATGCCAGATTTATTTGAAGTAGAACCTATTGAACTATTTACTAGTAATCATGGTTATGGTGGACTTCAACATCCTCAAGCCTGGACTGTTAATAGTAATGGTTATTGGTTTGTAGATGCAGATAATAAACGAATATATAACTTTGATAATAATCATCTTACTGATTTAACTAGTGATATTCTTAATTGGATGAACAATGTTCAAATAGCCGATGCTCACATGGTTACAGATTTTACTAATGCTCGCGTAATTATGTGTCTTGCTTATTATAGTGAAGATGTTGGAGATAGAGAACATAATCAGCCTGCTTATATTACTTTATCATTTAATATGATTAGTAAGAAGTTTGTTAGTATTCATGACTATAAATTTAACTTAGGTGTAAATACTAAAAATCATTGTTATTTTTATTATGCTGTAACAACTAGTTCTTTCCTTTATTGTTTCCATAAAAATACTCCTTTAGGATTCTATGGTAAAACTGGAGATTATGCTGGACTTGATGACCATGCTTATGGTTTTCCAGCTATGAGTACAAATCTTACTATACAAAATGAAGATGGTACTGAAGAAACTAGAACTGTTAATCCTGCTATATTTGACGTTATCGTAAATGAGAATTATAATATTCCTAAATGTATTAATTCTATTAGTTATATACTTAATAAAGAGTATGCTTATTTTAGTAATCAAGTTACTAGAATGGCTGAACCACTTATGGGTAATGGAACTTATGGAGATGTAGAACATTATAGTGGTGATAGACTTCGTATTTATACTGATAATAATGATACAGGTGACTTAGATATTTCAGGACATAAAATGATTAATGACGATACTGTAACTAGAGATAAAACTCCAGATTACAAAGTTCCTTATTATGATAAAGGCGTTTGGAACTTTAATTATATAAGGAATTATATTAGTACTCCTCTTACTAAAGAAGAAATATGTAAACGTTATAACTTGGATATTAATAATCTTACTCCTACACAAGAATTTAAGATTCAAACTATGCTCAATAATCCAAGTGATGAACGTAATCTAGTTTATGGTCGTTATTTCGTTGTTAGATTTATCTTTAGAAATATAGATAATATTCCTTTTAGATTTGAGGATTTAAATATTAATTATTCAAAGTATTAAATTATGAGTGGAAAAATTAAAAGAAGAAGTCTTCGTTGTGGTGGTAGACCTAAAGCTGACTTCGGTAGTCTTTTTACTTCTGTTATAGCTCCTGCTCTTAATGTGGCAGGTTCTATAGCAGATGAGTCTATAGACAATAATAAGACTGCTACTAATGGTGTTGTTAATAACAATACTACTATTCCTAGTGACCCAACTAAAACTCCTACTATGAGATTAGGTGGTAGAAAAAAATGTTGGATTGGTGCAGCTATTGGCGCTGCTACTAGTATAGCAGGTTCTTTATTTGGTAATGGTGCTCAAAAAAGAGAAATGCGTCGTCAAAAGAGTATTCAAGATTGGCAAAATGCTACTCAAGAAGCTGCTAATATGACTTCTGTTCTTAATAATAGTCGAGATTATCAAGAAGATTATCTTAGACAATTTAGAACTGCTGCTAGACTTGGTAAAACATTAGGAGCTAAAGGTATTTATATTACTGATGGTGGAGATGCTACTAAGATAGGAAACAACACATACCTTCTACGGGGCGGCTCTCACGAAGATGTGAATGAGACTGGTCAAACCGGTATTGGTATTAATGTTGGTGGCAATGAAGTTGAAGCTGAAGGAGGTGAAGTTGCTCAGAAGAAGAATGGTGCTCTAAGAATATTTAGTGCTCAACCTATTCTCGGTAATGGTATGAGTCCTGCTCAAGCTATTCTTAGAGGCTATAATAAAGATGCTGTGTTTAGTCAACAACAAGCTTTTAAGAAAAGAAATGGTCTTAAAGATGACGGTAGTGCTAAATATGGATTTGGTGGAGATATAAAAAGTATTTGGAATTTTATTAGAACTAATAGAACTCCTATTGATAATATTGCTGCATTGGCTACTGCATATCAAAAATTAAATCCTAATAGTAACTATAATAGACAAAAAGGTAAGTTTAAAGGTGGTACTTTTAGAGGTGCTGGTGCAGGTGGTACTTGGACTAATGATTATAAATCTAATAAAGGATTTGATAACTTTAATGACGCTTACGATGATGCTGTAGAACATAATGCTAAAACTTTTATTTTTGGTAATAAAAGATATAATACTCTTAAAGAAAACAATCCTATTAGAGAAATTAACAATAGAGCTGTAGGTTCTTGGAGGGATAGTGTAGTTACTAAAGATAGAACTGGTTATGGTAAAGATTTTGGACCTATAAAAGGTGGTGCTTCTTTAATTCCATTAATTACAGAAACTTATAATCCTAAGAGAATCAAACATAGACTTGGCGGTGGTTTAACTTCTAAAGATAAAGGTTCTTCTAAACACCCTTATCCTTCTGTATCATCTAAAGATTTTGCAGGTGGTGGTAGAAGTTATCCTATTCCAACTAAAGCTGATGCTGTTGATGCTTTAAGACTTGCTGGTCTTCACGGAAGAAGTGATGTTAGAAGTAAAGTTTATAGTAAATATCCTAGTCTTCGTCCTAAAGCTGCTTTTGGTGATTGGGTTAGAACTAATCGTGATGATAATGTTTTAGCTGATTTATTGTACGAATCAGGTTTATTTGACAGAGAGTCTTGGAATACTATGCTTAAAGATATTCATGACTTTACAGGTATGGGAGGTAACCCTTATAATACTGATGATAATGTAGATGCTGTTATGGCTCCTGCTTTTGGTGTTCCTAATCAATCTCAAATAATTAGAAACGTTCAACAAGCTAATAAATTTATGCAAGCTGCTAAAGCTTCACAAGCAGCACAAAGAATTGCTTATGCAGCAAAAGAAGCTAAAGACTTTTATAGAGGTTTAGGAATTAATATTCCAGTAGGTAGAAATCAAATTTATAATCCTACTTTTAGAAGTTCTGAAATTGCTTCAAAAATTAAGGATGCTAATGATGCTTTACAAATTTATTTAAACAATACTCATCTTCCTAAAGGTATTAGATTAGCTCCTGTTAATCAAGGTAGTATATCTAGAAGTGCTGCAAGAATTATAAATCCTAGAGAAGCAGAGATTGTAAGAATGGGTATTCCTATAAGTCAAAGTGCTAAAACTATGACTAATGGAGCTAATCCTTTCTTGTATACGCCTAGAAGTTCTAATGAAATATTAGAAGGTTTAAATAGAGTTATTTCTAGCGCTAAACAAGGAGCTAAAAATGCAGGTCAAAAAGTTGGAAATAAACTTACTTCTAGTTCTACTTATAGAACTCCTACTTTTGCTGAACGTGTTAGAGATGCTAATGGTAAATTAATATGGAAACAAAATTATAAATATAAGCCATGGGTTAAAGCTACTGCTGGTGCTGCTGGAACTGCTGGAGTAATTGGATTAGGAATAGGTTTATCTAATACAAATAGTAAATCCAAAAATGTTAAAGTTCAACTTGATGCTCACGGTAAACCTATTTCTCAATATATAGCTAGACCTCAAACTAAGAAATCAACTCCTATTCAAAAATCTGTTGTAATTCCAAAACAAGTTAAGAAAGTAGCTCCTCAATATAAAGGTAATACAACTAAAGGTAATTATCAATTACATGATGGAGAAACTAGAATTATTAATGGTATTAAGTATACTCGTAGAGGAAATACTATTATTAATCATAAGACTAATGTAGCTTATATTTATGATAAGAATGGTAATTATACAGGTCAAGCTGATTATTCTAAAGTAGGAAACTTTAATCAAGCATTTGATGCAGCTAGAGCTGCTGGTAGAAGTCAATTTATTTATCGTGCTGGTAAATATAATAATTATTCTACTATTAAAGAAAGTAATGCTAAGAAAGAAAGATTAAATAGAATAGTTGGTGCTAGAAGAGTTGCTAAAGCATTAGGTGGTTATAGCCGCCCCGTAGAAGGTATGAGACCTAAAGCTTTAGGTGGTATGTATATTCCTTTTAATAAACGTTATACTTCTATTTATGATGCTCCAGATTATGATTCTGATTATAATGGTGGTAATGTTTTAGGTAATGGTGAAGTAACTATTACAGCTAAAAGAATTAAGCCTACTTTTATGAAACCAAATAATGATGCAATGAATCTTATTAAAGTTCCTAAAGAAGAAGTTCCTTATATACCTCAGAAATATAATCGTAGTCGTACTATATTTAGTGGTGGAGATTATTTAGGATTAGGTATTGATACTCTTGCTGCATTAAGTACAGGTCTTGTAAATTATAATACTGCTGGTAAGTATACTCTTCCTGATAGAGCTCCTATCATTCAAGCTAGTAAATTGCCTACAACTTATAATGTTAATCCTGAAATAGAAGAAGTTAAACGTTATAGAGATAGACTTACTGGACAAACTTTCAATAATACTTCAAGTTCTGTAGCTGCTCTTAATAGAAGTGGTGCTATTAATCTTGATGCTCTTTCTAATCTTAGTAAACTTTGGGCTACTAAAGAGAATGAGGAGAATAAGATGCTTACAGAAGATGCTAAGAATCAACAAACTGTTGCAGCACAAAACATACAGAATGAACTTGCTCGTCAAAGCGAAATTGCTAGAATTAAGAATGAAACTACTCAAGCTAAGGGTGAAGCTCTTAATGTTGGACTTAGCGGATTATCTCAAGCTTGGACTAATTTCTGGACTGCTGGTAGAACTGCTTATGAAGATGACCAATCTAGACGTGCAATGATTGCTTCTAGTAAAGAAGCCACTCCTACTAGACTTTCTGAAATGGATTTTGATTTATCTCCTGATATTTTAGCTAGTCTTTATAGAACTGCTAAAGACGATAGAACTAAACGATTCTATTTATCTAGATTGTCTCCTAAACAAAGACAAAAATACGGTATAAATTAATATTATATAAATACTTCTGATAGTACTATTACTATCAGAAGTTTTACTATTTTTGTAATCAGTAATTAAATAATAATATTATGGCTTATAAAAACAATCAAAGTGGTATTACTATAGGTGGATATGTTCCTCAACGTGTACCAGTTCGTTCAAATCTTGAAGCTCTTAGTCAAGCATTAAATAAAATTGATGAGCGTTCTGATAAAGCAATTCAACAAAAGTCTGCTATTACGAATGCTATTGGTCAATTAAAACTTAATGCTGCTGAGGATAAATGGAAATACGATTATGCTAAACGTATTGAACAAAAGATTAATGATGCTGCTCAATATGGCGATTATAGTAGAGCGTTAGATGTTGCTACTGAACTTGCCGGAAGTGCTACTTCTTCTCCTGAAGTTATTGGTCGTATTCGAGCTAATGAAAACTATGAAAAGAAGAAAGGTGAAGTTGAATCTCTTGCTAATAGTGGAGTTATTAGTGGTCTTACTAAAGAACGTTGGCTTGCTCAAAATAAATATGCTTATGAAGATATTCGTGATTCAAATGGTAATATAGTTGGAGGTACAGATTGGAAAGCTGGATGGGACCCAGTTAAAAAAGTTGATATGTCTAGACTTGTTACACTTGCTGGTCAACTTGCTGCTCCTGTAAAACGTGCTACTAGCAGTACTTCTCAACATAGTGTTTCTGATGAACAAGGTATAGGTAATGGTGGCACTAATACTCCTGAAGGTCTTCGTTCTGTAAAAACTGGTTATAGTACTTCTAGTGGTTCTAGTTTCCAAAGAGAAACTTTAACTAAGCAAAAGATTGATGAAGTTTATAATAAACTTTTTGCTCTTGACCCAGATAATATGAATGCTCTTATTCAACAATTTGATGATGTACAATGGAAAGTCAATCAGCTTAAAGATGAACTTAATACTACTACTGACCCTGAAAAACGTAAAACTCTTCAGAATAGTATTGATGCTTTTGGTAATGATATTTATGATGCTAATGGTCAACCTCTTAAAGTCAAAGAATATATGCTTAGTAAGATAGGTGTTATTACTAAAAATATGGCTTATGATAATACTAGTGTTAGTCATACTTCAGGTAGTTCTGAAACTAGAGGCTTAACTTATGGTACTAAATATGCTCTTGGTTCTGGTACAAATACTAGTAATATTACTGCTCCACTTCCTACATTAGGTGGAACTTATTATAGTAATCCTGGTGAAGTAAGTTGGAATGTTAAATGTGATGGTTCTTATTTCCAACAAACTAGTAAAAGTCTTTCTGAAAATGGTATTTTAAATTAGTAAACTATGCTTAGTAAAAAAATATATGATAAGTTTATAAGTGATGGAGATTTTGTTGGTGCAGCTAATTATTTATCTCGTGCTCACTTTAGTGACCCAGTTAAACAACAAATGGTTAATCAAACTATTAAAAGTCTTAGAACTGATGGTCGTAGAATACAAGGTATGATGTCTCATGCCGACGATACTCAAAGAGCAGCATATAGTTTTCTTAATGCTGTAAATAATAATAATGTTCTTCCAGGTCTTAATAATGGTATAGATTCTGAAGGTAATAGACGTAAGAGTACTAATGGATTTAGTAAAGCTTATTCTGATGCTCTAAGAAATTTAGGTAGTACGAAAAATACTGATGCTGAAGGAATATCTATTAAGTTTGGAGGTAAGACTGAAAAAAGAACTTTTCTTGGTATCGATTGGTTAGCTAAAGATGTAGAATATAATGATGATGCTTTTAATGACATGTTGAAACGTACTCATCTTAGTAAAGAAGCTTTGTTAAAAGCTGGTGCTAAGATTAAAGTTCAAAATGGTCAATATATTCTTGATATTAGTAAACGTAGTTCTTTATTTAATAAGGTATATGATGGTATTCGTAATATTAAGAATGATAAAGGTCTATATAGATTTCAAATAGCTGGAATTGATGCTAAAGGCAATATTATAAAAAATAATGAAAGTCATCGTCCTGCTTCTGTTATGGAAAGAGGTGAACTTAAACATCAAGGTATTAATGTTGCTACAAGAGTTGGTGCTTCTTCAAGTCCTATAGAAGAATCAGATGGATATTACTTTAATCCTAGTATTTCAATGATTAATAATTTTGAAGCTCCAGCTAAAACTATAGAAAGTGCTAACCAAGCTATCCGCCCCGTAAAAGGCATGAGTGGCGATGGAAGTGGAGTATCTACTGTTAGTTCTATGATTCTTCCTTTTAATAGTGCTCGTAGAAAACAAATTAGTGATGCTCTTAATACTGGTAGACTTAATAGTGATTTAGCTAGTGCTCTTGTAAAAGAAAACAATGAAGCCATTCTTAATGGTCTTATGAATGCTGATTTTACTCAGTATGAAATGTATGTTACTGATGAAGAAAATCCTGATGACCATACTACAGTTCGTCATTCAGTAGATAGTAGTAACGAAAAAGCTAATCTTCAAGATTTAGTACGTGCTGCTATTTCTGATGGAACTATAAGCGCAGATAAACTTGATTATTATGTTTCTCTTGGTATGCAAGGTAATCAAACCGGTTATGTTATTACTATTCCAAGTAAGATGGATAAGAATACAGAAACAGGTAATAGAGTTGAAGATATTAAACAAAATAGTCGTCAGATATTTATTCCTGATTTTATGAATGGTGAAGCTGAGAAAGTATTCTCTCAAAATTCTCAGACTAGAGCTATGAAAGAACTTGCTAGTATGGAAATGTATAACTATCCTATCGATATTCCTCAAGATGGTAGACTTAATGTTTATAATGACCCTTCTACTGGAAAGGCAGTTTATCAAATGGAATATGATAGTGGTAGAATACAACCTTTAACTAGAGATGATGCACTTCGTAAAGTTAACAAAATGCTTATAGTTGAAGATGGTATTGATTTAGCTAATAAACAATTTTATGATGAAGATGGTAATCTTCGTAAAGGTCTTAGAAATAAAGATGGTTCTTTAAATACTCAATTTCAACAAGATTTAAGTAGACAAGTAGATACTTATGTTACTAGTGCTATGAGTGAACTTTATCCACAAGCTTGGCAAAGTTTTGCTCCTATTGCTAATAATATTATAAATGGAGATTTTTCATCTGAAGATTATAAAACTAAATTAGCTAAAGTTATGGATAGTTTTGTAGATACAGATAATATTAATCTTATTAATAATCAAAGAGCTATTTATTCTAATTATATTCTTAGTAATATAGGAATGTATGATAATGATGCTTATAACATTGATTAATTATGAATACAGAAAACGTTTTTAATAACAGTGGAATTATAGTTAGTAATCCTAATTATAATCCTAAAACAAAGAAGGGTCGTGCTCAACAACCTTTCTTTCATACTTTAGATGTAAGCCAAGATATTACATCTGGTGCAGCTAATGAATTTGCTAAGAACGTAGATAATGCTTGGGTAATGGCTGATACTCATAGTTATCAACGTTATGGTGTTACTCCTAATCTTATTACTAATCTTGATAAAGAGCGTGCTGAAAATCAATCAAACTTTGCTAAAACATTTAATTCTTTAGGTCAAGCTCTTGTTAGTGAAACGATTCTTGGTACAATTAAAGCTGTACCTGATTTATTTGATGCTATTACTAATGGTATATTTCAATCTGATGGAGACTATCAAAATCCTATTAGTAACAAACTTCAAGAATGGCAAGATTACTTTAGAAATGAAGTTGCTCCAATATATAGTGACCCAGAGCGTAATGATATTTATAATGGAGGTCTTACAAATTGGGGATGGTGGACTAGTAACGCACCTAGTGTAATGTCTAGTTTAACATTACTTCTTCCTAGTACTGGTATTGTTAAAGGTATTGGTTATCTTGGTAAACTTGCAAAGACTTCTAAGTTAACTAGTATGACTAGAAATGGTATTAAAAGTATTGCTGGTATAGATAGAGCTATAAACTCTAATAGAGAACTTAATGCTTTACAAAAAGGTATTAATAAAATTATTGGTAGTAATGGTATTGTTGTTGGTTCTGATGTAGAAAGTGCTGCTAGTAGGTTTGCTAGTATTGGAGGAAATGCTCTTTTACAACGTACTATGGAGAATTATCAAGAAGCTCAAGGTGTGTATAAAGATATGTACAATGAAGCTTATGATAATCTTAATAAAATGAATGCTCAACAATATCAAGCTTTTATTAATAAGAATCCTGAACTACTTCAAGATATTGATACTAATGATAAAGAAGCTGTTGCAAGACGTATTGCTAAGAAGTCTGCTGATACGGATTTCCTTATGAACTATAGTAATATAGTATTTGATGTTATTCAAATGTACGGTCTTCGTAACATGTGGAAAGGTATTAGAAATTCTGATGCTGGTAGTGCCGCTGTAAGTAGAGCTGCAAGATTAGAAAAACTTAAAGTTGGTAAAACTGCTGAAGAGTTTGAAAAATACTATGCTAATATAGGTAAGATGAAGAAAGCTGGTTGGTGGATTAAAGACCATGCTAAAGCTGAGAAACTTGTAATAGCTGGAGAACTTAGTGAAGGTATTGAAGAAAGTGTTAACTATATATCTCAAATGGAAGGTATGAATATTGGTAAACTTCTTCTTAGTGAACAAGATGCTGACCATTCTCCTTTTGATAATCGTCTTCAAAAGTATCTTAAAAGTGGAGGACTTGCTGATTCTGCTTTTTGGGGTGTATTAGGTGGTGTTGTATTTCATCATTTAGGTAGTGGTTTTGGACGTATTAGACAAACATTTGAAGATAAAGCTAATAAAAAAGAAGATAAAACTACTGGTGAACAAGGTAAGTCTTCACCTTTTAGTATTAGCGAATTAGGTGAAACTAAGTCTCGTAAAGCTGATATTGCTCATTGGGGAAAAGATACTAATCTTTATATTGAAAGGATGAATAAAATCAATGATGGAAAGAATCCTTTTGATAATGATAAAAATTTTACTAGTCCTGAAGAAAGTCAAGCTGCTAAAGAAGCTGCTGAAAATGATTTTATTACTAGATTAGCTTTACGTGCTGGTCATCATGGTAATCTTGATTACTTAAAATCATTCTTACAAAGTGATGAAGTTCGTAGAGCTATGGTAGATAAAGGTGTAGTAAATGAAGCTGAATCTAAACAAATTCAAGCTAATAATGTTGCTAAAGTTGATGCTGTTATGGACGCATATACTAAAGAACTTTCAGGTCTTATAGGTATCGTTCAAAATAGAAATCATAATAAAAAAGAACCAGACCGTGTTCCTATTGAATATCTTCAAGAAATAGCTAGTGCTAATGTTGTTTATAATCAAAAGATAGCAAATACTAAAAATAAAGAACAAGTTGCAGATAATCTTATAAACACAGTTTTTAATGAAGAAAACATTAGAAAAGTTATTGGTCAAAATTATACTGGTGAACAAGTAAAAGGTGCTGTTCGTCATGCCCTTATAACTAATATGATTAGCGATTTGTATGCTAGAAAGAAAGAACTTATAGCTAAAAATCGTAAGACTATTAGTGATAAAGTAGCTATTGATAATATTAATCGTACTATCAATGAGTATAGTGATATGCTTTCTAATGATGAACTTCGTCTTACAACTGCTGTTATGCTTGCTAGTGAAAGAGACGAGCAAGGTAATCTTGGACGTAATAGTCAAGACCCTTTAGCTAAAGATTATGATGATTTATTTAGTGGTGTTGATGAAAAAGGGGTTCAACTTACAGATGAAACTATTGTTCGTAACTTTGAAAGATTTGCTAAAGAAAATGGTCTTTCTAAAAGACTTGCTGAATTTGATAGTTCTAGTAATGTACTTAATCAAATTCAAACTGCCAATAATAATATAACTAGAATTAATAATCTTGTTAAAGAAGCAGATAAAGAAAAGAATAGTACTGGTGTTAAACTTTCTGACCTTATTCTTAAACAAGCTGAACTTGAACTCTCTCGTAGATATGACCAAGCTCAAGTTGTTAATAACGAAACAGACCTTGCTGCTGAACTTAGTTATAAACAAAACACTATGAATGAAGCTCGTAAGAAAGTTATTGACACTAGTTATAAGTATATTGATGATTTAGCTGATAAATATAAAGATGAGGAGAATGGTAATATTCGTGCAGCTGTAGACGCTTATTTTAATGATGAACAAGATAATTTTGATGATGCCACTTCTTTCATGACTAATAAAGAAAGAGAAGCTTTTAAAGAAAGTCTTGATGCTCTTCATTTAAGTAGTGGTCTTAATTATAGATTAGCTAATACAATTCAAGATAGCTTAATTCTTAGAACTAAGATTAAAGCTGCTAGAAATAAAGCTAATGATGGAGAAGAAGAACCTGAAAATACTACAAGTAGTACTACTACAAATGGTAATGCTCCAGCTCCTACTCCTAGTCCTGCTCCAGCTGCTAGTCTTGCTCCTACTCCAGCTCCTACACCTCAAGGTGAATCAACACAGTCAGGCACACAAAATAATGCGCCACAATCGCCTCAACCTGCCCCGATGAATAATCAATCAGCAGCACAACCTGAAGGCTCTCAGGCACAAGGAAACACGCAACAAGGCAATTCTCAAAAGGAAAAGACTAAGCCAAAGTTTGATGCAAGCAAATTGCAAAATTTGTCGTTTGATGATGATGGAAACGTTACTGGCATAACTAGTACAGACAATGGTCGTTTTACCTTTGTACCTGGAGAAAATAACCAATATGAAGTTATGCCTAATGATGGTAGACACGCTTGGCATGATGATAATCTTTTTGAGAATACAGAGCTTGCTAATGAAGATAATATTGAACTTGTTCATAATCCTTACATTACTGTTGATAATAACGGTAATATTATTGATTTTGAAAAAGGTTTATTAGGTACAGAAGCTGATGTAGCAGCTTATGAAAAAGCTTTAGATGAACAAGCTAAACAAGAAGAAGAAAGTACAGAAGAAGAGGAGAGTAGCACAACTACCACATCTTCTACGGGGGGACTTGAGGAAACAATAACTACTCCTCCTGCTAGTGTTGAGGAAAATAATGAAGAAGCAACTACTCCTTCTACTGAGAATAAGAAAACTATTGCTAATCTTGATATGGACGAAAGAACAGATTTAAATATGGAACTTAGTCGTAATATCATGGGTGCTTTAATGGATGATAATGCCGATGTAGAAGAAGTAATTAGTAAACAAAAAGATTCTCTTATTTCTCAAGGATTTGATAGTGACGAAGTTAATAAATATGTAGACGATTATGCAAATGAAGCTAAAGCTATGTTTGGTTCTTCTGTTGCAGATTTATATCTTCAAACTGTTACTGTAGAAACTCAAAAGCTTGATAATCTTACTAAAGATTTTACTAAAGCCGCTGATGAGTTTCTTAATCGTTATGCTAAGAATACAAAGATGGTTCAGCGTAATGGAAAATATTATGGTAGACTTGAAGATATACTTAGATATATAGAACAAGAATCTAAATATACTGGTGCTCCTGAAATATTTTATAATACTCTTAAAGATTATCTTACTAGTGAAGTTGCTAAAGATAAATTTGTTTTAACTGATGTTGAAGAAATAGATAAAGCTGATTTCTTACGTAATGTACATAAAAGTAGTTATGTTCGTAGTGTAGAACTTGGTGCTCAAAGTCTTGTTACTACAGTTAAACTTGACCTATCTGAAGTGACTGATGAAGATGGTATTAAAGCTGCTCAACAAGAACTTAAATTAGTTAATTCTAATGATGCTCTTGAAACTGAAGTTAGTAAAAAGAATAAAACTAATACTACTATTCTTCTTTACAAACATAATGGTGTTACTATAGGTTGGCAAGCTTTAGCTAGTATTGATAAAGGTACTGGTCTTTATGTTAGACCTGCTGATGATTGGATGCACACTATTGCTGGAGATAATAATACTCCTGATGGTCCAGTTAAAGAATTTATTAAAGATATTCTCAGTAGAGATACTATTGATGGGATAGATTATTCCACTCTTGATGATATTGTTTATAAAGCAGCTTTTGATAAGTTATCTAAAGATGAATATAAACAATTAGTTGCTGCTTTTGCTTCTCATAAAGGAATACAACGTGCAGTTAATAATCATTATGTTAGAGATGCTGAAAATCCTAATTATGAGAAACTTCTTAATGGTCTTGCTAAACTTTGGAGATATTGTTATCAAGTAAAACCTACAAATAATGTAGCTGTTGGAGAATATAATGATATTCTTATTGACAGTATTGATACATATTATGATAAACTTAGAGAAGAAATTAATATTGCTACAAATGTAGCAAATGGAATTTATACTCCTAGAGTTAATGTTCTTTCTAAAGGTGAAGTAATTCGTGCTCATAATAAAGAACTTACTCCTGATGGAAAAACTAGACCTTCTAAAGATGTAGCTCGTCCAATAAAAGAAGTTCTTAGTAATAGTAGTGAAGCTTATATAGGTGCTACTTCTAACGGTTATGTAGCTGTTTCAGGACTAGGTACTCAAAAGTATACAGGTTATAATAGTGCTAGTGGACAAACATTCTTAGCTCTTCCTAATACTAATGGTACTATAGATTATGTTGCAGCATTTCCTAGAGTTTATATAGGAGATACTTATTATCGTAATGGAGAGAAAGTTAATGCTCCTGAAAATAGAATACTTAATTCTTTAGTAGATTCTGTTACTGCTCAATTAGAAGATAGACTTGCTAATGTTAAGTCTCTTGATGATTGGAATGAAGTTAAAGAATTTATTAATGATATATTTAATTTTAGACGTAATGCTATCTTGTCTTTAGGTAATTCTATTGTTATTCAAAATAATGGTAATTTAGTTCTTAAAGCTAATGGTAACGAATATACATTTTTTGCTCGTAGTGCTAAAGACCCTAATGCTGCACCAAATGTAATTAAACGTAAAGATGGAAAGCTTTATAAGTTTGATGATGTATCTGATTTAATAGAAGATATTAAAGCTAGTGCTAAAATTAATATAAGTTCTAGTCTTCTTAATGGAGATAACAATACTAATCTTCCTACTAAAAATAAATTTATTAGTAGAGATAAAACAGGCTTTCATATTAATATTCCAGCATATAACGGAAAGAATGCTTTTGATATTAATAATAGTACTTATAGTCAATTCCTTATTGACAATGATTTAGTTCGTGTTGATTTGGAACAAGAAAATAGTTCTAATTATCGAGCTGTTGGCGTTGATAAAATAGGTAGTAATCAAACTCTTCAAATTGACATATTTGATACTTCTGAAAGCCGCCCCGTAGAAGATGTAGTAGAAGACACTCCTACTGATACTCCACAAACTATTGTACGTAATGCTATAAATAGTATTATTAATAATGATAGTATTGCTAATAAAGGTGAAACTATTGCTGAGTATCTTCTTAGTGAGAAATCTAAAGATTCTCTTAGTAAAATAGTTAAACTTAAAAAATATAATAGAGTAACTGATGCTATATTCCCTGAAAACTTTATCTTTGATGACGATAAGATACAAAAGTTTAGAGAAAGCGATGAAGCAAACAAAAATGCTTTAGCTTACTATGATTCAGAAAATGAAGAAATAGTTGTAGGTAATGATTGGTTAAGTAGAACTGTTGATGCTAATACTGCTGGCGATGATGCAGTTCGTGTTCTTATCCATGAAAAACTACATAGTCAAATCAATAATAGTAGAAATCCTAAGCAGTTTAGAGAAAAGCTTAGAACTATATATGATGATTTTGTTAAAGCTATTGATGCTGATTTAGCTAATCTTAACGATAGTACTTTCGATGAGATTAATGCTCGCTTTGATAATAAAGCTGCTAATATAGATGCTCTTCGTGGTTATCTTACTCATATTAAAGAATATCAGTTTGAAAAGTTTAGTACAAGACCAGATACTCAACTTGAAGAGTTCATTGTAGAATCTCTTACTTCTAAAGGTCTTATGGATTATCTTAATTCTGTTAGAGTTGAAGGTGAACATAAAGGTAAAACTAGTAGTCTTTGGCAAAAGATTATGGAGTTCATAAGTAGACTGTTTGGTATTGAAATTAGAGATGAATCTCTTAGAGCTAAAGAGTTTAATATTCTTGCTGATAAATTCAAAGAAAATAAAGTTGCTCCTAAGACTGAGGTCAAAGAAGAAACTAAAGCTCCTGTTGAAGGTATTCTTGAATTTAAAGAAGATGAAACTAAGCCTGAAGAAGTTCCTGAAGAAGTTTCTGCTGATGATAATATTACAAATATTACAGAAGGTAATGATGCAGTTAATGAAGATGAACTTGATGATTTACTTAATATGGGTAGTAGTGTTGATGATAAAACTTTAGGTAGTTTTTCTTCGTTATACTCAGCAGTCCGGGCACTTCCAATGGACGAACAATCTCGTATGTTCGATATGGTTGAGCGTGGCGAGTTTTCTATATCTTGTCGATAGATTATTCACAGAATAAATTTTATGGTTCTAGAGGAGAATTTAAAATCCTCTAGAACTTTATTGTTTAATTAAATAATATAATTATGGCTAATTGTCCTATTACACCTAAAGATTTTTTAGGTACTGAGACTGGAACCCGTCTCAAAGAACTTTGTGGTAATGATGTAGTTAAATTTAATGCTATAACTACATTAGTTTATAACCCTGAATCCAAGACTGGATTTACTAAAGATTTTGATGATTACCGTTTAGGTAATGATGCTGCTCAAGAAGCTCTTGAATTTTATAATTCAAGACATTTTAGTGTTGGTGCTCAAACTACTAAATCTAAGTTTAATGATGTTGTTACTAGATTTGGTTATACTAGTACTACAGCTAAAGTTATGGCAAATAGAGTTGTAGGTAATAACATACTTACTTTCTTTGCTAATGATGTAGTTAAAGGTAAATTTAATAAAGATAATAACAATGCTAATTTTTATGCTAATAGAGTTGTATCTTTTGGTGCAGTTCAAGTAGCTAAAAAGTACTTTGAAAATAAAGGTCAGAAGTTTACTAATAAAGAAATACTTAGTTTAGTTAATCAAATTCTTGGCTTTACTAGTGATGGTAATTTTGAAAAAATAGATGATGTTTTCGCTAATGCTAGTAGAGAAGATAAAAACTTTTATGCTATGGTTAAAGAAATGATTCTTAATAAAGTTTCTTTCTTTAATTCTATTTATGCTGGTGATAGTCGTCTAGGTATGCTTCGTTTTAAGTCTGATGAAGCTGTTGATGAGAAGGTAGATTTAGATAGTGAAATGGAATCTATTCTTAATGATAACGAAAATGATGAACTTGCTGACTTTAACAAAGAATTTGATGTAGATGGTACTACTGCTAGATGGGACGATAACAGTGGTATGGGAAGTAATTTTATGAAAGGTATTGATGAAGATATTCGTATGATACTTTTCACTATTCCTAAGCTTAATGATATTAATAAAGTTGATGGTAGATATAATTATGATAGAAGTAATGAACTTGGTACTATTGATTTTATTGATGGTAAGAAAGTAACAGCTGCTATTATATCTAAAATAAGTAGAGATAATATTACTAGTTTTATTAATAGTATTAAGACTATTGCTGAACAAAATAAAGAGATGTCTGGTCTTATTAAACTTTACGAAGATTTAAAAACTAATAGAGATTTTGCTATTAGATTTAGAAGTCAATTTGTAAAGACTATTATGCCTAAGACTGAAACTAGAACTGAATCTGATGGTACAGTTAGAGCTGTACTTTCTAATAAAGAATCTAATAGAAGACAATCTCTTATATTTAGTTTTCAAAATAATGTAAAGCATACTACACTTAATGTTGATCTAAATGCTATTGAAGTATTTCGTTCTGCTGTAGAAAGTGCTAAAAGAAGATATAAACTTTCTGCTAAAAATGAGATTAGACGTAATGCTGCATTTGCTGATATTGTTGCTAATTTAACTAAAGCTCTTAAAGCTTATTATCCTGATATGGATGCCAATGCTGTAAGAAATTATCTTATTGGTAATAAAACTAATGGCAGTGTTGATGTTGATATTAACACTAGTAATCTTCTTGCTCATTTGAAAAATATTAGTGATGCTTCTGCTAAAGCAAATGATAATCTTCGTGAAGAGCAAGAACATAAAAGAGAATGGAATAAAGAAGAACATGACGATAATGAAACTTATGTTCCATTACATACTGAAATTATTCCTGCTACTGCTATAGCTGCTGCTAATAGTTTTGCTACTGATATAGAAGCTTATTCTACTGTTGCTCTTCAGTTTAATTCTAAGAATGTTCTTGGTAATCAAAGTTCTGATATTATTAATAGTTCTATGATTACTTATCTTATGAATACTATTAATGGTACTGAAATGTCTGTTGATGCTGAAGGTAAACTTTCTCCTGAAGCTCTTATTCAATATGGTAATGAAAAGTTCTGTGTTAATTCTAAAGAAAAAGGTAATCAGTATAATCTTAGTAATATTCTTCTTGAGCAACGTGGCGTTGATGGAAAGATTAAAGTATTTGGTCTTTTCCGTAAACTTGGAGATAAGTATGTTCCTACAGAATATGCTAAGGATTTGATTAATGTTAGTTTGTTTAATGGTGCTGGTAATCCTAATACTGGTCAGAATGTACTTTATTCTGGTATGAGTAAGATGGATTATATCTATAGTGCTATTGCTAATTTTGTAAATACTGAAGCCGATTATCTTTCTAAGAATGAATACGATATTGATTTTGCTAATTATTTTATGCGTGTTCCTTCTGATGCTCCTAAGAATTTTATTATTAGAGCTGCTAGATATAAAACTAAAGGAGGAAGGTATGGTAATCTTTTTAATGTAGAAAATAGTAAAGAAGTTAGTCAAGCTATTGAAACTTATCTTGATACAGAAATTCCTAGTGAAACTCGTGCAGACAATGAAGTAAAAACTTCTAAGTTTGTTAATCTTACTACCAATAAAGAGTATAATCAAATGGTTCACGATTTGACTACTAAAACTATTGGTCGTAGAAAGATTATGCCTTTTAATATTCTTGAAGGTAAAAATCATAAATCAGGTTCTGAAATTGCTGTTGGTTATAAATATACAGATGATAGTGGTAAAGTAGATAAATATGAACTTCACGGAACACTTGATATAGATAGTAATGGAGCTTATTATATTACTGATGCTAAACCTGTTCTTATTTCTAGTATGAATGAGACTAAAGTTAGTGATAGATTTTCTCCTACTCTTTATCAATCTTTAGTATCTAAGATTAATCGTAGAGCTAATGTTACAGGTATGATTGGTAATACTAAAGTAAATAGAGTTATAAATACTAATCATCCACTTTATATACAATATAGAAACATGTTTGTACAAGAACTTACAGACATGGCTCATTCTATTAATCAATGGTTTGAAACTGATAGTACTGGTAAAATTCTTCGTTGGCAAAAAGAAGAAAATCCTGAACTTGCTGGTCAGCCTAAATTTAAAGGCGATTGGGGATTTGATGAAGAAAGTGCTAGAAGAGCTTATGCTGTTTATGAAGTAGGTAAAGGTCATAAACATTTTGTAGAAATGAATCCTACTACTAAAGCTCTTACTTTTACTGGTAGACTATTCCATGATGATAGATTTGAACTTACTAATAAAGATGGTAATGTAGATAATAAAGCAGAGAAGTTATTAGAAAAGATGTTTCCTTCCCTTTACGGGGCGGATATAGATGGTTATATTCACTTTACTGCTAATGGTGATGAAGTTACTGTAAATCTTTCTAAAGAACAAGAAGATGAGATTGCTAATATGATTAGTGATTTTATTACTACTTATGTAAATCAACAAGTTGAAAAGTTTGATACTTTCAAAAGTATAGATATTGCTAATATTATCAATGATGATAATGTTGCTGATTTTGTACTTAATTATAGACTTATGTGTGGTAACTTTAATGACTTATTTGAAGGTGATACTAAGTTCTATAAAGATAATCAAACTCTTCTTAAACGTACTAAGGAAGACCAGGCTAGTGGAGTACCTTATGGTTTTGCTGATTACACTACTGATTATGCTAATGAAATAACAGATGTTGCGTTTAGCGAACTTAATACTAGTAGAGTTCAAGCTGAATTTGCTAATTATAAAAATCCTCTTAATGTTACACAACGTAATAAGTTTAGAGGTGTAACTATTAAGAATACTATTAGAACTTCTGAAGAATGTAAAGTTGCAACATTTGATAAAGATGGTAAACAACTTTCTGAAGATGGTAGTCTTGTAAAAGACCTTGTAAAGAATGCCGGTCTTACTATTGACCAAGCTAGAACTTTAATAGGTGGTTATCAAGGTACTACTGTAAACGATGCTCAATCTTATATTACTTTTGAAGAATGGGTTCGTCGTATTGCTGGTAGAGGAAAACTTAATGAATATCTTCCTCTTATTAAGAAGATTCAGAATGATGAACCTCTTAGTGTTGGTGATATTGATACTTTTGTACAAGTACAAAAGAATTTCTATTATGACCATTATTTTGATAAGTATTCTAAGAGATTTGTACCTCGTCAAATTAAGAATGCTGAATTTGTTCTTGTACCTAGATTTATAAAAGGTACTCAACTAGAACAAGTTTATAATCTTATGAAAGATAATGGTATTGACCAACTTAATACAGAAGAAACAAGTAAAGCTGGTAAAGCTAGAGTACTTGAAATTTTTGATAGTAAGACTGGAGAAGTAACACAAAAACATATTGATGATTTTAATGCTCATGCTAAAGATTATGTTGAAGAATATGATTATAATCATCTTTATACTCAGCAAGAAACTCCTCAACATATGAATGCTGAAAATAAAGCTGGTATTCAAATTATGAAGAAGATTGTTGATAATATTCCAGTTAATAGTCGTCTTTATGAAAAGAAAGAAGAATTCTTTAAGCTTTATAGTGCTAATATTAGAGATTCATTTAACAATCTTGCTAATGAACTTAATATTCCTAGAGACGCTAATGGTAATATTCTTTTTGAATCAGATGGAACTATTAAAGATATAGATTATCATACATTCTTTAATAAGCTGAAAGAAGAGTGTATGCGTTTGGGTCTTGATAGTAATATGATGGATTATGTAACTCTTGCTGAACAAGCTATTAATCCTATTACTGGAAGACCTAATGCTAATATGCCTATGATTCTTAGTAATGCTATTACTAAGCTTGAAAGTGTTAGTCAATCTGTGTTTAATAGAGCTATTACTCGTCAAACTCTTCCTGGTTTTCATGCTGCTCAGATTACTAATGTTGGTTTTAAAGCAACTAAAGAACAAATTAGTTATTCTAAAGAGCTTCGTTATCATCCTGTAACTAAAGAACATCCAGAAGGTGAACGTTATGTTGAAATAATGCTTCCTGCTAGTAATTTTGGTTTTGCTAAAAATGCTGATGGTACTTATAAAAAGAGTAAAGAAGACCTTCTTAAAGAACTTCAAGCTGCACATCTTGATACTCTTATTGGTTATCGTATTCCAACTGAGGGTAAACAATCTGTTTGTGTAATGAAAGTAGTTGGTTTACTTGATGATGCTCAAGGTTCTACTATTGTTGTTCCTGATGATTGGGTTTCTCAAACTGGTTCTGACTTTGATATTGACTCTGTATATGGTATTCAATATAGTAGCTATGTAGATAAGCATGGTAATATTCGTAAACAAAGTTATTCTGATGAACTTGACATTTATGACTATGCTAACTATGTAAATAGACATCTTGAAAAAGCTGATAAGATTAAAGATAAATCAGTTAGAGAAGCTTTTGAAAAACTTAATAAAGAAATAGATGAACAGTTTGAAAAGTCTCGCAAAGAACTAGCTGAAGAAGAAACTCAAGCTTATGATGCTTTGTCTGATGAAACTAAAGAACTTGTAAAAGCTGCTCATAAGGCTTTTGAATCTCAAGCTGTAAAGAACCCAGAAACTGGTAAACTTACAAAGGATAGTTATCTTAAACAACTTCAATTTGTAGCTGATTATATTCGTACTAATAAAACTAATCTTGATGCTGCTGATGATAATTTCATTTCAGTACATGAAGATATGGTTGATTCTATTAGTAATGAATATATCGATAAAAAAGCTTTTAAATCTGATAAAGCTAAAGAGATTCTTCAAGGTAGAATTGATAAGTTTAATAAAGCTGCTAAAAAGCTTGGTATTATGAGTTATAATGAGTATTTAGCTCAAAATGTAGAAGATGCTAATACTCGTAATGCTCGTAATAATCGTATTCTTGATGATATGATTGATATTCTCAAAGATAATATATCTCTTGAGGAGAACTTATCACGTTCTAATTTTGATGATATTATCAATGCACGCGATAAAGTTATCAATCCTGTAGTTAAGAAAATACGTAATGCTAGAAGTTCTTATGACTTCCTTGACCAAGCTGATTATCAAGAAGATGTTATGAGTGGTGCTAAACTTAAAGCGTTTAGTGTTACTCGTGATACTTTTGTTTCTGTTTGTAATACAGTTCAACCTACTATTAATAGCGATTATGAAGTAACAATTTGTTACGATAAAGATAAGTATGATGCTAAAGAACTTATAGATAGATTTGGTGAAGATAATGTTACCACTGATTATGAAACAGGTGATTATCTTGTAACTCATACTACTATCGGTTGGACCAATGATAATAAAAATGTAGATGGTCGTATTCTTACTGCATATACTTCTCAAACTACTGCTCATATTCTTGATGCTGTTAAGGAAGGTGCTATTCCAAATGTAAATGACTTTACTTTTGCAGTATATAAAACTCTTCCTGATATTGGTAGTAATTATGACACAACTATTGCATTTATTATGCAGCCTGCTATTAGTCGTATTGTAGAAGAGTATAATGCTAATAAGTCTATTTATGCTGAAGATACTTCTAAACCTATTCATAATGCTATTAAAAAATTAGCTATTGAAATGAATATTGGAGTAACAGAAGATGACAATATTAAAACTGTAATAGACAAAGTAAATACTGCTCTTGGTACAGAATATAGTCTTACTTCTAATAATAGAGTTATTCTTAATTATAAAGAATTAGCCAATAGACTTAATCAAAAGGAGAGCCGCCCCGTAGAAGATATGATATATGATATGTCTATACTTTTTGCTTATAATGATATTAATCGTTTAGCTCAAGGTATTAGTTCTTTAGCTCGTGTTTGTAATCCTGATAGATTTGGTGCTAAGCAAACTCTTTTTGCTACTAATAAAGTATTTACTGATATTCAAGAAATTGTTAATGGAGAAAATGCTAATATAGAAAATGTTCTTTCTGTTAAAGATAAAGATAACGAAATGTCTTTCCTTGAAGCTATTTATCCTGGTCTTCTTACTAAAAATGCTGCTGGTAATAAAGTTGTAGATATTAGAAGTTATATGATGGATAAACATAATGATAGTCAATCTAAATATCCTTCTCTTCATTGCTTCTTAAAGTATGCTACTGCTACATCTAGTAGTATTAATAGTATGTTGTTTGATACTCAGACTGATAGTTTTAAGAATCTTGTTTATAGTCTTGAAAATACTTTTAGTGATAGAAGTCGTAATATTAACGAGAAAGAATATAATGATTTTCAACAATATATTCTTAGTAGTATATATAATCATGTTGCTCCAGTAATGTATAGTAGTAAAGTATTTGCTGAACAAGATGGTACATTAACTTACGGTTTTGATAATGAAAGTGATACTATTGCTGAACGTCAAAGAATCTTTGGATATAATGCTAAACCTCAGTTTAACTTTGATTGTGAATATATTAATAGACCAACTCCTTCTGAAGTAGAAGCTTTTATTAAGCTTACTCCTGCTCAAAAGGTTGCTTATCTTCAAAGTAAATCTGAAGATGCTGGTATATTTGGTTTGCTTAAAGTAAACTTGTTCAATCAATATGAGTATAATACTACTGGTCAATCTAAGCAAAGTATTCAATTTAAAGATGATACCACTGATGTAGAAACTGCTTATATGTTGTTTGACCAAGCAGCTAATAGTGATAATCCTCTTGTTAAACTTGCAGCTATTGATATGATTAAATATGCTTTTGCTGTTGAGAATTTCAAGATGAGACGTAATGGCATTAGTAAAGTTATCACAAATGATGCTCTTAGAAATGCTGATTTGTTTGGTGGTAAATCTGCTATTAATTATATAGTTGATGAGTTTAATAATTTTGCTGGAACTTATGACGTTGCTGAACGTTATGTTCGTTCTCATAGTGATAGTAATTTTATATACCATAAGACAGTTAAGAATGTTCGTAGGAATGGTACTTATGTTTCAGAATTAAGTAAGTTCAAAAAACCAAATAATCTTTTTGTATTTGATTTATCTGATATTAGTATTGTTGGAGAAAAGATTGTTAATCTTAGACATGACATAGAAGCTACTACTGATGAAAGTGAAATTACTGCACTTAATACGGAACTTAAAACAGCTCTTGCTGAATATAATAATTTAAAGTCTCAAAGAGCACTTGCTGCTAAGTATGGTTTTATTAATGAATCAAACACTAATGATGATTTTTATGCAAATCATTATGTTCATCTTAATGAGAAAGTAGGTAAAGAATATAAAGCTAGACTTTATAAAATTGTTGAAAATAACGATAAAGTATATGCTTATCCTATTACCAAACTTGATGAAAATGAAACTGGTGAAGTAAGTCTTAATAGAGAAAATACTAAAGGTTATAGAAGTGAAGGTTTTTATGTTGATTATATTAATAGATTAGAGAAGGGAGATACTCCTAGTATAGAAGACCTTAATGAAATGGCTCAAGCTTATAAGTTTAATGTTAAACATCTTAAACTTAAAAATGCTAATGCTTTTGATATTAATAATCCTAGTAAATATCAGGAAGCTTCTGCTAAGTTTACTATTAATGAAATTCTTAATAAATATCCTGAAAGTAATGGTAAAGAATTTGCTATTCAGAGTTTTTATTTAAGAAGTAAATCAATTGGTACTGTATTTGGCAATCCTCAACACATTAAAGGAACTTATGTTACTATAGAAGATAGTAAAGAAGTTACTAATGAAGTTGATGAAATATTTGAGTTTAGAGCTCCTAGAAAATCTGAAGTAGAAAGAGCTAAAGATTTAGGTATTAATGTGCCTTATAACACTTACTTTGTAAGAGTTAAATCAAAAGGTAAACCTAATGCTACTTTAAATACTAATTCTAAGCTTGGTGCTAGCGTTCTTGATTTCTCTATTGATGCTTATAATGATATGAATCGTAGAAGTCACGAAGGTGATTATTCTGCTCGTAAAAAAGTAAATAATCTTTCAGCTAAAGGTTTTAATGCTACACGTAATGAGTTCCAATCTCAAGCTGAAGATGTTTATTATAACATAACAACTTATGTTGAAGATAAAGTTAATGACATTACTCAACAACTTAATCAGTTTGTTGAAGATAAAGGTCATTTCTTACCTGTAAATGATGCTCGTACTATAGATATTATTAGAAATAATCCTGCTGAAAGAAGAAGATATTTAAAGACTCTTCTTGACGCTAGAGCATTGATTAGTAAATATGGTAATATTGCTTCAGTTAAAGTTGATAAATCTGTAGATAGTGATAATACTATAGCTTATGTAGAAAGACTTCAAAATGCAATTAAACAACTTACGGATACTTCTATTATTGAACAAGCTGAAAAGTTGTTTGCTAATGACTATCTTGCAAAGCTTAGTGATAACCCTCAAATTCAAAATAATCTTATTAGTGTATTTGATGGTTTTCATTCTACTAGTTGGTTTGATGCTTGGGTTGGTGATTTACAAGATTCTGGTAATGCTTTTATACAAGTACTTACTAAAAATGTAATGTCTGATATTAGAGCTAAAGAACTTCAAGCTAGAAGAACTGTAGATACTTTCAATAAGGAAATAGATAAAATATTTGCTGATGCAAAAGCTGCTGGAGTTCATTTATCATTTGATGATATTATTGACGCTGATGGTAGATTTATTCGTCCTTATAATGATAACTTTGAAAACGATTTAAATAAACTTAGACAAGATGAACGTAATGCTAAATCAGATATAATTAATAATCCTGAAGCTTACGTTGAAGCTAAACATAAACTTGATAAGTTTTTATTAGACCATGTAAATCGTAAATTTGTTGATAGTTATTATAAGGAGCTTTATGATGCTCAAGATGAACTTTATAGAAATCATAGACCTATACTTGAAGAGTATATTAAGACAAAAGCTATGATTGATGAAATTAATGCCAGTAGAACTGATGGTACACTTAGTCCTGAAAAAGAAACTAAATTAAAGAATCTTTGGTATCATCTTAATGATATTCGTTCTGAATATGATTTAGATAATGGTGAACCTAAAGAAAGTTTTATCATGGGTTATCCTGGTATGAATCCTTCAACTGGTGAAATTGTTGATAAAGAAAGATACTATAAAGCTAGAATAAATAATGCTGATGATTGTAAAGCTCTTGACAAATATCTCAGAACTATTAATGATATTCGTAATAAGTATAATGATAGTAAAGTTCGTAAAGGTTTTGAAGACCAACTAAAACGTATGCTCGATATTGTTGAAACTGCTGAAGCTAGAGACCCATCTGGTAGAATTAGTATTCCTGCTTCTCAGCTTGAAATGAATAAAGAATATAAAGCTGCAAAAGCTTGGCTTGCTACTAATGCTAAGTGGACAGTTGACCCAAGTATTCAAGAAGCTATACACGAAGCATATAAAACTATGGGTTATAAGGGTGAAAATAATAATAAGTTTAAAGTATATCTTAGAAAGCTTAAAGCAACTAATGTAAATCCTTATGATGAATTTGGTCGCTTAGATGGTACTATATTTACTGAAGAACAACAAGCTGCTATTCAAGAAGAAGCTCAGAAACGTTTTAATAATACAAAATATGGTATGGAAAATGACCGTATTCTTATTAGTAATGGTCCTGAAGATGATGTTGTTTATCCTGCTGAAGTTTATAAAAGACTTGCAGCTAATGGTGTTCCAAATAAAGAATATCAGCAAATAGTGAAACAAGTTAATGAAATACTTGCTCCACATTATGACATTGCTACTAAACATGTTGCTACTTCAGAACTTACTGAGGAAGAACTTGATAAACTTTATCAAGCTTATCAACCTTTATTTGCTGGTATGAAGAAAACAGAAGATAGTACTAATGGTAAGTCTATTGCTTATTTTGTTACTCGTTTTGTCGATTTAGATAATTACAATAAAGAAGCATTTAATCTAGAAGAAGAACGAGCTAAAGCTAAAGGAGCTAAGTATTATAAAGCTTGGGAACGAGTTAATAAAATGGGTATTCCAAAACTCGATGATAAATATCAAGTTGTTACTGATGCTTCAGGTAATATAGTTTATGATGAAACTAAAGATAGAATACCTAATCGTTATATCTATGGTACTCTTAAAGTAGATATGGATAAATACCTCAAGACAAAAGGTAAAAAGAAAGCTGAACAACTTCATAAACAAATGGACGAAAGAACTGAAGCTTATCGTACTATACATAATAATCTTGAGACTGTCAATACTCCTTATTATGAAGCTGAACTTAAAAAGCAAAGAGCAAAAGGTGATGCTGAATTTAAGAAATGGTATGATAGAAATCATGTATTTAATCCTTATACTCATAGAATGGAACCTACTGTAATATGGAGAAAAACTCAAATTATGCCTGCTGTTGCAAACGGTGAATGGAATGCTGGTTATGCTCAAACTGAACTTGCTCCTAAAGCTGCATATAGAAATCCAAATTATAAAGAAGGTATAGGTTATATTGATAATTATAAGAAAACTGATGATAAAACTTATGATTCAGAAGTTGTTCTTAATAAATATCAACGAGACCTTATGAACTATGTTCAAAAGACTCTTAATGCTCTTGCTCAAACTGAATCTGCAAAACGTTTTATAGGTAGAGGTTATCTTCCTTCTATGAGTAAAGGTGCAGAACATGACGCAAAATGGTGGGGAAAACAATTCTTAGAGTTCCTTGGTTATAGTGATAAACTTCAGAATGGTAGAGACCCTTTCTATCATATAGATTATGCTGATGATAAAGCTATTGATATGCCTATGTTAATGGAACAACTTAGAAATAAAGATTCTGTTAATATAGAAAATATTAAAAAGACTAAGCCACAACGTATATCTTATACTGATGATGAAGAATATAATGCTGCTCTTGCTGCTTATAATAAACGTATGGACGAAGCTTTAAAGAAGAATAAAGAAATTCATCGTTCTTTACTTAATAGAGATTATCGTACTGTACTTTCAAACTTCATTACTCAAGCTGCTCATTTTAATGCTATACAAGATAATAAGTATATGCTTTACTATGGTAAAGAAATGCTTGATAGAATGGAAGTATATCAAAAGAATGTAGGTTGGAGTAACTTAAAGAAAGACCATCAAAGAGGTGCTAGAGATGAAACTCGTTATCTTACCCAAAAAGATGAAAGACTTCAAGGACAATATGAGAATTGGATTCGTAGAATTATCTATAATCAATTCAAAGAAAGTAATGCTAACTTTACTAAAGTTAGTAGTCTTCTTCAATCTTTTACTAGTGCTAAATTTATGATGCTTAATATTACTGGTGGTATCGGTAACGTTACTGTTGGTGAATCGAGTTTAGCAGGCGAATGGATAGCTAAAGAATTTCTTGGAGCTAAAGACTATGCTCTTGGTAAAGCTTTATGGATGCATAACTCATGGAGTTTTATTAATGACCTTGGTAAAGATAAAGCTTCAACATTAGCTAGTGCTATAGTTAAAGAGATGAATGTTATTGACTTTGACCAACTTGCTGGTATTAGTGATGGTAATCATCTTGATGCAGGTACTGCTTTTGAGAAACTTAGAAATGCTCTTTATTCTCCTAACGCTATAGGTGAACATTTTATGCAAAATGCTGCTATGTTTAGTCTTATGTATAGTAATAGGCTTGTACCTGTAGTTGATGCTGAAAATAGAGGTAAAATTAAGTATCGTGCTATGAGTAAATATGAATATATTGCTGATTGTCATGAGAAAGCTTTAAAGAAGATTATTGAAGGTACTGAATTTGAAGCTAAGTTTAATAACTATGTTGGTACTATAAAAGAAGATGCTAATAAACTTAAAGAGTTTGTTTTTGGTCGTAAAGATTTTACTACTGAATTTGCTAGAACTCTTCCTAATAAGATGCAAAAAGAATTTGTTAAAGTAAAGAAAGAACTTGAAAAAACTGCAACTGCTGATTTTGAAAAGAATAGTACTCTTATTGAAAATCTTGATTTGAAAGACGGTAAACTAACTTTTAAAGAAGGTAGTAAACTTGCAGAACTTGATGCGCTTAGTGCAGATAAAGAAGTTTCTGATGCTTATAAACTTCTTGGTGAATTTAAAGGTAAAGTTATTAGTGTTAATAAAGAGATACATGGTGTATATGATAAGCTTGGTGCTGCACAACTTGAAAAACATTGGTGGGGTAGTCTTGCTATGCAATATCATAAACATATATATCCTGGCATTCTTAAACATTATAGAAGACAAGGTTATTTTAATGAAGAACGTGGAGCTTTTACACTAGGTTGTGGTCCTGCTCTTATGGATTTCCTTTCAATGCCTTTAGATAAGATTAAAGCAGATAGAGAAATTAATGGTACTCAACTTGGTGCATTACAAACTCTTCAAAAGTTGTTTATAGGTTATGTAGATATGGCTACAAACTTCAATACAAACTGGAATATGTTACCTCGTTATCAACGTGCTGCAATACTTAGAGCTATGGGTAATGTTGCAGGTTCAGTATCTGCTATTGCTATGTCTCTTGCTGCTCATGCTATTTGGGACGATAAAGAACTTGAAAATAGTACTTTAGGAAATCTTCTTATTTATGAGGCAGACAGTCTTGCAACTCAAGTTATGATGTATACTCCTCCATTTGTTATAACTGAAGGTAAGAAGTTATATAGTTCTCCTATTGCAGCTCAGACTATGCCTAGTGATGTTCTTAAAGCTATGAATATTATAGCAGAAGGACTTATAGCTGGTGATGATTATAACTGGGATTATAGTAGTGGTAGATATGCTAAAGAGAATAAACTTTATGTTCTTACTACTAGACAGATACCTATCTATAGAGCTTATAGTAATATTGCTGGTCTTGATAAGAGTAACAGTTACTATAAATTAGGAGACAATATACTTGGTATAATACCTACTAATGTAAATGATTAAATCCGCCCCGTAGAAGGTATCGATAGTTATATTTCTACTAATAAGAATTAAATAAGACCTTTATCTGTTGGAGATATTAATATTAATAGTATCTTTGCAACAGATAAAGGTTTTCTTATTTTGCCATGAATTACTACAGATGTATGCGAAATCTTATTGCTCTATGGTGTAATGGTAGCACTACAGATTTTGGTTCTGTCAGAGCAGGTTCGAATCCTGCTAGAGTAACAAATGCTATAAGTTTTAAACTACTTGCTAAAATAAATGTTTATAGGGTTTTAAATGTTGTTTAAGGTGATATTTATAAAGGTTCTGAGCTAGATAGTCGTGATGACTGTCTAGCTTTTTTTTCGTTTAATGTGTCGTAGTGTGTCGCTACTAATGAATAAAAAAAAAGAGTAACTCATCCTCACGGACAAGCTACTCATAATGAAACAAAACCGATGCAGTCACTACTGCATATACTTAAACATAAATTCTTATAACACGGAATGCAAATATCAAAAACATAAGTAATATTTTAATTTCTTTCGTAAGCAGTCAAATAATTAAAGTAGTATGATTAATCGACATTAATATATAAGTTGCTTAGAAATCATTTATTATGTAATTGTGGGAGTTTCCCACTAAGTTTGGTATAGTTTAATCTCGTATGCCTGGAGCTGAAATAAGATTGACAAGTAAGAATGATTATTCGATAAATTACATTTTAAATGACTTCTAAGCTACTTTAATATTACGACTGAATAACTATTCAGAAGAAGAGAATTAATGCGACAGAGGAGAATTTAAATTCCTCAAGAACGCAGCATCATTTGAAACAATCTACTGCCATATAATTAATTAGCTTCTTATTTAAAAGGAGCTTTAATTATATTACCATTATCATCAAGATAAATAACACTATCTGTGTTATATCCATCATTTGTAGAATCAACATCATTAATTTCATAGAAATCATCATTAATTCCACAACTATCTATACTTACAGGTTTATTATTAGAAACTTTATTGTAACTACAAGCACCAAATCCGGCAGCTACAATAGTAAGTATAAGTATGGCTATATTCTTATGTTTATTATAATTTGGATTCATAATAATTTTAAATTAAAAACTGCTAGTACTTTCACAAGCACTAGCAGCAACAACAGAAGAAAAATTTTCAGTATTTATTTCAAATACAAATCTATATACCTCTGTATACAGTTCACATGAGTACTTCCAACAAATTTAAATGTTACATTATCATCTTCAAGAAATATTGTAGTAGGATAATCATAAGCTCTATACTTATGAATAAGTCTTTTAGGAAGCTCTGCAAAATCTTTAATTTCAAGAGCTATTTCTTTAGATGATTTAGCAATAACAGTCTGAGTATTATTTATTGCTATAGAACAACCAAGACAATTCTTAGTCGTTATTATCAGGATTTTTCTTTTCATTTATCTCAGCTACTTTTTCATAATAAGAACCATCAGGAGCAAAATGAACTCCTTCATTGTTAAGAATAGTCTCATAAGTCTTTGCAGTATTCTTCAAATCTCTGAGAAGCAAAGCAAGATTAGCAAAAGATACTTTACCAACTTTATCACTATTCTTAGCGTTTTCGATAAACTTAGCCACATTGTTAACTTCGATAGCAGTATGTGCGTGCTGCTTAATCATTTCTGATACCCACTTTTTCATATTGTTTACTATTTAAATTATTAATTATTTCTTTGCGGTAGAACCAAATCCACCATCACCTCTATCAGTTATGCCAAGGTCTTCAAGGTTCTCAACTGTTTCAAAACAAATTTGTCTATGATGAGGAATCTCAAGTTGACCAATAACATCACCAACTTCAATAGGTTTTGCATTAGTTATAATGGAACGGAATACAACAAAAAATTCTCCACGATAACTTTCATCACCAGTACAAGGAGAATTAGGTATTACGTAACCCATTTTAGTAATACGTGAATTAGGACGTAAAGTAAGCGAATCACGATATTCAGTAGCAACATGAATACCAGTTCCGCATTTAACACGACCATCTTTTGTGATTTCAACACTAGTTGCAATTACATCACAACAAGCGTCTGTAGCATGTCCATAAGCGTGACCATCTTTATCACCTTCACTCATATAATGAGCATACGTTGGAATTTGTGCTTTAACTTTAGGGTCAAGCCAAATTTTAACTGGAACAAAATCAATAGCTGTACGAAGAGCTTCTTTAAGCTCTTTTTCAGCTAACTCTCTGTTGTCTGGAGTTTCTTTAAAAGCATTTGCATAATTAATAAATGCATCTGCAATACGATTACTTAATTGACTCATAATTTAATTATATGTTATTTGTAATACATTAGTATTAAAATTATAAACTATAGCATCATATTCATTTATCCATAATTGTTTACTATTATTGAATCTATCTTTAGTAGTTTCACAATTACGTTTAAAAGCATTAGTACTACATCGTCTAATAACAAGAGGATTTAATAGATAATATCTAGAATCAATATCAAAATTATATTCATCAATACCTTCTATATCTTTCCAAGCAATCATAACACCAGCTTTAATTAATTCTTTAATTGCATCTCTAACTCTATCTGGAGTTTTAGCATTAACTAAACCGGATTTAATTACTTCTTTTGTAACTATTCTAAAACTAGTTTGATTTTGACTAAGTTTCTTATAAATATAATAAGCTACTTGAGTTGCAGTTTTAGAACAATGTACGGCTATTTCAGGAGCAAAATATGTTCCTGCTCCTTTAAACACATCATAAATAGTTTCTACATCTTGTAGTTTACCATCTATTTTAGTTCTAGCTTTACCTGTTGCTTCAGCCATAATTGTTTTATAATTTATAAAAGTAATCATAGTATCATAAGTATTATATACATCATCAACGCTTGTGCAAATATACAAAAAAAGTAGGTTGCTATCACAACAACCTACATTTTTTAGCGTTAAATAATGTTTAATAAACTAACACTCAATATGTTACAACGTACCTATATAATATATAATACAGCATATTAATGTTAGTTGCTATGATTATCACTACAAAGATAAGCATTATTATCAGTATTACTACTAACAATAAGTAGTTTAACTATAGTTTAACCACTAACATCTTCTACGGGGCGGATTTAGCTGCTTCTAGTATTCTAACACTAGTAGTTACTCTATCCTCCCCGTAAAGGAGTGTATCAATAGTTATATAGTTCCATTCTTAATGAATTTACCCATTCTTTAGCATCATTAACGTCATCAAATACTAAAGCTTCTGGAACATTAGGAATACCTTTATTTTCATCAATCATAATAGTGTAATTTACAACACTTTGGTTAGTATCAGCATAACTATTTACAGCACTAACTGTACCAACAAAGAATTTACCACTAATATGACTAAAAGCTAGTACCTCATCACCAACTTTGTAATGAGGTACTTTAAATTGATTTTCTTTTCTATTAAAATTAACTTGCATAAGCTACAACAGCATTAAGTGCTTTATTCATATTATTATTAGCACTACCCCAAACAAGACTATTCATACGTTTCTCACCTTCAAGATTAGCAACATTACAATAGAAACCAGTTACAGCATTATATGCACCCCAAGCAGTACCACAAATATCTTTCTGACCGATACCATCATTATAGTAATCCATTATATTATAAAGTTGATTAGCTTTACGAGAAGATATTTCAACTGCTTCAAGAAGTCTATAATCACGAGCAACAAGTCTAGCATAACCTTTATTAGGGTCGTACTGATTAATTCGTTCAATCTCAGCAGGAGTAAGTTGCAATTCACAAAGATACTTATAAACTTCTTCGTCACTCATCTTAATAGTAGTAAGATGACGATAAAGTTCTTGAGCATCTAAAGCATGAGAACAAGCAACTTTAAGTACTTGAGCACCAAGTTCAAGTTTCTCTTTTATAGACTTAGTATGTCTAAGTCTGATATGACAAGAAGCTTTATCTAATGCTCCATTAAGCATATTAGTACAAATAACACGAACAGGAGTAATCATAATATCTACAGATGAACCACCATCATGTCCATTACTAAACACAAGATAGTTATCTATAACATCATCTTTACTTACAGAAGTTTGTACTGGAAGTTTAGCACTAACATATACTTTCTCTCCCATATTAAGACAAGCAGCTTTATCCCAAATTGCTTTACCTTCACCAATAGCATTATTAAAGAAGTTGAAAGCATCCATATTTTGAACAACTTCATACTTATCTTTAACTATACCTAAAGGATAATTACAATCTGTACGATAGGTAGCATAAGCATTAGCGCACTCACGATAAATGTTACCGTCATGTACAAAAGCATCTTCACCTAAATCATTATTACTGCCTATTCTAAAAGGCATTTTACCTACAAGTTCACACTTTTGAACAGACCAATCAAGACCTGCTTTCTTCATTACATCTTGTGCAGTCACACAATCAGATACATCTTTACCGATAGCCCAAGGAAGACCACCACGATTAAATTTACTCATAACTCAGCGTTAATTAAATTGTTAAACATTAAATTAAATATTAACCAACAGTAGGAAGAGGATTACCATCTTCATCTGTATATGTTTTATCTTCACCTTTATAGTCAGAATTCAAATCCTTAATGTTCCATGTATCATGTAATACATTTGAAACAAGAACTTCTACACTAACTATATGTTTCTTTAGTTCTTTTCCGTTATATTTAATGTATGAAGCACTACTTGTAGCATCAGATAAATCTTCTGCTAAAATATTGATATTAAGAAATGTATTAGCTTTTACTTTAATATCTGTTTTAATTAAATATACATTGTGCATAATATTACTATTTATTTTAATAAGACGTTATATTTATAATGGCTAAAGATGAATCATATTCTACATTAGTAGCATATACATCATCAACCATAACTTGACAGTCTCCATTAGTTTCTTGGAGACTGTTAAGTTTTTGTATTAGTTCTGAAACTCTCATGTTATTTGATAGTTAAATTATCATTTTCAACAACTTCAGCAATATTGGAAACACAACCATCATCTTTGATTTTAACTTTCATAAGTTTCTTATCAACACTAGGTTTAAATTTCCAACCATCACGATTAACAGCTCCGATATTAGTCATAAGCTGATAACCATCACCCTTGAGAAGGTCTGTAAGTTTAACTGGAACAGTAACCTCAATATTAACATCATCAAGGTCTTCTATATCAATTTCACTACATTCATAATTACCAGAATCTTTAGCAGTATTAACAATAGCATCAAGTAATGCTTGTTCATCTACAGAAGAGTTCTGATTAAGAGTACCGGTATATATACCATTAGCAAAAGTTACTTTAAGCATATCATTAATAGCTTCAAGTTTCTTATTATTAACTTCAACAGTTTCGCTTTTACGAATAGTTACTTTACCAGTACCCCAATCAATCCACTTCTTACCTTTCTTATCTTCTGTACCATACTTTTTAATAGCAAAGAGAACAAGATTAGTAAGACCTTTAATTGTATTCTCTTTAGATTTCTTGAGTTTAGCAAGTCTATCAGTCTCAGACTTAATAGCAAGAATATCAGCATTCAAATTATTAATAAAGTTAGTTATATTCTTAACTTTATTAGTCATTTCTTGACCATTAATTTCAAGCTTTTCTTCCATTTCTGGAGTTATTTCTCCACCTGCTTCTTCAATCTCATCATAAAGAGAATAAAGTTCTCTATCAATATCAAAAATACTTCTAGCCATATTATTTAATTATTTAATAGTTAAATCTACATCTGCTCTATGAGTAATTTTACCATCTTCAACAGTAGAATAATTACGACCTACAGTAACACGAACTTCAACTTCAGGATTAGCTACTTCAAAATCACTAATCAACTTGAGAATATCATTCTCTAAAGCCTTTGCATTCTTCTTAACTTCATTGATTGTCTTTTCCATAATTTTATAAGTTTAAATGAGTTTCTACATTATTTACTACACACAAAGGACATTCATCAGTTAACATATAACCAACTTCATCAGAACAAAAACCGTTTGATTCAAGCCAATCTACAGCTCTTTCGTTATCATCAGCAGCAGTTTCATTTTCTGTAAAATCCTCAGTTACGTCAGCAACTTCAATTTGTCCTATATTATAATTTAATATACTTATCCACATGTTATAGCATTAATTAAATTGTCAACTTCATCAGCAAGCTCTTTAGCCATAGGATGAGGAGCTCCACTAACACCATTAGAACGTAAATTAATATAATGATTCCAATCATCAACAAAAGCAGTATGAACTACTTGAGTTTTAGTATTAAGAGGAAGAATTTCTCTAGCTTGTTGCGCAGTCCAACCAAGTTCACGAGTCTTACGATAAACTAAATCACAAACTTGAAGACCATAAAGGAACCAATCAACAGCAGTCCAAGTTTCAGCATATTGGTCTTGAATTATACCATTATTATAGATTTCATCATCATTAAAGAAACCTTCTGTATAATCATGACCTTCATCAGTAGAATCAACATCTGGAATCCAAGGAAGTTTAGCAACAGTTATTCCATTACCAAATTTACCTTTATCATAAGCACAATAACGAGTAGATTCTTCTACAATACTATTAACTCTATGACGATTAAGTTCACGACTAGCACCAATATCTGTTATAAAACAAACAGTAGTTCTTGGCATATAATAAGGACAATTAGGAGTTGTATCTATAAACTCAAGAGTGTCAATAGCATAATTTTCTATTATTACTCTAAGATTTGTAGTAACATAAAGATAACCATCATGATTATTTGTTCTACTATATTTATTATGCTCATATACCCCTTCCCACATAGCAGCAGCTCTAGGCATGAAAGTAGGAAATTTAAGATGAACTGTAGCATGTTCACAACAACTTAAATGAAGACTTGTTAAATCTACATCACCATAAGCATTTGGAGCAAGTATTCGTTCATATGGATTCTTAGGATTAACCTTAGTGAGATTGAAGAAATCATGTCCTTTAAATATAGTTCTAAGAAGAAAATCATAAGCATTTTCATCTTTATTTTTAGGAGTACTTTGATAGCAAACACGAGCACATCTAGCTATATGTTTAAAAATAGCATCAAGTGTATAACCTTCTTGTTTCCAAACTTCAACACTAGGATTTACAACTTTAATCATATTATTTACTTTTTACGTTTAACAAAATCTGTTCCAGCTTCATAATCTTCATGAGATATAGCAACTATATTCTCTTTATGTTCACTAGTAACAGGAATTTCTTTATCATCAGCAGATAAATTATATACATATCCATCTTTATCTTTGCAAAGATGTTCAAAACCATAAGCAGCTATAATTTCATTAGTTACATCTTTCTTACTGGTTTCTTCGATAAGAATAAGTTTATCTGTTTTAACAAGAGTAGAAATATCAATGAAAGATTTCTCTACCCGCCCCGTAGAAGGTATGGTAGGTTCATGTCCATTATCGCTAGCTTGCCAAGCTAATAACATATTACAATAATTGCCTAAATCTTGAATAGTATCAAACATACTTTCATCTTCAACATTAGGATTACTGTAACCTTGAAAATCATCTTCAATAAGATGAACCAAACGATTAGCTTTATCATACATTCTAGCTAGACCATATCTATAGCCTAGTTTATCACAACCTTTATTAAAAGCATTACCATAATCAGCATTCTTCTTAGCCATAAGATTAAGCATTTTGTTTTGTTGGTCACGTAATGCAACAACTTCAGGAGTTACAAGATGCTCTGGAACTACTCCATTAAGCACCGCTTTCCAATACTTTAAATCACTTTCTGTCATAATTGTTATTATATTAAATTAAATATCAGTCATTCCCACAGCTTCAATAGTTTTTCTACTATGTAAATGAATCAGATGGTTCTCCATACATTCAGCAGTAGTTTTATCGAGAGGAAAACTAAGTTTATCTTGTAGATTATAATATCTAGCAAAATCTTTAATATCATCGAACCATAATATGTGGCAGCCTATTTTAAACATCCATTCTTTATAACCTAAATATTTATAAGTATTTTCATAAGGATTTTCATAATTATTAATATCAGTAAATTTATCGACATAACTAGCTCTTGAAACCATGAATGAACCAATCTTAAATTCACCATATCTAAATTGAAATTTAGTTTTACCACTAAGAATATAATCAACATATAATTGATTAAATATATTAATAGCAGTTTCAAGTGGAACTAAAGCACCTCTACTAGTTTCAACCCAATTAGGTTTATCTGGTCTAATTCTAAGTTGAGTATTAGGAAATATAGTATGATATAATACACTATCCATAGCTTTAATTCTTCTAGTATCAGGATTTGCATAATATCTAGTATAATGAATTTCTTTTTTTGTACCTCCTTTTCGCCATTCATCAATAGTTTGATTAGCTTTAGCTAAAGCTTCTTTATAATTCTTTTCAGTTTTAACTTTATATTCAGCTTCTCTTTTGCGAAAAGCTTCTTCCTCAGCTTTATCTTTAGCTTCTACTTCTGTAACATATTCATCAGACCATTTCTTATTAAGCTCTGCCCAATTAGTTCCTTTATGAAGACAAAACTTTGTATAGAACTTACATTTTCTAATATGTTCTTTTTGTTTATCAGTAAACAAAGCATCATTAAGAATAGCATTAATAGAAGGAAAGTTAACTTTGTAATTATTAATATAAAATACTTTATCTGATAAAGGTTTACATCTAGGAATAAACTTATATTTCTCTACAAGAGTTTTAATCTCTACAAAATATTTATTTCTATTATCTGCAATATAATTATTGTAAAGAATAAGTTTACTTATAGAACTAAGTACTTTATATTCATTATAAAACGTTTCAAGATACTTTTTAATAAGATACTTTGTATGCATTTTAATAAGTATCTTCTTATTCTTCGGTTCAGTTATATCATAAATAGGAATATCTTCATCAGTTTTATAAATAGTATAACCTTCAGGAAGACCACGTTCAATATAACAAGCATATTCAGTTCCTTCTTTAATTACAGCTATTTTGCGTTTACGGTCAATACGAGCCATACAAGCTCCTTTAAGACCACCACACCAGCCTTCTCTATCCCAATTATTTTTAATATAATAAGGAGTAAGTTTAACTGCTAATGATATTCCTCTATGAAAGAAATAACCATAAGCAAAACAATAGCAGTGATAACTACTATCATAATATCCATATTCATCTCTGTGAATACCTTCATGGATACCTTCGCTTTTAGTAACAGCATGTCTAATTCTTTGTTTCTTAGGTTCAGCACCTACTTTACTTTTAGTCATAATTTTACTTTTTAAATGTTCTACAATAAGTACATTTTCTGTAATATTTTAAATTTTCGTATAACGGATTGAAATTTGGGTCGTGTATAATTATTCCACGATTTGCCAAAATGTCTCATAGCAAGCTAAAAAGTGACAAATTTTGAAACTTCGATACACGTACCGGATTTGTATGCCAGGGCACTTGAAATAAATCTAATATTTCAAATTCTCGTGTAAGGCGTTCAAATTCAATTTGTTACGAAGATATAAGCAGGCATGAGAAAGCCGCTCACGTAGCAAGGAAAGTAGGTCTAAGCGTACATGCCTTTTACGGGGCGGCTTTCATGCTAGCTGATTATATATTTAGTTGATATACTTCTCCATCAACTTGATTATCTACAAGTTTAAGTTCAACATTAGTATCTTCAACTATAGAATTAAGAATAGAATCTTCAATAACTTCTTTAGGAATAGAAAATTTTAACCTACTATAATTATCTCTTTCAGCTCTATAAAACTTGCCATCAGTATTACTCATACTAATAGCTAGAAAATAATCATTTCGTTTAATAGTTATATTCCATCGTTTAAGAAACTTATAAAACATTCTAAACTTTATTTCTCTACTATATAATCTTCTAAACTTTGGCGAATACCAAGTTTTATGTTTATCTAATTCTTCTTTTACATTATCATAAGCGTTTAAATTCATTATTGTATCTACTTTTGAATATCAACTAACTTGCAATGGAAGGGCACATTCTTAATGCCTGACCTCTCACGAAACTCACAAGTTGCAAGTTTACCAATAAAATCTTCTTTATGTTTGAGAATATATTCTTGTCTTGAATGGTCAAAATTACCAGTAGCTTCAAACAGTTCATCATTAATGTCATTTTGTAGAACAAACTTACAAAGATTAGTTCTAACTCCTTCAGGAACAACATCAACAATTTTGAACTTAGCATCATCAACTCGTTTATATTTAAGCATAGCTAAATTACGAGCACCAAATTGATAAGCAGAATTAACATCACGAATAATAAGACCTTCAAAACCAAGACTAATAAACTTATCTCTGAATCTTGTAGCATCATCAATATTACTAATATTAATATCAGGCAATAATATAAGTTTACTCTTATTATTAAGATGCTGTTCATAAGTATCAAAAGTATAACATAATCTACTTATGTTATCAATCTTAAACTTACGTCTAGCTTCATAACTCATATTATCAATAGCAATATCATAACACCAATATTGAAGAAGTAGATGTTGAGGAAGCTTTTCATTCTTAACAAAACTATTAATATCGTTTACTTTATAACCAGGAATATAAAGTTCACCATCAAGGCAAGCTCCTTCTTCAATCATAGCATCAAGTAAATCATCTTTAATAGCTGGAAGAATTACTTCATCCATCCAAGTAAGTTTAGAAGTCCAATCAGTACCTTCTCTAGAACGATAAGTAAGTCTAACAGGATTAAACATATCATTAGTTTGTTCAGCACCAACAATACATCTAACACCATTAATTTTATACTGACCTAAATAACTACGTTTATCAAAAGGTTTATTATCTTTAAGTACTTTTGCAAGCATTGGAAGAACAAAACCTTCATCAGTAGTATTATTCTTTGGGAGATAAGTATTAAGAAAGTTAAGAAGATTAACATCACCTTCTATTTTTAAAGGAGCATTATCTTTAAGTTCAGAAGCTTCTTTATATCCTTCTTTACGTTTAGCTTTAATACGAGATTCTATTTCGTTACCTCTACTAAGTTTAGCTTTAATTATTTCACTATGTTTATGTCCTCCTACAACACCATAATGAACTATATACTCATTATCTTGACCCCATTCATGAATACTCCATGAAATAGGGTCGCCTTTAGCATTTCTTTTAAATAGTATCATATATTAATTTTAAGTTTACTAATAAGTTTAGCTCTAGCTTGAGCATTTAACTGAGCAGCACTTTGAGTTTTCTCTTTCTTAGGTTTTTCAAAACCTTCAAGAGTTCCTTCTTTAGCTTTCTTTCTAGTAGTACGAGTAGTCTTCTTTAAACCTTTCTTCTTATCATATACGATAGGAGGATTATATTCTTCATATTTAAGATTACGTTTATGTAAAGCTACAAGTTTAGAAACATATTCGTCTCTTTTATTTTCATCAATCCACCCTTGTTCAAGAGCATAATTAATTCCATACAGAGTACGACTAACTTCATATTGATAAGGAGTACCAATAGTTTGCATCATTCTCATATCATCTTTAATACGAGAACAATCAAGACGAACACAAGCTTTAGCAACAAATTCATCAGCACCACAAGTACTAATATCTTTGATAGCCATAGCTTTAACTTGTTCATCTATTATCATAGTATAAGCTTTTGGAAATCTTACCATTGTTTAGCTATTAATCTGAATATTACAACTTTATCTGGTTTACCTAGACGACCATGAGCATATTGAGCCATAGCACCAATATCATCAGTTTCTCTAGTTTGATACATTTTCGTAGGTGTTTTACAAGTATGAGTATCATAATCGTAATTAAGAGGAATATGAACAACATCTTTAAAAGGAATTAATTCATTTAAAGCATCATAATCTTCAGTACCATCATGAAAATCTACTTCTCCATACGAAAATATATTGTCTTTATCAAGGTCAAAAGTAATACCACCTCTAGTTATAGAAATAGCTCTACCTTTATCAAGTAGAGCTTCTTCTTTATCACTTATCCAAGTCATAAGAATACGAGTTTGTGATTTGATTTTATTACCAGCTTTCTCAGTATGGCAAATCACAGTCTGATAATCTTTTGAAATAGGCATCGGTATCACTCTTATCTTTTCTGTATCGGATTTCGACATATCTAATAGTTTCTTTAATAAAAGTATCTATTTCATCATTATTGAATTTATCATGTAAATCAGCAAAATCTTTACACTCATAATTCTCAAGTCCAAATTCTCCACGAGTAATAAAAAGATAAGGAATACCATAAGTTTCTAAAAGATAATCAGCACCATCACGTCCAGTCCTATCAAAATCTAGAAGACTAACAATCATACCTTCATTATTAAGTCTTTTTCTAAGCCAAGTATATTCATTAACTTTAAGTCTATAATTTTCACTAGGAAGATTAATAACTCCAATATTAAGAGTTTTTCCATCCGACCCGTAGAAGATATGTTTGCTTAGATGACTGCCTAAACTTAATCTATCTTTACTAGACTTAGTTATAATAATATAATCATAATCTTCTCTTTCTAGATTAGGAAGACCTTCAAGTACATTACAATTAGTTACAAACTTTAATTCCTTAGTTCTATCACGTAATGGAAAATATAGTTTAATAAGATATACTCCAGATTTATTACGACCAAGCATATAAGCATAACAAGGGTCATTTTTAGCATCTTTATATTTAGGAGTAGGATTAGTTACTCTATCAATATAATATTGCTCAACTGGAATAACAAAATGAGTATTAAGATAATTCAAATCTACATTTAATTTAGCCCATATAGCTTTATCTTGACGATTCCAACTACGAGGAACAATTTCAATAATAGCTTTTTTATTACGAGCTTTAACGAGAGCATTCTTTATAGATTCGTCTACATCATAATCATTAATATGATTATCAATTTCATACGAAAACGTTCTATAAATATGACTTAGTACAAAATAAAAATCTTGTTTATTATTTGTACTAATTGGTCTTTCATATACAATACTTAGTACGTAAGCTACTACACCATACACATCATCAAAGAAACCAGCACCACCAAAATCACGAACTTTAAGTCTACCCTTGGAATTGTATGCAATACCCATACTACCATCAGTATCATCATCACGAAATACAGAAGTAATAAGATGATTATGTTCAACACAATCTCTAACTACTTCTAATGGTATATCTAAGTATTTACTTACAATTTCTTCTTGACTTACTCTAGATTCTATAAAAGCTTTTGTAAGTTTACTTGTGTTAGCATTACGTTTCATATTGATAAAAAATTAGGGGCAACAACAGTATTACTACCATCGTTACCCCTTAGAACATTAAACTTTAGTTGAGAATTAGTAGGCAAAGAGATAACTCTTCACTTATCTACTTAGAATGGAAGGTCATCTGTAGCAGTTGGGTCAAATCCAGCACCAGCAGGAGCACCACCAGCAAACTCACCACCAACAGGAGGAACTACTGCACCACCAGTCATACCAGGCATACCAGGAATACCAGGAACACCAACAGTAGGAGTCTTATTAGTCTGCTTAGGAGTAATACTTTCCTTAACCTTATCGATAGAAAGAATAACAGGAGGAAGAATCTTTCCTTCCTTCATCTTAACTAGTTCAATAGCACCAGCACCAACAAATGAAGTAAACTGCAAATCTTTACTACGGTCAACATCTACCCAATCACCTTTACGATTACGAGTAGCACGAAGCAACTTAATCCAACAAGAAATAGGTTTACCATTACCATCCTTAAAGCAAGGCTTAGCAGTAGCACCATCAGCAAGATTAAATTGACCATTAAGCATAGCAGCAACATTCTCAAAGATGTGACGATAACCATTAAGAACATCCTGTGCATCTACTGCATTATACTCCAAATTGCCATTCTCATCTTCAGTATAATCTTCAAATGTAAGAGTAAGAGCATCTTCCTCTTCAGGAGTCAGTTCACGACCTTTAAGATAGAATACATCAAGAAGATGCTTTGTCCAATTAAGAAGAGCATCTACTTGCCAAGCATTCTTACCACCAGGAATAGTATCAACATTACTCTCAACTGGGAAGAAAGTCTTAGTAACATAACGACGTTCCTTAACATTATCATGATTACTAGCAAAAGTAACTACGAGACGAGGCATCTTCAAACCGGCAAAAGAATTACCTTCTGCGCTCTGAGACCACTCTACACTTACAGAATCAAGATGAGCCATAAATAAACCATTAGCTGGGCTAGCATCTTTCTCATGAAATTTAAGACGAGCAGCAGCTACTGTGTTATTACTAATACCTCTACGATTCTTCTTTGCAGCACCATTTGCAACTGCTGCTGCTTCTTTTGTTACATCTGTCATAACTTAATTAAGTTTTAAAACGATTATATTAATTGATTAAAAAAGGGAACTGATTTGCTCAGTTCCCTATAATAAAAAAAGCGAATGAATATCTAATGAATGAACTAATTACTCAGCAGGTTCAGCAGCCTTATTAGCAGCTACACGAGCAGGCTTCTCATCAGTGTACTCACCAAGAGGATAATAGATAACATCAACAATCTTATGACCATCGTTGAACTTACCTGTCTCACCAGCCTTAACATCAACAGAGAATACACGCTTCAAAGCAGTCTTATCTTCCATATCAGCTTTAAGCTGCTCCCAGTTGTTTGTATCAGAGAAGTTAAGCTTCAAACCAGTACCAACTGCATTACCACTAGCAGCAAGCTTACAACCACTGAATGCCTGAGTCTGTGGACTCTGCATCTCATCAACTGTATAATGCTCCTTAATCTCATCATCTGTAGCATCCTCATTAAGGTTGTAAGCAGCAATAAGCTGAGCACGATTAGTAGCAATGATAGCATCAACATTCTCATCATAGAGCTTCTTCTTCTCTTCCTTAGTAAGACGAACAGCTACAGTAGCTTCTGAACCATCCTTCTTAAACATAGGAACACCCTTAGCAATATACCAAACAGTAAGAGACTTAATACAAGCTTCTACACCCTCAGAAGTTTCAAGGTCGAAACCATTATTCTTAACATACTCCAACAAATCGGCATTTTCCTTAGCCATTACAAGTGCTTCAACATCAGCGATATTATTAGCAAACATAATGTTATCACCAGGCTGCAAACCAAGAGCCTTAGATACAGAACCTGTGATAGCAAAACCACCCTTAGTAGTAGCAACAATAAGCTGAGGCTCAGCATTAACTACACTACTCTTAACACCACTTGCAACTGCTGAAATACAGAATGATAAACCGTTAATCTTCATAACTTTAAATATTTAAATTGTTAATAAAATAATTATATAGTATAATACTATTTACACACTAAATTGTTCCTTACTCTGGAGAAACTTCACCATTAGAAATTTCTTCAATATTTACAAAGTCTTCATCATTAGGAACTGAATTGGCAAAGACTTCGGATAATTCATCGTCTGACATAACACCCATAAGAATATCACTAGCTATATCACGAGCACCATACATAAAAGCACGATGTCCAATCATGATACGAGTATATTTCTTAAAAGTATCTTTAGTAAATAAGTCAGCCGTATTAGCTTCTGTATAAGAGAAATGACCTACAGCATGAGTTTCAACTACTTTACCATATATTCTCTTAAACCTAGTAAACTTATATTCAGTAACATAATCTGTAGGAGTAGCCTGAGTTCTAATAACAGGAAACTTACCTTCTTGAGCTACTTTCATAGCTTGTGGTAGATTAATACACTTAATACATTGTTCGTTAATTTGAAATTCGTTGTATATTCTACCTTTTAAATCTTTATAATATTTAAGAGGATAAACACCAACTATTTCATCGTCTGTTTTACTTTCAGCTTCTGCTTTGGTACGACATTTAACACAATACTGTGGAAGTAGTGTCTCATCATAAACATTATTGCCATCAGTATACTTATACTGAGGTACATAATCTTTAGTAGTTTCCCAGACTATACCTGCCCTTGACAACAACGCTTTGACGATATGAACATCAACACCGGTTTTACCATTAATTACATGGATATGTTCTATACAAGTACTAAAAGGTAATCTTAAATCTTGTGCTCTCATAAGAATAGCAAGACCTTCATTTACACTCTTAACACCGCCTTTTTCTGTAGCAATAATCTTCTTTAGAAATACTTCTGCATTAGCAAGTTGTTTCTCATCAAGAAGATTTAGAACATGAATACCAGTATTAACATCATCTTGTCTAACAATCAAACTACGATTGCTACCATTTTCATCTTTAGTATCATTCATTATTTCAAAGAGCTTATTAGTTCATTTTCTAATTTCTGCTGCAAAGATAAGAACTTTTTCTTAATCAACAATACAATAAGCATTATTATTATCAACTTTAACATTTCTATCAAAATCGTTAATTATTGTATGATTGGCTGGAACACTCCTATCTTCTAGTTTTTTCTCCTCTAACGTGCTTCTATAGAATAAGGTATATAATAGTACCTCATTACTGAAATGAACCTTAGAAAGCCTATAGAAATAGCTCTCAATAGTATCACATAGCGGAGAAGTGATTATAACCAAATCAATATCAACATCTAAAGACTTGTCAGGTGACGCACCACAAGAAATTACATTTATCTTATGACTATTCATAAGTTTCTGTGCAAGTTTCTTTTGAGCAATAACACCTAGAAGTTTAGGTTGACCTTTCTTTGGACCACTTTTTATAAGAATAGGATTTCCATAATCATCTACAGCAGGAACGTTATCTACTTTATCATGGCAATTAGCACAAATCCTTTTACCAGATTTATCATTAAGATAATCAGTAACAAGATTAGCAAATTCACCATACTTGTTTATAATGAGTATGTTCTTGTCTAAATTATCATTGACTATATCTAAGATATAACTAAGTTTATCTTTAGAACTAGCAAGTTTAGTACTACGTTCTCTAATAATATTATAAATACTATCAGCACGTTCTTTAATAGCAGAAGGACTATAAAGTTTATCTATGTCTCTATTAAATTCTGAAGACATATCTAAATGATTATCCCAACCATTAGTACGAGCAATAGCATCACATATCATCATACTAGAACAATTAGTAGCACTATTTCCCAATCTAGCATACTTGATATTATCAAAGTTACCAAATATAGCTAGAGCAGTAGAAATTTCCCTATTATAATAGTTCATTTCTTTATCTAGTTCAGTGTCAGGTGTTATAGTTAACCCTACCAAACACTCTTTTACGGGGCGGTTAGTTCTAACTTCATCAATAACATTTTGACTAAAGTTACCAATACTAGGAGCAACAGTATAGAAATCATCCATAGTTTTACTATCTAGTAGTTTACTAAGAATTACTAGATTAAACTTAGATTTTTCTATCATAGCTATATGTACAAAATGAAATATACTAGGATTATAAATTATAGTCAGTAAAGGACTATATTCATTAATATGTTCAGCAGCATATTCCGTAGTTAAAATCCTAAGATTTCCATTATGTATTACAGTACGAAAAGAATTATTCCATATTTCATTGTTCAAACTAGTTAAATAACTTTCAATACTACTTCTATCTGCAAAATCTTTCACAATAATAACAATACTAGTCGTAGGAGACTTATTGTAAAGTTGTGGAAGAATATAAAGCAGAGGTCTTAGAGCATCAAAAGGAGCAGGTATTACAAAAGTACCTATTCCTTTATTCATTCTCCAAACATCAACAGCATTTAAATAAACTTGTTCTTCTGTCATTATTCTTCTTCATTATCAAATAAACTATTATACATACCAAAGTTCTTTTTTAATAGAGCTTTTCCACTAAGAGTTTTATTCTTTGAATTACCTTTCTGATTAGGACTTATTCCAAGTTTAATAGGATTAATAATCTTATAAGCTTCTTCATAATAATAAGCATAATTTACATTACGCTCACTAATATCTTTATCATCAAGTAAATTAAGAATTTGAACTGGTTTTCCACTAGCTAAAACACTACGTTTACCAGTAAGTTTATGCTCTTTCATAATCACAACTCCTCTAGTAGATACATAGAAACGAACATGAGGTTGACTACGAACTTCAACACGTTTTCCATCTACTACTTTTTCATAAACAACTTCAAACTGTTTACCAACATTTTGAGTTTTACAAAAATCAAGAATATCTTTATGATTACAAAGAGTTTCCATTACAGATGTACCATGAGCAAAATACTCAAATACAGCAGTAGCTACAATAGGCATATCATAACCTTTTTTAAGGTCTTTAATATACTGCTTTGGGTCAAGAGCACCTTTATACTCAAGTTTATCGTTACTTTGAATATCAAAATAGTTATTCACATTAAGACTAACAAGCATCTTATAATGTTCATCATCAGCAGACATTCTATTAGTCTCATTCCATTCCTTACAAATTTGATTATAAACATCAATTTTATCATAAGGAAGCTTTATAACGATACCATCTGTATTAGCACTAACAACATGTATTCCAGCAAGTTCAAGAGATTCACAAAGAGTCATTGTCATTAACTGACCATTAATAGTAACTCTCATCTGTGCAAGTCTATCATAAAGCCAATAATTTTCATAACCATATTTACCATAAATAGCATTGATTACAATCTTTAATGCTTCAGCTGCTAGACTATTATGTACGCCAGGAACTACAAATCCATCTTCATCCTTAGTATGTTTACACTTAACACGCGTCTGTTTAAAGTAATCTACCATGTTTACAAACACCTTAGTATTAAGATGTTCAGGTACTACTTCATAACTAATCATTATACTCGGATAGTAGGATGTATAATCATGATGAACATAAACATATTTATTAGTACTTTTAAGTATTACAGGTTTGTCTTGAGTATGAATACCTCCAGTAGCTAGAGTATATGTTGTACCATAAAAATCTATTTCACGTACAAAACTATCTTTATTAGTTCTATATATTACAACTTTCTTCATTTCTTCAAGTAAATCTTGAAGTTGTTTAGTTTTAAACTTAATATGAGGAAATATAATACGTTTAAACGATAAAGCAGTTCTTTGAGTACGAAGATTTTTAAAAGCATCTTCTTTAAGTCCACTACGTTCAGAATAGAACTTATTAAGAAGCTTATCAGCAATATTACTTCTAGCACTACATAGAAGATTAAGTTTAAAAGCATGACCTAGACTATATCTAAGCTTAATCTCATCAGGCTTTTGTCTAGCTATCTCACAAACAAGAAATACATCATTCTTATTATAATGAAGCATAGGCTTTATATGTTTAGGCATAAGATACCTATCAAAGTCAGCAACAAACAAATGATTTAATTGTTCATTAGTCATACCTTTATATTCATCTTTTTTCCTATATACATCACCTTCTTCATCATCTATTGGAGGTAGCTTAAAATCAAGAAGATTATACCATTTAAGATTAATACTAACTTGCTTTAAACTTTTACCATACTTCTTACGTTCACCAGTATCTTTATCTACATTTACTCCAGCAGAATTAAGAGCATAAACTTTAAACAAATCAACAGTTACATAAGGTAATCTATACTTACGAATAACATTAAGTAGAGGGTCATTCCATAAAGCATCTTTATCATCTTGTAGAGATATTAGTTTATTATTCACTTCTTTAAGAAATGAACAAAGTTGTTTACTAGTATCAAAACGATTCCAATACATAAGGAAAGCTCTAGTCATCATATCATCATAAGCTTGATTGTTATAGCCAAATAAATCATATCTGTCTACAGTACCATCATCTTTAGTTATAGGACGCATCTTCTCAAAGAAGTCTATCAGTTCTAACATCTGTGAATCATCTGTATCAGTAACATAAAATATCCAACTCTTTACACTATCAAGTCTAGACTTAATTTCTTCAACTGTTAAAGTATCAGTTAAAGCACCTTTACAATCTGCAAATTTATCAAGATAATCTCTAACATCTACAAAAGTAAATGAAATCATATTCTCGAATACTTCTAAGTCTACAGCTAAACTATGAATCATTTATCAATTTAATTATTTCCATTCCATTATAATTATTATCTTTATTAGCAGTAAGCCATTTAACTAGACGATTACGAAATTCATCGTATTTATCATCATCTATAAACTTAATAAAAGGAGAGAAATTTGTACTGTAAACAAAAGGAGATACATAATATAGTTTATCTTTACCTTTAGTAATATCAAAACCAAAATTAGTAGCAGCATTACCAAGAAGCATTATCTTCTTGATATTATTAATTCTAATATCAGCAAATGTATGAAGCATACATCTATTAGCTATATATTGATTTACAGGACAACGTTCATCAAGCTTACAACGAATAAGAGGAACAATATAAGGGTCTAGTTGTTCTAGACCCCCCGTAAGAGATGTGATAGTTTCCTTTACTATTTCCACATACTTACTAAATGTCATTCCTCTATTCTTATAAGCATTGTAATCAACATTAGGTACAACAATAATCATACCTGACATTGGATTACCAACACCACTAAGACATTTGCACTTAGTATTAAACATACCTAAAGCACAATCATCACATACGTTGGAAGCCATAAGGTGATAAGAAAGTATATGGAAGACAAGTACCTCCAGGGTATTTACTAATAGTCATAAGACTAGGAAAGTTACAACCATTTTCAATACGCTTACGAGCTTTAATTTTATCACTTCTTTTCATAATTAATTAATCTTTAGTAGGTTCAACATAATCTTCTACTTTAGCATAATTGCCAGTATTGTAATCATCATATACAGAAGCAATAAACATGAACATATTATCACGTTTACCCCAAGTTCCATCTAATTTACGCTTATAACCATAAACAATAACTGTACCATCAACGCTAGCTTCAAGTTTAGCAACTTTATAATATTGATGTTTAACACCCCAAGCACCAGTTACATCAGTCAGATAAACATTACCAACTTTAATAGGACAATTAGCAAGAATATCAGCAGTTGCTGCGTCGTTAAGAGCATTCATACGATTCTGATAATCTTTCTTTATTTCATCGCTTTTATTAATGTAACATTGTACACGTTCTTTAAAAGAAGGACTATTACTTGTATTACACATTTTATTTAATATTTTAATTTTCAATTTGAGCGCATTAAATAATTTTCGTGATTAATTAATCGACTAAACTATTCAAATTGCTTAAAACTCAACAAAATTGTCATCTGATGAATTTGGTATCACTTCAATGTTCCATTCTGCCAGCGAAAACTCGACACTTTCGTAAACATAATCAGGACGAACAACAACACCTTTATGATAATTATCATCAATAATAACAATAGTAGCATCTAAGAGAGTACCAATAACAGTACGACTATTATCTTTTTTGGTTAACTTTACAGTATCACCAAGGTTCAAATCATTTTCATCAAGAATACCATTTGATATAGTATCTTTAATTCTAGCTACATCTTGTTCTTTTTGTTTAAGAACTCGAACTAGTCTAACAAAGCTATTATTATCAATATCCATATCTCAAATACACTTTTTCTTTAGCTCTACTAACAGCAACATAAAGCCTCTTATTAATATCACTAGCATTAGTGTAAGGTCTACCATACTTATCATAAACAATATCCATAACATCTACCATGCTTACATTGTAAGTTGAGCCTTGAGACTTATGACTACTAATAGCAAAACCATAATCTAAATCTCTATAATAAAGAATAGAACCGTCAGGTCTACCAATATTAACAAGAAGAAGACAAGATTCTTTAAACTTATAATAAGCTTTCCACTTAGCAGCACGAATATCTCTACGAGCATTCTTAGCTTGTTGAATTAAATCATCAGCAATCTTACAATACATAGCCATAGTATACTTATCTCTATGGTCTATAATAAATAATGGAGAAGTAACTTGACCACCAAATACTGCTTGAAATTTAACCATGAAACCTTTAAGCTCATATTGTGGATGAGTATAGTTAGCTATCTCTTTTACAATATAATCTTCACTATTCTGAATAATTGCATCATTAAATTGGTCTACAATAGTGACATAAGAAGTAATCAAATCATTCTTAGTAATAACAGATTTTTCACTGTCTTTAATTATACTTTCTCTAATAAATTTATTCCAATTAGAAACAGCTTTATTAGTATAAGATATAACTTTGACATAATCAGTATTACGAGTAATTGATTCGTCACTAAATTGTTTCACAACTTCTTGCTGAAATTGAGCAGAATTACAAACTACAAATCCTTTAGTCATAGTATTATCAAATTTACTACGATTACGAGATATGTAATTTAAGAAGTTAAAAGTTCCATTATAAACATCACCACGAAGAAGTTCAGTAAGAGTTCTTATAGGATTATCTTCATCTTGTCGTACAATCTGTGTAAGTCTGAAAGATGTAACGCCTTTAAAAGCATAACTATCCTTCTCGTTTACAGGGGGGATTTGGGCATCATCACCACATAGTATAAGTTTAATACTATACTTCTTCATCATCTTATCAATATAAGTAACAAGACTACGATTAAGCATAGAACTTTCATCTACTATATATAGACGATAATCTTCAATCTTTATACGACCATAAGAAGCAAAAGTAACATTGTTAATATCAAACTTTTCAATATCATAATTAGGTTTAAAACCAAAATCAGATTGAATAGTATTAACATTACAATGAGTACCTCTAATACTATTTTTAAGAACTCTACAAGCTTTATGACTTGGAGCACTTAATCCTATTTCAGAGAATGGTATATTACAATCTTGAAGTAAAGCTTTAAGAAGAAAAGTTTTACCAGTACCACCAGGACCAATTAAAGCACGCTTAAAATCTTTAGGATTATAAGGTTCATTAATAAACTTAATAAGTCCATTATAAGCTTTTGTTTGGTCATCAGTAAAAGTAAACTTTTTAGCTCTATTTTTATTAGGAGTATTTATAGTAAATTCATCAGTATTACTCATTATATATCCTCCTCATCATCTATTAAATGTTTAACATTATAATCATGACCAACTAGAGTTAAAATTCTATTGAATTTAGCATAAAGTTTACCATCAATTCTAACAATCCAACAAGAACAAATCCAATTATGACAAAAAGGTACATAACGATTAGGGTCTGCTTTCTTGAATATTCTATCACTTTCACTAAGAAGTAAACTAATATATTGTCTGTTTCTTTGACCAACTCTAGTAAATATACGTTCACATTTAGTTAAATCATAAGAATCTTCAGTAAAAGGAAGAGTTACTCCATCTTTACCTACATCACTTATATTAGTATCTTTGGTAAGTCTATTAATATAATCAAAGTACTTAATACGAACAGTAAAATTACCTTGTTCATCTTGAATAACTTGACCAGGAACTAATTTAGTTAACTTCTTATTAGGAAGTACAGTTGGTGCTCTACGTTTAGTAGAAGCTTTAGGCTTAAAGACAAATTTAAGCTTAGAATAATCTACATTCATTTCTTCTTGTTTGTTAGTTTATGTTCTTTCTTAATCTTCTTAGCTTCTCTAGCACTTATAGTACTATCTTCAAAATTAAGATTAGAAGGCTTAATAGTATTACTACCACGATTAAGCACATACCCACAATAATGGACAAGAAAATCAATTCTTCCCCAAGTACGAATACCAATAACTGCATTAATTGGAATGATAATATGATTACCATCAATTTTAGCAATACGTGATACACACTTTAAATCCTTTCTTTCATCATGTTTCTTCATTTTACAAAAAGTTTAATTAATACTATTATTATTTAATACAGCATGAATATAATCACGCTTTTCTTTATCATATTTAGCTCTAAGTATTCTAATCATATCTTGAGCACACATAAGATTATGTTTCCTAACTCCAAATATAACATTAAGAGCTTTATGAAAATCTTTAGTAGAAAGCATAGTATTATATATTAATTTAAAACCAGCTTTACTATTAAGAGCTTCACTATTATGAAAAGGAATAAATGGTGTTCTCATAACTTTATTATTTTAATTATTAATATTAGAAGTTCTGCTTGGTTTCGCACCATAAGTCGTATTACTACACTTAGCAGAACTTAATTACTCTAGCCTCCCCGTAGAGAATCTAGAATATAATCATTTTCCTTTTCTAACTTATCACATACATTAATTATAAAATTAATACCAGCATGTCTAACAGCAATTATATCTTTAATTACAGTAATCATATCATGTTGACTTAGTTTCATAAGAAAATATATAGTTCTAAAACCTCTACGAGTATTAAGAGGAAAGTTATAAGGAATAATATAACCTGTACGTCGTATCATAGTCTACCCTTTCTTCTTCTAATAGCTCTACGTCTACTTTCTCTACGTTGAGATTTACCATCAGGAATACTACTACTACAAATTAAACCTGGATGTTCATCAGCTCTAACTATTATACGTTGTGTATTATAATAGTTTCTAACATCACCTACATATAAATCTTCGTCACCCATAATTTTATACTTTAAAATCTCTTTCTATGTTAACATTACTATTATGATGAAGACTAGCAAAACGTAAATGACGTTGAATAGCAGTTTTAATACCAAGTCTTATAGTCATTTCATTATACTTATCATCTTCATCATCAACTTTAACAGTTATATTGTATTTATATAAACTCATGATTTAAATATTTTATCAAGAATATCTCTAAAATTAGGATTATCTATTACATATTGTGCATCAGCTTCATTTTTAAATACTGGATTACCATAATAAGTATAAAGAGAATTTTCAATTTTACAAACTGAATAATGTGGTGCTTCTAAAAATTTATAATAAGCAATAGAATAACCTACAACTTCTTTAGTAATATCATATTTCCAATTGCCATTAAAATATCTAGCAATATCCATAAGATTAGCTAGAGCAATTAACTTCTCTCTAACTTCACATGTTTTATAACCTGTAAAATCTTTAATTTCACTAAGATAAGTATGATAATTATTATCTTTAGCTAGCTTATATAATTGTTCAAGACTTAACCATTTACGTTTAAAACGAATAATACCTTTATCTAAATCGCTATTATCTTTATCAATTACATAACCATTAGGTAAATCAAATTCTACAGATTTTAATTTACTAGGATTATCATCTCTAAATAAAGGTTCAATTTTGTAATACTTATCTTTAGTATTATTTTTAGGAATTTCTACAAATACTACAGATTTAGTATCAGGTCTTCTAACATGTGAACATTCACCAAATATATTAATTCTTTTATCTCTAGATAAAGCATCATCATTTCTATCGCTAGCAGATATATTACTACTAGAACAAATAGTAGCAAGAGAACAATCACAACAAGAATCGCTTTCGGTTACTTCATATGATTTGCCATTATACTCAATTTTAGTACCAATATCAAACACTTTACCTAGTTCATTATTATTTCTATTTGTTGTCATAATTAATTCTTATTTTAAATGGTTTATTAATACCGTCATAAGAAACAGTTGTATGATATATTATATCATGGTTCTTATGTTTAAATTTATTATATAGAATTTCAGCTATAGCACTTATAGTAAAGTAATCAATAGCATTAGTATTAAAACTAGCTTTAATTTCATTACGTAAAAGTATTATAGCTTCAGTGTCTTTATTCCTAAGTTGAGTTTGTGTTACAACTATCATTTTATTTAATATTTTATTTTGTGATATAAAGCCCTCAAATTAATTTGCCGATAAATTTATCAACTAAATTAATTGAGAGCTATGAAACCTAGGAAAATACGCAAAAATCGAATTTACTCATAAATACCGGACTGCTCAAGCATGATTGCCTGGTCAGCCTGCATATCAGAGTAAATATCATCAAGTACATCATCACTAAGAATGATAGTACTTGGAGCATCAGGAAGTTTATTATCTTTATTCATATTAACTTGCTTTTTCAAGATGAACACTGGCACAATCAAATTGTACTTTAGTACCCAATTTACCTTTAAGACAAAGGTCTTTTACAGCACATTGTGGACATTTAACTCCACTAGGCATAATATTATATATATTACCAGCAATTACAATACCAGTTATAACATTTTCTTCCATAATTGTATCTATTAAACATTAAAAAACCACTACTACTTTCACAAGCAATAGTGGCATATCCTTTGATATTATGAAAATATAATACGTTTTACACACTTGTAAAACCTATATGAAACTATTATATGAAAAATAGAATAATAACACTAATTATAAGAGCAACAATAGTAGCAAATAATATACGTGCTTCTTTATTGCGTACTCTAATAGTTTTCTCAAGAGAATCAATTCTACCATAAAGAGCTTTATTGTGCTCTTCAAGAGTAGAAATACTTTTATTTTTATTATCTATTGTTGCATTAAGAGCAGCAATAATTTTTTCTTGATTACTTTGAATTTCTTCACTCTTATCAAGAGAATCTTTAAGAGTTTCAATTCTCTTTTCATTAGTAACTTGAAGTTTCTTGAATGTATCAACAGACTTATTAAGTCTACGTTCAACATCGTCTTTACGAAGAATAATATTTACTAATTCTTCAATACTCTTTTTACGTAACGTAGTTCTACGTCTTTTATCATTAGCTGATAATTCTTTTTCTTTCATAATACTCTTATGTTTTAATTATTCGTATAATATATTATCACTAAGTTCATCATAGCTAGCATCATCACCAACCATGATTTCACCAAATAAGTCATAATCATCAATATCATGACTAGTACAGAATGCGTCAATATCTTGAGCATTATAATCAAATTCATTATCTTGTATCATAACTGTTATTATTAATTACAATGCAAAGATAATGAATTTAATCTATCATGTCTTCTACGGGGCGGCTAGATTAACTATTATTTCAAGCAATACTAGCAGTCTTAACATTAAAAGGATGAATATTAACTATTCTACCTTTATAACCATAAGTCTTAAATCTAGACTTAGCAATTCTCTTAGCGTGACTAAGACCTTTACTAGTAGAAATCATAAGACTTCCATCAGCACGTTCTTTAAGTCTACTGCTCACAAAATAATATCTTGTACACATAATAAGTTCTCCTTATTAAATTAATAAATAGTAGTAGTACTATTTCTAGCACTACTACTTATAATTACTATCCGAACATAATCATACGAGCCAACTCCTTCAATAGCTCTACAGATACATCACTAAGTTCCATAATATTAGTAATGTGATTATAGTAACTATCATGCTCTACTGGAGTAGGTGTAGGATTACTAGACCAAGGATTGGTATACTCTTGACCCTCAGTAACAGCTTCCTGAACAATCTCAATCTTAGCACCACTAAGAAGTACTTGCAAACAATTAGGATGTTCAGCAATATAATTACCAGCAAATGCAGTCTTAGGATTATTGCGGAAAGCAGCAATAACACTAAATGAAGAAACAAATATAACATTTACTTCTCCTTCAGAATAATTACCTTCTTCATCAGCAACATAACCTTTAACTGGAGTATTAAGAGTAATAGATACTCTTTGCCAAGTAGTCATATCAGTTACATTAATGTTACGAACTGTAGTAGTTACTACATTGTTAGCTTTAACTTTCTTGAGTTCAGCACTCACTGTTTCAAAACTTTTCATAATTCTTTAATTTAAAATGTTTTATAATATTGTTTATTAACACTAATATATTATTTATCTAAATCACAATCTAGTTTAGCAAAACGTCTTACTTTAGTCTTTTCTTCATCAGTTAAATACTTACTAAGATATACACCTTTAAAACGTCCTTCACTATCAAAATCTTTAAAAGTTTTACTCATAATTACATTAATAAGATTAATAATTAAACTAGTACTATCTTCACAGACCGTACTAGTAACAGAACTTTATATTTATTTGGAAATGGGAAGTCTAGCATTATAATAATCAATTGCTTTATCTGTATCAAAGAGGTTTTCATTATAATCCTCTATTTCTTCAAATAAAGCTTCAGAAGCATTATAATAAGCTTTATAATCTTTAACTTCTTTACGTAGTTTAGTATTAGCTGTAACAGCATTAACTAAACTAATAGTACTACTAATAGTAGTAGCTACTAATATTAACAGCACAAAAACTGTAGATTTACTTACTTTATTCATCTTTATTATTTTTAGCATCAACAATTATATAACTACCACTTATAATAAGCAGTATAAAACCAATAATATTTATAATACTTATATCATCATCAGCACCATGAGTAATAAGTAAAAGGCTTAAAAACAACATAGGTATGACTGATAGTTTAAGTATATATTTAAATAAGTCTATATTCATAACATTAATAAGTTTAAGAGTTAAACGTCTGAGTATTAGCTATAGTATTATCAACTACTCGAAAAGCACTATACTAATGAACAGGCAATAGTATAGGAGTAACTATAGGAATAGTTGAAGTAGACTTATAGCTACTATTACTAGTTGATACACAAGCAATTAATGATACTATTAGAATTGCAAAGAGAGTAAAATATACTATATATGCAAGTACTCTATGAGTACGATAAGAAACATCATAATCATAAAGAATAACATCAATAATTACAGTAACAAATAGAATAATTATAAGTGAGATTAATAGTATAATCATGAGTATTATTAATTTAAAGAAGATGAGAAAGTGGGATTGTCTCAGCAACACTATCTTTAACTTTCTCACCTTTAATTACACAAACTTCTACATTAATACAATTATCATCATTACAATCATACTAATTACTCCAAGAATAATCTCAAAGTCAGCACATTTATTATATTCTTTTTGATTAAACATATCTTTATTTGTTTTATAGTTATTACTAGTGTAACAGAAATACCTCAGCTTTCACTACGTTCTAGCTTCGACTAAGGTTATATATATATATAATAACACGCATACGCACGCACGTACCTTAGAGCCTTTACTTTAGTAAAGGCGGTTACTTGCTATTGTCGCGCGCAAAGCACGTGCGCACGTACATTATTATAAAAGCATTAATGTTACACTTATATCTCACGTCTATTCACATGATTATAAGGATATTCATAATCATTAATATTATCATAAATATCCTCATAATCAATATCATTAATCAACTTCATTTTCATTTTCATCAACAATTACAACTGCTCTACTAAAGAAAGACATAGCAAGTTTACTTCTTTTATCTCTTGCTTCTTCAATAGTTTCAGCAGTATCCCAAGCTTCATAATCATCATAAGGTCTAATCTTAAATCTAGCCATAATATAGTTCTCCTATTTTAAATTAATACTAAAATAATGAGTAGTTTTAATACTTACTCAGGTACATTTCTAACATTGATTTCAACAATCTTATCATAAGCAACATAAAGTACATATTTATTATTAGTAAAATATACACCTTTTGTATCAAAATCATCTACTTCAACATTATTATAAACATTACCACTATTTGTAACAATAGTAACATTTACACTATCATCCTTTATAGGCATAATAGCTTCACAAATATTCATCGCTAAATAATTATTCATAATATAGTTCTCCTATGCTTTAAGTTATACATTCATTATCATTTGCAATACCAATAAAATAAGTCTTATAAAGCTTATAAAAAGTCTTATAAGTATTCTAATTTTGATACGCAGAATTTGTTTCTTTTTTGTTGTCAACTCTTGTAACTTTATTGTAGTCAACTTGAGTTGTTCTTGTAGTCAAAAGTGCAATGAGTAACAAGAGCAGGAGATTTCTCTCCCACTCTTGCATTTCATTACTCAGCTGGCTTTTCAGCAGGCTTCTCAGCCTCTTTCTCAGCTGGCTTCTCAGCTTCTGTCTTGACAGCAAACTTGTGTACAGTTGGAGCAAGATTCTCAAGGTCGAGAATAGTAGCTTCAACAGCATCGAAATCATCTTCTTTACGAAGAGCAAACTTTCTACCACAAGTAGCAAGTTTAATCTTAGTAAGTCTAGTATGATAAGTCACACCATCAGAACTCTCTTCTTCACCACTAATCTCGTTGGTGAAAGTGTCGCCATCTTCATAACGTTCAATAGTGACAGAAAGAGTAGCACCAATCAACAGATTATACCAAACTCCATCAGGAGTAACAGTATATTCCTTTCTGTCGAAGTCCTTGAAGTACACTTGTAAGAAGTTCGGTGTTAAGTACACTACGTGCATGAACTGACGCAATGACATTACCAACTCATTGGTAACACCTTCAACAAACTCACCAGTCTCCTTGTCTGCACTACGCTTTGGAAAGCTTTGCACAGTAATGAGGTTAATGAATTGTCTACCGTCTGCATTGGCAAATGTACGTACATTCTGAACTGTCAAATTAAGATTCATTGATTTCATAATAATAAGTGTTTAAATTAATGAAACTAGCCTAAGCTAGAGCATGAACCCGTTTCATGCCAAGACTTGTTTCTTTTCTTGTTGTTGAAAATTGATTCTTTCTTGTAGTCAAAATGTTGAATTTCCTGCTTGATAGGCGGGGGTATTGATATTGTCTTTATGATGGTGGGGGTCTAACTACATACCTCCTTGCTCATAGTTATTTATATAATTTTCTACCCCTACTTTTACTGCTTCTATTATTATCACTTACTTTATAATTTACTTTACCTTAATCTTCCTTTACTTTATCATTATAATTATTCATATAATCATTTACGTTACTTTTACTATTATCTTATATTCTTACTTTACTATTATTATCCTTACTTGTTTTATAGTTTTCTTTATCGCTACTACTTGTTTCATTTTTATCATTATCATTACCATTACTTTTAATTAATCATCACATTAATTTTACTATCACTTTACTTACTAATCGTGCTGATAATTATCAAATTTAGTTAATTCCGTTTAACTAATTATAATTTATTACTAATACTATTATTACTTTCATTATTATTATCTATATTTGCAGCAGTATTTCTAGCACCTACAGTATTACTATTTACTAAGTTAATTTCTGTAGGCTGAAATAACTTAATAGTACGGACACTATTCAAAGTATTAATTTAAAATATAAAATTATGGTTGATTTAAAAGTTAATTATCTTGGTCTTAATCAGACCCTTCGTATGCCTACTAGTATGAGTGAAATTGACATGAATGTAATTGCTGATTACGTTAAGCATGTTAATGTTAGTAAGAATTATGCTCTTATTGCTGTTGTATTTAAAGAGCGTCCTATTAGTATTGTAAGTCTTAGTAGACAAAATAAGAATGCAAGTGTTAGTGGTGTTGCTGTTATGATTAAGAGTAATACTGATGATGAGTTTATCAAAGACATTAAACTTGGTGAAACTATAGTTATTTCTCCTAGTGATATTGCTATGGGACATCATGTTAATTCTCCTGATAATGTTCTTACTCCTGGTTTCTTACTTAATCTTCTTCAAACTAACGCTGATTTAAATAAGAAACTTATGGCAGTTAATGTTCCTACTTATTTTGTAGATTTTAAGATTGTTCCAGTTTGTAATATTCATGGTTTTATAGGAAAGTATGTTCCTACTTCTAAATATTATATTACTCCTGATGCTGGAGAAACTGATATGGGTAAGTAATTACCTATTCACATCTTCTACGGGGAGGCTTTAAAAGCTAAGGGAGTTCACACTCCCAAAGCTTTATATTGTACTATTAATAATATTATTAATATGAAATATAAAATAAACGATGAAGGTTTAGAAGAAGGTAAATTTCCTAGTTCTACTGGCAAACAAGTTCTTATTGAAAATAAAGCATCTATACTTAAAACTATAGATGATAATATTATAGATAAGGATGTTGCCATGATGATTCTAGTTCAACTTGAAAAAGATGCTCAACGTCATTTAGAAGCTGATGAAGTTACTGCTATTCCTTATCTTGGTAAGATTAAAAGAAAAGCTGGTTCAAAAGCTTATGCTAAAAATAAAGAAACTCTAGATGCTGCTAAAGAAATCATGACTCCTGAAAACTTTGAAAATTTCAGAGCTGCAATGATGAGAGAAGCTGTTATTAGAGACAATGAAGCAAAAGTATATAATTATCAAGTTGCACGTATGGCTAATAAGAATGGTAAAACTTATTGGAAATGTGTTGAACGTCGTGGTAAATATTATGCTAATATTAGGTTTTATTGTTTAGGTTGTTTAAATTATTCTGAACCATGCAACGAGATAGATTAATAATAGATAATCTTTTACTTATCGATGAAAATGGTATGCCTGAAGCTCCAACTATTCGTCAATTAATAGATAAAGACGTTAGAGAGCTTTATACTAGAGATAAGTCTAAAGATAAATCTGGTTACGTAAAAGACTGTATAGTTATTTATTATCTTGGAGACCCTAAGTCTCCTGCAAAACAAAGTGGTTTAAGTGATGCTGAAGCTCTTAAAATGGCTATAGAACAAGCTGGTCTTCCAGCTAACTATATACCTAGTGCTCTTGTTTTGAAAATAATTAAAAGATATTATGCTCAAAGTATAGGAGAAGCTGGTAGAGTTGTTGAAAATCTTCTTAAAACTCTACATAATGTAAATATTGCAGTTGATTCTATTAATGCTTTGCTTAATGAAAAGCTTAGAGATAGAGCTAATTTAACTATAGAGAATGTAAGTACTCTTTTAGATTTAGTAGATAAAGTTACTGATAAAGCATCTGAGATTCCTAAGACTTTAAAATCTTTGAATGAAGCTAAGGAAAATCTTATGTATGAAAAAGAGTCTGAAAAAGCTAGAGGTGGTGGTGCTATTACTAGTAGTATGAATGCTGCTGATTATGTTTAACATTATATTGTTTAAGTTATGAATAGTATTTATGAAAATAACTTTCTTTATTTTGAAGAAGCTGAGCATAAATATACTGATTCTTTAGGTAATCAATATCTTAGTGTAACTACTAATATAGAAAATTACTGTCCTAAGTTTGATAAGAAATATTGGCTTAGAAAGAAAGCTAAAGAACGTGGTATTACTGAACGTAAACTTGAAGCTGAATGGGAAAGAATAACTAAAGAAGCTTGTGAACGCGGTACAGCTACACATAATGGACTTGAAGATGGTATTAAAGGAAGTAGTATGTTTAAAGATGCTATTCAATATCTTAATCAAGTTAAAAGTGGTAGATGTATAACTGTAGCTGATATTCCTAATCTTATAGCTCATCCTTTAGATATAGAACAATTTAAAGAAGCTACTAATAACAAGTATCCTGAAATATATCAAGTATTTCAATATTATGTAAATAAAGGATATACTATTTATTCTGAAATTGGAGTATTTGTTCCAGAGTTACTTCTCAGTGGTACTATAGATGTTCTTTGTGTGAGACCTGATAGATTTGTTATTCTTGATTGGAAAACTAATAAAGATGGTCTTCATTTCACTAGTGGTTTTTATCGTAAAGATAAAACTACTAAACCTGTTCAACTTACTAGTGAATGGTGTAATACTCATGAGTTTATGTTACCTCCTTTTGCTCATCTAGAAAATTGCAATGGTAATCATTATACTATGCAATTATCTACTTATGCTAGAATGACTGAAATGATATTAGGTATTCCTTGTGTTGGTCTAGGTCTTTGTCATATTCAAACTCCTTTTGAAAAGAATAAATATGGTATGCCTTATCGTGATGTTCATGGTATGTATAAGATTGACAAAGAAGGTAAAGAAATTGTTACTTGGTTTAAGATTAATTATATTCGTAATGAAATAGATGCTATGTTTCAAGATAGAAGAATTAAACTTAATAAACAAGGCTTGTTAAATCCACAAACAGAAATACAATGGTAATATGACAAGACGAAGACGAATTAATCCTAGAGTTCTTCATGTTGAAGAAGTGGATAATATTAAATATGTTTGTAAAGGTATTCCAGAAATTGGAACATTTTATATATTTGGTGTATTAAAATAATAAGATATGAATAAGAAATTATTTAATAAAGCAAGTAAAGCTGATTTCAGCAAAATACTCATCAATAAAGGATATGCCTATTTTAATAAAGGCAAGTATAATCTTAATATTATTGGTATCAGAAATGCTGGTAATAGCGTTACTAATAAATTTGATGATGTTATTGTAGTAGAGTATATTGATATGTATGGTATCAAATCTAGAAATATATTTGCTGCTACTACTGACCCAGGTATTACTAGTATGACTAAACCTGTAAGTTATAAAGGTTGTGCTATACTTGTTCCTGGTCAATATCGTTCTGCTTGGAAACTTGGTTATCATAAAGGTAAGTATGAAGCTATTGTTCAATATAAACCTGTAAAAGTTTATAGAGATAATAATAAAGATGCTGTTTATGATTTCAATCCAAAGACTGTAGAAGAAGGTACATTTGGTATCAATATTCATAAAGCTGGAAAACATTCTACTCAAGTTGATAATTGGTCTGCTGGTTGTCAAGTTCTTGCTAATAAAGAAGATTTCGATACTCTTATGAAACTGGCTCATAGACAAATTAGTCAAGGATATGGTAAACTATTTACTTATACTTTAATTAATGAGGAGGATTTATAATGGCTTGTATTCTTGTTGATGGTGTAATTCAAGGTACTTTTACTATAAAAGATTTAGAAAAATCTATACGTGATATATTTTCTAGAGAAGAAAAACAAATGATAATTTCTCCTGAAGGAGGAATAGGATATATATCTCGTAAAGAGTATGCTGAAAGAAATTTTCCAAAACTTATAGAACATTCTCAAATTCAAGAAGATATTGATAAAGAAATTATTAATAGTCTTCATAGTTATAAACCTTTTAGTAAATGTTTAAGTAATGGATAGTTTTAGTAATGAAGCTGGTAAAGGTTGTGTATTTCTAATTTTTGCTATCATTATTTGTATTCCTATAAGTATTTATAATTATTATCATAAAAAGAATAATAATATTATTAATACTAATGTTGAACTGCAAAAACATAATGATAGTTTAAAAATTGAAGTTGATAATTTAGATAGTATTAAAAATGCAAAAGTTATTGAAGTTAAAACTCTTGATAATGATAGTACTGTTAAGTTATTCTATCAACTCATCAAGTAAATCATTAACATCTTCTACGGGGAGGATAGAACAAGATAGTGTAACTATAGCGATTAGTGATATTCGTAAAGCTAATGCTAAACTAATAGAATTAAGTTATGAAAAGGATATTAATAAGAATCTTCGACAAATTATTAGAAATGATAGTATTCTTGCAGAACAAGCTAGACAAAGATATATATTATTGGATAGGTCATGCAAGCAAATAAAGAAACAACGTAATATTGCTTATTGTAGCGCTGGTGCTACTATTGTATTGCTAATTTTAAGTTTGATAAAATGAGTGATAATAATACTGTAGAAAAATATATAGAAAGCTACCCGATGCTCCAATACATAAACGATAACACTGGTCAGTATAAACACGCTAGAGAAGCAGGTTATAAAGACCCTAATGATTTGTTTATGATTGGAGAAAGTGGTGGCTTTCTTCTTGATATACGTAAAGGAGATAAGTTTGTTAATACTAATCTTCTTACTGAGATGGCTTCTCTATATCATATAAATGGTGAGAAATATACTTTATATAAAGAAGATAGTATTCCTCATCGTCAATTACGTAAAAGAGAAGAGTATAGACGTAAACACGGATTTGATGCTCCGTGTTTTATGCGTAATGGTGAAGTTCGTAATCTTCATATTAGTGGAGATATGTATAATTACTTGAATTATACTATTATTGAACAGCTTGATGAAAAGACTATTATTCATACTGATAAAGGTTCTGTTGCTAAGAAGAAACAAGACTTTCCTAAGTTTATAGATGCACAGTTTTGGACATTTGCTATTATAGAGTTTTGTGAACTTAATGGTTTTCATCTTCTTATTGATAAAACTCGTCGTGGTGGTTTCTCTTATATTATGGCTAGTCATAGTGCCAATAAGATAAATCTTCAGCCTAATAAAGTTTGTATTCATGTTGCTGCTGATAGTAAATATCTTACTAAGCGTGGTGGTCTTACTGATTTTACTATTCGTAATCTTTATTTTTATGAGAATAAGACTTTCTTTAAACGTGGTATTCTTTCTCGTGCTGCTGAAAACTTTACTCTAGGCTTTAAACTTCCTAATGGTGACATTAGTCCTAATAGTTGGAATAGTGCTCTATTTAGTGCTTCTGCTAATAACAATCCTGATTGTGCTATTGGTAAGGATGCTGTTAGTGTTAAGACTGAGGAGGTTTCTACTATGGAAAACTTCGATGAATATATGAATGTTACTGAACCTGCTATGCGTACTGGTAGTTATGTTACAGGTAACTTATTTGCTTGGGGTACTGCTACTAGTGGTAATATGCAAACATTTGAACGTAACTTCTATAATCCATCTGCTTTTCATTTTATAGCTTTTGAGAATGTTTGGGATAAAGATTCTCGTAATGAAGTTTGTGGTTACTTTAAACCTTATTGTTGGGGTCTTCAAGGTCAGATTGGTGATAGATATGCTATGGATGCTGATGGTAATTCTGACATTGAAATGGGTCTTAGAATTGCTTATAAAGAACGTACTGATAAGAAAGTTCATAGTAAGACTTTTAGTGATTATATTAATTACTTAGGTCAGTATGCTAATATGCCTAGTGAATCATTTAGTTCTACTAGTGAAAACTTGTTTAGTTCTGAAGCTTTAATGAATTGGGAAGAAGTACTTAAAAACGACCCAGCTTATACTAATATATCTGATGATGGTATGTTCTTTGAAGATGCTGATGGAAAAGTAATATTTAAAACTAACGCTCGTATTAAAGCAGAAGGAGGTAAGTTTAATAAAGATTTCTTTGATTGGATTCAAGGTGTGCCTCGTAAACAACATGAACATCCACATGGATGTGTTCGTAAATGGTTTGAACCTATTAGAGTTAATCATGTTAATGAAAATGGTAAATATGAAGTTGGTATTCCAAAAGGTCAATATTCTATAAGTTATGACCCTGTAGGTGTAAATAAAGAAACTAGTGGTATCACTAATAAACATTCTCATAATAGTATTAAAGTTTGGGAGAACCCTACACAATATAATGGCTTTAAAGGTAAAGTAGTATGTGCATATTATGGTCGTCCTGAGAAACTTGAAGAAGCTGATAGAATATGTTACTTTATGGCAGTTTATTATAATTGTATTGGTACTACTGGTGTTGAAGTTAACCGTGGTGAAACTGTTAGTAATTTTACTAAATGGAAAGCTTTAAAGTATCTTATGAAAGACCCAGTAGAACTTTGGGATAGTTCTATTAAAGCTAAAGTTACTGCATCTTATGGTGTAAATATGGGTGGTGGTAGCGGTCAAGGTACTACTAAAGTTCTTGAAGGACTTCGATTACTTAAAGAAATGTTGTATAGTGAAGTTGGTAAAAAACTTGACGGTACACCTCTTTATTTTTTTCAAACTATTTACGATTATCAAACTATACTTGAACTTCTTAAATGGAACGATAAAGGTAACTTTGATAGAGTATCTGAAATGTTGATACATGCACTTCAATGGAAACTTGATGATGTAGAAGCTGCTAAAGAACTTGCTCATCGCAAGAAAGCTACTATTGAAAATTATAATGATAATATTTGGAATAGAGATTGGTTTGTTTAATAATTAACTAAATAAATATACGTATGTTTAATACCAATTTAACTTATCAATTTCCTAAACAAAAGGTTAGTGCTGAGGAGAAAGCAAAGCCTTATTGGTATACTAATAGTATTGATTATATTATTGGTTTAGGAATTAGTATGAATGACCGTAGTGATACTGAAACTAAAATTCGTATTCTACATGGTGAATTACCTCAAGAGTTTTATAGAAAAACTCTTAATCCTTACAATGCTAGTAAAGAACGTTTTAAGAACTTTCCTGCTACTCTACGTAACTATGATATTATGTCTGATATTATACGTAGATATATAGGAGAGTATTTTAAAAATCCTCATGACTTTGTTGTAGGAGCTAACAATCCTGATATAGTATTTAATAGAAATGCTGCTCTTAAACAAAAGGTTATGGAAGCTGCTCAACAAGCATTTCAACAGGAGTTTCAAAAACGTTATCAGTCTGCTGTTCAACAAGCTGAAGGTCAAGGTCAATCTGTAGAAGCTATAAATCCTCAAGATGTTATGCCTGACCCAGAAGAATTTATGAATAACTTTAACCAGGAATATATAGATAATGAAAGCAAACAAGGTCAAGATATTCTTAATTATATTAGAGATATTACTAATGACCTTAATATTTATCTTACTGCATTCTTTAATTATTGTGCTTTTGGTGAATGTTATACATATACTGAACTTAGAGGAGATAAGATTATTAAAGAATGTGTTCCTTTAATGGAAGCTTATCCTATTCCTAATAGTGAGTATATGATTGAAGACCATGATATGTTTGCTAGAAAGATGAAGATGAGTTATAATCAAATTCTTGATGCTTTTGATGATTATCTTGACGATAATGATAGAAGTTTCCTCGATAAGTATTATAATGATGCGTCTTATGCTACAAAGACTGTTCCTTTGAGATATGACCAATACTTTGAACATTACGCTAATGTTTGTGATAAGTTTACTGATGAAGAGCGTAAACTATTTAAAAGTAAAGATGAACATCCTAGTGCTCGTAATGGTAATCTTTATGAAGTTTGGCATGTAGTTTGGAAAGGTTTTGCTCGTCAAGGTATTCTTACTTTTATAAATCAACTTGGTTTTCAGGAACAAAGAGTTGTAGAAGAAGATTATGAGTTAAATAAAGAAGCTGGTGATATTAGTATTGAATGGGAATATAAACCTCAAGTTTATGAAGGTTATAGAATAGGAACTAGATTTACTGGTATCTATCCTGTTAAAGCTAGACCTATACTTTATGAACGTAAAGGTAAACTTCCTTATAATGGTATTATGGAAGTACTTCCTTATTTTGGTAAGTTTAGTATCATTGAAACTATTACTCCTTTCCAAGTATTTCGTAATATAGTTTCTTATCATCAAGAAATGGTAATAGCAAAGAATAAAATGCTTATTATGCTTTTACCTAAGTCTCTTGTATCTAATAATACAGAAGATGCTATATATAGAATGGCTGCTGATGGTGTACTTCCTATTGATGATGAAGAAGATGCAGCAGGAGTTAAGATGCAAAATATTAGATTACTTAATGTAAATATGGGTCAATATATTACAGAACTTAGTAATCTAAAAGAAGCTATTAAACTTGAAGCTCGTGAACTTGTTGATATGAATGCTCAACGTTATGGACAAATTGCTCAATCTGCTGGAGCTTCTACTACTCAAACTGCTGTTGCTCAATCAAGTACTGGTTCTGTTATAATATTCCAAATGTTTGACCAAATGAGATGTGCTGATTATAATAGAGATTTAGACTTTGCTAAATGTGCTTATATTGAAGGTCTAGAAACATCTTATATTGATAAGACAACCGGTAAGAAACATTATCTTAGTCTTGATGTAAATTCATTTGTTGGTTCTGACCTTAGTACTACTGTTAGAAACAATGCTAAAGAAATGGATAAGATTCAACAACTAAAGCAATGGGCATTTAGTGCCGCACAGAATGGCGATTTGGATTCTGCTCTTGCTGCTATTACTGGAGATAATGTTGCTGCTATTAGTGATGCCGTTAAGAAGTTTAGTCAGTTAAAGCAACAACATGAAGAACAAATGAAACAAATGGACCAAGCTATTCAAGAACAAGCTAATCAACTTGAATTACAAAAGATTGCTGCTAAAGGTGAACAAGATAGAGAAACACTTGCTCTTAAAGCACAATATGATTTACAGCTTGAATATGCTAAAGGTGATATAGCTTTGCTAGGTGATACAAATCCTCAAAATGATGAATATGCTAAGAATCAATTAGCTCGTATTCAAGAGGAAAGTAAGAGAGCTAATGAAGCTGCTAAACTTCAACTTGAAAGACAGAAGATAGCTATGGATGCTTACAATAAAGCTGCTGACCGTCAAATAAAGAGAGAAGAAATGGCTAATCAATTAAAGATAGCAAAGACAAATAAGAATAAGTACGATAAGAAATAAATTGGTTGTTTATTGATTATATCATGTGTAGGAGTAATGCTCGTGAGAGTATTGCTCCTTTTATTTTACATGATAAAATTTTATTTAATATTTTAAATTCAATTCTGAGACGTTATCTATAAATAGCTGATTAACTTATAAGCCACTTAGATTGGATTGATTGTACGTTAAGGAAATTGCATGTATTTGAATGTTTGCAATAAACAAAGCCACTTGAGAACACATGTAAACAATAAGTTAAAGTACTGGAGTTGTATAAGAAACTTATGCTCAAACTGATGACATTAATAACCTTTATTCTACTAATAATCGGTTTGCTGAAACTTCTAATAATGATAGTTAAATAACTTATGCTTTTCTTCATAGTATAAATAAAGGTATTACTTTTGCAGCAACTAACAAGTGTTAGTGTATTATTAATCATTTAAATTATAAAGCTATGTTTGTATTTCGTAATAGTATTGGGTTCGGTCAGCATCATCGTTTGATGGTTGAACTTGATAATATTGATTTTGGAAACGGCGGTGGTAATGGTAGTGGTACTAACGCCGATAATAACCAAGGTAACGGAGGCGGCACTGATAATAATAATGGCGGTGGTAATGGCTCTGGTGATAATAAAGATGGTGACGGTAAAGACGGTGATGGAAATAATAAAGATAATCCTGACCCCGATAATGCCAATGATAATCCTGATAATAAGGATAATGACAAAGACAATCCATCCAACTCTTCTACGGGGAGTCTTGAAGTAGGTACAAATGTTGAGTTTGAAGGCAAAAAGTATATTGTTGCTGAAAATGGAGACCTTGTAGATGCAGATGGTAAAGTTTTTAAAGAAGCTAAAGATGTTGATGAGTGGATTAAATCACTTGAAGTTGATGAACCTGGAGCTGAGGTAAATATTGAAAATATTCGTAAAGCTATGAATATTGATATTACTGATGAGAATGGTAATTCGGTTGAATTTACTGACGATATTGAAGGTGTTAAGAATTATATTAATTCTGCTATTGAACTTAAATCTAATGAAGTAGCTTTTGCTGCTGTTAATAAAGTATTTGTTGATAATCCTATTCTCAAGCAGTTTGTTGATTATCTTACTGTAAATGGTGGCGACCCTCGTGGTTTTGGTGAACGTCCTGACCGTTCAGGTATTACTGTTGATGAAAAGTCTGAAGAGCAACAAATTGCTATTATTAAAGCTGCTGCTAGAGAATTTGGTAATGCTTCTCTTAATGATAATTACATTAAGTATCTTAAAGATTCTGGTGGTCTTTATGATGAGGCTAAAGCTCAACTTGCTAATCTTCAGAATGCTGATAAACAACGTGATGAAAATGAAGCTAAACAAGCTGAAGCTTATCGTCAGCAACAAGAAGCTGAAACTATTGCTTATTGGAAAGGTATTAAAGATACTATTGATAAACGTGAAATTGGAGGATATAAACTTCCTGAATCTCTTGTTAAAGAAATTAATGGACAGAAAGTTACTGTTACTCCAAATGATTTCTATGATTATCTTTCTTGTGGTCTTAAAGATGAAGATGGTAATATTGCTACTGCTTATGAGCGTGCTCTTGCTAATCAATCTCCAGAGGAAGCTACTAATCAAGAATTACTTAGTGCTTGGTTAATGTTCACAGGTGGAACTTATAAAGACCTTGTTAAAATGGCTATTAATAATGAGCAGGTTAAAACCTTAAAGCTCGTTAGCAAAGGAAATAAAGGTCATGGTACTGTACGAATTACTAAGCCACAAACTAATAATAATAAAGCTATTGATAATATTCAATTTAGCTAAATGTTTAATTAATTAATTAATAACTATGTACGCAATTCGTGAAGTGCAACGTGGTAACTATGATGACCGTGGTTATTCTAATGAGGAAACTATTGCTCATCTTATGCTTACCAAACCTAGTGAGATTAATTCTATGCTCACCTATACTTTTGGTATGGATGATGATAGATTCCCACTTAATTTCCTTACAGAAGGACAAGGTACTGCTGGTGTAGTAGATATTGCTACTACTGATTGGACTTGGAAGACTATGGGTCGTATGAAGTTCAATGATTCTGTACTTTGGTTTAACACTGCTAATACTACTCCTGGTAAAGGTGGTGCTACTTTTGAAGTTGAGTTTAAGACACACTGGTTCATTGAGCAGTATGGTTTGATTGCTCCTGATGGTGTAACTCAAGTTCGTATTATGAAAGACCTCGGTCATGGTTCTCATGGTGGTTATTTGTATCGTCTTCGTATTACAAATCCTAATCCAAACGCTTACGTTAATGTAGCTCAGAATCTTGGTGTAGGTATGTTTTGGTCTTTGACTGCTCCTACTATTCCAGAGTCTTTCTCAAAGGGTAATCGTACTAATACTATGGGACCTGGTAAGATGACTTCTCAACTTGAGTTCCATCGTTATAGTAAAGAGATTGCTGGTAACATTAGTAATACTGTTGTTACTTATGAGTTTAAGACTAGTGGTGGTGGTACTACTAATCTTTGGATGAATGAGGAGATGCGTCAGTTTGAGCTTCAGCAACGTGTTATGAATGAAGAGCGTCTTTGGTTTGCAGAGTATAATAAGACTGTAAATGGTGAGATTACTCTTATTGATGAAGACAATGGTCAGCCTATTCCACATACTGCTGGTATGCAACAGATTTGTCGTGAAAGTAACTATGATACTTATGGAGAGGAACTTACTCTTAATAAGCTGAATCGTACTATTGGTGATATTCTTGACCGCAATACTGATACCGGTAATATGGATGTAGTTCTTGCTTGTGGTAAGGGTTTCGTTGAAGACTTTGACCGTGCTGTTAAGAATGATGCTCGTGATAATGGTTTTGTTACTCCTCTTGGTGACAAGATGATTAGTGAATCTAAGAGTGGTCTTTCTTATGGTAATTACTTCCGTCAGTATAAGACTGTTGATGGTCATATGATTACTCTCAAGCATCTTGGTTTCCTTGACCGTGGTACTTTTGCAGACAATGCTCGTGACAATGGTTATATCCATCCTCGTACTGGTCTTCCAATGACTTCTCACCAAGCATTTATGCTTGATACATCTTCTTATGATGGTCACAATAATATTCGTAAGGTACGTATGAAGGGTCAAGAGCATATTGCTGGAGTTGTTAAGGGTCTTACTCCAATTCCTGCATCATGGGGTGGTTTCCCTGCTAATACTCTGTCTACAGACATTGACGTATCTCGTTATGAGGTTAAGGATTCTTATGGTCTTCAAGTTGACCGTAACACTAAGTTCTTCCAACTCAAGTGTGTACTCTAACATTTTAAAATTTGATTGCTATGACTGATATTAAAATTGAAATTCCAAAAGGAAGTCCTGCAAATAGTGGAAATAATAATACTCCTGCTGAAGGTTCAAATTCTTCAGCAAACCAGACACAAGCTGAATTAGAAGCTAAAGAAAAGGCTGCTCTTGAAGCAGAACTTGAAGCTCCATATTTTGAAAAGAAGACTGTAGTTATTTCTTCTGTTCGTAATTATTCTGCTTATCGTAGAATTAATATGCAAGCTCTTGGTAAGCCTAAAGCTACTATAGGTTCTTCTGTTAAGTCTGTACGTATTCTTATGAGTGATAAAGGTGAGCTAGCTGCTTATTATCCAGAGATTATTGGTGTTGCTGCTAATCATCCAGACTTCGTTACTAGAGTTAAAGGTTATCTTAATAATATTTTCTTTGATGTTAATGATGGAGATAAGGAACTTAATATTTCTTTCCATTATAATCATAAAAGAGACTATCTCACTGTTAAAGCTGAGGAAGATAAAATTCTTGCAGCTTATGAAAAGGTAGACCGCTCTAATGAAGCAGAGCTTTATAAAGCTGCGATTAAACGTGATGAAGCTATTACTCGTCTTGAGCAAACTAAGTACCAGTATGGTATGCCTGATAACGTAGAGGAATATATTATTTGGCGTCATTGTCTTAACTATCCTGATGTAGCTAAAGATGAAGCGTTTATTAATAGTAATGCTACTCTTCGTTTCTTTATTAAAGACGTTGCTAAAGAAGAGAATCGTAAGGTTAAGCTTATTGTTGAACGTAAGAAGGCTATTGAACGTCTTGTTGAACTTCAATCTTCACCTAGTAAAGTTAGTGCTGCTTATATTCAGTATTGTAGAACTAATGGTCTTAACATTTCTGATGGTCTTAATAAGACTGCTCTTGAACAAGTTGATGACCTTATGAAGTTCGCTACTGAAGACCCTAAGAAGTTTAATTCTATAGTTACTGACAAGAATCTTCTAGATAAAGCATTTATCGAAATTCTTATTACTAGAGGTGAACTTGTTCGTTCAGAGTATAATCAACAAATCAATACTCCTGATGGTCTGTTTGTTGGTACTAATATTAATGATGCTATTGCATTCTTTAAGAACCCTGACAATAACGGACTAAAAAATAAGTTGGAAAACAAATTGAAACTCTTTTAATTGATAAAGATATGACTACTGCTGAAATGCATCAAATGTTCAGAAACTATGCTCAACAAATGGGTATGCAGAATGTGAGAGCAATATTGCCTTCACAGATAGACTTGTTGCTGAACAACTCCATTTCGGACACTGTAAATCAAGTGATTGCTCAAAACATTGGTACTACCAGTGATAGAGTAATCACTGATAACTCAAAGCTTAATCAAGTTAATGCTCTTAAAAGTCTTTATAAAGTATGGAAAGGTAAAGTCACACTTCCTACTCCAAAGACTAACTATATTGCAAGTTATATACTTCCTCTTGAAAATTTTGGTATTGCTAGCGAAGCTAAAGATACTACAATTAAAAAGGGCGATAATGTATATGCTACTCCTGGTAGCGCTGATGCAGGTAGACCTAAGAAGATTGAATATTTCTTCCTTGTAGATTTGAGCATTGATTATGTTAAGACTTTAGGTAGTGGAAATTTCAATACTAACATTTTCCCAATTCGTCTTATTGATGACCAATACCTTGCTGATGTAGTTAATGATTTTGTAATGGCTCCTAGTCTTAGAAGTCCTGTAGCTACAGTTCATGATACTAACATAGAACTTTATATTGATAAACCTGATGCTTCTACTAAGAGTACTCCTGAAAGCTATACTTTTGGTGATGGTCTTAAAGTAAATGAAATTCGTTTGTCTTATATTGGTAAGCCTGGTATTGTTAAGTTTAATGAAGACCTTGGTGGTGAAGATGTTGATTGCGAACTTCCAGAAAGTATGCACGTTGATATTGTTAAACATGCTGTAGATTTATATCGTACTGCACTTAATGGTGGTCTTGTTGCTGCTCAAGGCGCTCAACAACAACAACAACGTGAAAATGTCCGTAATAATTCTAGGGATGAAGGTTATGAACCTGCTCCTCGTTAATATTGTATAACTTATAATTTAAATAATAATGAGACAACTCTTTATTTGTACTAGTACAGCAGTTCTTGCCGCTACTGGTAAACCACATGACTTGACCAATGTAGCTGCTGGTACTATTGGTATGTGGGAGAATGATGATGATTCTAAGTGGCTTGCTACTGCTCCTGCTGCTGATTTTAGTATTGCTTATGGTCGTCCTAATAGTCAAGCAGTTGTAATTCCTATTGATTTTACTTCTGCACGTGTTACAACTTCTACTCCTCAAGTAGGTGTTAAGTTTAAAGCAGATATTACTATTCCTGAGCCTGTTGCTGGTAAGGATTATACTCTTCAACTTATTAAGCTTGGTACAGAGAAACACGAGCGTTATTCTTGGACTGTTACTGATAATGGCTCACATAAGACTACTGCTGCTGCTATGGCTAAGTCGCTTGGTGACCAGTTCACTAATATGATTGAAGCTGGTAATGAGCAACTTGATGGTCTTAAAGTAACTGTAGCTGAAGCTAAAATTACTATTAAAGCTGAGAAGAATTATCAAGGTTGGAATCTTATTGCCGGTGATGATTTGGTTGGTACTAACGTTACTATTACTGCTGCTGTTGCTCCAACACTTGATGCCGCTTATATAAAAAACCTTGCTTCTTTCTGTGCTCAGAATCGTGGTTTCTCTAATGTATATCGTGATGGTGCTTCTATTTATCCTGGTTATCCTATGGAAGTAGAAGATACAACATATAAAATGTATTCAATTCAATTCAAGTATCCAAGAAAGTATGGTCGTACTCGTGACGAAGCTCCTATTCAAGAGCTAGCTATTGTTGTTCCTACAAACAATGTTACACTTACTGGTCTGCTTGATACTATTCTTGCATTTTAATAGGTATTAGTTATTCAAGGAGAACCTATCCATCTTCTACGGGGAGGTTCTCCTTTTTATTTTTGTTATGGAAGAATTTAATCAAATCAATGATATAATAGCTGAATCTATAAAAGATACTTCTTATATTACAGTGCTTATTAGTAGTGGAGTTTATCTTGCTTATACTCTTATTATTAAGCTTGTTGATTTGTTTAAAGCTAAAGACCGAAATAGACCTATCGTTGAAATGGCTGCTGCTGTAAAGCAAGTAAGTGAAAACGTAGTTAAACTTAATGGTGTCCTAGACAAAGCTTTTCAAGATGCTGAGACTAAAGAACGAAATAAAGTAAAGAATGCTATTTGTACTGCCTTTGATAGTTTTAAATGGGCTGTTGGTAATACTTGTCATGAAATTATTATTCATAACAATATTGAACAGAATAAGGTATTGATAAAACAAAACTTATTCAAAGTAATTAGTACTGAGTATTATAAACTTTATAATGTTTTCTCTGCCTATGAATTGGATGGAATTTGTATAGCTACTAAACTAAAAGAAGAGTGGATTGATGCTGTAACTAATGAATGTCTTGTTATCATTTATGATGGTCAAGATTCTATAAATAGAATTAGTCAAATAAGTAATAAATTACTTATTCTTACTAATGAATATTCTATATATATAAATAACAAAGTGTTTAATTCTTAATAAGATGTTCTTATGATAGACAATAATAACACTATAGATAACCTTGAGAAGTTAGAGGAAGGAGTTGTTAAAACTCTTGAGTATCTAGCTGCTCAAGGTTTTATAGTTAATAGAGATAAAGTACTTAAACTTACTACTATTAGTATGTATAAAGCAGTACTTAATAACTCTGACAAAATTGAAGGATTTGATATTGCTAAGTTTAATAATAAAGTTAGATTGTTATGACCGATGAAGAAATGATTGTTCTTTCTATTCCTAAAGAATGGGAAGATACATATATAAAATTACTTACTGTCATTAGTCAATCAGGTGAAGCAATTCTTAATGATTGTTCTTATGGTTGTAAAGGTGATGGTAGTATAATGTTTAACTGTTGGAATATATTCCAAGCTGCTTGTGCTGCTCATACTTTAGGTAATACTAAGAGAGCTAATCTTTATATTAACTATGTAAATAAACAAATAGCTAATAAATTTGGAGAAGTAACTTTTAAAACTAAAGAAGATGAAGAATAAGCAGTTAAATGCTAAAGACTTGCTTATGAACAAAAAAAGAAGAATTAATTTGGAGAGTAATAGACAATGTTATTAGTTGTTGTGCTGTTACTAGAATTGATGGAGCAAAGTCTATTACAAGAGAAGATGTAGTAGGAAAATCCAGAGAAGAAAATGTTGTATTGACTAGATGTCTTGTTGTTGAACAAATGGTTCATGCTGGATTTACAATTAGTACTATAGCCTTTATTCTAAATAGAACTGTTCAAGCTATTAGACATTTGCTTAAAATGAGTAATGATTATTATGAAAGTTCTAGAGCTTTTAGACTTTCTACTTCTGAAGCTACACTCCTTAATAAGGATGTTGAGCCTATTTTCGTTTAAATAGAAAATAAAAAGAAAATAAGTATCATAGTAGTAATACAATTAATTAAGATGATAATTGGAACAAAATCCGATTATCATCTTTTTGTGTATAATGAAGTTTATGTTTATCTTTGCAACGTACAAAATACTAGTTAATGTACTATTCATTATTTTATTAATCTTAATAATCGTTATGACGATGACCCTCAGTATAGAAATCGTAATCCTTATGACGATGAAGAACGTTATCACGAAAGAGAAGAATATGGGCATCGTGAGCGTGGTCGTTATGGACGTTATTAATATGAAATCCGCCCCGTAGAAGAGTGTAATGGTAAGTCTTCTCTAACCACATCTTCTACGGGGCGTTTATAATAACTAAGCTTATGTATAAAGAAGGTTTTGATGTTTATGATGAACTTCCTGAAGATATGGTTGTTTATCTTCGTTATAATGGTAGACATTTTAATCGTAAACTAGTTGAGTTTGCAACTAGTAAAATGACTACTAGAGATAGTAACGGAACAGAAATAGCTCTTGAACCTATAACAAGAGAACAGTTAGATAACATGATGAAACAATCAAATGTTCATTTAACTAATAATGATAATCCTTATGATGCAGTATTTGTAGCTAATATGTGTAAAGCTGATTACTTAGGTAGTAGTGTTCCTGATGGATTGCATTTGTGTCTATATGTAAAAGATGTAATAGATGATGTTGATGGTTATGACGGAATAGCTTTTAATCGTTGGTATGCAGACATGTGTCGTAAAGGTATTCAAGTTGATTGGTATAATTGTCGATAACATTAATAATTTGAAGCAGCTAGTATTAATATAAATATTGGCTGCTTTAATTGTGTTAATTAATATATAGTTACTGCTGATATTGCTAATAAAAAAGTATATTTGCAGCAATTAAAGATAATGATAATGGAAACGATAAATCAAATAATACAACAAGTAATAAATAGTTTTGATTTTACTTATTGTATAGTAGTTAATGTTTTAACTTATATACTAGTTACTGTACTTATTTATCTTTGTCGTGGTAATGTAACTAGAACAATTAAGAAACTTACATTGATTTTTAGTATAGTAATTGTTAGTGTTATATATTATGCTATCGGTGTTGATGTAAAACTTATTGTAAATAGTTCTATACTTGCTCCTGTGAGTTGGACTTGGATTATTAAACCAATCTTATCTAAGTTTGGTTATGATTATAAGAATATTGATAATAAAATAAATTAATATGGATAAGGTAAAAATAAATAAAGCTATTGATGGTTTAGGTCTTTCTGTTGATAATAAGAATACTCTTAAAGAAGCTCTTAATCAAGATTATGGAGCTGATATTACTAAAATAGAAACTAAAGTTGATGCTATCAATAAAGAGCTTGGTACTGCAAAAACTGATATTAGTAATTTAGGAGTTAAAGTTAATGATTTTATTAATGCTAATGAAATTATTGAACTTGGTGTAGGTATTGACGAAGAAACTAAAGCTGCTAATATTGCTAAACTTGGTGACACTCAACGTACATTTTTTACCAATATTAATCATGCTTATGGTACAGCAAGTTGGCTTCCTGCTAATGGAGGTAATGCTTTTATTATAACAGATGAAGGTCATGCAGTTAAATATACTATAAGTAAAGATGGAGAGGTTACTAAGGGAAAAGAATTTACTTTAAAGGATTTTACCAGTGAATTAAATAATAAAGTAGACAAAGTTGAAGGTAAACAATTATCTAGTAATGATTATACTACAGCAGAAAAGAATAAATTAGCTAATCTGCAAAATTACACATTACCTGCTGCTACTAAGACAACTCTTGGTGGAGTTAAAGCTATTACAAACATAGTAAATGTTGATACTGAAACTGCAACTGCTGCAAGTCTTGCTGGCGTTGTCAACACTCTACTTAATCAACTTAGAGCTGCTGGTATTATTCAACTATAAATACCCTTGCTTCTTGCGATGCTAGATGTGTGTCCGTGACCCTCAAGGCTAGAGATTAGTCTTGGGGGTTTTACGTATAATGCAGACGTTAAAATGTTATTTAAGATTTTTATTTCTTTGAAATTTACGTTCTAAGCGACTTTCAGCTAGTTTATGATTAACTAATAACGGACGTATATTAAGTATGCTCAGAAGCTAAATAAAGTGGGTATATGGCAATGTTCATATCAAAGTTTGATAAGCTAAAATACAAATAAAGGAGGAGGCATATATAACTAAATTATTAATCTGATTGATGTTTAAGTTACTAAAGTATTTTGACATGAAAGTCCTCCTCCTTTTACTAATATAATTAATAATAATATGAGTAAAATTCCTGCTATTAATGAGATAGACGCAAATAGTCCTTCTCAAGAGTCTACAGAAGTTGTAGTTAAAGCTACTACAGTAACTCCTGATATTAATGAAATTCAGGAAACTATTAGTGCTTCTGCAACTATTCAAGAGATTGATGGTACTCGTAAACCTACAATTAGTGAGATTTATAAGATTGTTAACGATGGACTATTTGAATCTACAACTAATTGGTGGGATTACGCATATAAACTTTCTCAAGCTCAACTTAATCAAGATATTATTTCTCGTCTTGATAATGGTGTTATTGGTGGTGGTTATAGTAAAGGTGTTGATATTATAACTACTACTAGTAATAAAGTTCCTAGTAACACTAATGTTTATTCTGCATTAAAGAGTGATTATCTTTATCCTAAGAAATTAAACGATGAAGTTATTAATGGAATATATGATTTTCTTAATGGACTAACTATTGGTAAACCTACTGCTTATACAGGAGGTACTTGGTCTGTAGACCAAATGGGTAAAACACATCTTACTACAGATTATCTTTATGTTCGTCTTAAAGCTATATTTGAAACTCTTCAAATACTTAATGTTGATACTATTGGTGGTAAGTTAGTTATTTCTCCTGCCGGTAGTATTAGAGTTGCTTATGTAGATAAAATTAAGATAGATGCTCCAGTATTTAAGCATGATGAAAACACTGATGTTTGGAGTATTTCTCAAGTAGAAGATACAGAAGGCAATCTTGTAAATGAAACTCTTAATCAAGAAGTTTATCGTTGTTATTTTCTTGGTGAACAAGATGGCGAAGAAATAGATAATAAATGGAAAGTTGGTGACCAAGCTCAAGCTAAAACTTTCAACGTTAAGAAAGGTACTTATCATAAAGTAGAAAATAGTTATCTTTGGAGACTTGTAGTTAATATTAGTTCTGATACTGTAGATATTGATGGTAAAAAATATCATTATGTTGATTTAAGTCAAATTGATTTTGACTCTGGTTCTGATGCTCCTGCTCCAGGAGATGTTCTTAATCAATTAGGACATAGATTAAATGATACTCAACGCCAAACAGCTTTAGTTCTTAATGCTGTTGATAACTATGCTCCTAGTATTACTCTTTATGCTGGAATAAATTATTATACTTTACTTAATAAAGAGTATGTAGAATTTGGTGTTTATAATGGTAAAGCTTTCTTCAATGTATATGGTGATATGTATATTGGAGATAAAGGTGAGAATCCTAAAACTTATATTAAATATAAGAACGGTAAGATTAATATTAAAGCTAATCTTGAAATAGGTTCTAGTATTGGAGATAAAGACCTTGACCAATATATTAAAGAAAATGGTGGAGTTGATGAAGAAACTGTAAATAATCTTATTAATAATTCTCAAGTAATTAAAGACCTCCAAAAGCAAACTGATGGTGCTATTGAAACTTGGTTTTATGAAGGTGTACCTACTCTTGATAATCTTCCTGCTGTAGATTGGACTACTGGAGATTTAAAGAAGAAACATATAGGTGATTTGTATTATGACCAAACTACCGGTTATGCTTATCGTTTTACAAAATACAATGATGACGTTAATCCTTATCGTTGGAATCGTATTAAAGATAACGATATTGTTGCTGCACTTGATGCTGCTAGTAGAGCTCAAGCTACAGCTGATGGTAAAATGAAAGTCTTCTATGGTAAGACTAAACCTACTAATTATCAAGTTGGTGATATGTGGGTTAATGCTGCTCTTGAAGGAAAGTTCAATAATGATATAGCTAGAGCTGTTGCAGATAATAAAACTTCTTTCAATGCTAATGATTGGGTTTTAGCTTCTCGTTATTCTGAAGCTATTGCTACTATTCAAAAGTGGACTAATGAATATGAAACTAAGTTTAGTAATCTTGTTGATGAAGTTAAGCGACAAAAAGACCAAAGTATTGTTGTTTGGTATTATAGCTATGAACCTACTGTAGATAATGCTCCTGCTAATACTTGGAATACTGATGAACTTCGTTCAGAACATATTGGTGATATATTTTATGATATTAAAAACAATCATTCTTATCGTTGGACTGGTACTACTTGGATACAAATAAAAGATGCTGATTTTAATGAAGCTATGAAAGCTGCTAAAGCTGCAGATGATAAAGCTGGAGCTGCTGGAGACTTAGCTGATAGCAAACGTCGTATATTTTATTCTGATGCTACTCCAACTGAACCTTTTGATAAAGGAGATTTATGGATTAAACGAGTTGGTGATAAAACTGAAACTTGGGTTTATAATGGAACTGATTGGGTTAAATCTGACGATAAAGCTTTAAATGATTTTAAGAATGCTATAAATGAAGAACTTGCTGGTATTAAAGGTCAGCTTGATGGTAAAGCTGAAACTTGGTATCAAGTAGATGACCCCAGTACTGATTGGACAGATAAAGCTTCTCATGAAGGTGACATTTGGTATAATACTAGTAATGGTACTACTAATTATTGGAATGGTAGTGCTTGGGAACAAATGGATATTCCTAAAGATGTATTCGATACTATAGATGGTAAATCTTCTATATTTGTAGATTCTTATGTCGATGCTAAAGCTGGAACTGGCGTTATAAGTAAAGGTTATAAAGAACGTGACCTTTGGATTATTCCTGAAGATGCTACTGTTAATGGTGTTAAGTATTATAAAGGAGATATGCTTACTGCTGTTTCTAAGAATACAAACTTTGATGAAACTAATTGGAAAAAGAAAGTTCGTTATGTTGGTCCAACTGAATTAAATAACGCTATTGATGTAGTAAATGAGAAGATTAATACTATTAATAATATAACAATTCCTGGTATTAATAATAAGTTTAATGAGTTTATTGAAGATGGAGTACTTGATTCTTCTGAGAAAGCTAGACTTACTGACTTGTTAAATCAAGCTAGTAATGAAGTTGCTGCTGTAATAGACCAAGTTAATAATATTATTACATCTAAATATCTTACTAATGATAATGCTAATAAAGGTAAGTTGGAAGAAGCCAATACTGTTATGAAGACAGCTTGGACTGAATATAAGAACCTTATTAATACACTTATAGACGCTAATACTGAAATAACTAAAGTCAATATAGGAGAAGCTAATACTAAATATAGGAACCTTCAAGAGAAGATTAAAACAGTTAAACAATATCTTGCTATTTGCCAAGCTGATATACTTAGTGGTATGGGTACTGATATTACTTCATACAAATATCTTAAAGATGCTCTCAATCAAACAACAGAAATTAATGGAGGTTTAGTTCTTACTAGCGCAATTCAACTTAAAGATGTTGATAAAAAAGTTACAGCTGGTATGAATGGTATTGTAAAAGGAGATAAAACTTCTATAGCTGCTTGGTATGGTGGTCCTATGGTAGACCGTGATACTTTTACTAGTGAAGAACTTGAAACTAAAGTTCCTGGTACTGATTATGCTATGAGCCTTCTTCGACATGATGGTACTGGTTATTTAGCTGGAGGAAATATTCATTGGAATGCTGATGGTGTACTTAGCGGAAACTTTAATAGTTTTGTTCTTCAAGGAACTAGTATAGCAACAATGTTTTACTATATTAGATTATTCTATTTACATACTGCTAATCCAGACAATACAGATTTTAATAATATAGATTATGTTACTCCAATGAAAACCTTTAGTAGACTTAGTGTTCTACCTTTAGGTGGTGTTGAAGGTGGTAATAATCTTCCTACTGGTTTATTTATTGGAGATAGTAATACTGGTGGTTCTTTTCAAATTGGTAATATAATTCTTAGAACAAAGAGTGGAGACCCTAATATACTTGAAATAGTTAGTGCTGATAGTAAGAAAACAGCTCATCTTGGAGTACAAGGTGGAGTTAGTGCTTATGGAACATACACACCTTCTACGGGGGGTGGAGGTGGACTAAATGCTTCTATTAAATCCTATGCTAATATTATTGCTGGAAATTATACAGATTCAGACCTTACAACAATTCCTAACGCTTATAGTATTAAAGCTCTTTATAATGCTATTCAAAACATTGATATTACTAGTCAACTTGGAAATTATCTTCTTAAAACTGATGCTGCCAATACGTATCAAATTAAAGGTAATTATTTAACTACACATCAATCTATTTATGGATTGACTATTCAAAAGAATGGTACAAATATAGGAAATTATACACCTAATTCAAAAAGTGCAACTATTAATATAAGTGTGCCTACAAAAGTAAGTCAGCTTACAAACGATAGTGGATATACAACAAATACTGGTACTGTAACTTCTGTTGGTATTTCAGTGCCTACAGGACTTTCTGTTACAAATTCTCCTATAACAACAAAAGGAGTTATAAATATTGCTTTTGCTGAAGGTTATTCTATACCTACTATAGTAAAACAAACAAATTGGGATGGAGCAGTAAACGTTAAACATACTCATATAAATAAAACAGTTCTTGATAATATTAGTAGTTCTAAAGTTGCTAATTGGGATAATGTATATAATTGGTATGTTCTTATGACTACTGATGAGGAAACTACTGATGGTATTATCAATAAATGGAATGAAGTAGTTGATTTTCTTTCAAATATATCACAGACTAATACACTTAGTGGTATTATTGACGGCATTAATAAATCAATAACTGATGAGACTGCTAGAGCAAAGAAAGCAGAAACAACTAATGCAACTAATATCGCAAATAATAAAATCAATATAACTACATTACAAAGTTATTTTAGTAATGCTTCTGCTAAGAAAGCACTTCAATTAACAAACTCTCGTAAACTTTGGGGTAATAGTTTTAATGGTCTTAGTGATATTAATGGAAGTATTATACTTCCAACAGAAAGTTATATATCTATTGGTAATATTAAAATTACATATGATGCTACAAATAAAGCATTAAAAATAAATGGAAATGTTTATAGTACAGGAGGTATTAGTGCATATGGTGCTAGTGATACTACAGGTAGTGGAGGTGGACTAAATGGAACTATAATTCCTTATAGTACTGCTATTGCTTCTGACCCTCAAAATGAAGGAACTAAAATAGCTAGTGCTAGTTCTATCTATAAACTTCATAGTAGAATATCTAATATTGAAACTAATGGGGCTACAAACATATCTGTTAGTGGTTCAGGTAACGCTATAACTAGTGTTAGTAAGAATGGTAATTCTATCGCTTTTACTAAAGGTGCTACATTTTTAACGTCTCATCAAAGTCTTGCTAATTGTGTTCAAACTGTTACTACTACAGGAAGCGGTAATGCTGTTACAGCTATTAGTAAATCTGGTAGTACAATAACTGTAACTAAAGGTGCAACTTTCTTAACTAGTCACCAAAGTCTTGCTAACTATTACACCAAGAGTAGTGTAGATTCACTTCTTAGTGGTAAGTCGGCAACTAGTCATACTCATAGTGTAAAGATTAACGGTGTTACTAAAACCATTGCTGCTAGTGGTGGAACTGCTGTAGATTTAGGAACTTATCTTACTAGTCATCAATCTCTTAATGGGTATGCTACGCAATCTTGGGTTAAAAGTCAAGGTTATCTTACTAGTCATCAAGATGTTAGTGTTCTTACTATGGCTAATGATAGATATTATAGTTCTGGTCAATGGGGTATAAATATGAGAAATTCCGATATTATTGGAGTTAATAGCATTTATACTAATGATGTATCTGAGACCCCTGCTGAAGCTATTCTATTTTTTAGAAGTAACGGTAACTATGATGGTATTCGTGCAGTAAATGGAGTATTATATTTTAGCAATAATGTAGTTAGAACTACTAGTAAATATGATGCTGAATATGAAGTTTATCATAAAGGTAATCTTACTAAACTTAGTCAACTTACTAATGACAAGAACTTTGTTACTGGTTCTGTAAGTGGTCAAACTATTACTATCAATGGTGTTTCTACTACTTGGCAAAATACTTGGAGAGGAATTACTGATAGTTATAGTGGAACTTCTACTGGTACTAGTCTTAGTCAAAAAGGTGCAAATAGTTTATATAATGCTTTGCATAATGGTTATGCATCAAGTGCAGGTAATGCTGATACTGTAGATGGTTATCATGCTAATTGTGGTAATGTTGCACCCTATGGGCATATACCTACTATAGAAAGCGATGGAGTAATGGAAGTAGGTAAATATATTGACTTTCATAATGATAATAGCGGTAAACATGATTTTTCTACTAGATTACTAACTACTGGTAATTATGGAAATTCAGTTAATTTGCCATCGAATGCTGGTACATTAGCGTTAATTTCTGACAATGTATCTTCTGCAACCAAACTCCAAACTACTAGAAGAATTTGGGGACACAGTTTTGATGGTACTGGAGATGTTAATGGAACAATATACATAAATAATAGTAATTCTAAAAACGGAGCTATAATATTAAATAATAATATAAATGCTAACGCTCGTATATCAGCTATAGACGACAGAGTAATATTTAATACTGGTGCGGCTATTCGCTTTGGCGAGACAAACTGGGATTGGAATCAATGGGCTGGTCTTAAATATACTCATTCTAATAAAACTATTTATCTTGGTATAGCTGATGGTTCTGTGTTTAATGCTAATGCTGCACAAAATTATGGTACACTTAAATTTCCAGGTATTACAACTATAACTCCTGATGGTGGAGCTAGAATTGGAGGTAGTGGTGGTGATTTATATTTAGGCGATGCTAATAATAGTAATTGGGTGAAAGTTCAAGATATATGTAGTCAAACTAATTCTAGTCTTTGGTCTATAAGACAAGACGGTAATGCTTATTTTAAAAATATTTATTCAGGTGCTGCTACTATTAATGGTAATTTATCAGTTAATGGTTTAATATCTAATAAAGGTATACTACCTACAAATCGTGAAGTTAACGATAAAGGACCTGATTGTTATGTTTGGGCTGATGCTTTATGTTCTGAAATTACTGCTATTACTGATAGTATACAAGTTAATCAAGTAACTGTACAATATTCTAATGATAATGGTAATAGTTGGACTAATTATCCTATGGAAGATTATACTAAATTTAATTCATATGCTAATAATGCAGGTAATTCTACAATTTACTTAGGTAATAATGTTATAACTGGCAATAATGATGCTGAGAAACTAGCTCAAATAAAAAAGAACCAACTAATGTTTACGTTTAATGTTTCTAATAATTGTTATTCTCAAGTTTATTTTGCTAGTGTTAATATGTCGAATGGTGTTTATACTATTTGTACTGTAGATATATTAAACAATAGTGGTGCTGTAGTTGAAACTTATACTAAACGTATGACTGGATGGAATCAAGTTAATTATATAAATCTATCAGCTAATGGTAATAGTCCTTATGGTGTAGGAAATGATAATAGAAGATATATTAGATTTAAGTTTAAACACGACCAAAATACTACTGTATTACGTAATGCTCAAATATATAAAATACGAATATTTGCTTTTACTAAATATTCATTTCCTACTGACAGATTTATGGGTCATACTGGTCATATATATAATTTTGATTATAATATGAATACTTACTTCCCTAATAGCATTCTTGCTAAAGGTGGAGTTACAGCTTATCAATCTTCTGATATTCGTCTTAAAACTAACATTGCTAAACTTAATTGTTTAAATGTTATTAAAAGTATTGGAGGTACTTATGAATTTGATTATATTCGTGACCACAAACATAGTATTGGTTTTATTGCTCAAAATGTAAATAATCCATTACTTAAAGATATAATTGCTAAAGATGATAATGGTTATCTAAAGATTAACTATTGGAATCCTAAACTTATTAGTCTTGCTTTTGGTGCTTTAACTGAAATAGATGATGAAGTTGATAAACTTAAAGCTAGAGTTAGAGAATTAGAAAATGAAGTTGAATATTTAAAAAATAAAGCTTATGCCTTACAATAGTGAAACTGGAATTATTAGTGCTCCTGTTAGCATTGATGATGTTAAACGAGCTCTTGGAGAGAGTAGCAATGACCTTGCTACTCTTTGTAAGAGTGAAAATATAAATATATGGAGTAAGTATAAACCTATTAGTTGTAAAGGTGAATTTAAAGAATATCCTATTAGAGAAGACTCTGAGGAAATAGTAACATCTTCATATAGTAAATTCACTTGTGTTGTTCGTTGTGGTATGAATATACCTATGGACACTTATAAGAACTTACGTAATAATTATGGAGGAGAAGGTTTTGCAATTAAAGCTTGTAACAACCTTTATAAAGATAATGTATATGGTTATAATGGTTATATTAGTGATAACACAAGTACAAGTGTATCAGGAAAACATTTTCCAAAAGGTGGTGCTAATTCTCCTTATAGATTAAGTGATTTTAGAAATTATAATAGTAAAGCAACAAGCAATAGATTTCTGACTTCTCTTCCTCAATTTCATAACGTTGAAGTTTATTATTCTTCAATTCGTAAATTTAATTGTGTATTATATATGGATACACATGTGGATAATAACACAAATCTTACTATGGATGATATAATAACTGATTTATCTTTAGATTGGTCTTTTTGGATTCAAATTCGTTATAATTCACCATATAATACTACTGATAAGATTTATAAAAATTATTATGTTGGCAATTGCAAAAAACCAACAGATTATATATATGCTGGTAGAGAAATAACTTTTGATATAGGTAGTGGAGATAAATATATTGATATTGTGCCTTTTTTAGCATATACCCGTAATGCAACTTTATATGATAATACAAAAATAATTTTTATATCTTTGCCGGGTGCTATTACTTTTAAATATTATCCTAGACAAATTAATATGGAAAGTATTAAAAGTGGTTCTAGTGGTTTTGTTGATTTCTCATCGTTGAGAGAATTAGTTGGTGCTAGTTGTATTTGTAAAGCTAGAATATATAAACTTCCTGATGCTACAATTACAATTACTGATGGTATATTTAGAAGTGTTTGTGGTTATGGTAACAATAAGACAACATACGGAAGAGGTTATGTATCTAATAGCTCTGGTCAAAGTACAGGTTCTGTAACTATTCCTGAAGGTGATAGAACAGATTATGTTGATATATATATAAGATTTGATAATGTTTATGAAGGAGGTTATTATGGACAAATGTGTCAATTATCTTTTGAAATTAATATAGATGGTGGATGGAAACAAGTTCCTCCAGG
>ERZ791615.9-NODE-9-length-162430-cov-53.6378_pt1 | contig 162430 bp, 249 predicted proteins | sample MGYA00510273_ERZ791615 | MGnify/ENA primary metagenome ERZ791615 (study PRJEB30046, sample SAMN00715185) | human gut metagenome | study: EMG produced TPA metagenomics assembly of the A metagenome-wide association study of gut microbiota in type 2...
CTACCGTCTCTTTCGAGATACTTTAACACTAATTTAATAGTCGGAGTAGACTATATCTTCTTCATTTTTATCCTCTGAACAATTTATTTGCAATCAATTGCTTTCGAGCTAAAGATACTTTTGCATCTTTATACAATTCAGTAGCCAACTGAATTACTGTTTCTTGTTTATAAAATCTAATATGATATGCTGAATCATAATTAGCAATAACATTTTTATTCTTTTTACTTAAAAAAGTATTACACAGTTGTCGAAAATCTTCACAAATACTTTTATGATAAGAACAAAAATCTATAGCATATCTTCCAGTTTTTTGAATTTGATAAATACTTCCATCTCCATCTATTAATCCTCTTAAAAAAGGCTTCAAATATTGATTATCAATCTCTGGCAAATGCTTGGTGATATAAGTCTTATTAGGAATTATTCCATACTTTTTTAAATCTTCTGCCATTTTTTTACTTCTAAAACTTAATCTAGCGCACTCTTTCCCTTTTTCTTTTCGATACGTAACTTTAGAGTGCAAATTTAAAATATTCCTAAATTCTTCTATAATTTTTTCATCAGAGACTTTCAATTCTAAACTAATTTGTGGAGATCTTTTTCCTTCTATGTCATTTACTACACTGCCATCAGAAAACATAAGTCCAAGAAAATAAGCTTTTTCTTCCGAATCTATTTTTTCAAAAAAATCTTCTTTTGCAGTTCTATTTTTCGACAATCCTCTTTTTTTTATAGGAATATTGTATTTAAAACAGACAGCTTTAATTGCTTCTGTTCTACAATGAAAATATTGACTAATAAACGTTAATGTTTTTCCTTCTTCTGAATACATTTTGCAAATTTTCTTTTCATCTTCTAAATTAAAAGTTCTTATTTATATCACCTCTTTAAAAATATTGCAAATAAATGAAGTGCGGCATTTCGTAAAAATTACTATTATTATTTTAGTCGTTGAACCTTCCATTGGCTAGATGGCTTGGCTGCTGATTACCATGCTATAAAGTTTAGGTTTCCCAGCAATTAACCGCATTATTCAATATATATCACTATATAAGGGAGCTAATCAATAACCCGTTCCAAATTTACCTCCAGCATAAGCAACAGTGATATTTTTGTTATTTAAAATATCAAACAAACAGGCCTGCTCAGAATTTCGCGGCACAATGCAATCAATATATTTATTCTTAATCTGAGGATTTTTAATTCCCCTCAACTTACCATCACGATAAACAAGTTCCCCATAAGTCTCATAGTCTTCTTTAAAATTATTGTTAATACAGGGTGCATCTAAATTCTTAGTAATAATATATTGATTTTCGTATAGCAGCCCTAATTGTTCTGGAATATCACCAGTTTCATAAATTTTAGTAAATTCTTCCTCACAATCTTTATTCCTCAAATACCAATAATTAACGCCATCATAATCGTCTGAATGTGAATATCCTTTAGTACTGATTCCTTTAATTTGTGCCTTGACTTTTAAATAAACATCATTTGTAATAAGAGTTGCGTTCTTGTCTTTAGCAATAACTAGAAGTTGATCATCTACAGGGATATTTAAATTATCACTATCATAAAAAGAAATACTATCCATATTTCTTGAAATATATACTGCCGCACGACGAGCATTGAAAGCTGTATCGTTATTTTGATTTCTTTTTAGTCCGTCTAATTCTTTTAAAACGCAAGTTGGAATAATGATCTCAACATTTTTAATATCAATAATTTGTGGATAGTCTAAAAGTATATTTGTATCAACTATATATTTTTCCATTTAATTCCTCCAAACAAAAAAGGAGAGCAAATTTAATGCTCTCCCATTTTAAATTAATCAATTAGTTTAATTAGTGCCTGTTCAAGTTCATTTCTCTGCTCTGGGAGAATCTCAGAGAATTTAGTTGGTTTTCCAAATTCTTCTTCAAGAACTTTTAGAATAGTTTCTTTTCTATTTCCATCTGCCTTAATCCACATTTCTTTAGCTTCATCCATTAATTCATCAAAAGAACGAATATTATATGGATTAGGAGCATCAGAGGCTTCGCCGCCACTCATTTCAATTTCCTTGTCAATTGCATCTTGAATAGCCTTAACAAATTCGTTATAATCAAGTTCAATTCTTGGAGCAATATATTTAAAGCGAGATTTTGTTAGGAATCTTTCATCACTTCTGAAGAACATAAAACGTTTATGTTCAATGGTATCTCCCACCTCAATGGGAATATCACGAATATAAGTAATAATATCTACAAACTTATTAATTAGTAGGAATGGACGATTTGGAAGTGCAGGAACAATTTTATTATATTCCTTTCCATTATCGTCAGTATAAGCCTTCTCAGTTTCATGAGAAATAAAGTTTAAACCATAGCCGGCATAGGCCAGACTTCTAAATGTAGACATAAATTCATCATCTAACATTTTGTAGCCGCCACCATAGGCAGCCACAGAACGAATATCTTCTACTCCATGTTCTTGACAAAGCCATTTTTCACAAAGTTTATAAGCTTCATCAACTGTGTCAATTGCTAGAGAATAGAATTTGTCTTTTAGTGCTTCTTCTCTAATTAACTGATTACAAAATTGCTTCCATTCTCGCCAAGTTTTAATAGGAACTACATATGTATTATTTAATCCATTAGAACCCGGCTCAAACGAAAGAATTAAAGCTTTCTTAAATTTTGATGCTAAGGTGGTCTTCCCACAACCCGGGGCACCGTAAATAAGAGCAAATTTACCTCGAATATCTCTACTAATTTTTTGTGGTTCAAGTTCAAGCAAATTAATCATTTAGTGATTCCTCCTTTCATTTTAATTTAATTTTGACTTAAAATGAAATTGGCTTAAAAGCCAAAATCACTAGCAGAAGGCTTCTTAGCTGCTGGCTTAGTTTTAGCCTTTGCCGCATCTTCAATTTCCTTAATTCTTGCTTGACGTTCACCAAGTGCTACCTTTACCTGTCCAGAATCATAAGACTTGTCTTCATCTAGTGGGAATGAGCCACCAGTAATAATTAATTCATTCTTAGAAACAGTATGACGTTCAATAACTGGAGCACCAAATGCCTGCTCCACTTTCTTCTCTTCAACTTTATAAGTCATATTGATTGCACCTGTTAGGCTCACTGTATCTTGTTCATGCCAATTCTGCTCTACGAAATTAGCCGCATTGCCCGCTTCTGCAATAAGTTCAATTACATTAGCCTTACCACGATAACCTACAACAATAAGCTTAACCTTAATTCTACCAGTTTCTTCATCATCTTTATATTCTGGCTTAATAGAACCAACGACACCAGCTAACGTGAATGTTGCTTCATCTGGCAGATTCCGTCTATCTTCATTAGGAAAATTGCAGTCAATTTGGAAAATACCATCAATAAGCTTGCCCGCGCGGTTCACATAAATATTCTCATTAATATTACAAGTTCTGCCGCTAAACATAACTCTCGTTGGCGCACAATCCTCTGCAGCTGCTTCAGAAACAAAATTCTTCATTGCGAGAATGTTATCATAAGCCTTATTATCAGTTCCATCTGCCTTCTTTCTCATTGAAAAAGACCGAATAGGAATAATATTCTCTGTCATAACACCATTAATTTCTTGGTCAACACCAACTCTTGCAGTTGCTGTAATATACTTTCTACCATCGGTTGTTTCTTTTTCTTCAACATCAAGTTCCTTTAGAACACCAATAACAGTAACTTCATTAACACTTTGTACCTTTTCAATATCTAGCATAAATAAATTCCTCCGATAGTTAAAATTTTTAATTAATTTTAGTATTAAAAAATGACTTGTTATTAACAAGTCATTTCTTTTTTTTCAATTCAATTGCATTGCATTACTCAGTAGCCGCATCTGGATCAAATGCTAGACCATCTGGAGTTAGAGCAAAATACTTAACCTTCTTTTCCTTACCCTCATCGTCAACAACAGTTTCGGTAATCCATTCCGCGCGGCCCTTACGTGCTAGACCAGATACAGTGCCAACTACTGCGCCAACCTTTTCAAAACCAAGTGCTGCCTGAACGTCCTTAGCGGTAAACTTTGCACCGGAACCTGCTTCCTGTAGATAAGATAGAACCTTCTTTGCGTTATCTGTCATAATAAAATCACTCCTGTAAAAATTTAAAATTAAAATATATTTAAATAGCAGGTCTTTGCTATTTATTACTTATTTATTATATCATATTTTTGAAATATAATCAACATCTTTACTTTTCAAGAATCGCTGAGTCTATTTCATTTATTAATTCGATTGCTTTTTGAGCACTCTTAATTTGCTCTTCTAAGCAGCCTTTTGAATAAAGAAAAGCTAAACGAATATAATTAATTTCCATTAATGATAACTCTTCATCATCTATTAATTTTCGTCTTACCCTTTCATAAATCTTTTCTTCGTCAATTAAAGATAAAATAAATTTTTTAGCTTTTTCATCTTTAATATCTTTTTTCTTTTCAGTTATTTCATCTGTAAGATAATACATTTTATCTAAATAACCATTTATCGCGGCTAAAGCCGGACTTTTATTCTTAACAATAATTTCTCGTTTCTTTTCTAAACTCAAAACCATTCCTCCTTTGAATCTATAAGTATTATATCATAGATTATAATTAAAGTCAACTAATCAACATATCTTGGATTTGTTCATTTTCTTCCAGATTCATTGATTTTGTTCCAGCCGCATCTCTACTTAAAAGAGAGATTTCAGAAGAATTAATTTTAATTACTCTTCCTTTTGTATTAATAATTATATCACGATCTGTATTGATAGTCAACGTTTTAACTGTCATATCGTCATCATCAAGCTTTTGAATCTTTTTGCCTTTTGTACCGCGAGTAGCAACACCAATATCAGATAAATTCATTTTCTTAATATAGCCTTTTTTAGATACTGCAATTAAAAACTTATCTTGATTTTCAATAATTTGTGAATCAATTACTTGCGCGCCATCATTGAGTTTAATTCCTTTAACTCCCGCCGCAGCGCGTCCAATTGGAGAAATATTTTCTGTTTCAATTATAATACAATTACCATCAGAAGTCAAGAAACCAATTTTTTCATTATCCACAGGATATACATTTAGAACTTCATCATTGTCTTTAAGATTGATAGCTTTTAAAGACTTGCCTCTTTTCTTTTGATATTCAGAAGTTTTTGTTTTCTTAATTATACCTTTTTTAGTGATAAAAATCAAATATTTAGCTTTTTCTTTCCTTTCCATTGTTGTTAAAGTAGTAATATACTCGTTATCTTCTAATTCAAATAACTGATTACAATTAATTTTAGCATTAATTGGCAATTCACTAGTATAGGTAGAATACATTTTTCCTGTATTAGTAAAAGCTAGCAATTCACTTAAATTATTGTCATTAATAGTTTGAACAATAACTTCGTTTTTACCAAGTTTAACCTTTGAACCTTTTCTGCCGCGGCGAGTAGTCATGAGAGTGGTAGATTCCTGAGTATAGATATTGTTATGATTGGTATAGTAGATTAATAACTCTTTTTCCTCAATGGGTTCTGCATCTTCTTCTTCACCTTTATATTCTAAATTCATAAGACGCGTTCTCCGATTATCTCCGAATTTATTTGATACTTCTCTTAATCCAGTTTCTATTTCTTTAAATAAAAGTTCTTTATTATTAAGGATAGCTAAAATTGTTTCTTCTTCTGCTTTAAGTTTATTTTTTTCGTCTTTAAAAGATTGTATTTCTAGGTTGATCAATCGAGATAAAGTCATTTTAAGAATGGCATCCACTTGTAATTCATTAAAATTAAATCTTTCAATTAATCTTTTTTTTGCAACATCTTTATTATTTGATGATTTAATAATTTCTACTATATCTTCAATATTAGCAATTGCCAATAAAAGACCATCAATAATATTAATTCTTGCAGCTATTTTTTCTAAATTAAATTCATGAATTTTCGTTCTAACTTCAATTTCATGATTAAGATGTGCCTGTAAGGCTTCTCTCCAACCAAATACAACCGGCCGAGTGCCATTTTCGAGCATTATCATATTAATAGTATAGCTACTTTGAATAGATGTTAATTTATAAAGTCGTTTAACAATTTTTTGAACGTTCGTATTTTTTTCTAAAAGAATTTTTAAGTTCGCAGAACGTCCAGAAAGATCGTCTACTTTTTTTACGCCAGTTAATAAACCATTGTCTAAAGCATCCTTAATTTGAGCAATAATAGTTCCTACATAAACACCATAAGGAATCTCTACAACATATAGAGCATTTTCTTTATCATTGTATTCAATTGTTCCACGAATAATTGCACTTTTTCCTCTTCCATTTTTAAGAGATTCTTTTACTTCATTTGCATTAAGAATCGTTGCGCCAGTACAAAAATCGGGAGCGCAATAGATTTCATCAAAAGAAATGTTTGGATTCCACAAAAGTCTGATCATAGCTTCATTGATTTCTTTTAAATTAAATTGTGGAATTGAACTACTTATAGCTGTTGCAATTCCTATTGAGCCGTTACATATATTATAAAAACCAAGAGAAGGAGATACAGATGGAAATTTTTGAGTATCGTCATAATTGTCAAACCATGTATCAATACAATTTTTATCAATATCATTAAAAATAAGACATCCTAGTTCTCCCAATCTCATTTCTGTATACCTCGCCGCAGCTTCGTTACCACTTGCACTAATAGTACCATAATTACCTTTAAAATCTTCAAGTGGATATCTCATTGTAAAAACTTTTGCAAGACGAGTCATAAGTTCATAACAGGAGGCATCGCCATGAACATAAAAATGATCCATTGCCGCAGTTACTGATTTATGAGCTTTTTTATATGGCTTCTTATAAGTAATTTTATCTAAAATTTGAGCATACATACATTGTCTTGCGGCAGGCTTTAAACCATCTCTTGCATCAACAAGCGCTCGATTTTGGATAGTCATTCCTGCATAGGTAGAAAAACTTTCTTCAACAACATTAAGTAAATCTATTGTCATTTTATCACTCCTTATATAAAGTTAAATATTACATATCTCCATAATGACTAAAATCTATTCTATCCATAACAAATTCCTTTCTAGGAGCAATATCACTCCCCATTAATGCACAAAGTTGTTTAATTCCCTCTTCTGAATAGGTAATTTCATCAAGCACTTGTCCGCCCACTGTCGAAAAAAGTGTTGCTTTAAGATCTGCTTCTTCAAGAGCGCCTAACCCCTTTATTCTTGTAATGTCTCCTTTAAGGCTTCCTCTTACCTTGTTAAATTCTTCATCAGTGTAATACCAACTTATTGGGTTCGCATTTTTATCATGCTCTATATACAAAGGAGCGCGCAGCCAAAAGAGTCTATTTTCTTTTAAAAATTGAGGACAGAGCCGATAAAGATTTGCCATAATTAAAAGGGCAATATGAAAGCCATCGCTATCTGGATCGACGCAAATAGCCACTTTACCGTATCTTAATTTATCCAATTTATTTTCATTTATATTTATTCCTAGTGCATACAATAGAAGTTTAATTTCTTCATTTCTATAGACTTCCTCATCTTCTGCCTTTAGTCCATTCTTCATTTTTCCTCGAATACGAAGTATGCCATACTTTTTAGTATCTCTGCCCATCGCAATAGAACCGCCAGCAGAATTTCCTTCTACGATACAAAGAATAGCATCTTGACCAAGATTTTCTGCATCACTTAGTTTTTCAATAAAAGCAAGTTTATTATGTCTTATATCAGCCATTTCTCTTGTATGATTAAGCACCGCTTCTCTTGCTTTATCCGCGGCCTTTTCTGCCCGTTGAATTTTAATTAACATATCAACGATATTCTTAAAATCTTGACTATGAGAAAACTCTTCTAATCCTTTCTTAAAAGCCTGTGAAGCTAAAGTCCTTAAATTCGGATTATTAATTTTAGTTTTTGTTTGATTGGCGAACGATGGATTTGTTACTTTACAATTAATTGCATAGATCAATCCCTTACGAATTAATTCTGAATCAAAATCCTTTCCGCTTAATTTTTTCATTGAATTTGTCAAAGCTGTTTTTGCGCCAGTAATTGGAGTGCCACCTTCTGGAACATATAGTCCATTTACAAAAACATAGGATGAGTCAGTTCCACCAGTCCACATAAAAGCAATTTCTAACTCATCTGTCTCATCATTAGCGGAACAAATAATAGGTTTTTTCATTAAAGGCTTTTTTGATTTCTCCTTAATAAAATCTGCAATACCTTCATTAGAATAATATTCTACAGACTCTCCTTGATATTTTTCTACAATAAAGTGAATTCCTTTATTTAGATAGGCAATATTTTTAACTTCTGCACAAATTTTGTCAGAAGAAAAACCTTCTTCCATATTTTTAAATACTTCTTTATCTGGAATAAAAGCTACTAAAGTTCCATTTGGTGTATCTACTTCACACTTATCTTCTTTATATGAAATTAAATTACCTTTCTCGAAATAAGCTTTCGCAAAGATATTATTTCTAATTGATGTTACTTCAAACATTTTCGAGGACATACATACTGCCGTACCTCCAATTCCATTCAAGCCGCTACTATTTTTATATGCTCCTTTATCGAACTTCCCCCCAGTATGTGCTTCTGTATAAATGGCCACTAAAATATTCTTTCCATTTACAATTCCGAATGGAACTCCACGTCCAAAATCTCGAATTTCAATTGAATTTGATTCTTCATTAACTCTAATAAATATTTTGTCACCATATCCAGCAATAGCTTCGTCAGTAGAATTGTTAATTATTTCTTTAAAAGCTTGATATATACCATCCGTAGTATTACTACCTAAGTACATTTCAATTCGACTTCTCATTGCTTCTCGTGTTTCAAGATGAGATATATTTTCAACACCGTAATTATCTTGCATTTAATTCCCTCCTTTTATTTTATATATTAATTATATCATATCTAATAGAAAAAGTCAAGGCTATTTTTTACCTTGACTTATCCTTACTATATTCATCTTAATTCGTATCTAATTTCATCAAGTCGTTTTCGATGCTTTTCTTTAATTTTTGTAACACCTTTCTTTTATCATCTAATGAAAGATTTTCTAAAATTTGATTAATTTCACTAATAGTATAATCATTATAGATGTAAATTTCTGCACGAGTGATATTTTTTATTGCTACGAGGGTTTTATTAAGACGACATGATAAAGGTAAATAAATTTCGTTAAAATCCTTAACAGTACGATAGTAAGTATATATACCTTCTTCTCTTTTTGGTGGAGTATAGATTTGAATTAAACCATCTTTATATTTAAATGTGTAATTAGCTCCTTTAACTGTCTCAATAGCTTTACTTTCTAAAAGTTTAAGAATATTCTCATCTAATTCTCCCATTGTCTAAATATAGATTTTCTTACCTTTTATGCTAGCTTCTCTCAAACATAATTTTAGTAAATCATTTAAACTTAGCATTTTATCCTCCTTTAAATCGTAAATAATTTCTCAATAGTTTCAATTCCTTTAGTTTGATTAGCTAAAGTTCTCTTATATGGTTTCTCCCAAACTATCTGAAAATCTTCTGGCATTTGAGTTTCGCTAATATAAATCTTATTATATTTACTCATTTCTCTACACCAATCATAAAATTCACCATAATCAAAAATTTCATCATAATATTGTTTTTTACTATTCTTATAAGGAATATCACAATAAATTAAGCTATTTTCTAACTTCAAATTTTGATAAGAATTACAAATAAAAATACAGTCTTTAATTTTAGGTAATTGTTCAATTACAGATATATAATGTTCCTTTTGATATAATCTACTACCATCTTTTGCAAAACTTCCCCACATTTTACCATTATAACTAGGTACAAACATCATATAGCCATAGTAGTAATCGGGGTATTTCCCATCCTTTAATTTAAAAGATTTTTTAACTTCATTATAATGTTCTGATCCAAAACTATTTGGTTCTGGCATTTTTCCACCCTGATACTAATGCTCGATAAAAAGCAATTAAATAGTAGTTAATATCACAAAAAATTCTATTATTAAATTTTATATTTTCTATGATATTGCCGCCTCCACCAAAGGGTTCGACATATGCTTCATAAATACTTTTATCCAATTCTTTTTGAAGAATTGGACAGATAAATTTACTTAGTTTTTTCTTTCCTCCAACATAAACCAAAAAAACATCCCTCCTTTATTCATCTTCTTCACTAATCACAACAGATGGTGTACATATCTCACAAAGCAAACTTATTAAAAATATTAGTATTTCTATTATAAAAATTACATTAAGAATCATTCTAACTTGTCACCTACTCAAATCTTTTAATAATCTCTTTCATATCATTATCTAAATAATCCCACATTTTATCTTCAATTTCTTTTGGAATCCCAAATAAAGGTTCTGCCATACTACCTACAATTGCGCATATAGTATCAGTATCGCCGCCAACATAAATAGACTTACGCATTGCATCTTCAAAACTTGAACTATTTAGAAGTATAGAATAACATATGGGTATAGTTTCTTGACAAGTTTCGTCAAATTGAATTTTTTGAATTGGTGGTAAATCACCATATAAAAATTCTATTCGGTCTTTAATTTCAGTAATATTAGTCTTATTATTGATTATTAGCCAAATAGTATTAACCACACTCGTTGCAGCATTATAGCTTTCCTAATGATTGTGAGAAATCCACGTTGCTAAATAAGTCTAATCAATAGCTTTTTTAGAGCTATCCTTATAAAAATATGGAATAGAAGATATTCTCATTACCGCGCCATTTCCATAAGAATTATATGGCTTTGGTGGATTCTGTTGTAACCATTTATTAAAAGATGCTCCATAAGATAAATCTGGATATTTTCTACAAAAAGTCCATAAATTTCTAGCATAATCAACTACAGTAGGATACTTCTTTTCTAGCTAAGCTTTACATATTCCTAATGTTGTTATTGTATCATCCGTAAAGGAATTATAAGGAGTAAAAAGTTCTAAACTATCTATATCTCCTTTATAATTATCAAATTCATAAATAGAACCTATAATATCACCTATTATCGCACCCTTAATGAAAATCACCTCGATTCTCTAAGATTTTTAATCTTTTACATTCACCAAAATCTCCAATTTCTTTCAAATATTCTAAATATATTTTATAATCTTTTATATTTTTATAGTATTCTTCTTCTGTTTTATAGTCGTTTTTCTTCGGTGGCTCATTAAATGATTTTATATTTTGAACATCATCCAATGAAGTAACCTCTATTTCATCCATAACAACTAAATAGAATATAGGATCCTCTTTATTTGTAGAAGATTCGTCAAAAGTTTTAAAATAATTATCTCTTTTAATTAAAAATGCTGCACTATATGCCATATTTTTGTCTTCTTTACTTTTATCTTTTAAAACTGTCCTTTCGACTTCCCAACAGTTTTGATTTGTGCTACCTCTTAAATCAAGAGTTGGAGTAACATTACTTTGATTATATTCTCCATCAATAATATAGTCACAATAATCATAAAATCTATAGTCAATATCCAACACTTTATGACCAGTATATAGAATAATCTTTATTCGCGGCACTTCATCTTTAATCTTCTTACACAATTGTAAACAAACTTCTTTATTTTTATCCGCTGATGGTTGACCGCCGCTTAAAACAAAATAATCAATATAAGGATTTTTTAAAGATTCAAGAATTTCTTTTTCCTCTTTTTCAGTAAAAACTTTTCCAAAATTATAATCTTGTGCTTGTGGATTATGACATTTTGGACAGTTCATATCACATCCACTAACGAATAAAGTAGTAGAAATGCCATGAGAATTTCCAGTGTCATAATATATAATATCAGCGTAATTCATTCTCTTTCTTCTCCTTTAACTTTGCTTCTGCCGCAAGTCTACGTTTCACTTTAAGTTCATCATAATATTCTTTCATGCCATCTCCGGCACATCGTTCTAACCAAAGAATTTCTCTATGTGCTGGTTTTAGTCTAGCATTTTCATCAAAAAAATCTTTCCATTCGTCTGTTAAAAAGAAATTAATTTGATAAAGCATTTGCTTTAATTCATAAATTTTAATTGGATCAGTTTCAGTTTCAAGTTGTTTTGACCAACGCTCATTCGCGCGCTCAATAACAATTGGGATATTCTTATCGAAAACTTTATGACGATGACCAAAAGGTTTAGTATCTCGTAAAATTTTATTCCAAAAACGAACGCCAAATGGACTATTATAATCATGAATTCGTTGATTTTCTTTTACGAGGTTTTTAATTACATTCTTTTTTGTTCTCTTAACTGGTTTTCTTTCTTTTTTAACTTTCTTTTCTTCCATTTAAGATACCCTCCTTTTATTTCTTTATTTTATTATATCATAAAGAAAAGGAGAAGTCAATAGGCCTCTCCTTTATAGATTATTAATTTAGATGCTTTACTCGATTATAAATGTCAGATGAACGTCCTGCATTTGGTGTGTAATTGGAGATATAACCACAAATCCTATATGAAACTAAAAGCTTTTCTGGATTATCTTCCCCGCATTTTGGACATTCCCACCTTACTAAGCCTTTCTCATCTAGTTTTTTCTTAAAATCGTAACCTTTAAAACCACATGTTTTACATTGAGAAATTTCATTATTAGTTTCACCATATAAGCAATTTTCACCAATACATTCTATTATTTCAAGCATTGCCCCAATATTATTAGAAAGATTAGGTATTTCTACGTAACTAATTGAACCCGAAGTAGTTTTGTCGCTAAATTGTGCCTCATCAATTAATTTTGTAAAAGCGTCTACTTTATCTGAAACATGATGATGATAAGAATTAGTAATATAATTATGTTGAGTTCCATCTCCGATTTGTCCGAAATCTCTAATACAAGCATTTGCAAATTTTTCTACTCCAGTTTCCATTGGAGTACCATACAAGCCTGCCGCTAGACCTGTTTTTTCTCTTAATTCATCATTTTTGTTATTTAAATAATCAAGAATCTTATGTGCTAATTTGTTTCCTTTATCATGAAATTGATCCTCACCAGTTATATAATATACAGCTTCTCTTAGCCCCGCATACCCTAATGAAATTGAAAAATATCCAGAATATACATATTTTTCAAGAGTTTCTTCTGGCTGCAATCTTAAATATCCACCATACATTAAAGCAAGTGGATTCTCTTTCGCTTTAATTTTTGCAATATGGTTTGCACGCCAAAGCATATCTCGTTGTGCAATTTCCATGTAATGGTCAAGATTTTTAAATAAAATTTCTTCTGAATGCTCCTTATTATTTTCCATAGCAATATAAGGAAGATTTAGAGTTTGTACTCCCATGTTAGCTCTTCCAAATGTAATGTAATTTCCATTCTCATCTTGGTAAGGATTTAATAAACTTCTACACGTATAATCCTTCATCACTGAAGGTACTGACTATATCTTCTTAAAGTCTTCTGCTTCATTTGTGATACTTCGTTTCCTAAAATATCGCTAGTATTTCATAGCTTACTCCCATACATTCATCAGGGATAGTCGATACACTTATTCTAAAATCATAATTTCTAAATTATTTATAATAAAATGTGAGCCTTGTTTATTTTTCTTTTTTGAAATTTTGCCTTTTGGTAAATTATATTCTTTTTCTACTGCTGAAAAGCTTTTAAATACTTTTTCTTCCAAACAATCCAAATTAATAACTTTAACTTTTTTTGAATTATATGTTGAACGACCAAATTCTATATTTTCTGAAAAAATATCATTTTCATAGGCAATTTGCCATACATTTTTATATAGACTTTTTATTTTCCCAGCACATCTTCTTCCTAAAGCGCTATGATTAGATTCATTAAAAAATTTTTGCATTTCACTTAGAGCCTTAAAATGAAGAATTTCTCCAGATATTACATTTTTACATTTTACTGCCACTGCTCTTGGATTCTTTTCACCTATTTTTGTTTGTCTAATTTTTTCACGAATGATGTCCATCTCGGCATCAGTCTTTGCAGCATAGGTATTTCCACCACATTTTAATTTATTTTCTGTTTCATTATAACCTTTATGTACAGCGTCATAATAACGAATCCAATAGTATTCTTTTTCAGTCAATTCATCTTGTGTTGTGGCAGTATCTATTATCTCTACTTTAAAATGTTCTGGCCCTAATTTTCTTATTGCTCTAGCAAAATGAGTATCTAACTCATTACTAATTGCAGAATTTATATGCCGTTTAAATCTTTCTTCTACAGAATTGATAGTCTATCCGATATACATTTTTTCATTTATATCATTTGTTATTTTATAAATATATATATTTAATTCACCTCTTTTAAAGAAGTAAGAAAGCTCTACAATCATTTAGTTTATTAAGATTTTAGATTTAGCTCGGTCTCAACTTATTTTATAAGTCCTAACCGAATTCAAAAGATTTTAAATGGGCCATAGTGTTCACTCACCCATTGGAAAAGTTAAAACACCCTTTAGTTCTTTGTGCTTCTTCATTCCTAAATAATCTGGTACTAATCTTGAAGCGCTACATTTTGCACTTAACTTAGTAATATCATAATATTTTCCGCCTTTCATTGTATCTTCATCAAGTACATATAATATTTTGGGAAAATTAGGATTAGAATAAGTACCATCTTCCTGCCGCATTCCTTCCAGTCTTTGTCTTATTAATTCTTTATAAACCATAATTAAATCATTAGAATATCTTGGATCTTCGCTTAACCAACAACCCACACTTAAAAATGCTGCCTGTCCTGTCCCAGAGCAAAGAGTGTTAGTTTGATAAAGAAAAGTTTGCATTCCATCTTTAATTTCTTTTTGAAGTCTTTCTTCTACAATTTTTTCTCTTACTACTTCATAATTAAAGTCAGAACTATCAGAAATATTATCTAATACCAAACTTAATTCATCATCTACTTCTTTTCTAATCTTTTGTCTACTTATATCGACAAACTTTGCTAGATGTAACAAATTAATAGTAATTCCGCCATATTGAGAACTTGTAGCCATAGTAAGTGCTTGACTGGCAACGGTACAAGCCGTTCTAAAACTTTTAGGAGTTTCTATATAAGTAGAATTAATTGAACACCCCTTAAACATACTTTCAAGATTCCAAAGACAACAATTAAGAATATTTCTGGCACTATATGCACTATCGTGAAAATATACAACTGAACGCTCATGAGCTTCCCAACAGTCTTTTGGCAATAATTTTTTCATCATTTCTTTACTTGGAATTTCCGCCAAATAGGCATTTTTAATATGTACAAGATTAGGGTTTTTGTTTCCGTTCTCGTATTTAATATCATCATTTACATAAAGAACCTTCTCAATTTCTGTCGGATTTTCTTTTGCACGTTCTTTATCCATTTTATAACTTGAATATTCTCTAGCAATGTCCGGCGCATCACTATAAAGAACACTCATTACAGTATTTTCGATTTCTTTAACTTCAATCCGATTATCTCTACTTTTATCCATAATTAATCTACAGATTTTATTAGTTAAAGAATCAATTAAATCAAAATTTGGATAAGAAATTTGATTCGCTGCTTGAATAATAGCATTTCTAATACGATTAGAATTGAATTCTTCACTCTCGCCGTGTTTCATAACAGTAATCATTAAATTACCTCCTTCTATTTATTCATACTTATATTATAATATAAATAGATAAAAAAGTCAAGAGAATTAATCTCTTGACCTTAATCTTATTTTATTTTCCAATTGTGCATTATATCAAATAGTTCAACAATATAACTATTGCCACCAAGCTTAATATAATTTTCATATAAAGAACATAAATCCTTTTTTATATGGAGCGGCATTTCCTATTTATCTTCATAAGTTTCATATATGTCTGTAATAGAATGTCTTAAACTTGCTAAAGTTCCATCTTTATTATCTGCAATTTTTGAATCAATATTCTTTAATAAATTTTTAATCTCCTTTTGAGAATCAAGTTCTGTTTCTTTTATTAAATTCTAAATCCATTTTTTTGGTTTTTTTGCTAATAAGGTCGCGCAACCAATTATTGTTACTATCGCGCCGCAAACTCCACTAATAGTTAATAATAATGAAATTATTTCTGTCATTTGTTTCCACCTCCATTATTGAAGTAGGAATAATGATGCTTTGATTTTACTATAAAATCCTTATTAGTCAATATATCTCTTATCGTTAATTCTTCTAATGCCCAATAAGGTATTCTAATTAAAGGTATTTTATTTAAAAGGCAAAAAGAATTCTTTTTTTCGTCCATAATAATTTCTTTTCTAAAACCTGCTTTTGTTTTATGGAAATATGGAATATATTCAAAATGCTATTGACCATCTACCTCTAAAAGAAAAAGAAATTTATTATTTCTATAAACAGCAAAATCAAATCTTAAAGGTTGCTTAAATCCTCTTAAATTATTAAAACTAATCTCTTTTTTATAAGAAAAACCATTAATAGATAAAATTCTTTCTATTTTCTTTTCTCCTTTAGAACTCATTAACCTCATCCCTTGTTGGCGGTTTACAACATTTTTTAGGTGGTATGAATACTGGGTACGGCATTGGCATAAAACCTACCTTTCCGTTATTCGGATGATAGCATGGAGTTTTTTTAGGTTCAATATGATACGTAGCTAAATAATAATAAGTATTATCATCTAATTTAATACCGTCTGGATATTGTGCAACCATTCTTCTTAATCCATCCTCATATGATAGTCCGCGTTCCCACTCATAAAATTGACAATTTAATTCAGCAAAAAAAGCGGTGACATTAATAACATCTTTTTCTTCTGGCTCTTTTGCTTCCAAATCTTCTTTAAGAGTTGCTAAACCCAATTGAATATCATTATTATGTTTACTATTTATTTTAAAGATTGCACCATAATATGGCTCTACTCCATCAGATACATCAAATAACTTTGTTTCCTCATTATATTTTGCTGAAAAAATGATATAGTAAGGATCAACAAAATAAACAAAATTAAAATTATTTGAATCTATATATTTTAATTTAAATAGCGTTGCTTTCGTATCTTTTTCACTTGTAATTTCTGTTGGTAAATATTCTTCTGGTTTTTCGATTAGAGTACCATCAAAATGAGGAAGATATGGGGCACAACAATTTATTTCATAATCATCTTTTGGCTTCCCTACTATATTTTCAATTAATTGCGCCGTTTTAAGATAATCAGAACGTATTGAACATACAGGAAATTTGGAACAAGTAAAGCATCTAACATGAATACTTTTATCTGGCGGCAATGACTTATCAGATTTAATAGGTGTCATAAAATTCTTACAATCATACATTAATTATTCACCTCTTTAGATAAAATAAAAAGAGATAGAATCACTTCTATCTCCTATCAAAATAATGTATTAATTTAATAAAAATTTTATAGTTTTTTAGTCTTACTTAATTTGAGAGAAATCACAATCATCTTCTGTTTTATCGTCTCTCCATTTTACAATTACACCATGCCGCAAAGTATAATGTCCAGTATTATCAACATCTTGAATTTCCATTGCATTTAATTCAGCAACTTTTCCGCGCCATTCTTCGGGCTTTGTGATAATTTCTTCTTTTAATCTATCTGGAATACCAGAAATATAGCCAATAGAATATTCTTCTCCGTTTTTCTTAACTGCAAATTCAATTGCGGAAGCCCAGCCCATAGCATAAATTTTTGTAACTGGCACTACTGGTTCTCCATTAAAATAAGAATTAAATTGATTAGAAGTAAAACGTTCTCCAGTTTTAGTATTAACCCAGTAATTCCATTCTTCAAGCGCTGTTTTTCCTTTGTATTCCATTGTTGGTTTACGATAATTACCGGTTACATAAGCGTCAATAGTATCTTGAAGTTCCTTCTTTAATTTAAGAGTTTTCCATGCTGTTCTCTTTCCGGGGCAATAAGGATAGTCTTGATGTGTAATAACAATGCCTTCTCGTCCTGCGGCAATGACAGAACCATATAAATCCCAAAGTTTTTCACCAGAGTAATAAACAGCCTCAGAACAATATTCTCCATAGTGAATAATCTTTTGATTAATTCGTTCTTTAAATGGTTTCTTTAGCCAAGATTCTCCATTATAGGCAATAACATCAAAAACATAGTAATGTAATGGACTTTTCTTTTGCCGCTCTAAGCACTTATCTTTTAAGCAATTGAGAATTGATGTAATCTTACGACTACCTTCGTTATTCGGCAAATAAATTTCTCCTAATAAAACCGTTCCATTTGGAAGATAAGATAATTCTTTAGTAATCTGTGGAATCCATTCTGCCTTATCAGTGAAACCGCCATTAACTGATTCTGTTCGGCTTCTTAAATGGAAATTGCCTTCCATATCTTTAATAAGCATATTCCATGCCCCATCAACCTTAATACTACCGTAGTATTCTCCGCAAGTGCACATATATTTGGCTTTTTCTTTCTTTTCAGCCACAGAAAATTTCTTTGGAAAAGAATAATATTTCGCGGCTTCCATATTCCAAAAATCATATTTATCAATAATAATTTCCATTTAAATACCTCTTTCTTTATTTTCTTTAATTATACTATAACCAAAAAGAAAAATCAAGCTTTTCCATTAAGCATATTAATAACACCATAGATTTCTTCCCAATCATAACATCGGAAATAAGTCATATCCTTTAAAGTAAAATCTCTATTATAAGGATAATCAAAAATAATTTTAAATTTTTGAGCACCACCTAGATTATCTAAATGGTCATCAATCATAACATCAATATTCATTAGTTTCTTATTGGGACAATTAAAAAAACATTTCCGAATATCAAGATATGGAAAATTACGCTCTAACCAACTAGCTTTTTTAAAGAAGTTTCGTGGCTCTGTTTTCGTAATAAAATAAATAGTATGTCCATCATTAAACAATTTAGAAATAAATTCTTTGCATCTCGGAATAAATTCAATTTGCCGCCATACTTCTCCCGATGAGAAATATTTATAAAAGTTATCTTTATATTGCGGCTTGACATAGTTTTCAATATGATATTTTTTAATATCTTTCATTTGTAGATTGTCGCCGCTATCTCTATTATAGACTTTTAATACTGTTTCTCCAAGGTTATTAATTGTTCCATCAATATCAATTCCAATAATCATTTATCAAATCTCCTTTACTTCCAATCAATAGAAATAATTGAACAATTAATTAACTGTCCATTTTTATCTTTTCTTTTTGTTTCAATAACAGAAAGCCCATTATTAATAATCATTTTTTTAATAGAAGGCCATTTACGCTGCCTTCCATTCGTATCTTTTAAATCAAAGAAATCTACTAATGCGGCCTTATCGCTCTTAGTTAAAGGTTTGCCGATTAGGGAGTTAATTTTATCGACAATTTGTTTTTGAGTTAAGACTTTCTTTTTTGCATTAGTAGAATTAATTACTGCTGCTTGTACTTTATTATAGCCATCTTTGATTGAATTAAATTGGTCAATCCAATATTTTTCCTTTTCATCAAGTTCACTTTCGCCGCAAACTTCAAGTATATCAAAAGTAAAATAATCTGTATGATGAGCAAGCTCAAAATGAAAATAATCTTCTAATTCAGTAGTTTCATATCCTTGTTCAATATGTTGTTGCCAACGTCCAAGAATATTTATTGATCTGCCTATATAACATTTTCCATCATACTTATTTTGAATTTTATAAATACCACAAATAGACTGCATTTGATTAACCTCACTTTCATTTACAATAATATTGTATCATAGGTTATAATAAAAGTCAATCCTTAATAAAAGTATCGTAAAAGATTTTTGCTTCTTCTTCTAATTCAGTCAAGCCGCGACTATTATTGATTATAATATCATAATTATAATTAAGAACATTTTTATCTGCATGATTAGATAGACATTGTTCTACATTATTTCTTTCTACTAAAATGGTTGTAGCATTATAATCTTTAACGAACCTCTTAATTTCTTCTGGTTCTCTACAGTGAATAAACATTGCCGCGGCATCACCATAAGCCCAATAACTAATTTCTTGACAGCATTTAGTATATGGAATATCTCTCCATTCTGTTAGCATATCCTTTAATTGAGAGAGCATTTTTCTACTTTTATTATCTTTTTCTCCTTCCCATCCAAATAATCCGGCAATATATTTAACATAATCAACAGTAGAATAATTTACTATTGTTTTTTGATGTTGGGTAGCAATATCACTTATCATATTAACAAAAGTGTCTTTACCAACTTGATTGTGTCCATTAATTACAAATAGTTTCATCATATACACTCCTTTTAAATATATTAAAATTATTAGGTTCTTGACTTGGATTTTCTATAGTTGTGAAAATAGGATTTTTGAACAAATCTCCTTCTTCCATATCATCATCAATAATATAAAGAATAATAATATTTTTATTTTCATTAATTTTACCAATTTTTTCTTTTAATATATCATCTGGATCATTTTTTGAAATATAGATAAACAAATGAGAACATGAATCTATAATTTCTGATAGGTTATTTCTATAAATATTTTCTATTTTATAATTATATTTAAATTTCTCGACATTCTTACTATTTAAAAATTTACTACAATCATTAAGATATTTAATATTATCTTTGGGTTCATAAAAAAATAAGCAAGTTCTAATTTCTTCATAAGTCATATGTTCTAATGGTTTAATTACTAATTTGAATTTACTGAATTTTTTCCAATAATCAGAGACTTTATAGATAGGATTAAAACTAGAGATAATAATACTATTTGATGTATAATTTTTTAAATCTCTGTTTTTAATCTTTTTATATTGTTTGCTATCAAATATATATTTTTTAGTTTTTCTTATATTTCCCCATATTAATAATTTATAATTAGTATTTAAAAAATATAAACAATTATTAATAATACATAAATTAATATAGCTTAACATATCATCATTATAATCAAGAATAATATATTCAACATTTTCATTATTTTTTACTTGATTTACTATATTATTCATTATTTTTTGTATATAATAATTTGTTTGATATTCTATAGCTTCTTTATTAAGAAGAAACTTATAAAATTGTCTTGTAAAATCCAAATTTGATTGTAAATAATTGATTGAATTATTCATTCTCATCCCTCCTATATATAATATTATATATAAACCAAAAAGAAAAGTCAACAATTAAAATTTAATTCTAAAGTATTTGACATTTTTTATAAAGTGTTATATACTATATAATAAGGAGTGAAAGAAAATGCAAAGTGAAATTAATGAATATTCTACTATATATCATATACAAAGAGATATAGTAGCAAGAACTGCGGCTAACTTAAATTTTGAATTAAATAAATATAAAACAACTATTTATTTAACAAAAGAGAATGAAGATTTTATTATAAATGCAAAAAGTTTAATAGGTTTATTACAAGGCCATTTTAGGGAGAATGATATTGTAAAATTAATGCTATTTGATACTAATTATAAGGAAATTGGTGAAATAAAAGAATTATTTAATACTGTAGGGAGGGAATGTAATGGCTGCTAATTATAGAGTATTTACTATTGATGCTGGGCCAACAGATAATATTGTAGATAAAATTTATGAGCAACTACAAAAAGAAGGATATAACAATCCAGATTTTAAACTTCATTTTGTAGGTTTTGAGGCTGAAAAGGGAACACAGTTTAAATTAAATCAAAATAACATGGTAGTTCCTACTAATGGCTATTTTATTTCTCCTTATGAAGGGGAATATTATTTAAATATTAATGAATTATATATGACGAATGGCTGCTCATAGCAGAATTTTTATTGTATATATTAATAAAGAGGTGATTTAAATGAGTTTTAATCCATTCGCGGCAGGCGGCGTAGACATAGATAAATTACCTTATTTTGTTTTAAGAAAAGTTCAAAGTTTTGGCACTTCTCATGGTTTTGAATTAGTTAAAATTGAGCCAATGAGAGATAATAGAGAAACTTCTATGGGTAGACTTGATCTTGAAGATCTATTTGTAAGAAGCGGCGAAATTGTTAAAGGTACAGAAGTGCCGGAAAAGTATAATCCAGATGAAAACAAAACTTATATGCACTTAATTCTTTCTGATGATGAAGGAACGGAGGTTTATATTGATGTTACAGATTTGATTGATATGCCAGATGCAGGAAAGGTTCCTTTAGATAACGATAATACTTTAACTATTGAACAATTGAATTTAATTAAGAAAATCTTTGGTGACAATATTAGCGCCAACACAACTGTTCTTGATATTATTCTATCTATTGCTAGTATTTTTGAAAATACTGAAATTTGGGCAGAAGACGTTCGAGTTAAAAATGTTACCAATGGCGGCGCTTTTGAATTTCAATATGTATTTAAGCCAAATAAAAGTACAGATTAGGTTCAACTAGCATTACAAAATATTGATAAAGAATTTAAAATTGTTCACGATAATATTACCACTATTGGATAGACTATTGTAAATCTTGAAACAAAAGTTGATAACAACTATGCTGAAATTAATGATAAGATTATTATTATTGACAATTCTATTGATAGTATAAATAATTCAATTACAACAATTGAAGGAAACATTACTGAAATCAATACAAGTATTGGCGATATGAATAAAATTATTACAAATCATACTACAGCTATCAATACTATTAATGAATAGATTACAAATATTAATGAAACAATTAGTAATAATTACACTGATTTATCCAAAAAGATTACAGCTATTGATAATAGTTTAACAGAATACAAGAATGATATAGACTATAAAATAACTAATATTAATAATTCACTTTCTTCATTAAATACTGACAGAAATGCTATTGTAGCAGATATTAAAACTATTAATAGTAAAATAACTAAGATTCAAGAATCAGTAACTGCATTAGATGGGCGTGTTACTCAAAATGAAAAGGACATTGCGGCAATAAAAGAGGAGCTAAAGAAATTAGTTTTAACTGGAGAAAAAACTCTTTATGGCACAATTAATATTGCTAATCAAAAAGTAAAAATTTCTGAATCTATCGGTCGCCATTCTACCGAAGATAGCACTGGAGAAATTTTTAATGATTATACTGATAATATAGCTTCTGGTAATTACTCTCATAGTTCTGGCTCTAATAACTAGGCTACAGCAGACTACTCAGTTGCAATGAATATAGGAAACAGAATAGCTGGCAACGCGGCTTTTGGATGTGGTTATGGAAATACCATTACAGATGGAGGATATAATGGACACGCTTCTGGTTTCCAAAATAGAATTTCTGCGGGAAACTGTCAAGTATCTGGCTCTCACAATAAAGTCGTTAGTGATAACGAAATTGCCGCTGGTCAATATAATTTATCAACCTTAGAATTACCATTGGCGCGTTCCATTGGAAATGGCAAATCAAATAATGAAAGAAACAATCTTGAATATTTAACAAAAACTGGCAATCACTACATAGAAGGCAGTTATTTAATGCACGATTTACCAGAGAATGCTGATTTAGATAATTATGGTTCAGTCGGAGATGGTTATGATACAAGAGTTAATATTTATTATAAAGCAACTGGAATTGTTGCTCCTACTATAAAAAACATTCCAAATGTTGTTGCTGGTTCTTTTGTTACAAATCCTAAAAAAGGCTTTATTCTAAAAGTAATGTAGTATGATAGATAGCTTGCTGTCTAGGAAGACACTTATGTTACTGCTGTACAAATGTTATATGCCGGAACAGGTATTTTTATGAGAACATACATTTTAGATATATCACTTGGTTGGACAGAGTGGATTTGTCTTGGAGGAATTTCTGGTACGGGTGGAGGGACTGCAATTGCATTATCAAAAACTCAACAAGATTATATAAAAATGGATCCTCAAAATGGTGATACAAATGTTATAGCATTTTATTATTCTAACTTAATCTTTGCGGTTAGGTGTAATGTAACTCCTAATATAAATATTTAGCAAATGATATTAAAAATAGATGATACAGCCACTTTTGTTCATAACTATATAAATTCTTCTGGATATGCATATGGACCAAACGAGGAAGAGTTTAAATATGTTGTAAAAGATAAAAATACAATAGTTCTAACTTGCACAGATGGATTTAAAGCTAATTCAAAATATGGCTTTACTTTATTTGGAATGTATGAACCTATAGATTGAGAGGTGATATAAAATGAGTTTTAATCCTTTTATTGGAACATCTAATTCTTCCGGTAGTGGAGGGACTGGACAAGATGGTAGAGGAATACAAGAAATATCTTGGATTTTAAGTTCTACAGGAACAAAGCCCGGTGAAGCTGGAGCAAAAGATACTTATCAAATTCTTTATACTGATGGCTCAACTTCTACTTTTATTGTTCAGAATGGTAATAACGGTAGAGATGGTGCAAAAGGTGAGAGCGGTACAAACGGAAAAGACGGACAAAATGGTAAGGACGGCATAACCCCTATTTTCAGAGTTTCATCTAATTATATTCAAGTATCTATTGATAATGGACTTAATTATACTAACTTAGTTTCTTTAGACTCTTTAAGGGGTGCTGATGGAGAATCTTTAGAATTTAATTGGCTCGGAACTAAACTAGGCATTAAAAAAGCTGGTGAATCTGAATATACTTATGTAGAATTAAAAGGAGAAACTGGCGATAAAGGAGAAAGGGGAGAGAATGGAGCGGAAGGTAAGTCTGCTTATCAAAGTGCTCTTGATACAGGATTTGACGGCACTGAAACTCAATGGGTAGAATCTTTAAAAGGAGAGCAAGGTCTATAGGGTGTATCTATTACTGCCGCATCAATTAATGATGATGGGCATCTAATTTTAACCTTATCTTCCGGTTCTACTATTGATGCCGGAAATGCAAAGGGTGCAGACGGAACTTCAATTAATATTAAAGGCTCATTAAATGATTCTTCTGAATTACCTTCAACAGATCAGAAAATAGGAGATTGTTATTTAATTAATGGTCATTTATGGGTTTATACCAATAGCTTAAAAGAAACTGCCATTAATGGCTTCGATGATGCGGGTAATATTCAAGGTCCGGCAGGCAGAGGAATTTCAATAGTTGCAATTAATGATTCTGGTATTATGACTATTACATATAGTGATGGTACAAGCAATGAAATTGGTAACGTAATTGGTCCACAAGGTCCACAAGGCAAGCAAGGTCTGCAAGGTATACAAGGTGAGTCTGGTTTTAGTCCAGTGGTTTCTACTTCTAAGATAGATAAAGTTACAACTGTTACTATTACAGATTCTACTGGCGAACACACTTTTGAAATTAATGACGGCATTGATGGAACAAATGGTGAAAAAGGTGAACAAGGTGAAGTCGGAAAGTCAATTGAAATTGCTGTAAACGGAAATTACATCCAATGGAGAGTAGTTGGAGATTTAGCTTGGACGAATCTAATTGCTGTCGCGGCACTTAAAGGTGATAAGGGCGAACAAGGAGATAAAGGAGAACAAGGTCTTCGAGGTGAAAATGGCGAGCAAGGCCCTCCGGGTGTTGATGGAAAGAATATTGAATTAGGTACTTCTGAAACATATATTCAATGGAGAACAGCCGGAACAGAAGAATGGAATAATTTAATCCCAATTAGCACTTTAATTGGTAGCGCCGGAAGAGGAATTAATTCAATTGAATTTACTTCAAGTACCGGTGGAGATGTTGCTGGGCTTGCGGGAGCAATAGATACTTACACTATTACTTACTCAGATAATACTAGCTCTACTTTTACTGTTTATAATGGTAAAAATGGTGATAGTCATACTCATGAAAATAAAGAAATTTTAGATAAGTTAAGTGATATTAATGGAAGTCTTGGTTATAACAATGAAAATGTTTTCAAAGTGTGGTATGGAACTAAAGAAGAGTATGAAGCACTTGCAGATAAGAAAGATGATTGGACTTATATTATTACAAATGATAATTTTGAGGACACAATTGTTTAGTTTACAAAAGCAGAAACAAGAGAACCTATTCAATCTGGTGATAGCTTAGGTGTAATATTAGGAAAAATTGCTAAATATTTAGAAGATCTAAAGACTGTTGCTTTTACTGGAAATTATAGTGATTTAGTTGGTAGACCTACAGAAGTAACTGATGCCGAATTAAATGATATTTTGGTGTAAGGTGACATGAAATGGATAGTAAATTATTTACCTTGCACACAATAGAAACTCCTTGGAATAAAATAAAGGATAAATTTTATATTAAATCTGCTGACGGAATACCCAAAAGCGATCTAGACACTACTGTTTAGTCTAGTTTAGACAAAGCAGATAGTGCTCTACAAGAGCATCAGGATATTAGTGGAAAATAGGATAAGTCCACAGCTGTGACACATAGGGCAAACACAGTAGTTGGTTCTACCACTAAACCTGTTTATGTTACAGAGAATGGCGTTGCTATGGCTATAGACCATTCTATTAATGCTGATGTTCCCGCAAATGCAAAGTTCACTGATACTACTTATAGTGATGCTACACAGTCTACGCACGGTTTAATGAGTGCAGCAGACAAAGTAGCTTTGGATAGCATGTCAACCATACATATAAATTTTAATACTGGCTCAAATGTTGTCGGTGTAAAGTTTAAAGTAAACCGTGTTTCTGCAAACTTTATTATAATGGAAAACAATGGTAGAAGGGCGAACTTATCTATATCATATAGGAACAATTTAGATGCAAAAGCTACTGCGTATGTGAGTAGCTGTACAAACTCCAAGTTCAAAGTGTACGTTGATAATAACGAGTACATTTATGTACTATTTGTGTGTGCAGACTGGTCATATATAACGTGTACATCAACAGTACGTATTGAAAACATGGAGATTTGGCGAGGTGCATCATATCCGACTGACTTAAAAATCGTGGAAATAGATGCGAGAATACTACTTGATAACAAGAATTTTTCTTCGTATGCTTTAGCCAAAGACGGCATAGCGGAAAAAGCCAAAACGCTGACAGATAGCGGCTGGACCAGTCCGGAACCAATGTGCATATATAATCTTTCGGTCATAAAATACAGGAAGTATGGAAAATGTGTAACGATAACTGGATTTATAACGCTTGCTAAGGACTATACAGACGCTAAAATATTCCAACTTCCTGAAGATTGCAGACCGTCGCAAAATATATTCACTCTTGGTTCGACAGTTCATTCCCCGTATGATTATTTCCCGGCAAAAATTAGCAATGATGGATATCTGACATTTCTTGGAAAGACAGAAAATTTCTTTAAAAAAATGACTAGTTATGCTATTCAGGTCACTTTTTTTGTAGATTAACATTTAATTCAGCCATTTTATTGTTTTATTGACTGACTAAGAAGAAAATCACATGAAAAAACCATTTATACTACTGTCGGTATTGTCAGTAGCTTTATTGCTGGCTATTTGGTTTAAGTGGCCATCAACCGAATTTATTAATTAATGGAGGTGAAGTGAATGTCAGTATATCAAGGAACTAAAAAAATTTCACAAATTAAAGTTATTTCCGATCTCTTAAATACCTCTGATGCAACTGCAACTTCATCAGATATTCTTTTAAACAAAACTGCATATGCAAAAGGAGAAAAGATTACTGGTACTATAGAATCTTTAGCTGAACAGGAATATATTCCAACAATTGAAGATATTCCAATTCCACTTGGAAGATATTTAAGCGGCAATCAAATTCTTAAAGGAAGTCCTAACTTACTTTCCGAAAATATTAAAAAAGGTGTAGAAATTTTTGGTGTTACTGGTACTCTTGAAGGTGGTGGAAGCTCTGTAAGAAAAGGAACAATTCTAAACACTACTACTTCAACTTCTCAACAAGATACTCTTAATAATTGGGGTAATAAGTGCTATATTAAAGATGGAGATTTAGATTGGATGACTCTTAATGATATAGTTGCTCATTGGGGAGGCATTGTTTCTCAAAACAATTTTATAGGCGGAGAAAGTGAGAAATATGGTATTTATATGACTAACTGGACGGAACAAGATAAAAATACCAGCATTTTATTTATAGAACCAATTAATGTTATTGCAGGTGATTTTCTATTAACATTTAATTGTAATATTTCTAGTTGGATGAATTAGACTTTAAATATTCATTTTCTTACTGCCACTGGCAATACTAAAAATGATATTTTAACGCAATTAACAGAAAAAATCGCCGCACAAGATTATGTGAAAACAATTACTCTTGCTTATGCAGGCGCTAGTTCTCAAAAAGATGTTACCGCAATTGATACTTCATCAGTTGCAGGCGATTATTATATGTATATTGAAGGCTTTAAAAAAGCCGATAACAGTAATTTTAATTTAATTAAAATAAATTATATTAACTTTTAAGGAGGGATATGAGTGATTAAACAATCAATTGAAGCGGTTGAAAAATATTCTCTTAACAAAGTTAGTAGTTATTATTATAAAGTACTGTTAAGAGATAATATTGAAGAAAAAAATAATACTTATACTTATAATGAATATGAATTAGTTATCACGGCGAAAGATAATGTTAATGAATACATTAATAAAAATTTCGATATTCTTTTAAATCAAGCAAAAGTAAATGAGGAGAATAAAATCTTACGAGAAAAAATTGACACTCTTAAAAAGCAATTAGATAATTCCGATTATCAAATTCTTAAATGTACTGAAAGCTTTATATTAGGTTCTGTTCTCCCATATGATTTTTCAAAATTATTATCTAATAGAATGGAAATTAGAGATAACATTAACGCCCTACAAGATAATAGCTTAGAAGTTGATGCATTAGAAAAGCTAAAAGAAAGAAAAATTACCGAAATGTCCGCGGCTAGTCAGACTACAATTACTAATGGCATCGATTATAACGAAAAACATTATCGTTTAAACACCACAGATCAAATTAACTTAACTTCGTTATACTCTCTTGCACAATCTGGAGCATCAGTTCCATATCATGCGGATGGAGAGGTCTGTAGAGTATTTGCACCAGAGGAAATGTGTGGACTAGTTCAAAATGCAACTAAATGGGTTATTTATCATACAACTTATTTTAACCTATTAAAACATCAAATTTTAGCTTTGGAAACAGAAGACGAAATAAAAGCTGTTTATTATGGAATTGAATTAAAAGATGAATATAAATCAGTATTAAAATCAATTACTGCGGGTTGATGAAATGCTAAAAAAGTTCTTTAAATATTTATTTCTATTTCTGTTTGGTGGCGCAGCATATATTAGTATTGAAATGCTTTATCGCGGCTACAGTCATTGGCTAATGTTTATCATTGGTGGTCTTGCATTTTTAATGGTTGGTATGCTAAATGAAGTTTTCAAATGGGAAACTCCAATAGAAATTCAATCAATTATAGGCGGCTGCATAATAACTGGGATAGAATTTATTACGGGACTTATAGCAAATATTCAATTTAATATGGGTATATGGGATTACTCCAATTTACCCTTAAATGTAATGGGGTAGATTTGTCTACCCTTTACTTTTATATGGATATTGTTAAGTGCCGCAATAATTATTATAGATGATTGGCTACGATACAAATTATTTGACGAAGAAAAGCCTCATTATACTTTTCTTTGGAGGCGAAAGAAATGAAAAAGATCGAAACATCAAAATTGTTTCTTTTAATTATCACAATTCTAACAATCTTTATTGTTGGTTTTTCTACTTATTAGATGATTAACCTAGAAACAATTGAGCCTTTAATTTATTTAGTACCTGCTATTTTCACAGAACTTGGCGCGGCGACATGTAGTTACTATTTTAAAGCTAAGAGTGAAAATAAGGTTAAAATAATTTTAGGGGCAATTAAAGAAATTACAAAAGATGAGAATTTAACAGACGAATAGACAAGGATTGCAGAAGCATTGATTAATAACTTAAATTGAATATAAGGAGAGATTACATGGAGAAAAAATGGTGCGTATATGTACATATTGCTCCTAATGGTAAAAAATATGTAGGTATTACTAGTCAGAAGCCAGAGAAAAGATGGAAAAATGGAAAAGGATATAAGCATAATGACCATTTTAATTTGGCAATTAATAAATATGGTTGGAATAATTTTCAACATATTATTTTATTTGATAATTTGGAAGGAGAAGAAGCAGAAAGGTTAGAGACTTTAATTATAGCTTTACTACGGACACATATAAATAAATTTGGTTATAATAAGACTTTTGGAGGAGAACATCCTACTTTTGATGAAAATTACGTCCCTAATAATGCTCAAAAAATATATTGCTTTGAAAATCAAAAAACTTATCAGAGCGCAGCAGAAGCGGCGAAATCATTTGGCTTTCCTACATATACGGGTATTATAGAGAATTGTAGAGGAGTTTATAAACATTGTCACAATTATCATTTTTGTTATTTAGCTGAAAAAGAAAAATTTTTAGATAAATGTCCGAAAGATTTTAAAGATGAAGATAGAAGAGTTTATTGCTTCTCAAATAATACTCTTTATAAAACAACTGGTGAAGCCGCAAAAGATACTAAATGTGCTTTACGAACAGTAAAAAGAAGATGTATTGACAATAATAGAAAAGAAACTCCGCAAGGATATTCTTTCTCATATATAAAAAATTTAACTAAAATGGAGGTTGATAAATATGCCATTGAATCCAGATAAAACAACAATTATAAATGGAGTTAAAGTTAATGAGTATTTATTAACAAAACATAACCCAAATAATATTATGATGCCAACGGCTAATCTACCAGCAAAACCAATTGCTATAACTATTCATAACACTGATTGGATTAATGTAGCATCCAATACTACACCTGCTGAACAATACACTAGGGCAAGTCGAAATGGTAATATGAAGACTGTTCGTGTCCATTATTATGTAGATGATAAGTGTGCATGGCAAAATCTTCCACTAACTCTTAGTGGATTCCATGCTGCGGATGGTAATGGTCCCGGTAACAGAAAAACTATTGCTATTGAATGTATTATGAGAAACTCTACAGATTCAGTTAGCAAGAAGTCAGAAGATAATTGCGCAAAGTTGGCAGCATGGCTTCTTCATAAATATGGGCTTGGTGTTGATGAAGGATTAACAACGCACACTCACTGGCTTAATGTTAGAGATGGAAAAAAGGGAACAAATGATTATTTAAATACAGCACATAATAGCTACAAGATGTGTCCAGCATATATTCTCCCTCATTGGGCACAATTCAAATCAAAAGTAGCAACTTATCTTGCTCAATTAAACGGTTCTAAAGTTCCATCTACTCCAACCTCTACTCAAATGTATCGGATAAGAAAGACTTGGGCAGATTCAAAATCTCAAATTGGAGCATACTCCAACCTAGAAAATGCAAAGAAGGCTTGCAAATCTGGCTATACTGTTTTTGATAATAATGGTAATGCAGTTTATACGAATGGCGGCGCTTCAAAGCCAGCTTCAAAGCCAACCACTGCCCCCAGTATTACTTACTGTGTATATGCTAATAAATGGTATCCAACTGTGGTTAATGATTCTGATTATGCTGGCGTAGAAAACAGAAGTATTTCTGGTCTTGCCGCAAAAACTAGCAGGGGAACACTTAAATATCGTGTCCATACTCATAGCGGTAGATGGCTAGGTTGGGTTACTGGTTATAATACAAGAGATTGGAATAATGGTTGTGCCGGAATTAGAAACAGAGCCATTGATGCTATTCAATTAAAGCTTGAAGGAGTAAGTGGCTATGAAGTTTAGTATAGAGTTTCTTATCTGGGTACTTCAGCTTATTTGCCTTGGGTTACTGGAACATCAGATTATGCAGGAATATTTAACAAAACAATTGATAAAATTCAAATTAGAGTTGTTAAAGTTTAATAGAAGAGTGCTACGATGAGTAGCACTTTTTATATAGGAGGGATTTTATAATGATAGAGTCTATTTTAGGTATTTCAATTGGAACATTATTAGGAACCGTTGGCGGCCTAGCCTTCATTGTTTCATTAATTACAGAGGTTTTAAAGAATTTACTACCTAAAAAGTTTCCAACTAAGCTTTTAGTTATGATTATTTCTTTAATTTTAACTATTGGTTTCGTTTTACTTTTTGGCGGCGTAAGTGTAATTAATGGAATTTATGGAGCAGTAGGTAGCTTTATCGTTTCTTTTGTTTCTATGTATGGATGGGATTCGTTTAAAGAATTATATAATAGATTTAAATATGAAAAGGAGAATAGCGGCGGAGGTGAATAATAATGGCAGATAGTACTACATGGAATGTTGAAGATTTTCTTAGAAAACTAGAAAAAAGTTTAAAAGAGTCTGAATTAAATAGTACGATAGGATTAGATCCAGACATTGATTCTCCTTCCTCTTTTTCGTTTGATGTTTGGTTTAATGACACAGAACAACACCATTATTGGAATAAAAGTGTAAGAAATTTATGGAACAGTTGGATGGAACGTATTCCTAGCGATCCAGATGACAAACAAAGAGATATTGGGGATACTATAAATTCTGATGCAGGTTTTGATTTTTTTAAAGAGCCTTATGTAAAACCAGATTTAAATATTGATAGCCAAACATATGAAAGTGTTCGTGGTGATGATAAAATTGAATCTGTTTTGAAAAATAAAAAATAGATGCAATATACTCATACTTAGAATAAAGCTGATGGGATAAATACAGAGAAATATATAAGACTGTTAATGCCTAAGTATTTAAGAAGAGTTGAAATTGAGGATTTAAATAGAAATTTTTGGGTTATTGCTCAAACTATTGGGCTAATTAGTGAATATTTATTAAGTCCAGATAGTCCCCTAAACGAACTAATTAAAGGAATATTAAAAGAAATTGCATAGTTATGGGATAATGTATATAGAATTTGGGAAGCTTTACATGGTTTAGGAGAAAAAGTATCTGAAACTAATGATAGAATAAATAAAATAGTAGAGGCAACTCAAAAGACAAAAGTAAGAATTAATTTAAATATATACCCAAACTATACAGATAAAGGCAAGGAATTTAGACGTATGTTAGGCGAAGATGAAAATTCTAACGAACTTATTACTATTGATTCCATATCCTTCTATCCTATAAGAGCAAAAAAGAATAATGATAATTCATATGAGTGGGAAGTAGGAGAGTTGACATAGAATTTAAAAAGAAAAAAGGATTAGATAGCTGAATGTTGTGTTTGGATGAACAATGAGAATGGCCTTTATAAAAAACTTGCAGAAGAATGTTATGGAAAAGATGTTGGTTATAAGATAGGGTGTGTTATTATTTATCATAAGGAAACTGAAAAAGGTTTAGATCATGCAATTGCATATGATTTGGCTAGTCCATATGTTTTTTCTAAAAAAGAATTTTATGGTCCTTATTGGTATGCCAAAAAGATAGTATCTAATCAAGCTTATATTCATATTAATAGAACAATAATGGATACAATGACTGAAGAAAACGGAATATACAGCAATCCTGTTTTTAATGAACCAATTGATACTTCTGATCAAAAAATTGGTTTAATTGAAATTGAAAGAGATGGTAATAATAAAAAACCTGTAACAGAAATTCTTTCTAATATTATGGGATTTAATTTTGTACTTAGAGATTTAGCTATTAATGAATTAGGTACGTCTAAAATTTGTACTTGGGATTTGATACCAGATGATTATACCAGTATAACGGCTTCAAGGGTTTCTAAAAAAGATATGACTAGAAACTTCTTAAAAACTTTAGTTAATTTTTCAACTAGCGCAAATAATAGCTACAGAACAAAAGACCCGAATGTTGGCGAAAATGTTTCTGTAATTTGGACGATACCAGCAGTTATTTATGAATTCTTAAACAAAATGTCAACTACGACTGACGATGTATATGATAATTTAGTAACTAATCTTGCCGCGGCAAAGTTTTTTTTAGAAAGAATAAAAGAAGAGAATATTGGACAGGCTAAGAATGAAGATTATGATAATTTAATTAATTTGTATACAAAATTTTTAGAAAATGAGAATAATGAAAGCTTCAATAATTTTGTACTAGCTTTATTAAGAATACTAAAATTACTGCCAAGCGATTTAGGACTAGGTGATACTTTAGAGGCTAGTATTGATACGCCTTGGCTAGAGAATTATGAAAATGCTGTTTAGGCACAATTGTCCAAATCAGATAGTTTGGCATATAAAGCTTTTGTTAGTAACAATTTTATAAAATCAGCTATGGGAACTTCCATTCCGTGGGCATATCTAGAAGCTGATCATTATAATAAGGAAATGAGAATAGAATTTAATACTGCTCGATATACCTCTATTATAACAAATGCAATGGATGGCTATGATGGGCATCTTAAAGGAGGAAATATTCACTGGGCACTTACTTCATCAATTGTCCCTAAAGAAGGTTTTATTATTGGTGGTGGAGATATCTTACTTGCAAGTGAAGATGATGATAATTAGAAATGCTTAAAAAGATGTTCTTTGGAAAAAGAAGATAAATATATAGGAAATAAAAGATTATAGGATTTATTAGATAAAGATCCTTCTCTCAAAAATTATTTTAACAGCGCAACAAGTGAAGAGGAGAAAAAGAAATTGTATGTTTAGGCAATAGCTGCAATAGGCAATTTAAAAGGTATGCAAGAACAAGGCGGCGTAAGAATTGAGTATATATAGCCTTACATTCCTAAAAGTTTAAATAATTATTGGATTACCGTTTCTTCTGGAGATAGAACTGGAGGAAGAATTCAAATTAGAATCAACTACTCAAATATGAGGTCTTTTTCATGTGCAGATGGAACATTAGGTGCATTAAATGGTTCGCAAGGACAAACAGATTGTTTCCCTCATAATACCTCTCTTAGCTTGACATTTTTTAATCCTTTTTCAAACTTATCAGATTTTGAATCTACATTAATAAATTAGATTATTAGATTTAATGCTCCAGAAAATGGTGTAATGGGAGTAGAAGAACCTAGTAATGAAAAATGGTATGATAATTTTGGTTATATAAGTGAATCTAATTGTATAACAAGACATACTGATAAAGAAGACTTTTTAGTTGACGGATTTTTGGGTACGTTGACCGGTGTAAAATGGGGAATGTCAGTTAATGATAGACGTGGTTATACAATACCAGCTTTAGGATATGACGATTATGAAAAAAATATTGATTTTGGAGAATTAACTCCAGAATATTATTATAAGGAAGTAACAAATGAAAAATACGGCTCCTATTGGCGCTGTCAAGGTCCTCCTTTATGGAGATATGGTTCGGGAACTTATGGGAAAGTAAGACCTATAGAAATTTTTTCTTCATATGGTCTTATAAACTCAACAGGAGATTATATTCCCTTTGATAAAGCCTCTATTCAAACATTAATAGGGAAAATGGATACAGAAGATATAAACAGAGATAAGTGGAATGCCCAAAAGGATAGCTTCTCTGTTCAGTTAGATTTTTTGGCATATGCTACAACTGGTATGACAAATCATAACTATTGTATTATTTCAGCTTCTAAAAGACAAAAAGAAATTTAGGATTAGAAAAAAATTAGAACTAATACTGGATTAGGCATTGACTGGACATAGTATACAGGCGGTTGATTAAATGAGTTACAAGCATACTTTTACAGAATCTGAATCTGGCAAGTCTTTCATCTTAAAAGTAACCACTTTAGATTCTTTAACAGATTCAATTTTAATAAATGTTCGTAAAAAAATTCCAGTTAAACCTTCTGGTAATGCTGGTTCATTTCCACAAGGAACTGCGTCTGATTCTTTTGTTTTAATCTGTAATTTAAATAAGTCTTATCGAGAAGCACTAAATGTAGATGCGTTAAACGACTATGCTTATAATTACCTAGAAGCGCTGGGTGAAACAGTAGATAGAAGTACAAAATACTATTCAAAAGATTCAGATGGCATTTATGTATATATTGAAAAACAAGATGAAATGTAGTATGATAATGATACAATTGAAATAAATGAAAAAACTTGTTATAAAGTTTATCTAGGCGGTACAGCGGATATAATTGGATTCCAACGTCACGGCGGCGACACTGGCAAATATCAATTACAGTTATCTAATGGTTTTTATAAAGCAATAGCAAATAAACTTTATTTATTTGTAAGTGATAGCGCAAGACTAGCTTATGTTATTACTTCTGGTTCAAAGGCAGTATCATTTCACTATAACGGAGAAACTACAGCAAATCAAAAGATATTTACAGGTGATTCAGTTTATAAAGAAGGTGGCTATTATATTTCAATTGGTAATGATTGTTCTATTGAAACAATTAAATCTCCGGATACCTCAAGCGGCGTTAATTACGTATTTAGAGATGGTGATATTGATGCTATCATTACTTCAAATACAATGACGAAACTTGAACATTTTGCAGATATTATAAACGCAAATAAAATTGTTTTATCTACAAATATTAAAGAAATCGGAGATTATTGCTTCTATGGTTCTCTGATTTCTGGAACAGTAGAATTAGAAACTTCTGTACTTGAAGAAATTGGAGATTATGCTTTTGCAAATATGAGTAACTTAAATTTGCTTAATATTAATGCTACTTCTGATGGATTTTCTCATATGCCGGCAAGCTTAAAGAAAATTGGAAACTATGCTTTTCAAAATTCTGCTGGCTTAAAGAAAATTAGTTTTTTAAACTGTAGTTAGCTATAGTCTATTGGAAACGAAGCTTTTGGTAATTGCAGCAATTTAAGAAATGTTAAGTATTTATAGAAGCAAGTTGAGCCAGATAAAATTAGCTTTACTCAATTACTCTACTTGCCGCCAGAGCAAGGTTCAGACGGAAACTACGCTCCAAGAATTAAAACAAGTAGCTCTAAACTAGTAACTGCTTCTTATAGATATAACTATGAAGCCGCGACTGCTTATCCAGATATTACAGAAGAAGAAAAAGAAAAAACGACAAGAACGTTTATTAATTGTTCAAATATTAGTTGGGATTGCCAATAATTAAAGTTAAGTCAAGGTATTTTTCCTTGACTTTTCTTTTTGACTATGGTATAATTAAATTAATAAAAAGATTGGAGGTAAAATTATTGAGTAAATGTATTGTCATATCGTTTTGCAACTTTAGTAGAGGAATCATAATCGGAGGAGATTGAAAATGCTAAAATTTTACACAGATGGCGCAAGTACAATGAAAAAAATTAATAATGAATGGATTCGTTGTAATGGCGGCGCGGCAATGGTATGTATTAATGATGAAAATAAAATTATTGCAGAATATAAACGTGGCTTTAAGAACACAACAAATAATTATTGCGAACTCCATGCAATTTATCTAGCACTATCTTATTGGAATAATAATTATCCAAACGAGGAAATTGAAATTTATAGTGACTCGGCTTATTGTGTTAATATGTTAAAAGAAAATGGTTGGATTTATAACTGGGAAAAGAATGGATGGACAAGAGGAAAAAAACATGAATCAATTGAGAATTTACCAATTATTAAGAAAATTTGGGAATTGCTTAATAATGATGTAACTTTTATTAAGGTTAAAGGTCATTCTGGAAATTCATATAATGAATTGGTAGATAAGATGGCTGTAGAAGCAAAAGAAAAAGGAGAATGGTTTAATGAAATTCACTAAGCAACAAGAAAAAGTTATTTATGCCGATGATCCCTATATTATCTGTGTTTCTGGCGCAGGTATGGGTAAAACAAGAGTTTTAACAGAAAGAATACGGCGTATTATTGTAGAAAAGAAAGCAAAGCCAGAAGAAATTGTAGCATTAACTTTTACTAATAACGCCGCGGAAGAAATGAAAAAGAGGTTAGGAGATATTTGTTATGGAATGTTTATTGGAACTATCCATTCTTATACTAATCAAATTTGTATTGGTTGCGGCATTGATACAAGTAACTATCTAGCAAATATGCAATTTGATAAAATTCTTTCTCGTGCGGCTGCAATTCCAGAACGAATGTATCCACATGTTAAATATTTATTAATGGACGAATGTCAAGATACTTGTGACCTAGATTTACAAGTTTTAGAAAAAATTCATTATGATAATTTCTTTTTGGTAGGAGATTTTAGACAACTTATTTATTCGTTTAGAGGTTCTAATCCAGAAATTTTTTATCGTTTTTATAATGATCCATCTTTTAAGAAATATTATTTAACAAAGAATTTCCGTTGTCCTCCAAATATTATTAAATATGCAGAAAGATTTGTTCAAAGATTTGAGAATGTTGGGCCAAAGGCTGTCGCGGCAAAAACAATAGCCGGCTATATTGATGATGATATTAGTTTTAATGAAGTTGTAGATGAAATTCTTTGGACGGATAATTATGGAAAATGGGCAATTTTATGTAGAACTAATGCAGAATTAGAAGAAGCGCAGCGGCGGCTTGATAAACAAGGTATTCCAAACTTAACTTTTAAAAGAGGAGATTTGGATTTAGTCGAAATGGAAGGGCTACTCAGCGAAAATAAAGTAAAGGTTTTAACTATTCATGCTGCAAAAGGATTAGAATTTCCTAATGTTGTTGTTGTTGGTATGAGAACATATAATGATGAAGAGAATAGAATTAGTTATGTTGCTGTAACAAGAGCAGAAAATAATCTTTATATCTGTCCATCTATAGCTAAACGTAGACGCGGTGCCGGCACTGCACAAACTGTAAAGACAACTCAAAACATGATAGCCGATCAAGTTAAAAAGCAACTTATAAAATTCTAAGGTGGTACTATGGAAGATTTAACTATTTATGAAGATAATGAACAAACTGTAATCATTTCAAGTGTTCTAAGGGATTTTCTTGAATACTATTATGTTAGAAAATTTAGACTAGAGAAACCACAATTTAATGCTTTACTTGCATTAGTATTAAAGGATGCTGAATCGAAAGGAATTAAATTACAAGATATTAAGATATTAGCCAACGGAACTGTGCCTATTATTAAGTATGGGCAGGGACTTGTACTAATTGATAAATTTCAGTGTTTTGATTTAGCTTTTGATATATTGACTTCTATCGAAGATTATGATAAAATAGATAAAGATGAGATTAAAAATTTAATTGAAGAGAATGATAATATTCATTTTTTATTTTTCCCAAAAGAAGTATTTAAAGTTCGCGGCTATATGTATACTTTAAATAATAATAATGAATTAATTGTAAGTTTCTTTTCTTATAATTAAATATTAATTTCATTACATAATATTTATGGAGGGATATCTATGAGCATTTACATAATCTCAGATATTTCCTTTAATAATGTTAATAATGCTGGAAACGAAGCTTCATTAGAAAGATATAATACTGCTTTGATTAATAAGTGGAACTCTATAGTTTCTGATGATGATAAGGTTCTTGTTTTTGGAAATTTTGCTCGCGGAACAGGAAGCACTATTCGCGGCATTATTAATCAATTAAAAGGAAAAATCTATATTGTCCAGCATTCTTATAACAATTTTTTTGAAAAAAGTCGATGGCATAAATATGGTATTGATAAAGTGTGGAATTGCTCATGTACTTATACCTTTAAAGATAATGAAGGACATAATCATAGAGTATATTTTCCACTTGAAGAAAAGCTTAAAAATCCAAAATCTCATGAATATATTTGTGTAAGGGAAAATTATATGGATACCGTTATTCAAGATAATATTCTTAATATAGGAGCAAAGTTTTGGGATTATGGCCCCATTAAACTTGAAGAATTACCAAAAATTTTTGAGAGATTAAAGGATTTTAAATAACAATAGTTCCGCTTTAACAGGCGCAAGCCGAATTAAGGAGGAATTTTAAATGAAGAAATTAATTATTGGAGCAGTAATGTTCCTAGGACTTATTTGTCTAATGTGTGGATGTAGTAAAGTAGATAAGGTAGTTACTGTTCCAGCGGCAACTTCTACAACTATGGTAGCAACACCAGTGACTGTAGCAACTGGGAGTCCCCAAGTGGCTACAACAACTACTTCTATTACAACGACAAATACAACGACAACAGAGAAAACGACAGAAACAACTACTACTCTTGAATACTTAGTATTCAATCCAGATTCTAAAAGAATCCACAGAAGCAACTGTACTTATGTAGATGAATCAATGGAAAGAGTAGATGGAAATTATGTAAAGGAAGGAAGGGCATGCCGGGTATGTAAGCCAGACGTTATTATTGATACTGTTTATACTGAATCAGTTGAAGTTGAACAAGTAGAATCTTATTCTAATGAATATAGTATTGATGAATCAAGTCAATACGTTCCAGAGGTCCAGAATGCTTCTCCCAAGACATCATCTAATGGTTGCCTTACTGCAGGAAAGGGCGTTCATTATGGACCAAGTGGAAAAGAAACTTATTATAATTTAAATATGGGTGGATGCGTTTCTATTATGAGAGGATTGGGATATTCTGAAAGTGAATATCCAGTTTGGACTCGATCTGATGGCGTGAAAATGTTTGGTGATTACGCCATGATAGCCGCGGAGCTTGGTTCTCGCCCAAAGGGAACTTTAGTTGAAACTTCACTGGGAACAGGGATAGTTGTAGATACAGGTGGTTTTGCGACGAGCAATCCAACTCAAATTGATATTGCATGTAATTGGTAACACTCAAATTTTCAAATGTATAAGTTAAAAACTTATGCCATAAAGATAGATAATTGAATTGGCAACTCGATTATCGAGGAAACAAAGAGAGAATCGAAAAATAAAGCATAAGGAACTATTGTTAAAGATAAGGACAGGAGCAAAATCCTGTCTTTTTTTATTGACTTTTTTTACTAGTTATGATATAATATATTAAAATAAAAAGGAAAGGAGGCAGTGAAATGCAACAAAGAGTTTATATTCAATCTGAAACTACTACAAATCCACTTTATTTAATGGGGTACGAAGCCGGCACATGCTGGAATGCAGATATAACTTCTCCAGAGAAAAATATTAAAAGAGCAATTGAGTGTATTAATAGTGGGCATGGTCGTGTAATGGAATATCCACAAGTATTTTTAACAATTGAAGGCTTTAGTATTAAATTTGCAAGAGAGTTTATGAGGCATCTGGGTGGCGCGCCAACTGTTCTTCAAGATTCTACTAGATATGTAGATAAAGAAGGATTTAATTTTATTATGCCAAAGTCTATTGAAGATCATACTGGCGCAAAAACAAATTATTTAGAAGCTATGGATTATATTAATATTATTTACCAAACTATGGTAGGTAATTTTGGAATCCCAAAAGAAGATGCTTCAATGATACTGCCACTTGGAATGGAAACTAAACTTGTATATAGAACAAATTTAAGAGCGCTAGTAGATATGGCAGAAGTTCGAGAGTGCAGTAGAGCATTTTGGGAATATAGACAATTTATGAAAAAGCTTAAAGAAGGATTATCTATCTATTCAGATGAATGGAAACAAATTGTTGATATGGGAATTTTTGCCCCCAGATGTGAACGATTGGGATATTGTCCAGAAAAATTTAGTTGTGGAAGAAAAGAAAAAAAGGAATAAATTTAATTATAATTTTTACTATTATTATGGATATATTAAGACAATAAACGGAGGAGATTAAATGTTTAATAAAGTTGTACTTATGGGCAAGCAGGGAATTGATACTTTTCTTGAAATTTCAAAAACTATTCCAGAAGATGTTTATGTTACTACAAGAGATAGAAGCTATAGAGTGAATGGAAAATCTTATTTGGGCTTACTACTCGCGGCTTCAGAGTGGAATGATGATACTTGGATTGAAACAAATGCTGATGCTTATTTTAAATTTCAAGATTTTATTGATGTAGCAGAAGATGATAATGTTTCTATTCATGAATAAGATTGAATTTATTTAAGAGATATTAACTAAATATTTACTTTATAGGTAGAGGATTTTTGTTCTCTACCTTTCTTTATAGGAGGTGATTATATTGCCTTACGGCGATGTGGTTGGTAATAAAGAGCTTTACAAAAAACCAGAAGGAGGTGCTAATATGGCAGATTCCAAAAATTGCAACTGTGGTTGTCAAGATACAACTACGACTAATCCAGATGGTGGCTATGCTTGTCCACCTTATTGGCCTTGGCCTCCGAGACCAGATTGTCCTCCGCCACCTCCACCTTATCCGGGTGAATGGCCGGGCCCAGTCTGTCCTCCAAAATCTTCTGTGGAAGCACAGATTGCTAAGTTAGCAAAGAAGAGTGCAACTATTCGTGCAATGCTTGATGCGTTAAAGAATAAAAATAAGCCAATTCTTATTTCAATTGGTTGCAAGCAATATAATTTTGGTTGCTATTTAGATGCGGAAAAGTCTACTACCGAGTATGGAACAACTATTGAAACTATGCTTGAAAAAGAACTTAATGCTATAAAGACAAAGCTTACTGAGCTAACTGAAGATTTAACTGTTGCAGATGTTAATGATATGACTGAAACAACTGTTACTGTTTAATAATTGTTAAGAGGGGCAATAGCTCCTCTTTTCTTTTTATTTGACTTTTCTTTTAGATTATTATATACTAATTATAGTAAAATGATTCTATGGATTAAAAGTTTCGCAGCGATAGATGAATCTAAAAAAATTGACTTTGTTTTTAGCCTATGATATAATATTTATAGAATCAAAGAAAAGGAGTGAATAAAATGAACGATGAAAGACCAGTTAAGAGTAAGTTTCTAATGAAAATTACATATTTTAAAAAGGAAGGAGAGGAATTAAAGCAAAGTAATAGTCATCACGTATGGCTTCGCGGCAAGGAATTTATGGAAGATATCCAAGCTGATAGAGAGAATGGCATTGATCATAAGATTGAAATTGTTAATAAAGAGCCGGAAAAGTTTCAGCTTGGTGTAATTTATATTCTAAGAACGAAGGATAAGGCGTGGGCTTATCAACTTGAAGATTAATTTAAAAATTGACTTTATTTAAAATCTATGATATAATATTTATAGAATCAAAAGAGAAAGGACGATTTAAATGATTATTTCAATTAGATTCAAAGATAAGAATAAGGTATTCCGTGGTAAGACTTATGATTTTAATTTGGTAAAAGGAGCGAGAGTTCCTAAGCAAAATGATATTGTAAGAATGGTTGATGAAAATGGTGATTATCGTTTCTATGGGACTAGAGTTCGTGTAGAGAATATTCGAAATGGCTATGATAATCAGCTTGACTATGTAGACACAATTGAATCTGATTTGAACGATTAAAAAGGAGTGATTATAATGGAACAAGAAGTAGAGAGAGTTTGTAGCGAATGCTCTAAGGTTTTTAAGACAACCGAAGAAGAAGCAACGCTTTGTCAAGAATGTTGGGAAAAACTTGTTGGGGAAAACGAAGGAGAATAATTGACTTTATTCTTAAAATATGATATAATTAAAAAGGAATCTATCTCCCATTTAGATTCCTCGTAAATATTGTTTAAGAAAGACGATTGCGGCAAACGGTTTATAAGAATAGTATAAAATCGTCTTGGAAAATTAAAAATTGGGGCATAGCCAAGTGGTAAGGCGGCTGACGTAGAGTATTAGTAAATATTTTAGAAGGGGCAGAACCTTCTCTCTACACCATCTAAATCAGCAGATTCCGTAGGTTCGAATCCTACTGCCCTAAGAAGCAATATTATCTAAACCTCCTCGTGGTTTGCTTCGGAAACAGGTAATGCTGGCTAATATAGATAAAATATAAAAAGGAGTTGATTAATTTTGGTATATAAGTATATACGGAAATTTGGAGAGGATAAAATGGAAGGGGAAAAAAACTAAAATGAAAAAGATTTGCTTAGTAAAGAAACCATTTAAAACTTCTAGCGGTAAAACAGAATATTCGCTTGAAGCTGTTTGTGATAGTCTTTTAATTGCAGAAAAATATGTCCAAGAGTATATGAAAAACCAATATGAAACGGGAGATTATCTTCTCGTCTATCCTGTTCGCTGTTATGAAGACAAGGATATTTAAAATAGATAAAAGAGGTTAAATCCTCTTTATAGCGTAGTAGCACAATGGTTAGTGCATCCCCCTTATAAGAGGAAGACGCGAGGTCAGTACTCGACTACGCTACCATAAATTTGCTTAAAACTTATTCACAAAGAAGTTTAAAAGTTTTTAATTGTGAACTCTTTCTGCCTCACTAGTTCAATAGTAGAACAACTGCCTTTTAAGCAGTAGACCTCGGAGCGTAACCGTGGTGAGGCACCAATAAGTAGTTTTATCTACTTAAATGCAGGTATAGTTTAATGGCAGAATATTTGGCTTCCAACCAGAAGATGAGGTTTCGATTACCTTTACCTGCTCCAAATGCGCTTTTAGCTCAGTTGGATAGAGTAATTGCCTTCTAAGCAATAAGCCGTTGGTTCAAATCCAACAAAGCGCGCCAATATTTAGAAAAAAGGAGAAAGAAAAATGTTTAAGTGCTGTATTTGTCATCGAGAATATTCAACTAAGGAAGGTGCAGTGAAATGTGTTAATGAATGCAGTAGAAAAATGACTGCTGACGGAGTTTTTAAACCGAAGTCAGCTTCACAGGGAAAAACACTTAATAAGTATGAATATAGTGATTCTCTTAATGAAGTCCAAGTAACTAAAGAAGAAGTTGTTACTTTATGTTCTAAACTTATTAGTGCCGGTGCGAATAAACAGCAGATTGATTCAATGCAAGACAAAGCATTAACGAATTGGAATTTAAAAACCTTGCCTGAAAAAGAAGTTGAATTTAAAAGATTTAAAGTTCTTGCTTTTTTGTATAATCTATGATATAATATTTATAGTAAATCGAAAGGAGATAGGAAAATGCTAGTTAAAACTCATTTAATTGTAACTTCTCAGCATGAAGAATATATTGTTAAATGGCATGATTCATTAGCTAATTCTAATCCATTGTTTAAAAATAATATGCCAATATTTATTTTAATTAGTGGAAAAGGACGAATGGAATTAAACACTCTTGATATTCCTTATCTCGAAAAAATTGCAAAGAATTTTACCTCTCCTAAAGGTAGAGGGGCTTTTACCACAGATAAAACTTATATTTATCTAAAAGAAGTGGATGGTAATGAAAAACAAATTGGTACTGTTATTCATAATCATGTTAGACAGTATGCCCCTATGTATGATGATCTTTAAAGAGATAGAAATATCTCTTATATAGCAGATTGGAGTAATGCTAACTCACTAGGCTCATTACCTAGAGCTTCACGTTGGACTCGTGAATCTGCCTCCAATAAGTTTAAAAACTTTTCCAATTTTAAATAAATTGGAAATTTGGCGAAGTGATGGAAATGGTAGACATGATGAACTTAAAATTCATTGCTAAATAAGCGTGCAGATTCGATCTCTGTCTTCGCCACCATTAAGAAAATTTTTTAATTTAAAAGGAGTAAATTAAATGAAGAATGTTTTTATTTCACAACCAATGCGCGATCTTACGTCAGATGAAATTAAAGCTAATCGTTCTACGGCGATTAAGGATATTAAAAAGTTCGTACTAAATAAGTATGACGAAGAAGTTAATATCATTGATTCTTACTTTGAAGATGCACCGCAAACGAAGTTGCCTGCTCTTTGGTGGCTTGGACAATCAATTTGTAAGCTATCCGAGGCGGACATTATCTATTGTCTAAAGGGATATGAAAATGCACGAGGTTGCCGTATCGAGGTTCTTTGTGCCAAGGAATATGGAGTTGAGGTTGTTGAGGAATCTTAATTATTGATTTTAATTATAATCTATGATATAATATTTATAGTAAATCGAAAGGAGATTAAAAAAAATTATGGAAAAGCGTTACACACTTGAAGAAATCAATCTACGAATTAAGAAGCTAATGGTAAAGGAAATGCAGAACATTAAGCTAATTAACAAGTGGCGGCGAATTAAGAAGAATCTTTATCCGGATGTAGAATAATTCTTTTAAAGACGAGTTCAGCGATTATTATTTTTTATTGCTCACCGATTTATGAGATTTATAAATGAAATCGTCTTGTTTAGAAAGACAACTACAGCGATTATTTTGGTATGTTTATTATTATTGTTGTATAAACGGTTACTTACCCTATCACCTCCCGTTGTCTTGGAATTAAAAGAATAGAGCCTATCATCATAATTTGATAGGTATTATAAATGAAGACAGTTCCAGCTAATTTTTTTTGAAAGTATTGAATAGTGGTTATTTTTAAGCTGTCTTGTTTATTTGGTCGGTACTCCTCTTCAACCTTACCCATAAAGTTAAAAAGAAGATTTTCAGTCTTTGTTGCTGACCTGCGGGTGTTCTCTTTCACATAGCAGCGCGAAATAATAAAATAAAAGAAATTTAAAAATCCATTTTTGTTGACGAGCAAAATGGTGTAGGTTGCGCAATCTATTTAGATTTTATGGGTGATATTAAAGCGTCTATAATATCACAGCCGCCCGTGCAAGACGCGATTAAATTTAAATGAACGGCTATAGGTTGAAATTCCTTTTAGGAGAGAGAAATGCTCCTAATAAAATGGAGAATTTAAAATCGCAAACCTTCACGAGGTATTCTCTGTTTTAACTAATTGCGATTAAGACAGTTACAGCCAATCTTTTATAGGATATATATATGCAATATATGAACTGTCTTGTTTATTGGCATTTTCAGCAACATACATACTATCATACAATGTCAAGGAGGATTTTATTATGAATTTTTCAGAAGCTTTTAAGGTGGCAGCGAGTCAGACCGTTACAGAAAATGGTGGAAAGTGCTTTTCATCTACTGGTTCTGATTTGCTAAATTTATTTGCAACAATTGGCGGCCTACGATCTGTTCCAGAAGATAAGATTATTGAAATGTATAAGGCGGCAAGAGATGAAGACAAGGAACTAGCAGATAATCTTGTTCTTTATTCTCGTAACATTCGTGAAGATGGTTGTGGCGAAAGACGTGTTGGCAAGATTCTACTAAAGACTCTTGCTAAGCTTGATCCACAGAAAGTTAATCGAAATTTTACTACTATTGTTAATAATGGTAGATGGGACGATCTATTCTGTCTTTTCGATACTCCTTGCGAAGATAAGATGATGATTTATTGTTTAAAGCAAATAACAGAAGATATTAATTCTTTTGTTGAAAAGAAGCCAGTATCTCTTATCGCAAAGTGGATGCCATCAGTTAATACTTCTTCAAAAGAAACCGTTAAAATGGCTAAAAAGTTCTGCCGTTTTGCAGGTATTTCTGAAAAAGATTATCGCAAAACTTTATCTGGACTTCGTAGTTATTTGAATGTTACTGAAAAGCTAATGTCTGCTAAGAAATGGGATTTAATTGACTTTGAAACTGTTCCGTCTGTAGCAATGAATCGATATATGAATGCTTTTTCAAAGAATTGCGGAGAAAAATGGTTCGAATATCGGGAGTCTGTTATTAGTGGGGAAAAGAAAATTAATGCCACAACGCTATTTCCATATGATATTGTTCGACCTATTTTTAATGACTTATATGACTGGACTGATACAGAATATGATAATGAACTTCTCAGCGAACAATGGAAAGCTCTTCCAAATTATTTAAAAAATAATGAAGAAGTAGTATGTATGTGTGACGTTAGTGGCTCTATGTTCTGTGATAATTATCGTCCTATTTCTACCTCCATTGGACTTGGTATTTATTTTGCTCAGCATAATCAAGGTACATATCATAATATGTATATGTCTTTTTCTTCTCACCCTAGCTTCATCACCATTGAAGATGGTCAGAAGATTAGTGATATTGTAAAGAAAATGGCAAAGACAGAAATGGGTTACTCTACTAATCTTGATGCGGGCTTTGAAGTAATTTACAAAGTTGCGGTAAAGACTAACGATGTTCCTAAAGCACTTATTGTTATTAGTGATATGGAAATTGATTCTTATAAAGATGACAGCTTTTCTATTGCTGATAAATGGGAACAGAAATTTAAAGAAGCTGGTTTAATTATGCCAAAATTGATTCTTTGGAATGTTGAGAGTAGAGGAGGAGATACTTTTCTATCTACTAAATACAATCCCAATGTAGCTTTTATTGGTGGTCAGTCTGCGGCAACATTTAGTCATCTACAAACTTTAATTGAAAAGGATGCTTATTCAGCTATGGTCGAGATTCTTTCTCTACCACAGTTTCAGTGGGCATAATAAATAGATAAAAGAAAGCGATAGTACTAGTTATACTATCGCTTTTGTTGATTTTAGTTATAAATTATAGTATAATTATTATAGTAAATAAAAAAGGAGATTTAAGATATGATTGATTTTAATACTCTTGACGAAAGAACGGAGATTACTATTGATGATGTAAATTGGATTCTCGATAAATTTTATCCAAAGAATAGTCTTGGTTACGAGTATACTACAGATGGATATATTCGCGTATCAATGATGCTTTTTAATTTAGCTTCCAGCGCTTTAAGACTAGATTTTTCAATGCCGAATGACCTTGATCCTGATATTGATTATGATCCTTGGGATGAGAATGGTAGACCGATTGTTACGGCGGCAATGATTCCAACACTTACAAAAGTTTATCCTTATTCAGTTGTTAAAACTTATTATTTAAGTAAAGAAGCCGCAAATAGTGGTAATTATAATATTTTAAAGGAGGAAAAGATTGAGAATGTTTAATAATAAAGAACTTGAAAATAAGATTATAAATGGAGAAGAGCTAACCGCTGATGAGATTAAATATGTTTACTATAAAAGAATATTTGAACAAGTAGATCGCTTTGGTGGAGATGATTGTAGATGGGTTAGACCCATTACTGTAATCTATAAGATTAATGATTCTTATTATAGCATTTATTATTATAAAGGTTTAACAGAGTATCAAGAAGATGAGTTTGAAAGTCAAGTTGCAAATAAAGTTGAGAAAAGACCAGTTACAATTTATGAATGGGTAAAGGTGGATTAATGGGAAGATTATTTTGTTGTGGCGATACTCACCAAAATATAGATATTCATAAACTAAACAGTACTAATTTTAAAATTGGAAATGAATTAACAAAAGAAGATATTATGGTAATTTTAGGAGATGCTGGATTTGTTTGGTCTTATGGAATAGAGGCTGAAAAACAAGAAAAATATTGGAGAAATTGGATTACTAATAAACCGTGGACTACTTTTGCAGTATGCGGCAATCATGAGGCGTTTTCATTAATTAAAGAATTCCCAATTGTAGAATTTTGCGGCGGCCATGTCTATAAAATTACTGATTCATTATTCTATGCTATTAGCGGTGAAATTTATAATCTAAATGGAAAAACTTGCTTAGTAATCAATGGAGCAGATTCACAAGACAAAAATCTAAGAAAAGAAGGTATTTCATGGTGGTCAGAGGAACAAATTACAGAAGAAGATATTCAAAAAGCAAAATTTAATTTAAAAAGATACAATAATAAAGTTGACTATCTTTTGACTCACACTGGTGGCGTAAATGTTTGTGCTTCATTGGGATTTAAACCTACTATTTCAGATGTAAGATTAAGTCAAATTCTAAATACTTTTCAATATGATTACCATTATTTAGGACATTATCATGTTGATAAAACTATTGATAATAAAACCAGAATTTTTTATAATGATATAAAGGAGATTTATTAATGAATAGAACCCATCAAGCTTTTGAAAATATAAGATATACTGAAAGTGAATTAGAAAAAAGAGGGTATAAACCGCTCTATATTGGACTATATGGTAGTGATAATTATGGCTTAAATACTGCCGAATCTGATTATGATTTTAAAGCTATTGTAGCGCCAACAATTAAAGATTTTATTAAAGGCAAACAAGTTTCTACCACAATTGAATTACCTTTTGGACTTTGTGATGTTAAAAATCCTCAGAATATGTTTAATTGTTGGAAGAAACAAAACATTAATTTTCTTGAAATTTTATTTACAAATTATTGTTTGTGGAATGATAATCTTTTTTATGATTTAAGAGAAATGAGAGAAGAAATCGCAAGATGGCGACCGTTAAACAATGTAATGTGTATTTATGGAATGGCTTGTGAAAAATATCATGCCTTATTCCATGAATATCCATCTAATAAAGAAAAAATTGAAAAGTACGGTTATGATAGCAAGCAGCTTCATCACTTACTTCGACTACAATATTTTATTGGTGACTATTTTGACTTTCTAATGGGCAGAAGAACATATAAGGGGATTCTTACTCCTTCTTATGAAGATAGAAAATATTTAATTTCTATTAAGACTTATGAAAGAGTTTATAGTATTGATAAAGTAAAATTGTTAGCAGACGGAGCAATGAATTATATTAAGAGCATGAAAGACATTATTATTGATGAAGGCGGTCTGGATTTAAATGAAAATAAACAAACTACAGAAAAGATGGATTCCATTCTTGAAGAGTTAGTTACAAATTCACTAAAAGAAGAATTAAAAAATGCTTGATTTTTATTATAAACTATACTATAATTATTATAGTAAATGAAAAGGAGGGAATATTTAAATGGCAAAGAGAATTACCGAAGAAATGAAAGTTCAAATAAATGAACTATATATTGAGTACGGTGTTAAGAAGAGAGTTGCTGAAATTTTAGGTATCTCTCCTTCAACTGTATCTAAATATATTATTCCAAATTATAAAAGTCAAAAAGAAACTAAAATTGAATTTTCTACGCCGCCACGAGGTTGTCGCGCTCTTATAAAAGGTATTATGGAAGACTTTTGTGACGCTTGTAAATTGACAGAAGAAGAATGGAATGAACTAAAGCAATTTCAAAAGGAGTATTTCTAATGTATAGATTCTATGTTGAAGAAACTTGTGAACCAAACATTTATTCTGTTTATTTTGATACTAGCTTAGTTGAAAAGTTGCCAAATTTTTGTTATCATGGTTCTCTTCATGTTGTTGCGGCGAGAACATTAGGATATAGTTATGTTGAATATTTAAAATTTTGTAGTGTTAATGGGGCAACTTTAAGGGGTAGAGAGGGGTATACTTATCCAGTTTACAAAAATAAAGAAGATGCTACAAAGGTTTGTCAGATTTTGAATAAAAATTGGGTTGAAGTTGAAGAGTATTTGAAAGAGGTGATTAAGAAAAATGATATGTGCGATTAAAGCATTATGTTGGAAAGACACTTGTCCACCAAATGTGTGTTCTTTTTATACAGAAGTTGAAATTTCTGATAAAGATATTTTAAAAATTGGAAATTTTGTAATAAGAAAACCATATTATATTGACAACATTCCATATACCTATTTAATTCTTAATAGAGAATTTCTTCCATCACGAGCAGATATGGACACGAAAATTGCTTATTTCTCTTATTATGAGTTGTCTGTATTATTAGAGCATGACAAATTTGTTTCATATTGCAATAATCATTATTTAATAGAACGTGAAAATGGAGAATTTCAAAGATATAATAATATTGACGAAGTTCTTGATGCTATTAAGTTTTTTAAAAATGTAGAAGGAAATCAATTTTTATATATAGCAGGAAACTATAAAATAGAAGCATGTAACTGGAAATACATAGAAGCGAATTATTTTAAGGAAGAAAAACAGAATAATTCTCTTGAACAAACGCCAGAAAAAGAAAAACCAGTAAAAATGGTATTGCTAGACGGAAAAACAATATTAGATTCAGTAGAATCTACGCCGCCATGTCTAATTGTTCATAATTGTGGTATGTCATATACTGACCTTGTACAAGACACAGAAAAAGTTAGCTGGAATGAATATAATAAAAAGAAAAATGGAGGAAAGAGTATGTTTAATAATCTAATGAAGAATTTTAAGTTTGGTAAAATGGATACAAACGCTATTAAGTATTCTTTTAATGGCATCGCATTTCAAACAGAAGATAATGATTATGTTGTCTATAATCCAGATATGACATTTACAAATGTTAGTGAAATGGTTATGGATATTCCAATTTATGTAATGCCTGTACCAAAGTCAGATGTTAAGATTGGGGATATTATTATTCATAATAGTGAATTTGTAATTGTTCAGTCTATTGAATCTAAGGAAATCCGAGTAGCACGGCCACGAACAAAGGAAATTGTTGGTATTATTCCGGAGAAGTCTGTCTTTGGATTTGACTTTTATACAAAGGTTATTGATTTTACTAAGAATTTTAGCAATAGTGCAACTTCATCCAATCCCTTTGGTAATCTTCCAATGCTTATGATGATGGATAATAAGGATAATAATAATGATATGTTAATGCTCATGATGATGAATGGCGGTAAAATGGATTTTAATAATCCAATGTTTATGTATATGATGATGTCTAAGTCCGAGGATAAGTCTAATCTATTGCCGCTAATGATGTTAATGAATCAAAATAAAAGTGGAGAGTCAATGACCGGATATAAAATTAATAATTCTGAGTCAAATATTGTTTTAAATGCAGAAGGTCTTAATTGGTATTCAGTTAATTAAGGAGGGTAAAATGAACGAAAAAGGTCTACTTCTCTATGAGATTGAGGAACGCCAAAAGAAATTGGACAATATTATTCTAAAAGAAAACAAAAATAAAGTAGATTTGATATATGAACAAGCAAAGGATTATATCGGGAAATGCTATTTAGATAAAGAAAAAGAATATCTTTATTTTGTTTATGATATCAATATAAATGATACTATTAACAACGAAATATATAATGAAAATACCTATTCTTTTAGCGATATTTTTCTAAAAGCTTATAAATTTAATAAAAATGGTAAAATTACAGAAAGATCATCTGTACTATTGCACCCTAATTATACTTTTCAGCCAAACGTGTTGTTAGCAGAATATTGTAATTTAAATATTTCAACAATTAAGTTATATTTAAATGAAATAAATGAAGATTTGGCAAGAAGATTTTTCTCTAATTGGGTAGTAAATCTATTTCGTATTCCCAATCGTTTAAAACAAAAATATTATGAAGTTTTTGCAGATTTAGAGGAATAAAGGTATTTACAATTATAATAAAATATAGTATAATTATTATAGAAATTAAGAAAGAGGTAAATAAGAATGAATTTAGATAACTTTGAATCTGCTGATTATTTTCATGATGTTAGCATGCATGCCGAATTAGATAAAGAAATTGGCGGAATGTTGTATCGGATTATAGATAAGATTGATGATGTCGCAAAGGAAGCAGAGTTTAATATTGTTTGCAGTCTATCGGAGCGATGTATGGAAGAGCAATATGTTCGTTTAAAAACTTATTTGGAAAAGCTTAAATTTAGCGTAGAATTCCTATATAAACGTGGAGATATAAAGGAAATTGCTGGAATGAAAATTAGTTGGTAAAGGAGTGATAGTATGATTTTAGATATCCAAAAGTTTATCTATAATAATCCTACTGACTGGAAAGAAAAACTCTCAAATGCACCATACTATTTACAAATTTATAAATGGGAAAACCTACCATTGTATGGATTTAAATATCAGGCTACCAAATCTGACTTATCTTTGTCTATTGTTCAAGAAGCGAGAGGATTAATTTTAAATGAAAATGGGTACGTAGTAGCATATCCTTTCTATAAGTTTTTTAATTATCAAGAACCAAATGCCGCAGTAATTGACTGGTGTTCAGCTTTTGCCACTCTTAAAATTGATGGCTCTTTGATTACAGTATTCTATTATAATAACGAATGGCAAGTAGCTACCTCTTCCGGTCGCCCTGCTGATAAAGCTGATTTGAATGATATCCTCTATCCAAATTTTAGAGTATTATTTGATGCCGCGGCGAGAAACTCTGGATTAGATTTTAATAATCTAAAGATTTATAATACTTACTGTTTTGAACTAGTTTCTAAGGCAAATAAAGTAGTTATTGATTATGAAAAACCAAAACTTTATCATATTTTTACTCGTAGCAAAACAACTTTTGAAGAGGATATTTATGAAAATATTGGAATCGAAAAGCCTAAACGATTTAATTTTAATTCAAAAAACGATTATCAAGAACTTGTTAAGAAAATGGAAACTGAAAATGTTGAGGGAATTGTCGTTCAAGATCGCTATGGTAATCGAGTAAAAATGAAAACTGAATCTTATCTAAGAAAGCACTATTTAAGAAACAATAACGTTTGGTCTAAAAAAAGAATTATTGATACTATTTTGGCCGGCGAAGTAGATGAAGTTATTGGATACTTTCCAGAATATAAAGAAAAATTTGCCCTATTAGAAGACAAAATGAGATTTGTTTATGTTCATCTAATAATGCTTGAATCTTTTGTTAATCAAGAATGGGTGAGAATGACATTTTACCCAGATAAGAAGCAATTTTCTTTATTTTATAAAGACAAGTCGCCTTTTGTCCGTTCAATTTTATTTAAATTTTATGATGGATATAAGCTAGATGATATAATTTCAAAATGGACTTCAAAAGAATGGAAACAAGCCTTAAAAGAGGAGAATTATTATGGTATACGTGATTCGTCGTCGGCAAGACGACTATTATCTACAAAATTGCGAAGGGTTAAATCTATGGAGTTCTGAACTTTCAGAATCTTGTTATTTAACAAGAGAACAAGTTCAAAAATTTCAAGCCTTTATTCCGCATCTTAACGAATATTTAGTTTATACAATTCTAAATCCCAAGCGCGGTGAAAACATTGACTTTTCCGATTAAATATAGTATAATATTTATAGAAATTGAGAGAAAGAAGTTCATTAAATGAACATTAATAGCTTTGATTTATTTACACAAATTGAGGATGTAATGGAAATGCCCATTGAACTAATTCTCGAAGAAATTTATAAAGAAGAGGAAAAGGAGGAATTAAATTGAGTCGCAAGAATCATCGCCGAGAAACTGATTTTGTCCCCTATGATAAGATGTCTAAAAGGGATAAGAAACAGATTGATAAAGAAAAAAGAGGTGATTGGGGCGGTATTGATCCAAGAACTCGGCGAGAGGATAAAGATAAATATAAGCGTAGGAAGCAAAAGCAAAAAGAAAAAGACGATTATTATTACGATGAAGATTATGATTATTAATAGGAGGAATCTATTTATGGAACTAAGTTATGAATGTCCAATTTGTCACAAGAAGTATGCAGAGATTACTGATATGGCTAATTGTATTATTGCTGATGAAAAGAAGCAAAAGGAAGATAGTAAAATTAAGGAGCTTATTGAGGCGGAAAACTCCATTGAGACGGCTTATGGAAAACTAAAGAGTGCAGTCAATAAGTATAACCGATTAAGTGATTCTAAGACTTATGTTTGTACGCTGACAAGTTCTGAACAAGCATTGAAGAATGATTCCAACTCTACACAGCCCGTAGGTAAATGTAGTTGCGGCGAAAAGTGCAAGAATAAGGATAATACAGATAGTTTTACTCTTGATATTGATGAAGATGTAATTAAGGAACTATCTGAAAGAATTGCAAGTGGCGATATTTTTAAGTTATTTAGTGGGATTTAACTTTTGAAAATGAGAGGGTTAAATCCCTCTTTTTATGTCTAAAAAATATCGAATTTTGTCGAAAGGAGGAAATTATAATGAGAATTAGTTATGTAAGATGGTACACCCCACAAGAGAAAATGCCAGAAGCTAATGAAATTGTTATTATTAAATGCAACTTTTTAAATGAACCAACTTTTGGATATTATTCAGAAGGATTCTGGATATTATCTGAAGAACAGTTATCCGATGAGTTTAAAAAATTTCCTCTGGAAATACAAATAGAAGAGTGGGCGGCAATGCCTTGGTAATATTTAGTAAAAGTCAAGAAGTTAATCTTCTTGACTTTTTTTATTATTTATGATATAATATAAATATAGAAAAGGAAAAGGAGAAAAAAATGAGAGCGGATATTGAAGAAATCATTAATTTAAAGGATACTTTGGGTGAAATTTTTTATAATGATTGTAATGATGAGTTTCCTTGCAATGGATATGGCATACCAATTGATGAAATTTATGATTATGACTACAACTACGGAGCTTCTAAGCTTGTGTTCTTTCTTGATAATTGTGTCTTGAAAGTACCTTTTGTCGGTTGTTTTTATGGAAGTAGCTATGATTATTATGAAGTAGCAAACTATTGCGTAAAAGAGGTCAGTCTTTATAAAAGGGCAAAACAGGAAAGTGTTGACAAGTTTTTTCTTAAAAGTAGAATGATCACTCCTGAAATAGAGTTACAAGAAAAGGCAGATGGAACTTATCTTAAAGTGCCAGATGTCAAAGGTAAAGAGGAATCAATTAAAAGTAGTTTTTCTGCATATGTCAATTCTCAATTACCCATATTTACAAGAGCAATTCTTCAAATGAATTATAGTCAGTCAGACCTCGATAAGTTTTGTGCTTTTATTGAAAAGTACAATGTTAATGATTTGTCTATGCATAATATGTGTGTAAAAGATAATAGAGTTGTGTTTATGGATTATAGTGGTTTTTATGATTGATGAGAGGAGAAAAAATTATGAAATTTCCTAAATGTTATATTATGATAGGTTTGCCCGGCTCTGGAAAGGATTATTTTATTAATTCTAATAAAAAGGAAAATGATATAGTTGTATCTTCCGATAAGTTAAGAGAAGAACTTTTTGGAGATATTAATGATCAAAAGCACAATAACGAAATTTTTAATGAAATGTTTAAGAGAACTGTTGCGGCATTAAAAAATGGACAAAATGTTTATTATAATGCTACAAATATTAACAGAAAAAGAAGAATTGATTTGATTAAGGAAATTAAAAATGCAGTAAAGAAAACGGTAGCTTTTTGTGCTATTGTTATTGCCACGCCATATGAAAAGTGCTTAGAAAATAATAATAAAAGAGATAGAAAAGTACCAGAAGAAGTAATTAAGAAAATGCTGTTTAATTATCAGCCGCCGGCATACCAAGAGGGATTTAACTATATCAAATTCATCAGAAATTATTCTTTTGATATTTACCTTCTTTTGAAGAAATCTCAAAATATTAGTCATCGTAATCCTCATCATAAATTAACAATTGGCGATCATATGCTAAAATCCGCAGAATATATTAGAAATTATTGTCATGAATATAATCTACCCTTTGATTACTACATGTTTTATATTTGCATTGCTACGGAATTTCATGATATTGGAAAGCCAATGACGCAAATTCAGAAGGATGGAATCTGTCATTATTATAATCATCATAATGTTGGAGCATATATTATATCCTGTAGTGAATTTAGTAATGACGATAATACAATGGTTCTTATTAGTAATTTAATTTATCATCACATGGATTATTTTGATGAAAATAAAATTAAAAAAACGAAACAATTTTTTCATAATGATTCTATTGATTATTATGATTTAAATAGACCATCTTTTGAATGGTGTCTTGATTTACTTCATTGTGCGGACATTTATGCTCATTAAGGAGGAATTTATATGCTTAGTATTATTATTTTGATTATTAGCTTTTTTATGCTAATCGTAACTATAGGAATTTTAGCCGCAAGATCCTATATGGGAGAATTTGATATTTCAGAGGATTGTCCATTGATTCTTTGTTGCCTTTTAACAATTGGAAATATTCTACTCGTTATTCTTAACTAAACTTGATTTTTGCTACAAACTATGATATAATATTTATAGAAACTTAAAGGAGGAAATTATAAATGACTACAGCTATCTTGATTTCTATTATTTGTGTTGCGGCGGCAACAGGACTCGGAATGGGCGCAATGATTTATTCATTAATGAAGATTGGCTCGATGGCATCGAGGTTAGAGGAAGAAACGCTAAAAGAAATGAGTAAGATTGAAAAGGATACTTTTGAAAAGAATGATATTTTTGGAGAGGAGGATAATTGATGGCTTTAATTGATTACTTTGTAGATTGGTTTGATGTTTGTCCAGAAATTTTTAATCCAGATGAATGGTATGAAACTGAACTGGATTGCTTTGTGGAGGATTAACCATGTATAAATTTGTTTCTTATTATAAAAATGGATTGCAAAGCACAAAGTTTTGTGAAGATTTAAGAGAAGGTCTTGATGACTACTGTTTCAATGATATGATTGCTGATATGATTGATGACTGTAATGAAAAAGTTCATATTATTGGCGTTGGAGAAATTAATCAAAGTTATATTCTTCGCAAATGTTATCCAGATATTTTTAAGCAGATTTATGAAGAAGAACTTGATTACTATGCTGATGAGTATATTCCTGAAGAGATTGACAATGATGAATCTGCTCATTTTGATATGTGGGAAGATAATGGAACTAGAGTAACAATTAGTTGGATTCCAGATGGAGAGGAGGATTAATAATGGCAAGTGGATATATTAATGTAAAAATTTGGAATGCTGATGAAGGAACAATGATTACAGAGGAAAGACTATATAATCGAAAAGATTTTACTATGATGCTAATTGACTATTTCGCAGAAGATATGTTCTTTCTACATAAGCTAAGAAATTCGATTGGTCATTGTCCAGTCACTCTTTCAGACTTTCTATCTGACGTTTATGAGGATATGCTATTTGAAGCTAGTGAAGATGGTTATGAAAAGGCGCTAATTATGGATGATATGCCTGTTTCACCGCTAAAGATTGAAGTACGTTTTTGTAGAGAGGAAAAAATTAGTGAATAAAGAAGCAATTACAATTAAAGTAGAAAATAAAAACCTATGTGAAGAGATTATTCAATATGGTATTTTAACTTATTCTGAAAAATCTCAGAAACTTGAAAGTGGCAAGTGGCATAATAGTTATTATCATATTTACCGACATAATCAGAAATTCTATAAAATTGAGATGGAATATGGTTTAAATGAGGACCAAATTGTTTTAACTAATTGTTATGAGGTTCAGCCAATTATTGAATCTCATGTGGTTTATAAAAGAATTTAACTTTAAGGGGTAGTGAATAGCTACCCCTTTACTTTTGTTATAAAATATAGTATAATAATTATAGAAAAGAAAAGGAGTGATTCTATGGGAGTTTTGGTATTCGTTTTATTTATTTTAATGATGTTAGGAACATTTGTTATTGATATTTTTACAGATGTATCTATTCGCCGCAATAGTTATAAGCTATTATTTATTGGTTATGCTATCTTGTTGGTTGTTTTGTTTGTATTGATTGGTTTTATTGCGTAAAGGAGATATAAATGAATAAGAAAATTTTGAAAAAGTTGTCGTCGCTGTATGACGATATTTACTCGCCTATTCCGTATCATCAGAATAAAACAAAAATGGTTTCGTTTGTTATTTATAAAAACAAAATTCTTTGTTTTGGAGTCAATAGCGAAAGAACTTCACCTATTCAACATTATTATAGAATTAGAACAAAAGACACTAATAAAGATTATATTTATGATAAGCTTCATGCTGAAATTGATTGTATTGGTAAACTACCACGTGGTTTTAACGATTTCAAAAAAGCAGAATTGATTATTGTGTCCAAAATGAAGAATGGAAACTTTAGATTAGCTAAACCTTGTCCTATTTGTAGAACAATGATTGAGCAATATGGGTTTAAAAATATTTACTATACCACTTATGAAAATAAATTTGTAAAGGAGATTGATATTTAATGTTAAGACCTGCGGCGGCGTATGAAACAGTATTAATGGAAAAATTTAAGCAACATTGTTATGATGAAGATATGATTTATTATACAGGAACTTTAGGTTTTTGTGAACCAACTATTTGGAAAAATGATGAATATGGTAATTGCAGACAGTATGCTATTATTAATAATAGAAATGAAGTAATTGGCTATTTTTCTTATAATTACGATCATGTTGCTAAAAGTGTTAGTCATTTTGGATTATTCTCTTTTGACAGAGGGAATCCAATTATTGGAATTGATGTTCTAAGAGAATTAAATTATTTAATTAAGAAGTGTCGCATTCATAGAATTGAGTATAATATAATTAGCGGCAATCCAGTCGAAAATCATTATGATAAATTTTGTTATCATCATTACGGAAGAAAGATTATTCTTACAGATGTTTTAAAAGATAGAGAAGGCAATTATCATAATTGCGTAATATATGAAATTATTTTTAACAATAATTGATTCTATAATTTAACAGTAAAATTTTCCTTGATTTTCTCTATAAACTATGATATAATTATTATAGTAAATGAGAGAAATGAAAGGAATTTTTTTATGACTAATTTTGAAAAAAAGATTTATAACGCATTTCCGACCTGTACTGTCAATAAGACATCCACAGCAGCTACTTTAATGAATTTTTTAGACTTAGACTCAGATTTGAAAAGTTGGCTTCTTCAAAAATTTACCGATAAAGATGGTAAACTTAATGCTTATATGCTAAGTGAGTATGTAAAAGAATATAGACTTCCGGCTAATGAATGGAATATCAGATTGCTTGAAGCGCGGCATTCTGAAAAAGGTTATATTAAGCTTTTAACGAAAGTAGTTGTAGAATTTGATTATGCGAATGACATGATCTGTTATTCTTTGCCGGAATATTCTTTTCCTAAAAAGAAAAAGGAAGCACAAGTAGACTGGTCTACTGTTTCTAAACATAAGAAGCATTTACTTACGCCAGATGGTTGTTGGGGCCTTGTTACTCTTATTTATGATTGTGGCATTGTTGTCCTTGATGATTTTGAGCCGATTTGTCCTTATACTTATGATTTAAATGAATATCGTGAAGCAGCAAGACAATTTACGACAGAAGAATGGATTGATGTTATTCTTAATGGCATGAACTTTAATCCGGAAGGATTTACAGAAGAAGAAAAACTTACTATTATTCAGAGATTTTTGCCTTTTGTTGAAAAGCGTTTGAATACAATTGAATTAGCTATTAAGGGTTCTGCAAAGTCTTATTGTTATTCTCAGTTATCGCCGCATAATTGGCTCGTTAGTGGTAATATTTCTCGTGCAAGTGCATTCTATAATCTAACCACTAAGAAAGGTGGGTATTTTACAAAGTATTCTCAAATTGCCTTTGATGAAGTTCAGTCTATTAAAACAAATAACGCAGAAGAAATGTCTAATGCTCTTAAAACTTATCTTGAAAGCGGCGAAATTCGTGTTGGTGATTTTTGTACAACAGCAGATGCTGGACTGAGTTTAATTGGTAATATTGACATTAATAGAATGGATTCAACAAAGTACAATATGTTTAAGTCTTTACCAAAGTGGATGGGTGAATCTGCTTTTATTGATAGATTTGCTATGATTATTGATGGTAAGAAGATTGGTAGATTTAACGAGAGCCGCAAGATGAATGGTTGGGGTATTTCTACTAATTATTTAGTTGAACTTCTTCATTCTTTAAGAGATGAATTTTATTATCGTTGTATTATTGATGAATTACTTATTCCAGAGAAAGGAGCAGATACTCGTAATGTTGAAGCAGTAAAAAGAATTGCAACTGCATATTTAAAATTGCTTTTTCCTTATGTAACTTCTGTTGAAGATATTGATGTAGAAAAGTTTAAAAAGTATTGTTTAGAACCGGCAATTGCTGGGCGTGGTGCAATTCTTTCTCAGCTTCAGATTATTGATGAAGAATATGAAGATAAGAAAATGCCGGAATTTATAATTAGTATTGATTAAAAAGGAGAGATATTACAATGGGATTTAATTATAAATTTAAATTTAATGAACCAGAGTTTGTTATTACTGATAAAGAGATAACTTGTAAGCTTACTTTAGTTGACGGGCCAATAGATATTCTTTATATTAATCACATTTCTTGGTTCCAAGAGGGTATTGCTAATAGATGGGATCCATTAAATAAGAAATATATTAAACTTCTTAAAAAGACTTATATTGGAGTGGCTAGAAAGTATTCTGGAGATACTGATAATGTAGAAATGGCAAAAGAAGTTGCCTACAAAAAGGCACGGCGGCAATTTTTAAAAGAAATAAACAACTTTTATACTGAACTATTAGGTCAAATGTACTATGTTTTTAATGGTATTGATGCTTCTCGCAAAAAGAATCTAAAAGAACTCGATGAAATTAAAAGTAGAATTTTATATTTAACTGATCGTTATTATGATGACGAATGGGATTTTCCAATTCTTAGTCGAAATGGTAATAGTATTGGCTTAACTAAAAATGGCAGATGGTTTATTATTATTCCTACTCAAAACAAAAACGATTTTAATGTTGTTTTTAATGACGGAGATTATATGCGAGCAATAAACAATGGAAGAGGACTAGGTTATAATTGGATTAATTTAAAAACTGGAGAAATAATTAATCAAATGACTAATAAAACAATGGATAAAATTATTTATATTGAGAGTAATAAAAAACAATCTACTTATGAGCTTGCAAAACAAACTTTTTGTGGAACATTAAAAAATAAGATTGCTAGACCAAATCAATGGTTTCGCTATAAAACTCTTGAACGTTACGATTGTTATTGCTCTTATTTTTAATTCATAATATTGCCAATGCCGCTAATAAAAATTTGTTTGATTTTTATTATAAACTATGATATAATTATTATAGTAAATAAGAAAAGGAGAAAAAAATAAATGAAAATCATTTATGCTATTATGGTTTATTGTAATAGGTGTTTTTCAGATGAGAAGTATCTCGATAAAACCTTTATTGACTATACTACAGCAGAAGAGTATGCTGAAAAAACACTATCATTCGTGCGAATATGAAATTGAAAGGTATTATATTTACGATTCAGGAAAGGAGGTTTAAAATATGTATAGGCTTAACTATAAAACAAACGATGCATTTGAATCTAAGCTTTTTGATACTATTGAAGAAGCTTATTGGTTTGCTGTTGATAATCTTGCTACAAAAGGAGATCGCGAATGGTATCAAGATATTTGCGGCGAAACTTTTAAAAGTATTATCGAGAAAGAAACAGGTGATAAAAGCGACTTAATGAGTGCAATTATGAGAAATTCAATGGAAAGAATAGTTCTTTTTTATGAAGAATAAACGAGAGGTTATTATGCTGAAAGATATTTTCATTGTTTATATTTATACTGGAGCGTATCGAACAGGAAACAGATATATTGAAGAAGTTTTTGATACTGAAGCCGCGGCAGAAAATTATGTTTCACAGCAGTCCATTCCAAAGATTATGAAATTGAAAAATTCTATATGCATTGTGGGAGAGATAGAAATGAGTGAAAACGCAAAGAAATTCATTCAAAACTCAAGGCTTGTTTTAACTGTTTTTGTTGTTGAAAAACTACTTGGTATGGTAAATCTGACATGGGCTGAAGTTTTAATTCCTCTATATATTTTACTTATATTTTATGTTGCTTGTTTTATTTATAAGCTTTTTACATCATAAGGAGGACTTTTATGGTTTATTGTTATTGTCAATGTCATTCTTGTTATGCAAGAACTAGAGAAATTCATTATCTTGCAGCAGAAAATATTGAACTTATAAAAGCTTTTCTTGCAAATTATAAGGATGATTATTTAAGCAAATGGGAATATATTGCTTTAGAAGATTATGAAACAAATGAAGCGGATTATGACGATGAATTTGATTCAGATGCCGATGAAGCATGGGAAATGTTTTACGATTCTTTTACTTATCAAGACTATGCCGAAAGTTATGAGTATTCTTTGCTACCAATTGAAAAAAACGATTTTGAAAATTTACCTTGGACTGTTATTGAAAAAGGAGAAATTAGATGATTCTATTCTTTTGTATGATTCCACTTTATGCTCTTAGTTTATTCTATGTAATTAAGGAGGCGGCGTAATGAAAGTTAATAAAATTAGAAAGATTAAACCTACTTATAAAGAAGCTTGTGAACTCTATGGATACAAGCTAAAAGATAAAGTAGACTTTGAAACAAGAATTTCTAATGAATGTTTTAATTTAGATGATTATTTTGCTCATGAAATTTTAATTCATATTCTTTATTTAAAAGAAAAGACTGTGGGCGCGCCTGGGGCACTATGTAAACTTGATGAGTATTGTAATATCGCGGCAGACGACAATTCTCGTGAAAAATGGGAAAAAATTCTAGGTGACATTGCTCTTGGCTTTTATCTATGTTCAAAATTTAATTTTGATTTACAGGCAGATACAAGAACAAAAATTATTATAGAGAAGAAGAAAGCAAAAGCCTTTCAATTATTTGTTAAATGGTTTGATGCTTTTTGGGAATAAGGAGGATTAAATGAAAGTTTATATTGTAATTTGTGAATTACTTGATGATGAAAAGTATAAGGTTTTTAGAAATAGTGATGATGCCGAAACCTATCTTAATGCTCAGATTGGTAAGTATTTCCTTCAAATGCTTGAAGATTTTAATGAAGATGGTGACAGAAATAATTTTATTTCTGAAATGAATGATGCTTACACTGCCTATTATACTCATATAGATGGTGACTATAAGATTATTCAGCTTGACTCAGAAGTTTACTTTAAATTGGTAGAGTCAGATATTGAATAATACTTGATTTTTACTATAAACTATGCTATAATTATTATAGTAAATGAGAGATAGGAAATAATCTTCTTGGTTCTTTGAAAGGAGAAAACATCTATGGGACTCGCTTATATTGAAAATTTAAATGGTGATGTTATTAGTTATATGGATGATCCGTTGAACAAAACGAATTATCGTAATACTAATAATACTTATAACGAAGATTTTAATTGCGGCGGATGGGCATTAAATACTTTCAATTGGCTCTGTCCCTTCGTTAATTATGCTTTAATGTCTGGCCTTACTGATTTGGAAGATGAAGCTAATGATTATGATAATGAAGAATATGAATGCGATGATGATGAAATCCTTGCAATGAACGAAAATCGATTTTTCACCAATGTAAATGACTACGAAAAGAGATTGAATAATTATCTTAATGAATGTCATGAATATGGCGGCGATGATGGAATATTTTATGGCACACAATGGGACAATACAATAGTCGCTATGTTAAGTAAAATGCATCTGCTTGCTGCCTTTCCAGATATGAGAGAAGTTAATTCTTTTGATGAACTTAATGATGACGAATACGGAATCGCTTTCGCAACAAGAGATGATGATTTCCATTTTATTCGTTATTTTGATGGTATTATTACTGGTAAATGCGGCGGCTTAGGTATTCATGAATATGATAGCATTGAAGAAGGACTTGATTATCTCGGCTATACGCAAAACAAAACTTATTTTGCAAGAAAAATTCAGGAGGGCATGTCTAATGAATGGTAATTTTCTGAAAATTTTTATTGATGAGGAAGATGCAATTAAGTTCGCTAATAATGTTGGCGGCAAGATGATTATTCGCTATGATTATGATGTCTTTTATGGTCTTGTAAAAGAGTTTACTGTTGAATATTAAGGAGAAATAAAATGAGTGTAGTGATTAAAGTAACTGATATGAGCGATAATAGTGTCAAGTTTTATAATGATATGATTGAATTTATGAATGAGTTTTACTCAGAAGAAGATTATAAAGCGGATTGTGAGGACTATCAAGATAGAGATAGTAGAGAAAAATATTTTGATGAACTTTTCGATAAGGAAAGAATGGAAGAGTTTGATACATTTTGGGGTTCGTATAATGGTGCCATCGAAACATGGTGGAAGACTTTTCAAAAGGAAAATTTTTGTTTAAGAAAGCCTACTGATGGAAAGCTAATTTTTGAATGGTTTAATCGAACTTTTGAGCCGCTAGAGGTAAAGGAAGAAAATAGTAGTAATTGATTTTTACTATAGAATATTATATAATTATTATAGTAAATAAAAAAAGGAGATATTAAATGAAAAAATATGAAATGACTTCTAATACTAAAGAACTCAAAGGACGGAAATTATTCCAAATTAGAGCACTTAAAGACTTTGGCGATGTCAAAGTCGGAGATTTAGGTGGATATATTGAGAAAGAAGAGAATTTATCACATGGCGGTAACGCGTGGGTCTATGATGATGCATTAGTTTATGGCGATGCGTGTGTTTCTGATAATGCACAGGTTCGTGGCGATGCACGGGTTTATGATAATGCACAGGTTTATGATAATGCATGGATTCGTGGTGATGCACGAGTTTGTGGCGATGCACGAGTTTATAGTAATGCACAGGTTTATTGTGAAGCATGGGTTTATGGTGATGCACGGGTTTGTGGTGCTGCACGGGTTTGTGGTGATGCACGAGTTTATGGCGATGCATGCATTTATAATAATGCATGGATTTACGATAATGCACGAGTTTATGGTGATACAATAATTTATGGTGACACATGTATTTGTGATGATGCATGGATTTGTGGTGATTCGGACTATATCTGCTTCAAAGGATTTGGTAGCGAGAATAGAAATACAATCATGTTCAAAACCAAAAATGGAGATATTTATGTGTGTTGCGGCTGTTTTAGAGGTAGTTTGAAAGAATTTGAAGAAAAGGTAAAAGAAACACACGGCAACACTAAATATGCAAAGGAATATCTTGTATGTATAGAAGCTGCTAAAATTCATTTTGAAATTGATGATTAAAATGACAAATAGTTTTTATTAATAATTATATTGTTTAGTAAAATAATTGATTTTTATTATAGAATATAGTATAATGATTATAGTAAATAAGAAAAGGAGTTTTAAATATGGCAGATTTTAGATTTAAGAAGCCCGAATATGAAATTACTAATAATGGACAGAGCGTGCATTGTCATATCCCAGTTGTAGCAAATGATATGAGACCTTTTATTAATCTATATTATACCGGTGGTGGTATTGCTACTTGTACTGAAATTAAAAAAGCTTATGACAATGTTTGTCGCGGCGGTTATGGTAATGCTATATATGTTACTGGCGATAATATGGATGTAGAGTTTGCAAAGAAGCTTGCTTATCGAAAAGCTGTAAGACATCTACATAAGAAGATTGCTTACTTTTATAATATTCTTCAAGCCCATATTGGTTTTATTTACAAGAAGATGAAGAATACTGCCCTTGATTATTATGATAATATTGAAGAAGATAATAATGTAATCGAAAGATTCGTTTGTGAGAACGAAGAAAAGATTAGAAAGATGCCAGAGCCACAGAATGGTTGGATTGGTAGAACTAATTCTGGTATGTGGTTTATTGTTGTTCGTGAACCGAATAATGATGAGAGTTATACAATGGTTTATGAAACTGGTAGCTTTGATAGAGGTACATTAAAGGAATCTTGCACACATAGTGATTTTGACATTAATGGTATTTGCAAGACTAATGATGATTCAATTGATCTTTTTGTAAAATCAAGATGTTTTCTAAATGCACAAACATTTGCATCTCGTGATGAAAATATTATTTGGAGAAGAAGATTCGAGGAAATGGAGAATTCAAATTCTTGATTTTTTCTATAAACTATAGTATAATTATTATAGTAAATGAAAGAGAGGTAATATTAAATGGGTTTGGATATGTTTCTAACAGTAAGAAAAAAGTCTAATCCAGTTTGGGACTGGGAAGACGAAGAGTCGGCATACTGGAGAAAAGCAAATCAAATTAGAAAGTGGTTTGTCGAAAATCTTAAATATGAGCAAGATCCCCGATCAGACAGCCTAGAAAATGTTCGTGTTCCAAAACAAAAGCTTGAAGAACTTTTGGGTACAGTTACTACAGTTCTTAATAATCCCTACCTAGCAGACGAACTGCTTCCAACAGAAGCCGGATTCTTTTTTGGTTCTTGTAATTACGATAGCTGGTATTTTGATCAGCTAGAATCTACTAAGTGTCAACTAGAAGAAATCCTTTCGACTACTAATTTTGAAACAGAAGACGTTTACTATGATGAATCGTGGTAATTAAAAATATTGAACTTAATTATAAAGTATAGTATAATTATTATAGTAAATGAAGGGAGAAGGGAAACAGAATGAAGTGGAGAGAATTTGCAAATGCGATTATGAGTGAATACGATACAATTGCTCATATTGATAGTGATGAAGATGATAATTATATTTACTGTCCTGAATGCGGAGAACCTATTTATGAATGCGATTACCCAGAAATTGAAATTGATAAGGATGGGAATTTAATTTGTCCAATATGTGAATATATTTTTGATTGAAAAGGAGAAATATTTATGATGGATTATACTGTTACTACTGAAATGACAATGACAAAGGTTAAGGCGGCAATGAAGGCTACCGTAATGGAAGATGTAATTTACTTTCTGAGGGAAAAGTACGGCGATGATAATGTCGCAATGGTTCGTGATAAGAAGAAGAATACAATCGGTGTAAGAATTGGAAACATTAAGGATGGTACAGGAGAGCATGAAGGCTGCGTTACAATTGATGTTTCTGCTAAGGAATATACAAATCGTAAGACAGCATCTAAGTCTTATGAAATGTTTGATTTTGATAAGACAAAGAAGGAATACGATGATTATCTTGTAGAAAAGAACACTAAGACTAAGAAGTCTAATTAAAAGAAAGGATTGTAAGGGTTAAGTTTTTTAAGAAAAAAATTTAGCCCTTTTTCTATTATTGAGAGGAGAATTAAATGAATTATAAAGACTTTGAAAATTTTGAAAGAGTTGTTAGTGCCGCAAGAGAAGCTTATAAAGGAATGGAAGAAATGTGGTACAGTTACAAGGAACTCTACAAAAATGGCAATTCTTCCGATGAATCTTTTGTCGATAGAGTAATTATTGATGCCGATGAATTTGCTGAAATACATGGTAATAAAATTGAAGAAACTTTTTTCGGAAAGAGTTTTGGTATTATCAAGCAAGTTATTGGGAATAAGCATATTCATTTTTGGCATAATAACGAAGAATATCATTGTGACTCTATTTGGAGTCTTTATAACGATTTTTCTATTATTAAGGAGGCAACAAAATGAGTTATCGAAAGTTTGAGAATTTTGCTAAAATTATGCGTGCAGTAAGAATTTCCTATTATGAAATGGAAGGGCTGGTTGATAGTTGGCTTTCGCTTTATGAAAGTAAAACTGACCGGCCAAAGCAAGATAAAGTTCAAGAAATCTTAAATCTAATGGATTCTTTTGTGGATAAACAAACTTCTTCTATTGAAGAAACTTTCTTTGGTCGTAAGTTTAAATATGATGTTCTTGGTGACTATATCCGCGGCATTGATGAATATTATTTTATGTACGAAGGCACAAAATTTTATTATAATAATCTACTTGAACTTTATAATCAGTTGAATGAAATTGTTGAACAAGAGGAGGAAGCTAATGAGATTCTATGAGTTCCATATACTAGTTAATCAGTTGCGGCACGATTATTTTGAAAACGAGAATAGTAACTATGAAGACTACAAGTTTGCCGCCTTAGATATTGCTCGTCAAATTAGAGATGAGGTTGGTGGCTATACTCTTACAAGTGATTTTAACAATCCACTACTCTATGTAATAACAAAGAAGGAACCATTTCCAATCATTGATATTAATGGAGTTTTTACTAACCTAGAAGATATTTGGTACTATCTAAGACAGGAGGATTATTAATGGGAGAAAACTTTTATATTCAAGAGATTTATCCAAAGGAATTTCAGTTCTGGAAAGAAACGGGTATTTTAGATTTAGATGACTATACTCCAATAATTAATAGTTTTGGAGATATACTCTTTACTTTAAGTGATGATGATTATTCCGGCGATACTTTTGTCCTTTACTATACTGGCGGCGAATGGGGTTATCTTGAATTTGGCTGGGGTTCTTGTAGTGCTTGTGATGCTTTACAAGGTTGCTCTACATGGGAAGAAGCTGAAGAACTTTATTCTCAACTACAAGATAAAATTCTTCGTTTCTATAAAACAAAAGATATTCTTAACTATTTTATGAACCATGATTGGTGCGGCGAATGGCTTAGTTCAACAAAGAAACTCTTTATCAATTGCGTTATGAAAATCTTAATTGAATTTGAAAAGGAAGAAGAAAAAAAGGCTTGATTTTCGCTATAAAATATAGTATAATTATTATAGAAAGTGAAAAGGAGATTTAAAGAAATGGAAGCAATTCTTGTTAAAACAATTTTTAATCCGGCAGACAATACAGTTGATCGAACTGAGGAACGAACTTGGTATGAATTTGCCGCCGCAGAGCTTCTCAAAAAGCTAGGTGATAGTTGGGAGTTAAAAATTAATATTAGTGATAATGATATTGCAAGTGGCACATATCAAGAAGATGGTAAGTTAATTTCAATTGAAGTTATTCCTTATGGCCCGAAAGACGATGACGATGAAGAGGAAGAAGATAATGAGTTGGATTAATATTAATGATTGCTGCGGCTGTGAATACTGTATTGGTTGTGGTAGAAATAATAGAAAGGTTCTTGTTTGTGATGAATGCCAAGAAGAAAAAGATCAATATTATACCAATGGAGAAGAAGTAATTTGTGGTGACTGTTTAAAGGAGCGATTTATTAATTATGTTTTTAACATAGATTATCTTATAATAACTGAACTCACATATGAAGAGTGTCTGTTTTCTATTTCAAAAATTTTTAACTTTGACTTAGTTAAATTTGCTCCAAATAAATATTCGTTTATTACAAACAGAGAAGTTTTTGACAGAGAAGACTGGTATGAGAAAGACGAAGTATTCGATGTAATGAAGGAGATGGCAGAAGATTTTTCTACTGATGAATTAATTAAGCTAGAAGAGTTCAACAACTGGAGTAAGTTTCCTTATTAAAGGAGATAATATAAATGAAATGTAATTATTGTAATGTTAAGCTAATTAAAATCAATTGTGATAAGCCTACTTATAGTTTTAAATACTATTACCAATGCCCGAAATGCAAAGTAATTATTGCGCCGGCATGGAAAGCAAAGAAGGAGTGATTGAATGGAAGTTGACAAGATTATTTCTTGTAAATTAATTTTTAAAGATGGTTCAAAAATGGAAATTAAGCCGGCGAATAGCGTGGTCTTAAAACAAGAAAGCTATTGTGGTAATTGTGGGAAGTATATTCCATTACAATTCTGGATTTATTGTCCTTATTGCGGAAAAGAGAAAGTTTGTGATACAGAATTTACTCTTACAATTTCGGAAGAAGCCGCGAAAAAAATTGGAGAAATGGAGAATAAGAATGGATAAAATTGTAAAAGGTTATAAAGTTTTTAATTCTGATTGGACTTGTAGAGATAAGCAGTATACTTGTCCGGGAACATTTGAAGAAAATGTAAGCTTAGATGTTTGTTATCAAGGAATGCACTTTTGTAGAAAAGCAATAGATTGTTTTAATTATTATAGTTTTGATTCAAGCAATCGTGTTGCAGAAGTAATTGCTTGCGGTGACGTTAAGGAAAGAGGTAATAAATGTTGTACAGACAAATTAAAAATCATGAGAGAATTATCGTGGCATGAAGTCTTAGAACTTGTGAATATTGGAGAGAATTGTACTGGTATGAAGAATACTGGTAATTGGAACTCTGGTAATCACAATGCTGGTAATTACAACAGTGGTGCTTGTAATAGTGGTAATCAGAACAGTGGTAATTGGAACACAGGTGATCTAAACAGTGGTAACTGGAATACTGGTGATCTAAATACTGGTATCGCTAATAGCGGTAACAGAAACAGTGGTAGCTATAATAGTGGTATGTGCAATTCTGGTGATAAGAATACTGGTAATCGAAATAACGGCCATGGAAACAGTGGTGAGTGGAATAGTGGTAACTGGAATACTGGTGATTGGAATAAGACAAATTATTCTAGCGGCTGTTTTAATACAATCGAACCAAGGATTACATTCTTTAATAAGGAATCTAGTTGGACTTATGGCGATTGGTTAGCAAGTGACGCAAGGTTCTTACTTGACAAAATCCCAACAGAAAATTTTGGATGGGTAAGTTTTGAAAATATGACTGAAGAAGAAAAAGAAGCAAATCCAAAAGCCAAAAGTACTGACGGATATTTAAAGGTAATCAAACCAAAGATGAGTGTCCAAGAATGGTGGGAGAGTCTATGTCATACAGATAAGTATGCTATTTTAGGTATTCCAAATTTTGACAGAAAAATCTTTAAAGAAATCACTGGAATTGATGTTGGAGAAATTGAAAACCACAACGCTAAAGAGGAGTGATTGAATGGTTATTGATGTTTTAATGTTTTTGGTTTTCGTTGGATTTTGTGTTCTTGTTTATAGGAATATTTAAGGAGGTTAGATAAGATTGGAAAATAGTTCTTTCGATGTTGAAGCAATTGAAATTCCTACTCCGATATCTATAACTTTTGAGAACAGATGTCATAATTGTAAAAGAGCATTTGCTAGTATTGATTATTCTTATAATTATTGTCCTTATTGCGGCGAAAAAAAGATTTATGATACAGAATTTACCTTTACAATCTCAGAAGAAACAACAAGAGAAGTGGAGGATAAGAATGAGTAAAATTGTAGGAGGATATGAGTTTTAAATGGTTTTATTGATGTGGATTGTTAGTATTGCGGCACCAGTGGAGTGCTTATATTATTATATAATATTCTTGAATATTTTATGTGGGATAATTCTTTTACGATAACGCTAATATGTATCATTTCCATTATTGTTTCATTGATTGTTGGTGGTTTATTTTGGGGTATTAAAGAAACTTATGAAGTAGTTGATGTTAAAAATTATCCTTATATGCAGCAAATTATTATAAAGGATGATAGTAATGATATCTATTTAATGACAGTGAGCAATGGGCAGCAATATCAGGTTGGCAATGAAGTAGAGTTATCAATGGTTGGTGTTGAACTAAAAGGTGATAAAATTAATTAAGGAGAATTAAATGGTAGTAGAAGGTTATAAAATTTTTAATAGTGATTGGACTTGCCGTGATAAACAATATTCATGTCCCGGCTACTTTGAAGAAGATGTTGTGCCGCAAGTGTGTGTTAAAGGAATGCATTTTACTACAGACATTGAATATTATCTTAGACTTTATGGTTTTAAAGAAAATATTCATATTGCAAAAGTTATTGCAGTTGGCGATATAGCTGAAAGTTATCTTACAATTCATTGTACCAATAAAATTTTTATCGTTGAAGAAATTCCGCTTAAAACTATAATGGGAAAACTGAATCCCGGTGGTGGAACTAATATCGGATATGCAAACATTGGTGAAAGAAATCACGGTAATAATAATATTGGGGATAATAATTGCGGCAACAATAATATTGGGATTAATAATTGTGGAAATTATAATGGTGGCAACGACAATAATGGTTATTACAATACTGGAAGTTTAAATTTGGGAAGTTATAACTCTGGCAATTATAATAATGGTTACAATAATACTGGCGATTATAATATTGGAGATAACAATACAGGTAGTTATAATAAAATTTCTTATTCGACCGGATTTTTTAATACAGAAGAACAGCCAATTTACATGTTCAATAAGCCAACAAAAGTTAAACCTTCTACGATTTTTAGTTTAGATGGTATGGGGTTAGTATATCAACTAATGACCTATTATGATAGAGAATTTCATTATAACAAGAACCCCATTGACCTATCTTATTATAAAAAGCTTCGTAATAAAACTTGGCATTGTTGTCTTACCGACAAGCAAAAAGAGGCGGTTCTATCTCTTCCTAATTTCGATGCTGGAATCTTTAAAGAAATTACTGGTATTGATGTTGATATGGAGGTTCAAGACGTTTGGAACTTAATTTAATGCCTTGTCCTATTTGTTGCCGCACTCCAAAATTATATTATTGGCGCGATGCAAGCGGCTCATGGGTTCGTTTGAAGTGCCGGCACTATAGTTTATTAGAAGGAAAAGCAGAATTATCGTGGTGTTTTAAGCAGGCGGCACTCCACTGGAATGAATGGGTTAATACTATTTGGGTTTCGTTTTAAAATTAAATATTGTCTTTTTACTTAGACTATGGTATAATTATTATAGTAAATGAGAAAGGAATTAAAACAAATGAAAGAAAAATGTTATTGTGTTTATCGTGAAGATGCTTATGGTAAAAATAAACTTCTTTATGTTTTTAAAAAGAAGGAAGACGCTGAATGGTATGCTTATACGATGAATAATGATACTGACGTAGAAGCCGAACAATGTCAATACTTTATTATTGAACTCGATCTTATTTCTTCTTTGGAGGTTAAAAATGTTAAAACACGTAACAACTAAGAAAAAATGTTATATTATTCTTTTTCGTGGAACCTATAGCTTAGATAGAATTATTGGTGCTTTTCAAAAGAAAGAAGATGCGGAATGCTTTATTGATACAATGAATAGTGAAATGACATCAGAAGAACGGTGGCAAGGGCAATATTTAATACATGAAACAGAAATGATTACAGATTGGAGATTGGAGAATAGATGAAATTATATCAATATATAACTCTTGTTGACAGATTAAAGAAATACTATTCTAAAGAGATGTCTATGATTATTGATCTAAATGAGAAAATTCTTCTTGCAGAAGAAACCTATAATATGGCAGAGTTTATCGAGAAGGAATTATCATCTAATAATATCGGTTATATCACTTTTCAATTTGTTACAGGTAGTCTTATTTTTCCTTATAAAATGGATAACGGAAAAGAAGTTAATTCGGTTGAAGAAATGTTCTTTGCACTTTGTGAAGGAGAATAATAAATGTGGTTTAAAATTAATAATGAGTTAATTAATTTAAATAGTGTTAGTAATTTTACTTTTGATGATAATGCTCTTCAACTTAAAATTACTTATATTGGCGGCGAAAAGAAAACTTTCAAGTATAGTACTTGGCCAGATTTTAATTCTACAAAAAATAATATACTTAATAATTGCGGCTTAAAGTCATTAAAAAATGGCAAGCTATTTCCGGAAGACGATCGAAGGTTGATTAGTTATGATTAATGCCGCGGCTTAAATAAGGAGGAAATAATAAAATGTGGTTTAAAATTCAAAATGATTTAATCAATTTAAATGGTGTTGGTAGTTTTACTTATGATACAACAACTCTTCAAATTAAAATTACTTTTATTAGTGGTGAAAAGAGAACTTATAACTATAATAGCTGGCCAGAATTTAATTCTATGAACAATAGTATTGATGAAATGATTGATAATCATATGTTTGAAGCAGATGAAAATAGAAAAGCTTTAGAGGAAGAGCAGAAAATTCAAGAGATGCTTGAAACATTACAAAAAGTTTATAGAGTTGGGGAAGATAGTACGACAAATGATATACTTAATGGTCGCGGATTAAAGAAAATATTGGGATAAAGATGGCAAGTTAGTTCCAGAAGATTGGTTATGATTAATTGCCGCGACTTAAAATGTTTGAAAAAATGGTTACGGAACATACTTTATATTTGATTTAAGAGTAGTTGAAATTCAATTACTCTTTTTTTTAATACGTAGTTACGAACGCAGTGAGTAATGCAGTAGCTTTTTACGAGCAGCGCGAGTAAAAAGGAGAGTGTAGACAAATGAAAAACTATGTAACAGTCTAGGAAATGCGGCAAAAGAAAAAGCAACAATAGATTGATATTAAAAACAAAATAAATATGGAAGTAGGTAAGGCGGCAAGAGGAATACTTAAAATTATTTTTTCTAATGGAGAAGAACGTATTGTATTCTCAAATGATTGTCGCCGCACTTCAAACAGATTATTAAAGGAGTGGTTAATGCGACAAGAAAATAAGTTGTCTTATTCTTGGTTAGAAAAAATTAAAAAAGAATATTAGCAAACAACAGTAAATGATTTTTAGTTCATTGTTCTTTTTGTAGAAAGTGAGTATGAAAAAATTTGAAAAAATGGTTACGGAACATACTTTATATTTGATTTAAGAGTAGCTGAAATTCAATTACTCTTTTTTTTTCTTAAAAGGTGGCGACTTTACGAGCGATAGCGAGTAAATAAGCCGCGACAGGGGAAGCAACGCAGTTGCGGGGAGCTGAGCTATGCTCCCTAACGTAGTTACGAGCGATAGCGAGTAATGGAGTAACCTTTTATGAGCGGAGCGAATAAAAGGAAGAGAAAAGAGGAGAGAAAATTGAAAAAAGAAATTAAAAAGAGAATTGATTAGAAGTGTTGCGGTAATAATCAAGGCAGGTATTAGTTATTACTTTTTGGAGTAAGTAAATTTTTTAGCACTCATAATTTAAAAGGTTATATTGATTGTTTAGTTAAAGAATTAAGTGGAGAATAGCATTTAACATTAGGATGGTTGAAGCCGCTAATTAGAAATAGAGGATTTATTTAGTAGGAAGAGATTTTAGATAATTTGGAGATTATTCCTATATATGTAGTTACGAGCGATAGCGAGTAACGAAATACCTTTTTACGAACGTAGTGAGTAAAAAGAGGAGAGAGAAAAAACTTGAAAATAATAATGACTTATTCTATAATAATAATAGAAAAAGATTTGTTCTTTTAATTAAAAGTAAAAAATTAAAAGGAAAAAGAGTAGAAAAGGAAAGCTTTGTATGGGGGATAGACCTATTTTTACTATAAATCAAAATGATAACAAAATTTTCATTCTGGTGTTAAAAATTTTCATTTCTTAACATTTTTAAATATTGAATTTAGTCTTGAAGTTTTGATATAATTTTTGCCTTGAAATTTTGATTACGTCTGAACAGATAACTTTCAGTATAGATAGTTTGACGCATATGATACATATATATAAAAATTCCAAATTAAATATATAAAAAATCTGAATTATATATATAAAAATTCGTGACCATATATATAAAAAATCCGAACATATATATAAAAAATCTGAATCTGAATTTTATAGAATAATTTTTCTGGAATTTTACTTTAAAAATAGGAGGTGATTAAATGATCACTAATGAAATAGTAGAAAAAGGTAGCTTGCCGATTGTTTCAAAAGAAGAAAAAGTTCGTGATAATTGTATGAAACTTTACACCTATCTTGTTACGCTGTCAATTCCAGATTTTTCAAATAGAACAAGTCGTGAAAAAGGACGTAGACAATTTCAGCAAAAAGATTTTACTTTGAATAAAATTCATACGATTTTAGGAATGGATGCAAAAACAATTAAAAAATATTGGCAACAATTAGAATTAGATGGATTAGTTAAATATGTAGGCAGCGCGCCAATAGATAAAAATCTTACATGGGAAAAGAACTTTATGATAAGAAAAAAATATCCAGAAGGTTATTATCATATTGATAGACCTGAAAAATTTAGAAAGATTCCTAAAGATACTGTTACTAAAATTTTACAAGAATATTTGGTTTCAGAATTGGAACTAAAAATATATTTAATGCTAGGTAATGTACAAGAATATTATTATAATAAAGGCGGTGTTCAAAATATTCAAATTACTTATAAGGATTTAATTGTCTTATTGGGCATGAAGAACGAAAAACAAAATAGAGTTGCTATTAAAAAAGCTTTAGTCTGGTTAAAGGAGATAGGTTTAATTGTATTTGAACAAGATAAAAGAAAAGCAGGTAATTTTAATTTTGAAGTAGAATGTATTAATTTAATTCAAGTTAATTTCTATATTGATCCAGCTAATACAAATATTGATAATTCAGATTGTGAATTAATATCTTTACAGGATAAGGAAGAAATTATTAAAATAAGTTTAGAATAGGAATGACTTGACTTTTTTTATTATTTATGATATAATAAATATAGAAAATAAAAGGAGGTAGCAGCTGATATGGATGAAGTAAAAATTTATAAAATTACAAATTAGATTACTAAAAAAGTTTATATAGGACAAACTACAAAAGAAAATATAGAGGAAAGGTTATCAGAGCATAGTGGCTCATCTGACTGCCCAAAATTACACAATGCAATTAAACTATATGGAAAAGAAAATTTTAAAATTGAATTGCTAGATACCTGTTCAAAAGAGCAGGCTAACTATATTGAGTCATTTTTTATTAATAAATATCATTCTATTGAAGATGGATATAATTCTATTTATTCAAGTGGAGAGTTCTAGTCAGAGCAACCAAGAAAAAGAATAAGTAAAATAAAAGTAGATGATAATAAAAAGTATTACTACCTTAACTTTGAAAATTTTAATCAGGCTTTAGCTTATTTTTCAGAGCATCAAGAAGAAATATTAAATACAGATAAATTATACAAGAAGAGAGGTCGTAATGGCTCAGCTTATAATAATTCACAGCTATTTAATATAAATTTAATGTCGATTATTAATGATTGGATGAAGCCTAAAGTAGAAATAAAAGATATCTTTCAATATGATTTAGATTTAAATTTTGTAGCTAAATATAGTAGTTGTTTAGAAGCAGTAACAAATTTACAATTAGAAAAAATCGATTCTGCAAGACAATTTATATCTGAAGTAGCTAGAGGAAGAAAAAGAATTGGATATGGATATATATGGTCTTATCTTAATCCGTAGCGTTTAAAAATTTTATACAATATTTTAAATGATTATTTAACAAATGAATAATAATGACACCCTTAACTTTAAAGTTAAGGGTTCTTTTTTTTTAAAAATTTTTTTAAGATTTAACAGCTTTTTGGAAAATTTTTCCAATTTGTAGCTTTTGCAGGACACAGCTGATATGGCAGTCTCAGCTCAAGAGCACTTTAATATAAGTCAACTTCTTGACAAACGATCTAAAGTAAGAGCAATTTCTTGTCAAGCACTTGACAATTTCAATTACCATTCGGCGGCGAACTATTTACACTTTATTCACATTTTAGTGGCAATTGTTAAAAGAAAAATTTATTTAACACTTTGTTCATAATTCGACGGCTTCAATTATTAATAAGGAATTAATAACTTGCAGAGTCAATCTATTTACTTTTTATTCATAAAGTAGTCCGGCATTATCTATGAATGAAATGTGAATGCCTTAAAATATTTAACTAAATAAAAAGAAAAATGTCCAAAAATTTTACTTTCTGGACACAATTTGCTTAATTATTCATTAATATTTTTAAGAATTTCATAGAAAATATTGTAAATTTTTTCATCTTTTACGCCAATATCAATTAAATTGTCAATAATTTCTTCATATTTACTAATATTATTAACCAAATTCTCTGCAATTGTTCTTAAATTGTCCATATTTCCCTCTTTTCTTTCTTTATTTTCTTTAATTTTTCCATCAGAATTTTTTGATTCTTGAATAAGAACTTTAATAAAATTTTGTTCTAAACAATAAGTATAAAAATCTTCAATAAAGAAAACACTAATATAACAACACATATGACAATCATTACAATAATGGCAACATTCTAACTGATTAAAAATTGACAGTGTATCTCTATTAAAATCTTCTTCATTTTCATTATTCCATTCTATATCAGAATATGCTTTTCTTTCTAATTCAAGCGTTTTAATTGTATTCCCAAAAACTGAATATGTACTACCATTTTCTGTAACATTTACTACTCTAACATCTGTATGCGGAAAATATTTTATAAAGCTATGAAGAACTTCCCCCAAATCGCTACATCTCAAATATTGAGAATAATGGTAAGCTTTAAAGAATCCTTCTGTAAGTCTTTCTAGTGTTTCATGATCTACTTGTGACAATACTTTAATAACTGTTTCATACTTATTCATTATTATTTAACCCCTTTTCAATAATAGTTAAAACAAAATCATAAAATTCTTCAATAAGAAAATACTTCTATGTGGACAACCTTCCCGACGTATTCTATTTTTGTGGCAATAAAGGCAATCGTCAGTGCAAGTTAAAACTGAAAAATTTTTCCATTCAAAATGATTAGCAATAGAAATATCTGTTGCTTCTGTATACCATTTTTTTAAATTTGTTTCACAATAAATTTTTCCAAAAATTGAATAGTATTCTTCACCTTTTCTTTTAAAATTGTAAATAGCACCATTAGAAAAATACTTTTTTAAGTATAAGAAAACTTTTATTATATTATCATATCCCATAAAGTGTAAACACTTATGATAATTAATATTAAAAAATTCTTCTCCGATGCGTTCTATTGAATCTCTATCTAATTGAGATAGAAAGCCAATAACTTTTTTATATTTATTCACTTTATTAACTCCTTTCCTTTACTGTACTTATATTATATCATATTCCAGAAAATTTGTCAATGACTTTTTTGTAAATATTTTATTGCGGCGGCATCATTGTTTTTTAATATTATATTCACAATTTATACCGGCGGCAATCGTGAATAAAAAATGAACAACTTAAAATTTTTAACTAAATAAAAACCAAAAAGTGGTAAGAAAATTCTTACCACTTCTTTCATATCTACTTAATAAATTTTACTTTTCCTTTTTCTTTTCTGCTTCACGCTTTGCCTTTTCAGCGGCTCTCTTTTCTTCCTTTTCCTTAATTTCCATTGCGTACAGTTCGCCGGCGGTCACTCTGTCGAATGCTTCAACAACCTTTTTGCTCCGCGTGGTGTCCTCATAATTCTTTGCTGTCGGCTTGACATCAAGCACCATATCAAAAGTACCGTGCTTGTTCTCAACAGTACCGAAAACGAAAGCGTATTCGTTAGTACCTACCAGCGTAACATTTTCTTCACCGAACTTCTCAACAAGAAATTCATGGAGCATCTCAGAGAATGCAACGCGTGCTTCGTTCTGGTTCTTTACCATAGAATCATTCTTAAAAGTCATCATAATATACTCTCTTTCTCCGGTTTTTAATGAGTTCCGGCTCTCTATCTTATGTATTTATTATACTACTTTTTGCGGTGAATGTCAATTGATTTTTCTTAAACTTTTTGTTAAGACTTTATGAACTATGTCCATGTCATTTTCTTTCCCTCACTTTCTATATTTATTATATCATACTTTTTGATTTTTGTCAAGTAAACTTTTTGTGAATTAGCTACCAGTTTTTAGTAATCTTATTCATAAATGCTTGACGCTTTTCAATCTTGCGAATTTTACAGCACCGCAAAAGAATTTTTTTCATTTCTTCTTTAGTCACCATAGTAGAAACGCCGTTTTTTGTATACTTAATCAATATTATCAACCTCACTTTCTATATTTATTATACCACATTTAGCCGCGAATGTCAATTGATTTTTCTTAAACTTTTTATTAAGATTTTGTGAATGGGCAGATACCCATTCCCACCGGATTTAAATGGAATTCGTTAATTTTTTCGTTCATAAAATCATTTACAAAATACATTGCATTTACAACAAATTCTGTAATATCTTTTACTTTCCATTCTTTGGAATGTTGAACAAATTCCAGCATTTCAAGATAATATTCCTTAAATGTTTCCACGGCTTCTGCTTTACTTGCAACTATTTTTGAATAATTGAACGAATGGCAATAAACTTTATACATTTCTTTTCGTTCTCCTTTCCTTTACTGTAATTATATTATACCACACTTCAGCGAAAATGTCAAGTAAATATTTTGTGAACAAAGTCAAGAAAAAAACTTATTCATCTTTTATTCATAGTTCGCTCCGGAAATTTATTAACATCTTATTCACGAATTAAGACGGCGGCAATTGTGAATAAAATGTTAATAAGTTAATCTATTGCGGCGAATGTGAATAAGGAATGAATAAATCAAAAGATTTGATTATTAAGAAACAATGAAAAGACTGGCAGAAAATTCTACCAGTCCATTCATACTCTATTCAATTCTTTATGAACAAATTAAATGTTATTTTCTTCACAAAAATCACGCAATCTTTTCCACGGTACGACTACTTCGCCGTGAATCTTTTTTCTAGTCTTGTACGCATTAACAAGAATTTCCTTTTCAATCATAACATCAGCAAGACCTGTATGTTCTTCAACAAATTCTACATTTCCTGTTAAATATTTATACACAACTTCTGCTTTAGTTTGAATATTCCCTTTTTCTGTCACAAAGCCATTTTTCCGGCAAAATTTAACATACTTTTTTGTTAATAATTTCGTAAAGAGAATCGCTGTCATAATATCAAGCCACTCAAATTTTTCTGTAAAATTTTCGTCACAATCCAGAAACAGTCTTTTCATTGCTCCCTTATCAAAAGTACAGTTGTACGCCCAAATTGTTTTGATACCGAATTTTTCCATATCGTTCATAAATACTTTACGAAATTCTTCAATGGAAAAGAAATGCTCATACTTTCGCATGCAATCGGATTCTACTTCTGTAATATTTTTATGTGTCATTTCTTCACAGCCAATAAGAGCCTTTCGCTGAAGATTTTCCATAACGCAAGGGTGAATTGCCACGCTTCTGGAGTGGTAAATATTGCCGTGCTTATCCGTCACCACATAACCTACATTATAAGGGCGGCAAACAGAAGCTCCTTCAACGTCCAATACAACAAACTTTTTCATAATAATTTTCCTTTCTGGTAAGAGTGTTAATTTTCTATTTTTCTCTTACCCTCTAATAATATTATATCACATTTTCAGTGATTTGTCAAGTAAACATTTTGTGAACGATTTTTTCTTTTCGTTTTTTTTCTCTGTTCCCTTGACTGTATATATATTATAGCATATTGCCGGCTAGATAGCAACAGATTTTCTATAAACTAATTGTATTTGATTTATGAACGAGATGGAAGTTATTGCCTTGACGTTTGCCGCCAACCTGTTAATAGAACATTCATATTTCTTGGCGTAGATTATGAATAAAAGATTGCGGCGAATAGAAACTTATTAATATTTTATTCACATTTGCGTGGCATGATTTATGAATAAGATATTAATAAAAAAAGAGTATTGTAATAAATACAATACTCTTTAATATTTTTTTAAAGTTTGATGACTACAGTGTCAGAATAAAAAGCAGCAAGTTTTTCCAATTTTTCACCAGTTGCACAAAAGCATTTATCAATAGATTCAAGATTATATCTTCCAACAAAAGTATAAGTTTCTTTAAAATCTTTATTATTAGCAATAATAAACTTATCCCCAGTTTTCAAAGTTTTAAGTCTTACTGTTTTATACTCCATTGGAATTTCTTCACCTTTTAATCTTGCCCATGCAACGCCAACACCAATAATAGAAGAAAATTCGTCATCTTCTTTACACAGTGCTGTACCTGTTTTTCCTGTTTCCATATCAAGAATAATAGTTTTATTTCCATAAGAATGCCAATAATAACGTCCATCTATACCGCCCATACCACTTTTAATATAAGCCGCTTTTCTTTTACTCTCAAAATCAGAACATTCATTCAACGCCCATGTCTTAAAACTATTAACAAATTTCATAGTAAACCTCTTTTCTCCGTTTTTATGAGTTCGGCTCTCTTCTCTTTATCTTACAATATTATTATACACCATTTTTTCAAGAATGTCAATTGATTTTTCTTAAACTTTTTGTTAAAACTTTATGAATCAAATTCATAATAGTCTTTTAGTGCATAATAAAGTTCTTTTGCGTCAATCGCCACTGAATTATAACCACCTTCGTTAGATGCGACAACGCACATTTTTCCATTATATTTTTCAATACTAACTGGAAAACCTTCACCATATTCATGAACATGATTTAATACCATTTCTTTTTCTATTATAGTATTCTTTTTCTTTTTGCTCATACTCAATCACCTTTCCTTTACTATATTTATATTATATCACATTCTAAGAAATTTGTCAATGAATTATTTGTAAATACTTTATGAAATTAAAAAATATTTTGTTAATATCTTATTCATAATTTATTGCGGCGGCAATTATGAATAAAGAATGAACAACTTAGAATTTTTAATTAAAAAGAAAAATAAAACAATGGGAATTTCTTCCCATTGCTTTAATCCTTTCTTAATATTTAATCTTACTTTTCTTTCTTTTTAGCCTCACGTTCTGCCTTACGCTGTTCACGTTCTCTTTGCTTAATCGTAAGATTTTCGTTATATTCTTCATATGCCGCATCGAGATTATACTCTTCAATTTCATCTCCATTCTTTTTTACCACATAATCCCAAGAACAACATTTCGGAGCAATCTCAACGCATGCGTCCATTGTTGTTCCTGCCTTGTTTGTAACCTCACCAACGGCGGCGGCAATAGTATTTTTCATGCGGCGTACATTTTCCGCCCCGAATTCCTCAATCATTGCCTTTTCAATGACTGTCGCGATGCGTTCGCGGATTGCATTCTTTCTTGCGGTATCGTTCTTCATTTCCATCAAATCAGTATAATATGCCATAATTTACCTCTTTCTGTGTTTTACCGACTTTCTCACCTGTCAATCTCTTTTCCTTACAATATTATTATATCACATTTTGTGTGATTTGTCAAGTTAATTTTCTATTAACTTTCTTTATTATTATTCAAATAAATTACATATTTATATAATAGCGTATCTGCAATTTCAAAATGAATTATTTCTAAACCAATAAGGAAAATACTACCAAAGGCAAGATATATTATCTAAAATTATCGCCATAATCAGACAAAATACACCCATTAAGAAAATTGTCATTCCTACAATTGCATTTACTAATGCCTTCTTTTTTCTTGAATTTTTCATAAAGTTCAACCTTCTTTCTATATTTATATTATATCATACTTTAGGGAAAATGTCAAGTTAATTTTCTGTGAACATTTTCCAATTTTTGTTAGCGGAGCGATTCTTTTTCTTTTGAATTTTTTTCAAAGTCTTTTTATTGTAAACATCTTCTACATATTTACCCATATCATTTTTCTTGTAGTTGCAATTTTTCATTTATTGCACCTTCCTTTCCTTTACTGTACTTATATTATATCATATTCCAGAAAATTTGTCAATGACTTTTTTATGAACTTTATTATAATTCTTTTTGAAGCAAATGGAATTTATTAATTTACTTATTGCCGCCAGTCCGTTAATAGAATAAAAATATTTAAGTATGAAAACTTATTAACATTTTATTCATAATTTGTTCCGGCTTGAATTATGAATAAGATGTTAATAAAAAAAGAGTATTATAATAAATACAATACTCCTTAATATTTTCTTAAAGTTTGATAACTCTCATATCTGGATTTACTGTAAATGATTCTTCTAAATCCTCACCCGTTGCAAAAAAACATCTTTTTACTAAATCTACATTATAATAGTAGATAAAAGTATAAACTTTTGTAGTACCAAAAAATATAAACTTATCGCCACATTTTAGATTTTTAATCGCTGTTTCGGTTCGTTCCATTGGAATTTCCTCACCTTTTAATCTTGCCCATGCAACGCCAACGCCAATATTGGCGGAAAATTTATCACCATCTTTACACCATGCAATACCTACTTTTCCTGTTTCCATATCAAGAATAATTGTTTTATTTTTATAAAAATTCCAGTGATAACGGCAAGTCATACTGCCCAACCCATCTTCAATATAAGTTGTTTCTCTTTTATTTTTAAATTCAGAACATTCCTTCAATGCCCATGTTTTAAAGTCGTCAACAAATTTCATAATAATTACCTCTTTCTATGTTTTTAAGAGTTTTTCATCTCTCTTTATCTTACAATAATATTATACTATATTTGGCTAGAAAAGTCAATAGATATTGTAAGAATCTTTTATAAACATTTTATTTAATTAGAGTATTATTAATAAAATATAACGCCGCACTTATTACATCAATAATTTACCTTAAATTATTCATTATTATATGTACTTTCAAGAAAAATAGCAATTAAAGCACAACTGAAAGAAATAATTGCCCAAATAATAGCACAAACCTTTCCTAAAAAAGCTATAACAACAGGAACAACCGGTACTGAAAGCATAAACGCCATAAACAAAATAAAAATAACTTTTCTTTTTTTATCCATATTAACTCACTTTCCTTTCTGGTATCTCTCAACCTTGTAATTATATTATACTACATTCCAGAACGAAAATCAATAGATATTCTATGAATTTTTCTTTAATCTTAAAAAATATTTCCTTAATATCTTATTCATAAATTGTGTCGGCGGCGATTATGAATAAAATATTAATAAGTTAAAAATTTTAATTAAAAAGAAAAACGAAAAGGACTGGACACATTTGTCCAATCCTTCTCTTTTATGTGACTAATCTGCGAATTAATCTGCATTCTTGGCGGCTTCCTTTTCCGCCTTACGCTTTGCCCGCATTTCATTATCCTTTGCAATCTTTTCTGCCTTTTTCCGTGCGGTTTCTGCCTTCTTTTCTGCCTGTTCTACCATCTTGTCAGAAAATGCCTGTACAGCCTTTTCGCCGTCATATGCTGTGAAAGTTTTCTTCGTTGCCTTATAAGTCCGGAAGTCCTTAACAGTCGGGGCAAAAGTGACATACTGCTTTGCTCCGGTTTCCTCGTCGATTCCGACACAAACGCAGATTTCACTTGCACCTACCTTACCAGTAATTGCAGCTTCACCATAGGCAGCAGTCAGTGCCTTGCTCAGAGTTTCAACAGCAGCGGTGCGAATTTCGTTCTTGATAGTTGTGTAAGTCTTGTTAGCCATAATAAGCCTCTTTCTCCGTTTTTACGAGTGCGGCTCTCAATGTTTTGTTTTCTTTACCTTACATATATATTATATCATATTGTAAGCAATTTGTCAATGGATTTTTTGTAAATCCTTTTTTAAGAATTTATGAACTAGATTCATAACATTCTTTTTTTGTTTTGTTCTTCCCTTTTCTCTATATCTATTATACCATAGATTTGGGATTTTGTCAAGTAAACTTTTTGTGAACAGATTTGAATTTTTCATTTATTGCACCTTCCTTTCCTTTACTGTACTTATATTATAGCATATCCTAGAGAAAATAGCAATAGATTTTTCTTTAATGAGAAAATAAGTTTTCGTGAACAACTGGAAATTATTACCTTACCTATTGCCGCCAATTCGTTAATAGAATAGAAACATTTTAATTAAGTTAAAAAAATGAATTTATTAATACCTTATTCACAATTTGCGGCGGCTTCAATTATGAATAAAATATTAATAAAAATGTCTGGAATATTAAATTCCAGACACGATTATTATTTAATAAAGTTTTTTAACTATTGCTTCAAGAATTTCACAAATTTCATTATAATGAAGATTCAAATTTTCCAAATTAGAGCGAATGTGGTTCAATTCCGTTGCATTGTCGAGAATATTACATATTTTTGTTGAAGTATTTTGTTCATTATTTGTTTCTTCTTCTATTTCTTTTTTAGTTTCTTTTCTATTTCCTGCTGTGTAAACAGAATAAAAATCCCAAAATTCTCTAATAAAAATAATTGGAATCCATACACCAACTTCCTTCTGATTATATTTCAAATAAACACTTAATTCTCTTATATCGGTATCAGCAATGTAATAATAATCTCGATCATTTAAAAAATTGCTAACATATTTAAGATTATACATTGTTTCAAAAATATACCAGCAGTCGTCTATATTAGATTCATAGCCAATAATTTTTCCAACTTTTTCAATTGCTTTTTCGTCTAAACCTGTTATTTCGGGAACATTAAAAATAAAACTATTGACTGCTTCTATTACCATATTTCTATTATTATTAAAATCATCTGAAAATTTCTTTGCCAATTCTGTAATTTCAAACATAATCAAACCTCTTTCTATGTTTTTAAGAGTTCTCATCTCTCTTTATCTTACAATATTATTATACTACTTTTCGCGGAAAATGTCAATAGACATTCTATAAATGATTTATGAATTTTTAGAAAAGAATTACAATCATTTTCCAAATAATTTTTACCGCAAGAATGCCGCAGATAGCAAATAATACCAATAGACCACAAATCGTCATTACAAGAAGTGAATTTATTAAAAAATTCATAAAACAATTTTGAATTTTCTCTGATTTTTCATTAAGTGAAGTCTTTTTCTTTTCTTCTAAATCAACAACAACAAATTCTCTTTTTTTCATTAAATCAATTCCTTTCACTGTTCAAATGACTTTCTAAAAATATAACCAATTATAAGATTAACAATAGAAAATAAAAGCCAAACATAAGCAATTTTATTTCCACAAAAATTATACATAGTTGGTAACAATCCTAACATTATTAAAAATACCATAGTAAAAAATGCCGCGGCAATACCTTTTCGCATTTCTCTTATCTCCTTTTCTTTATCTTATGTATTTATTATACACTATTCTGCTGAAAATGTCAATGAATTTTTTGTAAATACTAAATGAACTTTGAAAAATATTTTGTTAATATCTTATTCATAATTTACGGCGGCTTGAATTATGAATAAAAAATAAACGAAAAAGCGGATTCATTAACAAATCCGCTATTTTTTATTAAAATTTTAGTCTAAACTTTGTAATGCCGCCATAACGTCAAAATGTTCATTAACATTGATAGATTTTCTCATTTTGGAAGTGTCCCATGCCTTGCAAACTTCTATATTATCATCAATCAAAACCATAGTTTTTGCTTTTTTCTGAATGCAATTTTGCTTTGGTACTCCATAAGGAACAATATTTATTTCTTTAACAAAAGGTAAATATTTCTTAATCCATTCCATTTTTTCCTTTCTGCACTGTTCTTCATACTCTGGGCTTGCACCCATAGGAAGCCAAGTGATAACGCCGAACTCCCAACCGTTAGCCATGCACCGCATAGTTTCACCAATGAAATCTTCTTCATTTACCATGAGTTCATCTTTGGTAAAGATTCCCTCTTTTTCGTTTTCCAGATAGTCCAACCAATCCGGAATATTATAGAGATTATAAAGTGTACCGTCCAAATCAAACCAACATTTTTTGCTCATACGGTATTACCGCCCTTTCTTTATCTTATGTATATATTATACCATAACTAGAGCAGGAAGTCAATTAAGTTTTTGCAAATAAAATGTATTTATTTTATGAACGGTATTCTGGCGTTAAATATGAATATGGAATTAAAAATTTAATATTTTATTCATAAATTAGGACGGCGGCATTTGTAAATAAAAAATAGATAGATTAAAAATTTTAATTAAAAATAAGAGAAAAATGTTCAAAGTTAATTAAAACTTTGAACACAACTTTTAATATTTAGTTAAAGAGAAAGATATGCGTTAAATAATACATTAAGAACATTAATAGTTATATTATTATCTACGTTTTCAAATTCTTTCAAAATTGTTATAATGCCATTAGAATTTTTTGCGATTTTAGTGGCAAGAATATTACAAATTTTTTCCTTGTTCATTGAAATTTCTTCATTTCTTCTCTTTATAGTGCTATTAATTCCTTCACAGAAAACATAAAATTCTTTAAAGAAAATAGGGAGAAACCAAGCCTTAAAAGTATTATCTTCTGAAATAATTAAAATTTGAAAATTTTCATCGTTACAATCTTCTATTTCATAAGTATAATTTTGAATTCTTTTTATTTTCTCATTTAAGTATAAGTATTTGTTAGAATTTGTGATAATTGTAGTTATTTTATTGTTTTCATCAACTGAATAGAATCCGCTTTCTTCTCTATTAAGCACTTCCACAATTTCATAAAATTGTTCTCCAGAAATACAGTCAAAACTAGAATAAAGATAAACAGTATTTAAAAATTCCTTAAAAAGATTTTCCAAAGTATTGTATTTTAAAGTATCCTTCAAAATTTCTGCATAATTCATAATATCAAACCTCTTTCTTTCTATTTATCTTATGTATATATTATATCATATTTCCGGCTAGTTGTCAATAAACATTTTGTGAACTTTCTGTTATAATTGAAATCAAATTCCAAGCCGCAGGATTTTGGTAGTTTTTGGAAAACGGATCATTTGCAGTATTGAAATTAATAAACGAAATCAAAAACCAGATGAAAAAGATAACAGACAAACCAACGAAAGCATTATAAATTTTTTTCATTTTGCTTTCTCCTTTCCTTTACTGTACTTACATTATATCATATTCAGCGGTAAATGTCAATGAATTTTTTGTAAACACTATATGAACTTTTAAAAATGGTTTCTTAACACCTTATTCATAATTCGCCCCGCCGTGATTTATGAATAAAATATTAATTAATTCTATTGGCGGCGAAAGACATAATTTCTTAATAATTAGTCGGCGGCAATTATAAATAAAATGTTAATAAAAAAAGTGTTACATTTCTGTAACACTCTTTTAATAATTACTTAATCATTGAACCAAATTCTTTCAATAACATGCCCCAGAAATGTAAAAGAAACGCCATCCAAAGTTGTTTCGTTGTCACGAAAAATTTCAAAATCTTTCATATATTCTTCTACATTTGCTTGAAGTTCGATTACCTTATTTCTCACAAATTCCTCAACAGATTCTGTATTCTGGAAATACCATGTAAGGCTGTCAACTTCATCATAAATTTCATAAAAATATTTCATATTATTACCGCCTTTCACGACCATACTTGAATAATCATTTCAACATTATCAGTATCTAAATTTGATAAATGAATTTTTTGAATATTATATCCTTCATCGAATATATCCCAATATCTAACAGAAAGTGGAAGATCTTCACTTTTATTTTCTTTTGCCCATTCATATAATTCTTTAATAGTCATTATAACTACCACCTTTCCTTTACTATAACTATTATACCATATTCTATTGAAAAAGTCAATTAAAAATTTGTAAAGACTTTAAGAACAAAATATGTATTCATTGCCAAAAATGTGCTATTGATAATGATTCCACTTTTTGTCTTATTCTTAATAGAATCTATCAATCCTATTAACGAAGTGTAAACAAATACTTTCGAACCCCAATTACTACCAATAACTGTAAAAATCGCCGCCAATACCAAAAAGTAACAATTCAATTCAACAATCAAAGAATAAATTTTTGCTTTCATTCTTTCACCACCTTTCCTTTACCTTATATATTTATTATACTACTTTTTGTGGCGAGTGTCAATGTATATTTTGTGAACTTTTAAGGAGCAGGTAGAAATTTCTTGTTAATAGTTTATTCATATTTCGTGACGGCACGATTTGTGAATAAGATATTAACAAAAATGTCTGGAATATTAAATTCCAGACACAATTACTATTTAGTCAAGTCTTTTAACTAAATTCAAAATTACTTCATAAATCGTTTCATCAGTGAATCCAATATCTTCCATACCTTCAATAATTTTTTCAAAACCTTCTGAATCTGTAACAATTTTATAAATATCTTGAATTGAGAAGGTTTCTTCCTTTGTTTTTGTATTTTCGTTATTCATATTTTCCTCACTTTCATTTTTATTTTCATTTATAAACTTATCACAAAATTCCCAGAATTCTCTTGCTAGAAAAATTGGATACCAGTCGCCATCTTCATCATGTTCATCTTCAAAGATAGCCTTAAAAGTATAATCTGAAGGATCGTAGTCTTCTACAAAAAATACTTCTCCTGCAATTGCTAAGAAGTCCTCTCTGTCATAAACGGAGATCATAAAACCGTAAAGAGTATTACATTTTTTATATGCACTAATGTTGCAAATATCAGTATACACGTCTAACACGGCACATACCTCAATTATTTCATCATAGCTTAAAAACCTAAGGGAAGAGGAAGAGTAAACTTTTTCAGCAAATGTATCAGCACATTCGTCAATCAGTTTTTCGTTTACTACTTTCTTTACCAAATTGCTCAATTCTTCACAATCGAAAATTTTCATAATATCAAACCTCTTTCTATGTTTTTAAGAGTTTATCATCTCTCTTTATCTTATGTATTTATTATACCATAGTTCGCCGAAAATGTCAATGAAATTTCTATAAATATTTTATGAACTTTGAAAAATATTTCGTTAATAGTTTATTCATAATTTGCGACGGCATGAATTATGAATAAAAAATTAATAAAATGTGACAGACTCATTAAGAATCTGCCACTAGATTTTTACTTAATATTCAAAAGTTTTGGTCATTCTTTTTACTGCCGCATTAGTTTTTTTATGAAAAATACAAAACAGTGTAATAATAACGCTTACAATAATAGTGCTGGTATCATTAAAAGGAATATTAAAAATTTTTGATACTATCAAATTCAAAAGAATTGAAATAAGATAAGATGCGTTGATATAAATTGAGAAAAACAGAATATAAACGCCACTCATAATTGCAATGTGTTCAAACTTTTTCATAATAAACTTCTTTCTCCGTTTTTACAAGTACGGCTCTTATCAATTTTCTATCATTATTATAACATTTTTGAACTGAAAAGTCAATAGACTTTTTGTAAATCTTTTATGAATTACTTTTCAAGCTTATCCAGCTGTTCCTGAATTTCTTCCCTAAGTTCTGCAAACTCTTTCTTCATTCTTTTGATTTCTGCCATTTCTTTTTTCAGTCGCTCTTCAAAAGAAGTGTCAGAAAGTATTCTAATAATCTCATCTGGTGTCATCATATTTAACAACCGCCCTTTCCTTATCTCTATTATTATTATAACATATTTTTGTTGATTTGTCAAGTAAACATTTTATGAACAATTCTTTTTGTTTCCTTAACTCTCTCAACCTTACAAATATATTATACCAGATTGCCGCTAAAAAGTCCATAGATATTTTATTAACATTCAACTTTTTAAAAGAAATATTTTTCATAGAATATTCATATTTCTCCGGCAATAACTATGAATAAAAAGTTAATAACTTTATCTTAAAACTTATTAATACCTTATTCACAATTTACGACGGCTTGAATTATGAATAAGATATTAACAACTTAAAATTTTTAACTAATTAAATAACAAAAGAGGAGAACTTAATCTCCTCTTAACAATTTATTCAACATAATAGTCATAAATCGTAATTTCTACATCAACTTCGTCATAAAATGTATTAAAATCAACAATTAGTGCACAGTCGTATTTATTTTGTAAATTCTTAATCATCTTGTAAAAATCAGTTGAAGAAATAGTCTTAATTTCTTCATAATTTGAGTCAGATGCCTTTGTAATAATGTACTTAATCATAATTAACAACCTTTCTATATTTTAATAATATTTTACTTGTGTAAAATCTTCAACTTTTTTACATTTATAACACCACATAGTTTTTACATGATTCGCGGCAGTTCTCCTACTACTTTTTTTATAAGCAATAGTAACACTTCCACAAACTGGACACTTAAAAATTCTTTCAGTAACATTTTTTCTCATTTTAATCAATTCCTTTCATAGCTTATTTTGTAAAGATTTTATAAATGAAAATTGTTCTCCAATTCTCAAATCCATACTTTTTAATAACATAATCATAAATTTTCTTTTTCATTGTATCAATTCCTTTCCTTTACTGTACTTATATTATACCATAGATTTAAGAATTTGTCAAGTAAACTTTTTATGAACAAGTTTTATTTTTAATTCATATTTTTCTTTACTCTCTCAACCCTTCTATTATATTATACTCTTTTCATAGATAAAAGTCAATGGATAGAATATTAACATTTATCTTTTTGAAAGAAATATTCTTAATAGTTTATTTATAATTTAATATAAAAACTTATTAACATCTTATTCATATTTCGTGGCGGTATGAACTATGAACAAAAATTGACTTTATTTATAACTTGTGCTAAAATATTATTAGAATCAAAAAAAGAAATAGTTTATTCATAAATTACAACGGCACGAATTATGAATAAAAGATTAATAAACTACGAACAAAATCCCGATGCGAATTATGAATAAGGAATTAACAAAATAAAAACAAAAAGGACACTGTTTCCAGTGCCCACTTATTCATACTTTATTCACTTTTCAATTCAATTCCGAAAGCGTTGACGCTGTTATCAGCCCCACCACGAAAACGATACATAAAGCCGTCAATGGCAGAAATAGTTGCCATTTTTTCCAGTCCGGTTAAATACGGACTATTTTTAACAGTTTTTACAAGGCGGTTTTTGAAATATTCCATGGCATCATACTTTACGTTAAATTTTTTAATAGTATTTCCAATTTTTACAATATACATAATAAATACCTCTTCTCTTTTTAGTCAATGTCAATTTTTATAATTCCCTTATACCAACCTCAGCTTATAGCTTACACCACATTTATTTATTTAATCGTCAATATCGTCAAACCAACACGGATCTTCTTCGATTTCATCAACTTCTTTCACATAGGGTAGATCTTTTTCCTTTGCGAACTCGTTCCAGTCCTGCATGCAGCTAGCAAAGTCCCACAAGAATTCCAGCATTTCTTCTCTTGTGTAAACATCGCCGTCATTCTCTGCTTCGTCAACGTAGCCGCCCTTGCAGACTACGAAGTAGCTTTTTGTATAGATTGCATTTGCAAGTGCCGCAAAATCCTGCTTGTACAAGTTCAGCGTTGCAGTCAAGCAAGCTTCCAGACAGTCTTCCTTTTCCTCAAAATATTCGATTGTATTCTAGTTCATCAACTTATACATAGTAAATATACTACCTTTCTGTAATTGCCCGATTATTGACTGATAGCACACAACTTATTCATAGCTTATTTATTTATCTGTTTCTCACTAATAACAGTAGCACCCGTGAATTTACATTGAATTTCAATACCTTTTTTAGTGGTCACATCTCCAGCTAAATAGTAAGGTGTATTGTTCAACACATAGCAGTCTCCGAAAAAGTCTGCAACCAGCTTTTCAAAATAATGCCCTCTGTTCAGTTTATTATTTTCTTCGTCCTCTTCTTCTGTCTGTTCACCCGCCCAATTTCTCCAGTCACTTTCAAACTGTTCACAGCTAATAGTAAACAGCTTTTTACAGCCAAATAAATGACCGCATTTGCTCAGCCATTCGCAAAAGCCCTTTGTAGGTGCAAATTGCAGAATAGTCCAGCGTTCTTCCGGCTTTTCGCAGTCCTTCGACTTTTTCCGGCTAGCTGTAGTGATACGACAGCCCCACGGAAAAACTACATGAGGAATAATCCACGCTTCAACTTCTTTGGTTTCGAGGTTACGAAAACCAACAGCTTCTACATGTGCGGCGTTATTTGCCGCATAGAAAGTGGAAAACTGCTTGTGTTTCTCCGTGAATCTTTCTTCGCTGTCGTTCCAGATTTCCAGCGGTACACCTGCCTTTCGTGCGGCGATAGCCTTCAAACGCTCTGTGTTGGGTTTTGCTTGTCTTGCCATAATAAACACGACCTTTCTTTTTTTACTATAATTATTATAGCATATTTTTTGCAGTTTGTCAAGTGAATTTTTTGAAAACTAAATATGAACGCCAGTTCATTTTTTTAATTTTCGTATTCCCTTGACATTATTTATTATACTATATTTGGAATCTGAAAAAAGCATTTTTTGTAAATCATTTTTTAAGATTTTATGAATTTTACAATTTTTTTCAAGTTCCTTCGTTTGAGTACATATACATTATATCACACTATGCCGTAAACGTCAATACTATTTTAGCACTTTCTACGAATTGCACAAAAATTTTTTTCTTTTTTGTGCAAATTGCTATTGTTATCAAACTGTTACTAAATGTCATGGAACTTATTATAAAATATTATCAATTTATAAATAACTGCTAAAAATTTCCATATAAACAAACCATGTAAAATGTGAATAACTTATGTAAAATATGAATAACTATCAACTTCAAGCAAGTTAGTGAATATGAATAATTTATGTAAAATATGAGCAAATTATTAATAGATTAAAATATTACGAAATTGTGAAAAATATGAATAAATTATTAATAAATCAAAATATTACGAAATTGTGAAAAATATGAATAAATTATTAATAAATCAAAATATTACGAAATTGTGAACACTGGGGGGTAGTTAAAAAATAGGAAATATATGAACAATATATGAACACGGGGCCTGACAACAAATGTTCAGAGGTGAATTTTAAAAAGGTAGTAATTTTTAAACTTAACTTCTTGACTTTTGTCTGAATTTGTTGTATACTTAATATCAAAAGGAGGTGAGAAAATTTGCCATATAATCTTAATTTCGACATATATTATTCAAAAGATCGTTGCGATTATATTAAATCTCAAGATTTAACAGGTCTATCAAAAAAAGAATTAGAAGCTATTTCTAACTATATTCTCTATGGTAAAGATGAAGATGATAGAAGTCAATTTGATAAAGGTTTAATATCTAAAGTTGATACTAAATTTTCTTCTTATAAAAAGAATCAACCTGTTTCTTTAGAGGCCTTATTGGAATCTCCAACTTTTAATGAAAATCAGTTAATTCAAGGCAAATATATTTATAAAAAGACTAAGCCGGAAATTAATAGAGATAAAGTAAAAGATGTTAAGGGCATGAAGGAATTATGGGAAGAAATTGATTATCTGTAGAATATTTATGATTAGAACACTGGTGCTAAGGATAAAGAAGAGTCTACTCCAACCTTAACACCGAAAGGTATTTATTTTTTAAAGCATGAGCTAATTGAGATGAAAAGAAAACAATATCCTTTAATGGATAGTGCTTTTCCAACAATTCCTCATTCTTTAAATAAAGCATAGTATTTTACTCCAGATTCAGAATATCATTTAAATTATTGTGTTTATCCTCGCGGCTTAATGAATGGAGAACATGACTATGATTTTATGAATCCTAGATAGGACAAAAGAGTCGCGGCTGCACTTCCAGATAAAAAACCACGTTATTATATAGACTTTACTAATGTAGACCATATTTATCAGTTAGTTCTTAATTATTGGGATTTAAAACTATTTGTTGAAAAAATTCCAGATTCTTTAATTAATAATCTACTTTGGACTCTTGATTTTTATATTGATAAAGCGAATTTGAGTGAGCAGCAAAAGCTAATTGTTGAAGATAAAAAACTTCGGCTTTCTAATTAGACTATTTCTAATCACTTACAAGAATCATTAGGAATATATCATCAAGAAAATTATGTTAGCACTATTTGGAATAAATGTTGCGAACTTATTGCCGCGGCCGCTGAACTTAATTATGATGAGTTTTTATGTAAGGACTATGATAAAGCTTGGAAAGTTTGCTCTTCTTGTTAGAAAGAATTGTTAAGAGATCCAAGAAACTTTGTTAGAAAAGCACGTTCTATTGATGGACTTACTGGCCGCTGTAAGAAATGTGATAAAATGATTAGAGAAAAGAAAAAGGAGGAGAAAGCTAATGGAAGAAAAACTAATTAAATATTTAACTACTTTTCAACTTTCGGATTTAATTGGCTTTGCCGCAATACTTCAAGTCCAAGAAGAGGAAGATTTTAATGAATACATTGTTAATATTGTTGAAGCTTTCACCACAAAAAATAGAAAAATTAGAAAAGAACTTTTAAAATTGGCAAAGGATATTAGCTTAAATAATAGAGATTTTGATAAAGGTGATAAAAATGGCAAAGAAAATTTGTAGTAAATGCAAGGAAGAAAAAACTATTGCTAATTTTATTGCCACTAATTCTTCAATGTTTGAAGGAACTTTACCTATTTGCCGCGACTGTTTAAATTAGATGATTGCGGCCGCGCCTTTAGATGATTAGTGGAATATTGTTGATTAGATTTGCTAGTGGGCGGATATTCCTTTTATACCGGGGGAGTGGTGCAAAGTTAAAGAGCGCGGCAAGGATGCTTTAAGTATCTATATGGCTATGTTTAGAGCTTCTTAGTATAGTGATTTAAATTGGCGGCAATATAATAAAATATATGAGTAGCTTTAGGAATAGAACTAGCTTGAAAACGCAATTCCAGAAATTAGAGAAGATAAGATTTAGAAACTTCATGCTAAATGGGGCCGCGAATATGATGATGAGTAGTTAGAATATTTAGAGAACTTACATAAGGGATTACTTAACTCACAAAATGTTGTTGGCGCCTTAAACGAAGACCAAGCAATGAAGTTGTGTATGATTTCTCTTTTAATTGAGGAAAAAGTAAGAGCAGGCGATCCTGATATTGCTAAATTTTTAAAAGCATATGATGACTTAACTAAAATTTCTAATTTTACTCCTAAAGATGTAAAAGATGCCGATGAATTTGATTCTTCTGGTGAAGTCTATGCTTACCTTGAAAAGACAGGCTTTAAACCTAAAATTTATTAGGCAGTTAGGGATGAAGTTGATTAGACAGAAAAGAATATGCAATAGTTTGTTCGTTATCTATATGTTAATGAAACTGGTATTGCCGAGGAGATTGAGCAACGCATTCAAAACTTGAAGGTTGCCGCTGAACTTGAAGGCGATGACTTTAATGAGAAAGAGTTTAGAGAATATATGGATGAACAAAATAAAAAACAATTAGAAGAAGAATTTAAAATTGATATTTAATGAGGTGATTATATGGAAGCGATACAATCACCATCTATAATTTATGAAGTAGCAAGTTCGGTTGTAAGAACTGTTTAGACAAAGTTTTTCAGAGACGGAATTGAAATGGAGAAAGGCGCGGTCATAACTAAAAAACGTATTGAAGAAAATAGAGAACTTTATGAACAATGGTGTGAATATTTTATTAATTATCCAGATATATATTTAGATATTATTAAAAGAAAAGATTCTTAGTTTAATTTGTTCTATTATTAGAGATTGTTTTTAAGACTTTGTATGCGGTTTGGACGTTTATTAGTTATCGCACCCAGAGCGTTCAGCAAATCTTTTATTTCAATTCTTGCTTTATATCTTGCTTGCATTTTTAGGCCGGGAATTAAACTTTTTATTTGTGCACCCGGAAAGGCTTAGTCAGCCAAGATCGCTCGCGAGAAAATAATAGAAATTTGGGATTTATTTCCATTACTTAAAAAAGAAATTATAGGGGAAGGTAATTTCGGTGGGGATTATGTTAAATTAACATTTAGAAATGGAAGTATTTTTGACGTTGTAAGTGCTCTTAATTCTCAACGTGGTGGTCGCCGTGCTATGGGATTAATTGATGAGGTTAGAGATCATAATCCCGATGATATTAATAATATTGTTCTACCTCTCTTAAACGTATCAAGAAAAACAAAAATGGGTGACTTAAACCCATACGAGCCTCATCAAGTTCAACTGTGGATGTCATCTGCTAGTGATAAAAATACTTATTGTTATGATAAAACAATCGAAATGCTTGAATTATCAATAATTAACCCAAAAAAGGCTTTTATTTTCGGTTGCGATTATAGAATACCTGTAATGCATGGTCTTCTACCAAAAGACTTTTTAAATGAGATTAAAACATCTCCAACATTTAGCGAGAGTTCTTTTGCTAAAGAATATATGAGCCGCTTTGTTGGTAGTTCTAATGAAGCTTGGTTTGATTATGATAAATTTTTAAAGCATAGATGTATTGTTAATCCTGAAACACATGAAAATATTAGAGAAGGAACTGATGCATTTTACATTTTTGGAGTGGATATTGCTCGTGTAGGATGCCAAACTGTTTGTGTAGTATTAAAAGTCTATCCAACAGGAGATAACTGGCATTGTACATTAGTTAATCTTTATATTCTAGGTATAACAAGTGAACAAAAAACTTTTGATGTTCAAGTGGTAGAATTAAAACGTTTAATTGAAAAATTTAATCCAAGAGAAGTAGTTATTGATATTAACGGTATTGGTCAACCTTTTGGTGATGATATGGTAAAAGAAACTTGGGATAGCGAGCGTGGTATCATGCTGCCGGCATATGGATTCCAAAATTATGATGATTTATTTACTCATCAACCAAAAAATTGTTCTAAAATTCTTTTTGGTATTAAGGCAAATGGTGCGCTAAATAGTGAAATGCATTCTAATTTATATTCAAAAGTTTATTCTGGTAGTATTAATTTCTTAATTTCAGAGCAAGATGCTAAGGTTAAGCTTTTATCTACTAAAAAAGGTCAAAGATTGCGGCCTGAACAAAGAATTCAAAGATTAATGCCACACGAATTAACATCTATTTTAATTAATGAAATAATGAATTTAAAACAAAAACCTACTGGTGTCAATAACTAGATAGCAGTAGAACAAATAAATAAAAGAATGGGAAAAGATAAGTTTTCTGCCCTCGAAATGGCTATTTATAGAGTTGTTCAAATGGAAACTGAATATCTTTCTCATAGAAGAAACAGGGGGCTAAATAGAAAATTATCATTTTTTAGAAAAGGAGGTGCATGATAAATGGAACAAGTCGATAAAAGAGATATTACTGTTTTTAAAAAAGCTTTTAAAGATATGATTGCATCTTCAAATGCGGCCTATGTTAAGAGTGATGCAAGAGAAGTTCGTCGTAGAAATCATAGATATTCTAAAGATGAAATAATTAGAATTGTTGAATGTGGCGATGCCGTTCAAAGAGCAGAATTATCTGAATTTTTCTTTTCTGTTAGTGGTCTTTATAAAAGAATTATTCTACACTACGCAACTTTCTTAACTTATTCATGGGTATTATCGCCGCATTTAAAAAATGCTAATGATTCAATTAAAGATAAAAAGAATGCTGCGGTTTATTATAAGGCATCCAATTTTTGTTCTGATTTTCAAATTGAAAAGCGTTGTGGATTATTTGCTAGAGATATTCTTGTTAAAGGAGCATATTATGGTTTAATTTATAATGAGAATGACAGAGTAGCAATTCAAGACTTACCTTTTGAATATTGTCGAAGTCGTTATAAGAATCGAGATGAAGTAGATATTGTAGAATTTAACATGAAATTTTTTGATACTATTACTGATGATGAATTAAGAAAAGAAATTTTAAGAACTTATCCTAAAGTTGTCCAAAAAGGATATTATGATTACAGACATAAAAATAAAGATTGCTGGATTTTTCTTCCGGCAGAAATAGGTGTTTATTTTAAGTTCTTTGATGAAAAGCCTTTTTTCTTAGACTTAATTCCGCTGCTTGATGATTTAGACGACTATAAAGAGATAGATAAAAAGAGAAATTTACAAGCTTTAAAGCGAATCTTAGTCCAAAAAATCCCTCATGATGGAATGAAATTGGTTTTTGAACCAGATGAAGCAGAAGAAATGCATGCCGGCGCAATAGAAATGCTGCAAGATAATCGAGATGTTGATATTTTAACAACTTATGCAGATGTCAACTTACTTGATTTAAGCAGTGACGATGACGAAAAAACAGAAGTTGAAGATGTTCAAGATTTAATTTATGAATCTGCCGGAGTATCCAAAGAATTATTTAGTGCCACAACTGATTCTGGTTTAGATTTTTCTTTGAAAAACGACTTATCATTGATGATGATTTTGGGAAATAAATTTGCAAGTTTCTTTACTGCAATTATTAACTATACTTATTCGAATAAAAAAGTCAAATTTAAATTAACTATTCTTCCTATTAGTCATTATAATAGTGATGAATATACTACTAAACAAAAAGATTTGGCGGCGTTTGGTTATTGCTTCTTAACGCCAGTATTATCTACGGGTTTAGACCAAAATAGTTTAATTGACTTAAAGAATCTTGAAAATGATTTACTATCTCTTGAAAAAGTCTTAAAGCCGCTACAATCTGCATATACTCAGTCTGGAAAAACAACAAAAGATTCTAGCGCATCTTCCCAAACGTCATCTATTACAACGATAACGGCAAAGCGGGAGGTGGAAAATAATAATGAGTCAAACGATTCAAACACAACTTCCAGCAAATCTTCTGAAACTTGATGTTACAACTTATGGAACAATAGAAAAAGTTAATGATGTGCTTTCTAAATGTAGAGTCCGAATTTTTTATAAGGGTATGAACAGAAACCGCACTTTTATTACAGAAGACTTTGCAAATCAATTAATTCAATCTCTTCCTTATACGCCGATTAAAGGTATTTTTGATTACGCACAGGAAGACTATGAGGATCATGGAAATGATAATTCCGATGGTAGAATTTATGGTATAGTACCTGAATCTCCTAATTTTAGTTGGGAAAAACATTTGGATAACGACGAAGTGGAAAGAGAATATGCTTGTTGCGATGTATACTTGTTTACTTCTCTTTATTCAGAAGCTAAATTAATTCCAACAAAAAGTCAATCAATGGAAATTTATCGTAATACTCTTAAAGGAGAATGGCGAATTTCTCCAGATGATGGGCAACCATATTATCACTTCTTAAAAGGTAGTCTACTAGGGCTACAGGTTCTTGGAGATACTACAGAGCCGTGTTTTGAAGGCTCTGCATTTTATAGCCTATGTAAAGGCGCGAATGAATTACTTGATTATATTAAAAATTTTAGTAAGAAGGAGGAGAAAAAGATGGAAATGAATAAAGAACTATTCAGACTTTCTGATAGTGAAAAGTGGGATTGCATTTTTAGTGCACTAAATCCTAATTGCAATGAAGAAGGCGAATGGAAAATTGATTATAGTATTCTCGATATTTACGATGATTATGCTCTTTGTTATAATAGAGAGTCTGGTAAATATAATCGAGTTTATTATACAAAGGAAGATGATTCTGTTACTATCGGTGAAAAAGTAGATGTTTATATTGTAGATGTAACCGAGACTGAATATAATGCTCTTGAAGCTATGAAGTCTATTGGCACTTATGAAGCTGTTAATGAAAAAATTACTGAAATGACTACTGCGGCGGAAACTTATGCGGCTGAAAAAACAGAATTTAAATCCACTATCGCAGATAAGGATACTAAGATTGCTGAAATGGAATCTACTATTAGTACATATTCTACTGAAAAAGCAGACCTCGAAGCCAAGATTAGTGAAAAAGAGAATGAAATTTCTACATTTTCTGCTGAAATTGAGGCTCTAAAATCTGAAAAGTCTGTATTAGAAACTGAAAAAACAGACATTATTACTGAACGCGATAGTCTTGCGGAATTTAAAAAGACTATTGAGAATGAAAAGAAGGAAGCAATTCTTTCTGAGTTCTCTATTCATCTAAACGATGAGCAGATTAAATCCTTTAAGGAATCTTTTGATAAGTATAGTGTGGAAGATTTTGAAAAGGAAGTTTGTACTACAGCATATAAGTCAGACTCCACTATGTTCTCTAAGAAGAGTTCTGAGCCTGATTATATTTATAAAAATGATTCTCAGACTTCTAAGAGTAATACCGGAATGATGAGACTATTAGAGAATTATAAGAATGGAGGTAATAAGTAATGGCAATTAAGTTTTTTGATTGTAAGGGTTTTGGCCAGCTAGAGCCAAACCAAGTATGGTTCACTCGTGCTGGGATGATTGAAGCACAGTGCTTCCTAGATGATAAGAAATTTGCTTCCCATTTTCCGATGACTCCTGCTGAAGCAGAGGAAAAGAAGATTTATGGCGAAGTTGGTGCATTTCTAACTGTAGATAAGGCTAATCATATTGTTACTGTTCCGACCAAGGCACTAAGTGATAAGGGTTATCCAATGGGTATTAACTATTCTACTGAAAAAAATTACAACCAGTTTACTCCCGGTCGTAGAAATTTTTGCATGATTTGTGGAGAATTTCTACCTCGTATTGGCTTTGTAGAACCCGGCATGAGATTTACTACTAATACTGTTGGTTGGGAGACTACTGCTTCTACAGTATTTACTACTGCAAATCCAAAGTTTGATTCTGATATTATGTACGCAGATGTTAAGAAGGCTCTAGAGGCTGGTACTGATGTTTATGCTTATGTAGTAGAAGGTTCTGATGGTAAGCTAGTTCTAGGTGCGGCAGTAGCAGATGCGCTAGGCGAAGTTTATACTCGTGTAGTAAAGGCTTATACAAATGCAGATGGTACTAAGTCCTTCATGTTTGAAGTAATTAATAAGCCAACAAAGTAATTAAGGGAGGTTGATAAATATGGCATTTGATAGAGACTCTATTAAGAATCTAGTAGTTTGTGCGTTTAAAAAGACCACGCCAGATCCTACTAAGTATTCTGTAAGTGACGTTAAGGGCGCGGCTTCTCAGGCTCTACATGAACTAGCAAGCGATTATAACTCTTATCGTAGAAATAAATATGATATTTTTGAAATTATGCAGGAATCTTATGATGAAGTTCTACCAAAGTATGTAGAAGACTTTATGGGTTCTTTTGCTGAAATTAAGACCGTGGCTAATGGTCAGAAGGCACAATTCGTTCGTAAGCGTGGTAGACAGCGGGCTAAGCAGTTTATTACCCAAGTTGGTCTAAGCGGCGCATACGAATCTTTCAGACTAGATAAGGATACTTTTGAAGTTGGCGGTAGTGCAATTGGCGGTGCTGCTTATATTGACTTTGAGCGCTATATTTGCGGTGACGAAGATATTTCTGAATCTGCTGAAATTCTACTAGAAGGTCTACAGGAAGCAATTATGGGTGAAATCCAGAAAGCTCTAATTGCATCTGTTAATGCAGAAGATCGTCCTACTAAGAATGTATATGTTGGCGCAGGCTTCGATGCAGATGCAATGCAAGAACTATGTGCAATTGCTCGTTCTTATGGTGGCGGTGCAACAATCTTTGCTACTCCAGAATTCGTAGCAGCTATGGGTCCAGATGCAATTGGTCTACCAATCTTTAATGGTACTCCCGGCTATGCTGGTGCAACTCCAGTTTATAATCCAAGTGATATTGAGTCTATTGCAAGAACTGGTTATATTACTTCTTTCCGTGGTAATCCAATTGTTCAGATTCCGCAGTCTTATACTGACGAAACTAATGAAGTAACTCAGATGAATCCTGCTCTAGCTTATATTTTCCCAACTGGCGGCGAAAAGGTTGTTAAGATTGTATTTGAAGGCCCAACTCAGGTTGACGATTTCAAAGGCCGTGACCGCAATATGGAAATTGAAGCATATAAGAAGGTTGGTGTAGCTATTCTAACAAACCATAACTGGTGTGTATATGAGAATACTACTCTTGCAGATACTACTAATTATCCAACTAAGTATCCAATTGGCGACTAATTGAGATAATTTAAATATAGATAAAAGTTACAATGGAAAAAGGGTGAGTGAGTTTAACTCACTTGCCTTTTTTTGAGTTAAAAGGAGGAATTTAATTATGGCAACAAGAATGGTAAATTTACAAAATATGGTTAATAAAACAATTGGTTTAAACAAACCAGAATATGGGATTAAAAGAAAGTGGACAAAAAAAGGACAGATTATTCCACTTCCCTTTGATACTGTTCAGCAAATGATTTATGATGAGGGCTTCAGTAAAATGCTAGAACGTGGTTATCTTTATATTGATAGTATGCAGGATAAGATTGATCTTGGTCTTGAACCATATGGAGCAACCGAACCGGAAAATATTATGGTTCTAACAGATGATAAGATTAAAGATATGTTAATTAAGTATCCAATTACTACATTTAAGGGTGAATTAAAGAAATATAATGATGCTCAGATTAATGCTCTTGTTAATTATGCTATTGCAAATGAAGTTCTAGATGCTGAAAAATGCACTCTACTAAAAGATATTACTGGAATTGATATTCTAAAGGCAGTAGCATTAAATAGAGATTTAGCGAAGGCAGATAGAAAAGATTGAGGTGATAATAAATGGTTGAATTAATGACTGTTTATGATGCTTTTCTAGCAAAAGTTAATGAGGATGATTGGGCGCATTGTTATAATGAAGATGATTTAAAATGGTTCATTCAAGATTGGAGAAGCTTCCTAAATGCCTCCATAGTTTATTTTAAATTCCCGCGTTGCGGGCTTGATATAGATGAAGAGAAGCAATGTTTTAAAGATGAATCTTTTTCTAATGAAGAAGTTCAGATATTAGCTACTTATATGAAATGGGAATGGTTGAAAAGAACAATTGATTCTTGGGAAAATATTAAGACACAATATGATGAATCTGATTTTTCCCAAGCTAAATTATTATCAACTTTTATTGAACTTAGAAAACAAGTTCAAACAGAAGCGGAAGAACTCCAAGCTATTTATTATCGTTCTGTTGCCAAGCGACCTTTTCATTATCGTAATCTTGCTGGAAAGCATGATAGATGGCGGCGATAATATGGATAGTGTAAAGGAAGCTTATAAAGAAAAAATGAAAAAGCGGCTTTATGGTTTATTAAGAGAAAGAGAAAAAGATGGAGAATGGGAAAAATTTCTTGATACTATTTTAATTGAGCTTCTGGGGTATCAAGATGAGTCAAAGACTATCGAGTATTACACTCTTTTAAATAAACTTAATGCTTGCCGCTATCTTTCATTTAAATATTATAGAAAAACAATATTTGAATGTATGAATTTATTTGATAGAGTTGATGTGTGATGAGTTATTTTACAGAAGTCTACTTAAAGAGAATGAATATTGATGGACATAATCAATAGGAAAGAACTAAAACTCGAAAAGAAAAAGAGTTTGATAAGTTATTTTTAAAGAAGACAATGTACCAATCACAGATTTATCAAATAAACGAAGAGCCAGTACAATTGATTGGCTCATTACAACCAAATAAATGGAATGAAAGTGAATTAATTTCTAATCTGTTAATTTCTACAAAGACTAAAAAATTGAATACTGGAGATATATTATGTATTTATTAGAAAATTAAAAAGGAAGAATTGAATAAAAAATGGTTGATACTTTTTGTTGAAGATAATCTTTCAAATGGTTATTATACTTATAAAGTCATTTGCTTAGATAGTGAAATAAATATTACAAATGAATATGGAGATACACAATTTGTAGTACCTGTTAAATTTGTTAATTCAACATCTCAACTTGTTACCGATTATTTTAAATTTGGAACTAATGATTATAGAGAACCAAATAAGAGCGGAATCTTTATAACTAGAGATTTTGATTTTCTAAAAAAAGATGTATATTTTAATTATGAAAATAGAGGATGGGAGATTCAAGGTAAAGATAATATTAGTATCAAAAATGTTTCTTATACTACTATATCTGAAAGATTAGCTCATGCCGCGGAGCCTATCTCCTCAAAGGATATTCCAGTAAGTGAAGAAGATAATTTCTTCTTAATAAATCGATGAGGTGAATATAATGGATTCTAGTGTTAAATATGGATAGGAACATGGCAGAAATCTTATAAAAATTTGTAAGAAATTATTTAAAAATGAAAATCTTTGTAGGCTATTAGTAAATACAGATTTAGATCCGTTAAATAAAGATAAACATCCAGAATAGATAAATGGGATGGAGTTATTTCAAAAAAATATTAGAGTAGTTCCATTATTAAGAGATGATGAGCAGACTACTGAAAGTAAAATAATTCTTTTTTATGATTCTGGAGACATTAATTCTTCTAATTCAGACAATGAGAATTTGTCTTTTGTAATAAATGTTTACTGTCCTTTTAAAGAGTGGAGAATAACTGGTGATGATTTGCGGCCTTATGCTATTATGAGTGAAATAAGAAAATCTCTGCAAGACACTCGTATAAATGGCTTAGGAGAGATAAGATATGAGGGTTTTGAACTATCTACTTTAACAGAAGAAATGAGCGCTCATACTATGAGGTTTTATATAAATGCTTTCTCATGATGAATAGAATTATGTTAAAGAACAAACTTTTATTAACGTGGCATATAATTTTAGAAATATAACTAAAATTTAGCCGCTAACAATAAAAGAAATTTTAACTATGGGTAGATAGGAATATGAAAAAAGATTAGCTCTTTTATTATTAACTGAAGCAGATATTATTAAGATTATTAAAGAAAAGACAGGAAAACAACCAAGTCCAGAAGAAATACCAAGACCTCTAGAATATTTATTATAGAGTGCACAATTAGATGACTCATTTTATTTAGAATTAAGAAATTGCTTTACTACTTTTATAGCGGAAGATATTTTATTGCTCCCAAAAATAAATTCTGTATTGATTGGCCCACCAGAGGAAAAAAGATTAATTACTGATAGTAATTTTTCTGATTTTCAAGAAGTTCTTTGTATTCAAAATGCAAGACCAGTCAAAGAGCCTCCTCCAGAAAATGAATCTGAAATTGCTCGTAAATTCAGATTAAAAAGAGAAATGAGAGATGCTGCTAAAAAGAAGCAACAGGAGAAAAAAGGTGAAATATAGACTTTTACTGAGTCTATGGAAATGGCAGAAGTCTTTGGGATAGACTATCTTAATTGTACTTTGTTTGCATTTTATAGATTAATAAAGCGGCATCAAGCAAAGGAAAAATGGGATTAGGATATACAGATGATATGTGCAGGAGCAGATTCCAAAAAAATGAAAACAAAATATTGGGGTGAAAACCTCGAAAAAGATTAAAGGAGGTAAGATAAATGGCTGCTGAAAAAAATCTTTTTGAAAAGTATGGTATAAAGGAAGTCGCAGACGTTACCTTTTATCGTATTGACAGACGAAAAGAAACTTATGAGTCTCAGCGTAAAATTACCGCGGCTTCCATTCTAAAGGGTGCTGTTGAATTAAAAACAGTTTATCCAAATGATGGAACTGGTGTTGGCGCAGAGGAAGGATTTGAGGCTTATGTATTTACTGATGCTGAACTTCTAACTCATACTAATTATAACTGTGATGATAGTACAGAAGAAAAAACAAAAACTGTTGTTTATAAGACATCTACTGATCCAGAGAATGCAAAATTAACAGTTGCCGCAATTGTTGAGAAAGCAAATGACACAACCATTGATAAGAATTCTATTACCAATGGAGAGGAACAAGTTTCTCCAGTCGCAAACCTCGGTGAAACAGAATGGACTTATACTGCAACGGTAAAATATACTGTAAACAAAGACGGTTCTCCTGCAAACTCTGGTACTCATGAATATTCTTATCCAGAGTAGGTTCTAATGCTATATGCAAAGAATCAGAATTTACTAACTCGTGCTGGTGCTCGTTATCATTTCGATGGCGCAGATACTTATTTTGGCGACCTAGAGTTTAATGACAATTTCTTTGAAACTCCCGGTTCTGACTCTAAAATGGTTGTAGTTGGACTAGCTGGTAAGTTTACTGAAAATCTATATGATGCAGAAGATGTAATGACTACTATTTCTTCTCTAACTGCTACTATTACCGCTAAGGCATATGATGTACAGTATTCTGATTATGCTGAGTTAATTGTAGAAGATGAAATGGGTTATTTCAATCCAGCATATCTTGGTGGTTCTTATACTAAGGGTGCAGAAGGTTCTGGTGAAGTTGACTTCTTTACCGCAGATAATACTTATACTACTTGGGCAGAAAAACTAAGTGGCGTGGACCAAGCAATTGCTAATTCTGAAATGTGGGGTAAAGCTGAGCACGATAGTATTAATGATGCGATTGATGCTCTAAAGTAGAAGAAGCTTATTATTGACAATGAAAGTGAAAATGGTCTAAAGGGTGTTCTAAAGATTCATGGCGGCTACAAGGTTAATGATAAGGATGGTACAAATGCTTCTCCCGCTGCTGGAACCGCGGATACAGAATATGATGAAAATAAATATAGTTATAGTGCAGGAAATAATGTAACAAGCAATTATTCTCTACAGAGTGTTCTTGATGCTCTTACTAAGCTAACTTATACCAATGAAGAAGTTATTGATGATCTAGCCGTTACTGCTAATGGAAAATCTTCCAATCGCGCAATTTATGTTCGTGTAGATGGCGAAATGGATATGGCTGCGGGTGCTTTCCTATATATTCTAACCAACAAGAACTCTAAGAAGCTTTCCTCTGATAAAGATGGTATTTTCTATTTTGTAGATAAGAAGGGTAATACAGTTTATTATCAAGATAAGATTTTTGCTGGTGTAGAACATCTAGCACTAGTAGTAATCGGTAAGAAGGGCCTAATTTTTGTAACTAATCGTTGTGGTTATCGCAAGACAGACTCAATTGGTTGGGTAGTAAGTCGCAAGGGATATCCTTCTGATGAGCACTGTAAGAGAATTGTTGAAAATGGTTTAATTCATACTGTTCCAGTTACAGTTAATGATGAAACTTTTGAAGCAACTTGTACAGTTTCTAAACTAGCTATTCGTAAGATTAAGAAGAACGTTCTACATTATACACCTGTTCTATTCCTAGATACTTTAAAGGTTTCTACCATTGAACAGACCGCAGAGGAAGTATATGCAACTGGTGGTAAGGGTAATGCTAATCTAATTGGTTGGGATTATGGTAAGAATATTACTCTAACTTTACAAGATGCTCTTTATACTCCTGCTTCTATGAGTGCTATGCTAGGTAATGAAGGTACTAACTTCGTTAATGGTGTAAAGGATACTAAGCATATTGATAGAATGGAAAAAGTAATTGCTAAGCGTTCATTTATTGTACCGGCCGGCAATAGTAAAGGCCTACCTTCTGAAGGAGATATGACTGCATAGGCAGTATTTATTGATCCTTCTACCATGAAACCATATCAAGATGGTACTCCAATTGCTGAAGGCGAACTATTCTTAAAATGGACTCGTTCTATTGCTTATGAGAATAATAGTATTGGTAATACAATTGAAATTTCTGCTGAGAAGTTCCCCGGCACTTACAAAGTTGTTGGTGATACTTTTGCAAGAAGTAAGACAACTGGTGAGGATGAGAGATTTATGTTTATCATTCCCCAAGCTAAGATGGGAAGCGAAGTTACCATTACACTTGAAGCAGAAGGAGATCCAACGGTCTTTGATATGTCATTAACAGTTCTTCGTCCAGACGATGGAATTATGATGAAGCTTGTTCAGTATGATGTAGTTGACAATACTGAGGAGAACGATGGTTCTACTATGGTTAAGGACACTGAAAACCTAAATCTACTTGACGATGCTGAAATGTTTAAGGTTAATGCAGATTCAGAGGACGATACGACTTATATCGGTGCAACTGAATATTGATGATATAATAGAAAAGAATTATTGGCTATTGAACTATTTAATTCAATAGCCATTTTTCTTAGTAATATGTGAGGTGAATAATTTTGGGTATTTTTGACCAATATGGTATTAAAGAAGTTGCTGATGTTACTATTTATAGTATTCACAAAAAGAAAGATGGTAGTGGAGATGTTTATTATGTTCCGGCATTATATTTAGATACATTAAAAATTTCTTCTGCTGAAAAAACCGCTGAAAATGTTTGGGCACAAGGCGGCCTTGGAAATGCTCGTTTAATTTGTTGGGATTATGGCAAGCAGATTAATGTTACTCTTGAAGATGCTTTATGTACTCCTGCTTCTTTAGGTTTATGTTGGGGCGGCGTACTAAGTTCTGATTGGAAAGATGGCCATGTAAATCATGATATGGGAATTACTTTCAATGATAAGCACCCTGTAGAAAGACTTTCAAGAATGGAAAAAGCATTTTATCCAAGAGGAGATAGAAAAAATATTAGCTATTTACTTCCTCATATGAAAGACGATAATCTTTTAAACGACGAAGGAAACGAAAAGACCATTCTTTCTAAATCTAGCGTTGTAGACGGTACAGAAGTAAATGGTTTTGGATATGTTAATAATAGAACATATAAATGGAGACTTGCAATTGAATCTAATATCAAATCTATTTCTCAAATTCCTAATAAATTTTTTGATATTTATGGCAAGTCTTATAAAATTGCAGATAAACAGACAATTACAGTTAAATCCCCCTCTTCTTCAAAAGATGACTTTAAATATGAAATTTGTTATAAAATTAATCCAACTGAAGGATTAACTTTAGAAAAACCAAAGGCAGCAATTATTATCGACAAAAGCGATGCCGCAGCTGTAGTTACAAGTGATGACTATACTACACTAGAATCTCTAAAAACAGCTTCTTATCTAAAAATTAGAGTTACAAATGATGATAGATATTTAGCTTATCTTGGTAAAACCGCATTAATGGACACAAGTATAGGAAAAGAAAATAAATATGTAAATGTAGAGCAATTCAAAGGCTTAGACATGTGGTTAAGATTTTCTAGTATTAATGAACTAATTTATTTCATTTTAACCAAATATGAGAATGATATTCTTTATATTAAATCTGCTTCCTATAAACCAAAAGATAATGAATCTTCTGATAATCCCGGTGCTGAATGGTCTATTTCTCTTGATGAGTCAGAAGAAGCAAAGCAAAAAGAAGGAAAGCTTTGGGCTTATGTAAATCCAAAAACAATGACTCCCTATGAAGATGATTATTGGTTCAATCAAGGTGAACCATACTATATAAAATCTTTAACTATTGCGCCCGAAAAGAAAAAGCTAAAGTCTCAAAGAATCACAGTTACGGCAGGACAATTCCCCGGTATGTATATGATTGTAGGTGAAACCTATATTAGAAGCCGCGATACTGGAGAGGATGAAAGAATGCAACTAAAATTCCCATTATGTAAGATTAAGTCTGATTAGACGTTAACGTTAGAAGCTGAAGGCGATCCAACTACATTCAATTTGGACGTAGAAGTTGCTAAGCCAGTTAGCGGTGTAATGATGGAATTAACATCTTATGAAGTAGCAACGAAAATGGAGTCTACACCGGAAGGTTATTATGTAGAAAAAGACGGCTCAACAGAAGTATTGAGTGAGTAAAAGGAGGGAGAAAAATGAATATTTTCGACCAATATGGTATAAAGGAAGTTGCTGATGTTACTTTATATTCTATTGAATTAGATGAAAATGACGACGAAGTATATGTTCCCGTATTATATTTTGATACTTTAAAGGTTTCTACTGTAGAACAGACTGCTGAGCAGGTTGCTGCAAGAGGCGGATTAGGTAATCCAGAGTTGATAATTTGGGACTATGGCAAAGAAATTACCGTTACTCTTGAAGATGCTTTATATAGTCCAGCAAGTCAAGGTATGAATTGGGCAGGAAAGCATGGTAGTAAGCATATTAAATTATATGGTACATTAACTGATAAAAGAACGGGTGAGCCTACTGCTGCAACACTTGAAGTTGAAAGCTATAGAGGCTTTTCAAGACCAGCAAACACTTATTTTTGGGAAGGCGCAAATTATAAAATTGTGGGAAAGAATGGGAAAAGATGTCGTATTGAGAACAAAATGCTTGGATATAATACAGAGACAGAAGAATGGGGTATTGCAGCCGCAGGTAGTCAAACTGGTGCATTAACTCTTCAGAAGGAAGTTGCTGATATTAATTATAATTTTGTTTTAAGTGATGAGATGAATAAACAAATAATTCCACCAGAAGAGGCTATTTATCAAATTGATCATGCTCTAAATAATGTTTATTATTTAGATAGAATGGAAAAATGCAAAGCTAGTCAGACTTTTGTTATCAATACAAAATCTAATGATTTACATGCTAATTATCGTTATCTACAAAAATATTCACAATGCGAATTATCTGTATTTATCGATCCAAAAACAATGCAGCCTTATGAACCAAATACAGATGAGTTTACTCGCCGCAATGGTCAGACTATTACCGGCGAATTAAGAGTAATTAAATAGCATGAAATTTATTATAAATGGACAAGATCAAGGGCAATTGAGAACACTTCTCTTGGTCATCAGATTATTGTTGATGCAGTTCATTTCCCCGGAACTTATAGACTTGTAGGAGAAACATTCTCTCGTAGTAGAAAAACTGGTAAAGATCATAGATATCAATTTGAAATTCCGCTATGTAAAATGGGCGCTGAAAATAATTTAACATTACAAGCAGATGGAGATCCCACCACATTTAACATGACGCTCAAAGTTCTTCGTAGAGAAGATGGCGTTATGATGAAACTAACTCAGTATAGCGTTGAGGAAGCTAAATATGATGGATATGTTAGTGGTAGCACTAATGTAACTCCTAAAGCTGAGGTGGTGACAGAAGGCCCTACTATTGGGTCTGATTGACGATAAGATTACTTATCAAAAAGAGTATATAGAAGATTTGAAGAAATCAAGTATTAAGATAATCTCTCCTGCTTCTAATAGTTACTATGAAGTTGGAGAATATATTGAATCTGCTTTGGCCGCGAATGGTGATAAAAGTAAATTAGTTGTAAGATAGAATACTACAAATAATAAACAATATAAATTAAGAAAATATACTAATGGGGTTATTTCAAATCCTGCTGAATATAAAGAAAATGGAAAGATTTATCAAGAAAATGGAACCACTACAATAAAAAATCTTTCAGATTCTCAATATAGTGTTGAATTAATAGAGAGGTGAGAAAATGAACCTATTTCAAAAATATGGTATAAAAGAAGTCGCTGATGTTGTATTTTATAGTATTAACGAAATTGGCGATGAAGTGTTTTATACTCCTGTTTTATATTTAGATACTTTAAAGGTATCTACAATTGAAAAGACCGCAGAAAAAGTTGATGCACGAGGCGGTTATGGTAATAAAAAACTTATTACTTGGAATTTTGGTAAAGATATAGTTTTAAATTTAGAAGATGCTTTATTTTCTCCTGCAAGTATGAGTATGATATGGGGAGGAATGTTGGAATCTAAATTGTCTGATTATACAAGTGCAATTGTTAAATGTAATTTGGCTAATAAATATGGTCTTTTGCATTATTCTATTAAAGCTTATCCTTCTCCCGCAATGACAGATGGAGAATGGGAAGTGGTCTTTAAGGCGGCAGAATTAATAGAACTAGATTCTGGTAGTGGAAATGATGATAGTACAAAATATATCTATCCTTCTGATGCAGTATCATAGGATAAAAAAAATATTGAAGAAAATAGAATTACTTTGGTAAAGAAGTATTTTAAACGCAAGCAAGAAATTTCTGATATAAATGGAGAATATAATGGTGGAATGCCGACAGAAGTTATTCAAAAGATTATGACACAAATTGATACTCTTGATAAAATTGGATATATTAAAACAGATATTCATGATTTGGAAGTTATTGATAGAATGGAAAAATGTATTGTAAAAGATAGAGATGGTTTAGCTATTAGCGCTCAAAAATAGAGAGAAAATCTATTTAGATATTATGCTGATGATAGAACTTCTTCTTATACTATTTTTTATGATGCAAAAACAATGTTGCCACTATTACCCGTGAATAATGGTTTTATAGGAACTGTAAAAGAAGATAAAATTATAGAGATTATGTTAAATAAGGTTTGGTATTTTTCAAATTTACCAACTCATGTTTTAAATAAAATTCCGCAAAGACTAAAAGGAGAAACAAATCAAGAATATCAAAACAGACTTAATAATTTGGGATTAAATTTAAAAGATTTTTGGAAAGATTTTTGGGAGTTATAGCACTGCGAAGAATTAGACAAAAAAATTCGTCAAGAATTAAGCAATTATGATGATTATGAAATTCTTACTATGGAATCTATAAATAATGGTGGATAGGATATTGGCGTTAGATTTGATATTTTAGATTCAACTGATATTTCAAAAAACCAAATGACCATTCAACATATTAAAGTAAAGGTAAGAGTTTATGATAAACAGACTGATATTTTTAAGATTAAAATTGGAACAGTTTATTATAAATGGACTAGAACTGTTAAATATAAAGAAGATGAAGATGATGGGATTCTAGGTAAAACTCTAGTAATAGATGCGGATACTTTTCCAGATAATTATAAAATTGTTGGAGAAACCTATATTAGAGAGCAAAAAACCGGAAAAGACCAGCGTTATCAATTTACAATATTTAAAGCAAATGTTTCTAGTGATACTAATGTCACGCTTGAAGCAGAAGGGGATCCGACAACATTTTCTATGAGTATTGATGTATTAACTCCACCTAATGATATTATGATGGAATTTAGGCAAATAGATGTAGAAGAGGATAAATATGAGGGAGGCACTAGAATTGTTCCACAACGTTCTAAATATACTTATACTCCTACAAATATTGAAATGCTTGAATCTGTTGATGTTGATAATAGTGAAATTTATTAATAAGTTTAATAAGGTGGTCGTTCGCGACTGCCTTATTTTATTATAGATTTTATTATATTTATTACTTTAATACTAGAATTTAAAGGAGGTGAGCAAGTGTTAGATTATCGTAATATTGGAGTAAAAGAATTGTATGATGTGACTATTCGATTAAATAATCCAGTTGATATTGCTGGGAAAAAATATGATATGAATGAAGCTATTCTAGTCTTTAAGACTGCTGAGCTTGCGTAGATTACTGAAAATAAAACCAATGTATATGCGAAAGGCGGTTATCATAATCCGGAATTAGTTAATTGGGAAGTAGATAAAGAAATTAATTTTGGTATAACTCATGGTGTTTTGTCTCCTATTGGTTGGTCTATTTTAAGTAATTCAAATATTGAATCTTAGAAAAATAAATCAGTTAATTATTGTGAAATTTTAAAAACAGTTGATGATGAAGATTATTGCTATATTGATTTAAAGTATTGTCCTAATCATTGCATTAATAAAATGGGCATTCAAGGTAATCCTTGTAATGAACCACTACCAATGGGACGGCGACCAGAATTAATGCTAAAACCATTGCCGCCGAGCAAAGAAAAATATATTTTTTGCTACGATGGTGACACGGGATTAAGGATTCGTGAATTTGAAATTTATTAGAATAGAATTTTCTTTAGATAGAGTTATCATTCTGTAATGGTAGATTATACTTTTAATTATGATAGCGAAATAAAAACAATTCAAGTGGGAAATAGGTTATTTAATGGATTTTTGAGATTAGATGGAAAAATGAGTGTAAAAGATGAAAAAAGTGGAGAAGTCTCGACTGCAATATTGGAGATACCGAAAATTAAGTTATCGTCAAGTTTGTCGTTGCGACTTGGTAAAAATTGTGATGAAGCTGTTGTTAGTGATTTTTATTTCACTGGCTATCCGGATGAGAATATTCGGAGAGAAAAGCAATAGGTTTGTTAGATAACTTTTTTAGATAAAGAATTGACAGGAGATTATATTTAAGCGGTATTTCAAAAATGGAATATCGCTTTATTTTATTTATGGAGGTGAAATAGATGAACTTACTTAGCTCTATTTGGAATAGAGATTTTGCTTTTTTTAATATAGCAGAAGAAAATTTCACGAAAGATCTTTTAAAAGAAAAACTTGATGGAACTACTAGAAGAGATGTATTAAATAATAAAATGTCTAATGTAGCTACAGTTTTTAATTATCTTAAAAATCCAAATGAGGTAGTAGATATATTAGATGATATACAAAAATTATTAAATCAAAAAATACTTTCGTCAATAAAATTTGAAAAAAAACTTAGTGGCCGGAAAGATTATAGTGAACTATCAATAAAAGAAAAAGTAACTTATTGGACTGACTTATATCATAATAATATTTTAAATAAAACAAAAAATAATAATAATGATTTAGATAATAAAATGTTAATTTATTCAGTGCTTTTATCAAAGGAATTTGCAGAAGAAGTAACAGATAAATATAATTATTCAACATTATCTAGACATGCGCTTTACGGTTCGGGAAATTTTTCAAATTAGACAGAATAGTAGATAGTATCAGATTTAAAGAAAGCCTTTACAGGAAAAAAAGCTAATGATATTGCTGATTCTATAATGGATGCTATATGGACTGGATTAAGTGATGATAAAAAAAATAAAAGGAATGAAATTATTTCTAATATTAAAAATGATATTAGCAATTATAATGGTAATGACTCACAGTCTTTTAAAAGAATTATTAAAAAAGCTGTGGATAATGAAGTTATTAGATAGGTTGAGCAGTTTGAAAAAAGTGGTAATTCTTCAATTACAAATTTTAGATTTGTATTTAAGTATAGAAAAAAAGACTTACTTATTTATAATTATAATAAAAATAATATGAGTCCATTAAGAGATAAATAGCTTGGAAGTAATTTAAAAGAACGACTTATTAACTATTTAGTGGAATTTTGTAAAACACATAATGGAAAACTTTCTTTAGGTTCTTATGGAACTATAGATATAGAAAATTTTTCAAATAGAAATGAAATAAATGAAAAGTATGTAAGAACAATTATTAAATTAGAAAAAATAGATGTGTCTAATTATGGAAATGAATTGTAGGGGTATTTAGCTGAATTAGTGAACTCTTTAAAGAAAGATACTATAATAACAGGAAAGATTAAAGATAAAATTGAATTAAGTAATGGAAAAAAATTATTATTAGGACAAAGTTTTAGAGATACTAAACAAACAACGGAAGAAGGAATAACGTATGGATATAATATTAAACACTACATAAAAACAGGTGAATAGACTTTTTCTTTATACAAAGACAAAAAAGATGAATCTATTGGTTTATTCTCTCATTATTTATATAGATATTTTGATAAAAAAACCGTTTTAATATTAAGATATATAGAAGCTAATTATAATTTTTTCTAGCAAATGGAATTAAATACTTATAATTTAAATGAAAATAATTTTTCAGAAGGATTAAGAGATATTGCTATTTATAATTCAAGTTATTTTTTAAGAGCCGAATCTCCAATGTTGATTGATAATAATTAGGATGTAGGTAACGCTTTTTATATTATAAATAATATAGTTATTCCAACATCTGTTATATACACATTACTAAGAGAATAGATTTATAAAAATTTTAGTAAAAAAAATAAACAAGAACCTTTAATTCAAATAAACGGAAGTTTTTTTAAAGATAATACTAATTATAATTTAAAAAAGATTTAGTCTCAAAAAGAAAGTAATAAAGAATATGATATATATAGAAAAAGATATTTAGAAAATCCTACTGCAAATATTTTAAAAAAGAAAAATAATTCTCATAGAATAAAATTTAATGGATTGACAATTTCTTTAAAAGATTTATATAATCAACTTAAAGATTAAAGAGGTGAAATAAATGCCAAAAAATTATAAATCAACTATTTATTTAAAGACAGTTCTTGATGCACAGGATACTTTAAAGCAAGCTAAAAAAATTCGAGAAGAATTGGGTAAAAAAGTAGTTGACAAAAGTTCGTTAAGTGGTGTAGATAAACAGTTACTTCAAATTGAAGAAACTTTTAAAAAACTTCAGGCAGCAGAAAAAGCAGGTTTTTCAAATGATAATGATTTAAAACAATATATGACATCATTAAATAAAATGAATTTAATGATTCATCAATTAGTTGGCTCTTTATCTGATGTTGGAGATGTAAAGTTAGATTTTGATACTAAACGAGCTTAGGAACAAATTAAGCAATTAAAGAAAAAAGTTGAAGATATGGAAAAATCTATCAAATCTCAACTTACTAAAAATGCAAAAAATCTTGGACTTAGTGATATACAAGTAGATAAAATTTTCGGCGCTATTACAGGCGGCGATCAGAAGCAAGTAGAAAAAGTTTATAATAATATTAGAAATTCAGCAAATAAAGCAGTAAAGGCACAAGAAGAAGTAATTACCAAATTAAGAGAAACTGCATAGATTGAGGCCCAAGACAAGGCATTGAGTAAAAATACTTCTAGCGCATTAAAAACTGATAAAGGGAATACGTTAAGTAGAATTAGTGCTGCAGCATCATTTGTAGATAGACGAACTAAAGGCTTTAATGCTGAGCAGACTCATGTTATAGGAGAAAGGGGCGGCTTCACAAATAAAATTTCAACACAAGGCTATGATTTAATTGAGGAAACCTATCGAGAAATTATAACAGATGTTGAAAAATTAAAAGGATTAAAACCAGATCAAATTTTCCAAGAGATTAATAATGAACTAAAAACTAAATTTAATATCTAGCTAGAAGAAACGGATAAATTAATTGAGCAAATTGCATCTGATTTTTCCTCTTTAAATAATGCTACTATTCCAACTGATTCCAGTATAAAAGGAATGGCTAGTGAATAGGCTAAACTTGGAAAACTAAAAGAATAGTAGTCCAATATAAAAGACTCTCGTTCAAGTTGGTTAGGTTAGGCTAATAATTATTCTTAGTTACAAAAAGAATATTCAGATAGTACAAGTAAATATAGTGCAATAATTACTGATGCAACTAGTGATAATGAGACTTTTAAAAAAGTTTTAGAAGAATTATTATTAAAATATGAAGAATTGAATAAAGCATAGCATGATGCAGCGGATGGAGCATAGGAAGAAGCAGATAAATAGAAAGAATTAAATAATACCTTTGAAAATATTAAGGGATATATAGCTTCTTACTTATCTCTTGGAGCGGCAGTTTCAAAAATTTCTTCTGAAATAAGAAAAACTTGGGAAGATACAAAGCAGTTAGATCAAGCTTTTGCGTCTATTGCGATGGTAACTGATTATTCTGTTCAAGGAATGTGGAATAGCTATGAGCAATATAACAAAATGGCTAAAGAACTCGGTTAGACAACCTAGGATGTAATTAAATCTAGTGCATTATTCTATCAACAAGGCCTAGATACCGCAGAATCCTTAAAATTAACTGAATCAACAATGAAACTTGCTACTCTAGCTGGTGCAGATTTTGAAACTGCAACAGAGCAAATGACAGCGGCTCTACGCGGCTTTCACATGGAAATGGATTAGGGTAGTCATATTACCGATGTATACAGTGAACTTGCAGCAAAAGCGGCGGCAGATGTAAATGGTATTGCTTATGCTATGAGTAAAACAGCATCAATTGCTTCGAGTGCTGGTATGGCTTTTGAGACAACATCAGCATTCTTGACACAAATGATTAATTTTAGTCCCTTATAATAGTAATATTATATTGAACTGCGAATATGCGGGGAACTCCTAAGAGCCTTTAATACCAAATTATTATATAATGGCTTAACTAATTATTAAGGTATGGTAAAAAGTTAAAGGATTGGACAATCCGCAGGGAATAAACTTGATTTTCTTATATTTTATGTATAAAAATGCTACCATTTATCTCGATAGAAAATATGAGAAATATTTAGAGTTTAGTGCCCTCAACGACTACCAAGCAGTATCCTATTGAGGATAATGGTATAGTCTACTCCGACTATTAAATTAGTGTTAAAGTATCTCGAAAGAGACGGTAGGTAGGTGAAACAACTTAGGAAGCGCCGGAAAATATTGGTACGGCAATGAAGACAATTGAATATTATGGTTGTCTATAAATCTCTCTAATTGCTGGGAACTCCTTAGAGCCTATTAAACTAAAACAACTTGAAAAGGTTGATATATTGTAAAATTTTATAATATATAGTAAAATATATATAGGATTGGACAATCAGCAGCTAAATTGCTAAGGAGGTTTATAAATGAAAAAACAAATAATTTTAGATGGTATTGCATTTGATTACTATATTTATTCTGATGGTAGATGTCAGAATATGATAACTAATAATTTTTTAAAAGGTTCAATAATAAATGGTTATAGAAATTATTATCTTAGAAAAGGTAAGATTCAAAAAAATATTGGAGGACATCGTTTAGTAGCTTTAATGTTTTTAGAGAATAAAAATAATTACCCTATAGTTCATCATATTGATGGTAATAAATTAAATAATAATATAGAAAATTTACAATGGGTTAGTTCCTCTCAGAATGCTAAAGAAATAAAAGATAATAGTTATAAAAAAAATAAACGACCAAAATATGAATATTATATAGAAGACTTAGAAGGAGAAATTTGGGAAACATACAGAGAAACCCATTTAAAATTTTCCAACTATGGCAGATTATTAAATACTCTTACAAATAGAATTTTAAAAGAACATCAAGATAAAAATGGATATTGCTATTATTCTCCAAAATTAGATGGTAAAACAAAAAAAATACTTACTCATCGTGGAGTATATGAATCTTTTAATAAAATTATTTTAACAAGAGAAGAACAAATTGACCATATTGACAGTGATAAATCTAATAATTCATTAGATAATTTACGTTTAGTAAATGCACAAGAAAATTGTTAATATCGTTCTGATAAAATAGTAGAATTATATGATTATGTTATTGGTCAATATGATTTAAATAATAATTTAATTGCTATTTTTTCAAGTCAAAGTGCTGCGGCAAAAGACATTGGAGTATCAACTGGATCAATTAGTAATGCTGTTAATGGAAAATGTAAAACTATTAAAAATTTTATTTGGAAGAAAATCTCTAAGCAAGAAGTTCAACGACTATCCGTGATGAATGTAACGGAGTAAAACCTTTAGGTTTAAAATGGGAGACATTATTAATAATAATGAAGATATAGTCTATTCCGACCAATTAAATTTGGTGTTAAAGTATCTCGAAAGAGACGGTATTAAAACATAGCTCGCTTTACAGAACTAAAAGAAAACGTGGCTGGAACAGTCGATTCAGAATTTGATGATTTAGATTACAACAAAGTAGATACTGCTCTAAAATCTGTTGGCATTTCAATTAAAGATGCTAGTGGATAGTTTAGAGATTTGGATGATGTATTTCTGGAATTAAGTTCTAAATGGAACACTTTAGATCGTAATTCATAGCGCTATATCGCAACTATAGCGGCCGGAAGCAGACGAACCTATTGTCCGCTTCACTCTGCGGCGTAAAAACAGAAAATAAATAATATGTGAATTGCGGGAATATCTGACAACTTTTTAATAACCAAGCATAAACAGTGATGTATTATGTGGCGAGGGTAATGACTAAGGTATGGTAAAATCATTAAAAAGGGACAATCCGCATCCAAGCATCTATAATTTGACTTTTTCTTTAAAATGTGTTATATAATATATATAAGACAAATAAAAGGAGGAGATTCATTATGGAGTTTAAGAAAATTATAATTAATAATGAAGTTACAAACTATTCTATTTCAAGTAATGGTACAGTAAGAAATGATATTACTGGAAAATTTTTAAAAGGTTCCAAAGGATATAACCATTGGTATTATCAATTGTCTCTGAAAAATCGAAAAAGTAATTTTCAAGCTGACTTATTGATGGAGGTTTTTTTACCAGAAAAACCAAGTGACAATGCTGTTATTATTCATAAAGATAATAATCCTTATAATAATAATATAGAAAATTTATATTGGTATAATCCAATTTGTGATGATAATTGGAAACAAATCATTATTGACGGAGAAGAAACACCGTTTTATGTAAATAAATTAGGTGAAGTAAAAAATAGTAAAACTGGAAATATTTTAAAGGGAAATAATGATAAAACTTATAAATATTATACATTAAGATATAATAATAAATAGAAAATAAAAAGTGGACATAGATTAGTAGCAGAAGCTTTTTTACCAAATCCGAATAATTTGCCAGTTGTACATCATAAAGATCATAATAGATTAAATAATCAATTAGAGAACTTAGAATGGACTACAATACAAGAAAATGCAGCGGACACTTTACCAAGAAGAAAAAAAGAATCTTTTTATTGTTTAACTTATAATTCTCTACCTAATGAGTTATGGGTTACTTATAAAGATACTTATTATGAAATATCAAATTTTGGAAGAGTAAGAAATTTAAAGCAGATGAAGATTACAAAAGGAACAATAAGAGATGATGGGTATACTCAACATAGCATTTGTGGAAAAAATATTTTAACTCACGTTCTTGTGGTACAAACCTTTATAAGAGATTTAAATAAAGGAGAAGAAATTAATCATATTAATCATATTAAAACAGATAATAGACTTGAAAATTTAGAAATAGTTTCTCATAAAAAAAATATGCAAGAAGCTGGTATCCACGGAAAATGCGGTGCAAAAAGAGTTGGTAGATTTGATAGTGAAGGAAACTTATTATAGGTCTATCCATCAGCCTCTGCAGCGGCTAGAGATATTGGTATTTTACCCTCTTCCATGAGAAATATTATTAATTATAGAAATGGAAAACGAAAGAATGAAGTTTTTAAATATATAGATGAAGGTTCATCGACCAAAAGGGACAAAAACCCCGAAGCGCAGAACACTTAATAGTGAAGATATGGTCAAACGTTTTTAAACGTTAAATAGAGCCGATTTATCGCTTTAATGGAAAATTATGATAGAACTATGGAATTAGTAGAAACTGCATAGAATTCCGCAGGTAAATCAGACGAACAATTTGCAAAATATACAGATACATTAGAATATAAAGTTAAACAATTAAAGAGTTCTTGGGAAGAATTACGTCAAAGTTTTCTTAAAAGTGATTTTTTAAAAAATGCTGTAGATTGGATTAATAAATTAGTAGATAAATTAACAAATTTAAATTTAAAGGATTTTGCTTTATTAGGAACTCTAGGATTAACAGTAGGCAAAAGTTCCTTATAGAAAATGGTTCAAACTTATCAAGATTCTTTTAATAAAATTGGAAAAGCAACTTCTAAATTAAAAGAAAGAATGTATGGTAAAAATCAAGAAGTTAATAAAAAAAGTTAGGAGCAAAAGAATGCAGAAGAAGCCGCAAAAGTCTATATTGATGGTGGGGTATAGGCTGGATAGTCTGTAAAAAATGGCGCTACTGAAGGTGGCGAAAAGCTAAAAGAATCCGCCGCGGAAGCAGGGGATGATATTGAATCTTCTCTTGAAAGAGGGGCAGATAAATTAGTTGAAAAAGCTAAAGAAGCCGCAACAATTATTGATAACAACGAAAGTGGAGATACTGATATTGAAGTATCCACGAAAGATGAAGAAGAAAAATAGCAAGATTAGAATAATGTTGTAGAAAATTTAAAAGATGCGACAGAACAATAGAAATAGGCTGCTGAAACTTAGAGATAGGCTGCAACAGAGCAGAATAAAGCAGCGACTGAATAGAATCACGCATCTGATGATTAGAGTAATGCTGCAAATAAACAAGAATAGGCAGCAAATAAATAGGAGTAGACTGCGATAACCGAAGCTACTAATGCAGGAGTTCCTGTAAATGGAAATAGTGGAGGAACATCTAGTGGTGGACTAAAAGGAAAGCTTACAACTTTAAAAAGTACGCCTGTTGGAGCATCATTTGTAAATGGTTTATCTTAGTCTATAGGGCCGGCAGTAATTACTGCTTTTACTACGGCTTTATCCGGTGGAGATTTTGTTGATGTATTAAAAAATGCAGGAATTACAATCTTATCTATTGTTGTTCCAGAGATATTGTCAGCAATAGCACCAACTATAATTGGTGCTATTAGCGGGCCAGCGGGATGGGTTACACTCGCCATCGCCGCAATTGGAATTACTATTTATGCTTATGAAAAGAAAAGAAAGTAGCAAATAAGAGAAACAGAAGAAGCTGAACTAAAACGATTATCTAATATTGAAGATGCAAACAAAGCTTTAGAACAAAAATAGACTACAGCTGTAGATGACAATAAAAAAACTTTAAAAGATTAGAAGAAGCTACAAGAGGATATAAATACTTATAATAGATTTCATAATAATGCCTTTCTAACTGATGAAAATTAGGAAAAGTTAAATTCTGCCATTGAAGATTTGAATTCTAATTTTTCAACTGTTGTAAGTGCTTATGATGAAGCAACTCAAACTTTAGAGATAAACACAAATGCTATTGATAATTTATCTTTGGAATATCAATAGCAAAGAGAAGAAAATTTAAAGGCTATCGCTGCAAGTGGACAACAATAGACAGAAAACTATACTTTTTAGATGAAAAAAGCTAATCAAATTCTTAATAATATGAAAAATTTAAGTGATTGGTATTATGGGGCAGGCCAAGATGGTATCAATTATACATCAATAGATGACAAAGAAAGAGGAACGAATTTTTATGAAATTACACAAGGATATGGATAGGACTATAGTGATGTTGTTACTCAAATAATGTCGGCGGCACAAAATTTAAATGCAGAATAGGAACAAACAATTTTAGCGGAATTGAATAGGTCTTTAGATATAACTGTGGATTCTTTTGATGATTTAGCTAAAAAGTTAAAAGATGGAACTGTTGGAGTAGAGGAATTTAGTTCTGCTGTAAAAAATATTAGTAATTTCTATAATAAAGATGAAATAGATAAAGCGTTTAGAAAAAATGCTTCAGCTTACCTTCAAGGAATGTCAAATGAAACTCTTGAAATCGGTCAATAGCTAGCTGATGCTTTGGTTATAAATCTTGAAGATTAGAGTATAACAGTAGAAGAGCAAAGAGAAAATGACTCTTCAAAATCAAAAAATGAAATAATGAATTCTATAACTGCATTAACAGGAATAGAATTGGGAGATTTGTCCGCAGAAGGTCGTGAATTTGGCAGAAGAAAAAAATATTCAGAATTATCAGATGAAACAAAAGCGACATTAGAAGATTATGGCATTGATGAGGCTGCATGGTCTGACGCTGGGAAACTAGGTAGTAATAGTGCATTTGAAGATATTTTAAGAGATCTTGAAGCTGCGGCGCAAATTGCAGAAAGTGATTCTCAATTATTTGAAAAATTAGGTAATAAAATTACTGATGAAAGAGTCGCTCCTATAATCTAGGAATATAGCCAATTATAGACAGATATGGGAACAATGACAGAAGAATAGTATCAGAGTAAATTAAATTCAATAATTTCTGATTTACAAGCAACTGGTGTTGATGGAATACAAGAAATTACAGATGCATTAAAAGATTCGGAAAATAAGGTGGATAATGCTTATACTCAACTTACTAAAAAAACTGAGAGTGCACTTATTAAAGTTTTTCCAGATTCTTCTATTTTTGAAAATTGGAGCTTAAACGTAAAACAAGCAGTAGTTTCTCAATTAGAATCTATGAATTTATCAGATGCCGAGGTTCAAAAAGTAGCGGAAATATGGAGGACTACTTTAAGTAAATATAGTGGGCAAGTACAGGATAATGTTGCTAATGTTTTAAGTCAAATTGATTTGACAGAAGGTTTTTCTGCTTTATTTGCTAACCGGAAATAGTTTGTAGAACAATTAGAAGATGCCGGATTAAGTACAGAAGAAGCAGCAAAAATCTATGCAGATTATATAGCACAAGGAACAAATGCTATAGTAAACGTATTAACTAATACCGCGGCCCTAAAAACAGCATTCGATTCATTTACTGAAGGAATTAGTTCTTCAATTGAATCAAATAAAGATATATTAGAGTCATATGTGAAATGGACTTCTGGAGAAGGCACTTATGAAGATTTAACAAATTTATTTAAAACTGGAGCAGAAAAATTTACTGTTGATAAAAAAACAGGAAATGTTAAATTTGATGTTGAAGAAATAGCTAGTGGATTAGTTGATGAATTAACTGGCTCGGCAAAAGCACATATAGATGAAATAACTAAATCTGCAAGTTATTTAAATGTATTATAGAATAGTAGTCGTAATTAGTACTAGGAATTATTAAAAGAATATCAAAAAGGTGGATATTCAGACTATGCTAGCTTTGCTAATGATTTTGGAATTAAAATGCAAAGTCTAGGATTAGATCAAGGCTTGATGCAGAGTATTACTGAGTCTGGTCAAAAAACTGTAGAAGAATATGAATAGTCAATGGAAGAAGTTGTGGCTGCACTTCCAAAAGAAATTGAAAAAAGCGCTGCGGAAATTCAACAAGCACTAAAAGATTAGTATTTTAGTGTAGAAGATAAAGAAGAAGAACTTGAAGATACAAAACGTAAAAAAGCCAAAGCAGAGAGAGATTATTAGAAAGCGTTAAGAGACGAAAAGAAGGCTCATGATGATTTAGCAGATGCCATTAATGAAGAAGCCGATGCATATAAAGCTTTACAAGAATCATATTATGGAACAGAATTTTATGATTCTAACTTAGATGATTTATATAATTATGAGTAGCGCCTTACAAGCATTAATAAAAAGCTTGAAAAATTTTCTGGCTTATTAGAAGATACTTCTGATATATCATCTGCTACGAAAGCTTGGAATGGATATGCGAATGCAATTCATGAACAATTGGCAACAACAGAAGCAAAAACCCAATTAAATCAAAATTTAGCTGATGAGGGTAAAAACTTCTTAATGCAGAAATATAGTCAATATTTTAGTATTGATGATTATGGAAAATTAATGCCAGATATTTCTTTATTAGAAGATTCTAAAATCCCAGATGCTGAAAAAGATTTTATTGGAGAAATGATTTAGAAAGTTAATGAATACACCGATGCAGTAGCAGATGGCGAAAAAGAAGCTTATGATATTAGAAAAGAATATTAGGATAAATTAAAAGATTTATATAAAAATTATGTTTCTCTTGAAGATAATATTGCAGATGTATTAAAAAAACAAGCAGAAGAAGAAGTAGATACTCAAAAAAATAAATATAGTTAGTTAAAAGAAGCAGATGATGACTATTTAGATGCTTTACAAGATGCTATAGATAAACAAAGAAAATTAAGAGATGCAGAAAATTAGTATGAAGATTTAGCTTAGAAATAGAAAAAATTGTCTTTAATGCAAAGAGACACCTCTGGAGCTAACAGAAAAGAATCATTATCATTAGAAGAAGAAATTAAAGACGATCAACAAAATTTATTAGATCAAGAAGTAGATAATATAATTGATAACATGAAATCTTTACAAGAAACATAGCAAGAACTAAGAGATACCGAAATTGAATTAAAAGAAGCTGTTATTGAAGAAACTAATTGGAGCAAAGAAGCTAATGCAATTCTAAAAACATTTACAACAGCAGAAGATTATGTAGGCTGGATGGCTACTAATGATGTAGATTTCTAGGATATGTCTGTTGATAAACAAGCTGTTTAGATGGATGAATGGGCTGAACAAGGGAATCAAATAGTTAATTATTTGGCCACATAGTCTGAAAATATTCAAACTGCCACATAGACTACCGCTGACGAAATTTTAAACATCATTAATACTACTTCTGAGGGCGCAACTGGTTCAATAGAAAGAGATAGTGAAAAAGTTTAGACCGAAATAGCAGAAGCACAGAAAGAAGCTGAACAAGCGTATGAAGATGCAAAAGAGGCTGTGATTGACGCGAAAGATGCAGTAATAGATGCGAAAGATAATGTAACAGATGCTAAAAATAATATTAAAGATGCTGATTAGGCTGTTATTACAGCTACAGCAAATTTAGATTTAGCTAAATTGGCATTAAAATATCTATCTGATTAGGCAGGAACCAGTGCAGAAGATTTGATAAATTATGGAGATGAATTGCTTAATAAAGCCAAAACAGTTACAAATACTGGTAATGACGTTAATTATTATTAGAAAGGACAAATAAAAGCTAATCAAACGCAGGCTGAGGCAAGGAGAGTAGCAGACACAGGAAAAACTAAACATACAACAGCAACTCAATTATTAAAAAATTTAACAGAAGAAAAAGTTGGCAAATAGGCTATATTAGAGTTCTCTTCTGATGACACCTTACGTCCAATAAATGAAAATATCGCAAAAAAAATGTAGCAATAGGGAACAGATGGAGGAAGAAATGCTTATTCAAAAACATCAGACTTTCTTCTCAAAGATGAAAATGGAAAATACTATGTAACTTCAAATGAGCGAACCGCAGAAATTTGGGGAACACAAGGATTAGACAGATATAGATTTATTAATACTGGTGGAGGTAGTTTTAAACATAAACAATGGGTTAAATACGCTACTGGTGGTATCGTTGATTATACCGGTCCGGCATGGGTAGATGGAACGAAAACAAAACCAGAAGCATTTCTATCTGCAACAGACACTGAAAATATTCGTCAAATGATGGATATAATGAATATTCTACTTTCTAATTTCTCTACTCCATCAAAATCAACTTACGAATCTTCTTCTAATATTGTTTCTCCAAATATCGAAGTAACCGTAAATGTAGATTCAATTTCAAGTGATTATGATGTAGATCAAGCAACAGAAAGAGTTAAATAGAATATTCTTGACGCATATAATAAAACTGGTAATTCAGTTATCCTAAGAAAATAAAATATTATAACTTTTTAAGTCATTAAGTACCTATTTTATAGGAGTTTTAAGACTTTGAGTTAAAACGAAAAGGAAGAGTTTAGAACCTCTTCCTTTTTACTTTATATAAAGGAGTGTGATAAAATGGATTATACTGATTTTAGGTTTGGAAATTATTATACCAAAGACCTTCATTTAGTTGTTGTAAGTTCTAGTGATAGATATACTAAAAATCTTTTACCAGAACCTACAGATTATACAGAAGAAGTTCCCGGTAGTGATGGAACATATTATTTTGGTCAACTTTATAAAGACCGAGAAATAGATTGTAATGTAGCTTTTGATTCAATTAGTGAAAGAGATTTTAGAAAAATTAGTCAAATCTTTTCTACTGATAAACCGCAAAATTTAGTATTTGATGAATTGCCATATAAAACATACAAAGCAAAATTAAAATCTAAACCAGAATTTAATTATATTTGTTTTAGAGATAGAGATACAGGAGAAAGGGTTTATAAAGGAGAAGGAACACTTAGTTTTATTTGTTATTTTCCTTATGCTTATTGTTTTAATAAGTATATTGTTAGAGCGGCGGATTATTATTTAAAAACTCCACCAGAAAAAGTAATAAAGGAATCAGCCATTTTTGAAAATCCATATGAAAAGAAAAAACAAATTATTTATAATAAATATACTAAAGATTATTATAATGTTGAAAATAATATGGAAACACCTTGGAAAGGCGGTTATCCAACAATTCAGCAAGTTCAAGCAGGAGAACTATATTTTAATACTCCTGATGGTGAAAAAAGTATTATAGATGTTAGAAGATATTGGGATAACATTCCTTTATGGCAAAATACAGCAAAACTTTTAACTACACCAACTCTAGACTATGACCAAGAGTTGATTTATATGCCGCAATACAGTAAACTTGATTATTATAATATGGATACTGGCTTTAACCAATCTAATGCTTTAATTGGTAGTAGACTTTTAGTTTATAATCCCGGAGATCTGCCTGTTGATTTTGAAATTAAATTGGACAATAATGAAAGAACATTTTGGATGTCTCGTGGTAATCATTTTCAAGTTAGACGTTTTAACGTTCAAAGATTAACAATACCAGAGGCAGTAGACTGGACTGGTCTAAAGACTTGTGAGACTAAAGAAAATAAAGATTTTAAGTATGGTAAAAGATACTTTAAGAAATTAAAATTAGAATTAAATGAAAATGATGGCTCATATACTTATAAATATATTCCTATTGGAAATCATCATCCTAAACATGCTTATATCGTAGAGCCTATTCCCAAAGAAAAATTAGGACATTTTATTAAATTATTTTATTGGCAGTCTTCTCTTTTAACAGATGATAATGGCGCGCCAATGCTTGATTTTGAAGATGGAATAAAATTAGCTGATAGATATGATGAACTTTATAGTTTATGTATAACTGATGAAGAAAAAAATGAATTATATTGGAAAACACTAAAGGAAGCTATTCTTAATTAGTATGGGAAATTAAAAGTTTTTAAAGATAATACCGACTATACTCTTGATGATTTTATTTATGATTATATTCATAATCCACCAGAATATATTCGTAAAAATAAAGATTTATATTATGGTCAATTTGACTTTAATTTAAATATAATGCCACAATATCTAACAGAAGATTACTTTGAAATTTCGACTGATAATATAACAAAACCAAGTCTATATCTTGACACAGACAAAAGAATGTTGTATAATGTAAATAATCCAGAGTTTAATATCTCTAAAAAGGAAACATTATCTAATTTTTATAATTATAAACCAACAAAGAATATTTACAATGAAAATATTAAGTAGGGACATTGGTTTAAGATACCACCCGGTTGGTCTATGATTGAGGTAACTCCTGTTTGTGATGAAGATAATTGGGGAGGAAAACGTTGGTTAGATGCTCGTCCTTTTGATTGGGGCTATAGTGGTGAAAATGGTAAACAAAAAGATATTCAAAGTGTTTTTAATAAAGTTTATGAGATGGCGGCGAAAAGCTATTTAATTTAGATTGGGAAATTAGGTGAATCAGACACAATGACTGATTATATTGAATTACTTAATTTTCGACATATTTTTGATTCTCAGATTTCTGCCGTGGAAGGTAATGATAATTTTGCTTTTGAACTTTATAAAACTAGAGAGCAAAATCTTGAATATGGATTATTAAAAACTATTCATGCTTTTTGGAAAGCCGCAGCGAAAGTTGGAACATGGAATAAAATGGGGTGTACAGGTAAAATCGAAGAATGGTGGTGGTATGCTTGTAACTATTTGTGGGAACATTTTCCGCCATTATATTGGGGTTATGCTGACATACTTAACAAAGCCCAGATTAAATATACACCACTATTTTATTAAGAGAGGTGATAAAAGGAAATGAGTATTCTTAAAAAAGAATATGAATTAAGTGTGTGGACGGAAGAACTTGATTCTTCTGGAAAACAGATTGAGAAAAAGGGAATAATTATTGGCGCGAATGATATGACTTATGAAGGCCGCGCGACTGGGATAAAGTTAAAAAGAGAAATTAAAGGTACAAATACATTGACGTTCCAAATGCCATCTAAATTCTATGATAATGAAAAAGGGAAATTTGTTCATAATGAATTTGTTGATTATCTTTTAAATGAAAGTAAATTAAAATTAAAATATCGTGGAGAATGGTATGAGTTTTACATTAAAAAGATTACAGAAGAAAAAAAATATAAAGCTATTATGTATAATTACGAGTGTGAAGATAGTTTTATTAATGAACTTTCTAGAACTGGCTATGAAATAGAATTTGCTGATGAATTAAATAATAGCGTTGCAGAAGTAGGAGATTTCATGAAAGAGATTCTGGATGATAGCATCTGGAATTATACTCCAGAACATAATATTGGTGATTTTACAGAATTTAAAGAACAACGATTTTATAGAATTCCACTTGAATAGTTTGGCGGAAAAATTATTGGTTATCCTATTGATCTAAAAGTAGATTACACTCTTTTATTAGATGATAATGGATAGCCGAAGGATTATTTAAAAAAAATATTGGATAAAAAGAATTTAAAGTGGGAAAAAATTTTAAATAAAAGAGATTTTATCGAAAAATTTTTAACTATTGAAAATATTTACACCAATGAGAAAAGAATAATTGAATTAGGAGACGATTTAGCAAGAGAACGCCAATTATTTTGGGATAATTATTATAAAGATAATGGAAAAAAACTTTTAGATTCAAAAAAAATAGTTGGTTTAGAGGGTAGTTATATTTATGTTCCTATAACAGACTTATCTATGATTCTAGGAACTGTTTATGAAGATTCATATAAAGCAGTTGAAGAGCCGGCACTATATGGATATTATGGCGGTGTAGATAAGGGATATGCCCTACAACCTACATCTGAAAATCCTAGTGGTTTTATTCAATTTATCTTTTTAAAAGAAGGTGATGAGTATAATATTGATGAGAGCGGTGTTTTAGCAAATAATGAATACCATTATATAATTCCTATTGAAGAATGGAATAATTTATTAAAAGATAATTTATCTAAAAAAGATTATTCTGAGAAAGGATATTTATATTGGAAGCAGCCTTTATCATCTATATTAAAAAAATCTAAAAAATATAATATAAAAGAAGATAACAATAATAAAATTGCATATACTTATGGTGCAACACCTTCATCTTCAACAATTGATAATTTTAACTGGTATCCAGTTTATTATGATGGCTATTTAGATACTATAAAGGATTTAGAGATTAATCAGGCTAGAAAAATTTCTGTAACAAATAGAACAGAATATAATAAAAATGCAGATATGTTTGTAACAGTTTATAATAATAAAGCTAATGAATATTGTTTAGACGAAGACCTATATTCAGAAGCAGAACTTTCAAAAAGAATTAAAAATGGAGAAGATTATCGAGTATGTTCAAAAACCGATACTCGTCAAATTTTACCTACTCTATCGAGAAATCTTGTTGAAAATGGTATTAAAATTACAAATACAAACGGTTGGGAAGCTAAGACTCAGAATAAAAACAATGACAAAGACACTGGTACTGGTTCGGCATCAAGTTTACTAACTGTTTCCGTAAAATCAACTATTTAGAAAACCACTTCATTAACAGAAACAAAAGAAGTTTCATTAGATGATTATGACTTAGATGGAAACATAGATGATGAATCTATAAGTGATTATTATTTAGAACTATTAAGCCCTTGTATAAATAAAACTATAGACTTCTCTAAGGAAGGAACTACCTCTATAGATTACGCTCTAAATTTTGGTATTATTAGTCAAGAAAAAAAGATAGAAAAAGATAAAATTTATGCAATTAGAATTAAAACTGGAGATATTAAGATTACAGGAGCAACCATATCTTATAGAAATTTAAATAAAATAGATAACTTAGCTATTGGGCAAGAAGCAGATGTCGCAGTAAAAGAATATAAGCAAATGATGTACAATTATAAAAAACTTTTTGATTGTTTCTCAGAAGAAAATGCTTAGAAATGTTCTGAAAAATTAAAAACTATTGGAATTAATTTGAATACAAGTGATTAGAATGAAATAACTCTATTTTATGAAATAATTAAACGCTATCCTTCCAGTAGCGATACTGTCCGTGGCGAAAAGATTAAAGCAATAGATTCTTTAATAAATGCTATTCTATTCGGCGGCGAAAATGTAATGATATGGACTAAAAATAATTTAACTGTTAATAATGAAGAGCAAGTTAATTATGAAAGATGGAATAATGGAAAATTAGCAGGATTGATATCTATTTATGATAAAAATAAAAAAATAAAGAATTATCAAAAATTTTCATCTATAGCCATTAAACCAACAAAAAATGATAATGGAGAATATTCATATACATATAGTGATATAAAATTTTTAAAATTCTATCTTTATTGGCATTTAAGCTCTTATCAACTTTCAGATAACTTCGTTTCCAGTTATTAGACAGATACTACAGAACAACTTACTAATTCAATTGTATTATCTTGGATAGATGAATATATTGCTTATGATAAAGAATTTAATCAAAAAATTAATGATGATTTAGATAAAATAGTAATTGGTGCTGGTTCGATTGATTTAAATGGCAATTATTCAATTCAAGGGATTGATGATGAGAATAAAAATTATATAAGTTTTTCAAAACTATTTGATTCTCAGTCATCTTTATGTTTTGTTCCTAAAAAAGATAAACAATTTAATGCCGCTGCATTAAAGGAAAAATGGTATCATAATTTAAATAAAACGGCAGACAATAGTAAGAAATGGTCTTGGAGCAATACAAAAAATGGAGATTATTCTATAGAAGATGACGCTTTTCTATTGTTTAAAGCAAACAGAACAATTGAAAATCCTTATATAGCAATAAAAACTGAATCTGGTCCATTAGAAATTATTTTTAATAGCATTCAGGTAGAAAAATATGAAGAATCTGTAAATAATGGAGTTGTTTTTAATGTCTGTGATACCTTACAAACTAATAAAAATCCTTATTATTATGATAATATTCCAATAAAATTAATTCCTATTACGACTTCTACTTGTGATGAAGAATTTTTAAATTTAATTGGATATGATAAAAAAACAGGAGATTTTGATATTAACTGTGGCGGAAATTTAGTTTGGAAAGACTCTTATCTAATAAGCAAATATAATAATTGGACAGATACTACAGATGCAAATGATCCCGCTTGTTGTGGAGTATTTTTAAAAAATAGTAATGAAGATAAAAGTATTCCTTATCTATATTTTCAAAATAATATTTTTTGTGGTATAGTTTATTTAGATAAGAGATAAAAGGAGGTGGAATAATGTCTTTAGGTTATATAGATTTATATAATGATGATATAAGGAATTATCAATCTAGTATTCAAGGACTATATACTAGCGGTGCTATTCCGGCAGGCTACATCGGAATAGGATACTATGGCGTGGTAGGAAATGAAACTGTAAGAATTAGTTATAATAATAAAAAATCGACTCTTGAACAAAATCAATGCATTATCTTTGCAACAAAAGGAGCAACAAAAACAATACATGGTATTTATGAAAGGAAAGATTTACTACTTTTAAAAAGAGAAGCAACTTATTTCCATATTCTAGAAATTAATCCACCCGCTGGATGGTCTAATAATCGTTTTCAGGCTTCTGCTCCTTAGATAATATGTCAGGCTGCGAGAAAATTCTTTGATTAGGATAGTTTTAATTCATTTGTAACAACAAATTCTAGTTATACTTTTTGGTGTATTTATAGAGTCCCGACTAGAGAATCTCAATATTCATCTAGAGTTGGAATTGCATATTGTCATGATTTAGGTCAATTAAAAAGATTAAATAAATTAAAAACACTTGAAAACAGTAAAAGTTAGCAAATAGATTCAAATATTACTATTAGCAAATAGCTTTATATGAGTGAAATAGGTAAAAAGGATTATAGCGAACCAGAGGGATTCTTTTTAAATGCAGGTTACTATAAAAGAAATGAAGATGGAAAAACCGTTTCAGTATATGAAGCTTCCAATTCCTTTATAGGCGTAAATAATAATGTTAAAAATTATGCAAGAGTAAGTTTATCATCAATAACATCTGATGCTACTTCTTTAGTTGGATATTATAATATTTATGTATTAACCAGTGATGGTGGTAAAAATTCAGATGATGCTCAGCATTATAAAGTTTATAAATCGGGTAGTAGTGGTACTATTGGAGATGGTAGCGGTTTAACTGGTGGAACAATGTCTGATTATCAAGTTCCTATTTCACCGTTAGAGGTGGACTGGAGCGCCTCTGCCGTATCTATAAGTAAAAATTATATTTAGGATTTTAGTAATTGGAAAGTTAATTTAATTCCTCCTAAAGGCGAAAATAAAGATAATCATAAAGTTGAACATTACTTAACATTAAATATGAAAAATAAAGATAATTATGGTGGTACTAAGAATTTAGAAGTTATCAAACCAATGATAAGAACAAAAACATTTGAAATAGATTTAGATAAATTAGCGGAGCAACTAGATAAAGCAATAAATATTTCTGAAAGTTTTGTTAGTGGCGGTTTTGATGATCAAAGATAGATTTTATTATCTCTTGTAAGAATTTATGATAAAAATAAAAATAGGATAAATTTATCAACATATTTTTCACTTGATAAAAATAAAAGAAAAAATTATAGCTTTATTTATTATGCTTACAATAGCGAAAGTGGCATATATGAAGAAACAAACAAAATAAATTTTAATAATTTTATTGACGATAATGCTGCCATCTTAAAAAATATTTTAAACGAAAAATATAGTATTGATTTGATTGCAAAACAAGAGCAAAAAGCATTAAATCTCTATAATTTAGAATTATTTGAAGCTTATACGAGAGGACATGATTTTATTCAAGAAAATTATACTACAGTCAGAGCGGAAGAAAGGGATCCTCATGACGATTCAGAAACTTCAAGGATTATGTCATATAAAGATAATTATTTTACCTATAAATATACCGGCCGTAATATAGATATTTTCTGCGGAGATAAAAAAAGTGCCGCGAAACTTAATGTGGACGGAGATTATAATTTTGGAAATGAAATTTATTGTAATTTAATTCATTCTAGTGATTTGTTGCAAGAAAGTGATGTAACACTTGGAGAAACTTATAATGAATAGAAGTATTTTGTTGAAGCTATTAAGGCTCCTATTTGGACAAATGATTCTACAGATGAAATAAAGAAAAAATCTGGAAGATGGCAATATAAGGATTCTTTTAAAATAAAAGACTATATTGATAAGGAATAGGGAGGATACGATTCAACTCTTTATACAGAAGATGACTTAGAAGTGCTTACATCAACTATTGACTTATTACAATGCAAATACTATTGTCCGGAACTGGCGACTTATGAAAATAATTGGTGTGATTGTAAAGCTAGAACATTAAATGAAGGTTTACCGGCAGTTGAATGCGCTTATTAGAAGAATGGCTATTGTCCATATAGATTCTAGACTGAAAAGCATCCAAGAAGAACTAGGACTCTACAACAAGAAAAATCAAATAGATTTAATTTAATTCAAGAATTAAGCGAAGTATTTAAAATCTATCCATGCTTTTACATAGAGCATGATAATAATGGAAAAATTATTTTAGATGAAAATGGATATATGAAAAAACACATTTTCTTTATGACTGAAAAAGGAAAGACAAATAAATTAGGTTTTAGATATGAAAAGAATTTATCTTCTATTAATAGAACATTAGATTCATCCTCTATTACAACTAAATTATATGTTGAAAATGTGGATTGTGAATCCTCAAAAACAGGAGTTTGTTCAATTCAAACAGCTATTGATAATATTGGAAAAAATTCATATATATTAGATTTCTCTTATTATGCCAAAATAGGCACTTTAGATAAAATTTAGTTACAAAAAGATATTTATGGTTTAAAAACAGGAGATTTTGCATTTTTACCTAGAATTGGAGAATATAATAAATTATATGACAAGTATTCTAATTTAATTATTACAATGACAGGATAGACATTAACCGAATTAGAAGCACAAAACACTGTTTCCATTGAAGGAATAACAACTGCCCTTGAAGAACGAAAGAAAATAGGTTAGACGATGTACCAATATAAATCAACTTACACAAAGACAACTTCTAACTCTAGTACAAAGATAACAACAAAAGTAAAATATACAACATCAGATACTTATAAAAATTACGTAACCAAATATAGAGAACAATCAACTATTTTATGGGGCTTAATAGAACAACTATTCTTTACTGGGAATTATTTCTGTATTCCAGTTGGTAGTCCAGCGTTAGATGATCCAGAAAAAACAATTTATACTTTTTATAATTTAAATTATAGTAAAGATTATTCTTTATAGAATGAAAAAATCCCCGGCTTAAAAGAAATGTATAACAAATATAGAACTAAATATTGCAAGGGAGAATTATTTATGCGGCTAATGATGGAAGGTTTTAATGATGAAGATTATAAGCCGCCTTTTACTCACTGGAATGATTTTAAAAAAGAAATAGTTGATACAAAAATTTATGAGGTTAATGGAGGCTTAGGAAAATATAGAAAATTATATAATGAAGTTTTATATTGGAAAAGAGAAAGAGCGAAAGTTCTTAATAAAATTAATGATTTAAGTGAACAATTTTATAAGAAGTATGAACCTTATATCAAAGAAGGTACTTTTACAGATAGTAATTATTTAGATGATAATGAATATTATTGGGCTGGCGTTTAGGTATTAGATGATTCTTGTGAACCACAAATATCTTACTCTATTTCTGTAGTAGATCTAGAAACTTTACCGGAATATTCTGATGATTATAATTTTGGTCTAGCTGATACAACTTTTATTGAAGATATTGATTTCTTTGGGATTAATAAAAAAACTGGATTACCTAATAGAGAAAAAGTTATTGTTTCTGGAATTGAGTATGACTTAGATATTCCAACTAATAATACAATTAATGTTCAAAATTATACATCAAAATTTGATGACTTATTTCAAGCTATTAGCGCTTCTGTTTAGTCATTAACTTTTAATGAAAATATCTATAAAAGAGCATCTAATTTTTCAGCTAAACAATATATAGAAACAGATACTCTACAGAACACTTTAGATATTGGAGATTTAACTTTACTTGATACTCCTAAAGATAATATAAAATTAGATGAATCTGGAACAGAAGGTAATGACATAAATAATGCCGCGAGTCAATATAAAATAACAGGAGAAGGAGTTTATTTTTCTAAGGATGGTGGCGAAACTTGGGATTATGGCGTAGGCCCAAATGGTATAAATCTTGACTATGCTAAGTTTGGTAATTTAGATGCATCAAAAGTTTAGATAGTAGATGGAGATTATATATATTTTCTCTGGGATAAAGATGGAATTAATGCTTACAGAAGTCCGGCAACAAGCACTGATGGATTAGTTGATTTTGCTAGATTTAATAGATATGGTCTAAGCTTAATTGAAAACGATAATATAAGACTTCGTGCGGGGTATGAGTTTAAAAGCAGTGAAGACACAAATACAACAGGAAATTATAAAGAAGAATTACCTTTAACTAATTAGAATGTTGGTTTTTATTTATATAATGATAGTGGAAAGCCCATTTTTAAAACAGAAACTCGTTCTAATTATAGTTAGGATAATAAATCTGATTATACAGCAAGATTATCGCTTACAGGTGAAATGTTTGTTACAAATAAGATTCTTGACGATGGGGCATTAGGAAGGACTTCCCAAATTCATAATTCTTTAATTACTCTTTCACACAAAATGGCTTTCAAGACCACAAGTGTATATGAATATGAGTGGAATTAGTATACAAATATGATAATTTCTATAAAAAATGAAATTGCTAATGGATAGTCTATAGCAGTAGATATTGCTGGAAATAGAACTTTTAAAATGATAATGCAAGAGATTACAGAAAATAATAATAAATATTATACCTATACTAGTAATTTAAATGACAATACCATTTATTATATTACACCAACTGTTAATTCTCAAAATCAAACTTGTGTTTTAAATATTATTGAATTTAATTTTAATCTTTTAAATGTTTCTGATTCTGTTAATTCGGGAGACTTAACAGTTAATATGAAAGATTTTATAGAAAACTTGTTAAGCGGCGATAATGTTATCAGTACATTAAGTTCTAATTTTTCAAGTAATGCTATTTTGAATAATAATTATTCAACTAATAATTTTATTGGAACTTATTCAATAAAAGAAGATAGTTATGGTAAATCTTTAATTCCTGTTCAAAATTATACTTTAGCATACGAAAATGAGAGTGAATCTATTACCATTAGCTCAAATAGTAATATTCAATATGTAAATATAGATTATATTGACTTACAAGGACAATCTATTACAAAACCTCTATATGTATATCAAAGTGGAAATGAGTTAAGTTATTGGTGTAATAGAGACGTAGTAGATGATGTTTCTGTAGGTTCAGCAAATACTGATTTTTCCGCTTCTGAAATAGGAGTCTTTCTTAATAATAAAAAAGCTCTTGATTAGAATAATAAAAATTATAATGATAAAACATCTACTTTATCTTAGAAATATACTTCAGAACTTTCAGACGAAGAATGGGCGGAGCGCCAAACTTCTATATTATCGGGTGCTGAAAGAACATTTATGATTGCCGCGACAGGAGAAGAAGATTCGTCATATAAATGTCATAATATTCTTAGCGTATTAAAAAATGGGGTATTATATATAGGTGGAGAAGTATCTGATTATTATGGGAGAGAATTAAACATATCTGGAATGTAGTATATGCCAGATGAAGTTAGAATTACTAATCCAAAAATTTTAATGTCAAATAATGGACAAATATGGTGTGACTGGTCTGAATTTTATTATGCCGCGAAAGGTGAGTCTGGAGAACTGATTTGCACAAAAACATCACTAAAATCTGTTATAGACAATATTATTGCATGGAGTAATCAGATTGGAACGTCTACTGGATCAAGTACCACTACTGGAGATATAGGAACCTCTGGTTATTATATTGATGAAGATGATGTAGATAAAATATAATAGAGGTGATAAAGATGGGATTAAAGTATTTATTCCCTTTAGATGCTGATGTATATAATACCAATACTGGAGAGAAGATACACGGAGCAAAGACTTATTATAATCATGGAATAGGAAAACTTGATATTGGAGTGCCAGACGGTACACCAGTTCGTGCAATGACAGATGGAATCGTTAAAAAGGCTGGACATGATATTAAGACTCCAATCTATACTAGTTGTGATATATTAGTTGAAGGAAATTATTGGAAAGGAAATTATGAAGGTCTTGTAATTAGATATTATCATATAAATAAATTCCCTTTTTCGGTAGGAGATCATGTTAAACAAGGAGATATAATTGGATATGTCGATGGTTCTTAGGTAAATGGTGCTCATTTACATCTTGATTTTTGTTATATGACTAATGGCTCATATAGTTCAAATACATTATTAAAGGCAAGAGGCAACTCTTCTACTTGGTCTGACGAGCAGTTAGCAGCATTTAAAATTTGGCGTAATCAATTAGGTACAGATGATCCAGTAGGTCGTTGCTGGGAAGTTATAGCCACGCCAGCTACTTATTTAGAGCCAAGTGCTACTACCTCTGACTTGAAATATCCAAGTGGTTTAGAATCAATTGGCGGCACGATTGCTAATCAAATTACGATTAATCTAAAAAAAGTATTGCCAAATATTATAGATTATACATCAATTGTTGCAGGAATTATGGGAAACTTATATACAGAATCAGGGTTAAATCCGAGAGCCAAAAATTCATTGGGTTATTGCGGCTTATATCAAACAAATGATTAGGTCTTTATTACTAAAATATTTAACAATACTACATACTAGACAGATGAACAATTAGCTATTGCTACAATTGATTATCTTTTTGGAGAAGGAGAACTTAACTGCGTTAGTATTCCGAAGTGGAAGAGTTTGTATTTAGAATATGCTCAGAAAAAAGGCTTAGATAATGGAAAAGGAGAAGCTATTTATTAGTGTGAATTATTTTAGGTAGTAGTAGAAAGAGGAGTGGGTAATTCATCTTATCCGGGGCAATCGCTAGAAACTTCGGGCGCAATAGAAGTCTGTAAAAAAATGTATGGCGGTTCTAAAGTCTATACCTATCAAGGAATGAATAAAAGAAGAGATAGTACTAAAAAATTCTTAAATGGAGGTTGGTAATATTGCTTTTAAAAAGAGAAAATGCTTTGGCATTAACATCTATTTTTGAAGTTTTAAATTCAAAAAAATTTAATGTAAGGACACAATATAAGTTTATAAAAATTAAAAAAGCAATAGAAGAAGAAAGAATTATCTATCAAGAACAGATTAATTTAAATTGTCAAGATTTTTTTGAAAAAGATGAAAGTGGAAATATTAAAATAAACAATCAAGGCGGCTTTAAAATTAAAGAAGGTAAGATTAATGAATGTCAAGAAGTAATAAAACAAATAAATTAGTGTGAAGTACAAGTTCCAGATATATATCTTTCTTTAGACGAACTAGAAGAATTAAATTTAACTTTAGATTAGTTAGAGTTACTAGAACCTTTTATTAAAAATTAATAAAAATTAATAACAGTCCGAAATAAACTTTTGTTTAAAAAGTAGAAAATTTTCGGGCTGTTTTCTTTTTATACGACAATTTTTATTAAGAAACCATTATTTATATGTTAGAAAAATAATTCGTGAGGTGATTTAATCATGGCATATAATTTTGGACAAAATCCAAGTCCACAAAATAATCAAACAATGCCGCCCTATCAATAGAATCAACAGATGGCGGTAATGCCTTTTCAAACACAAAATGTACAGCCTTTATTTCCTCAGCCACAAGGAAATGTTTACAATATAAATTCAACTCTTGAAGTTGCTAACGTTCCCACAGGAGCAGGAATTTCAGTAGCTTTATGTTTAAATGAAGGGTTTATGTATATAAAAACAATGTAGAATGGTAACCCAATGTTTTGGGCCTATAGAATACTTCCCTATGATGGAAGTAATTCAGAACCTATAAAAAAGCAAGAGCCGCAACAAAAACAAGTAGCTAACTAGGATGAATAGATATTAAAACATTTTGAAAACTATGACAGCCGCTTCAATAAATTAGAGAATCAAGTGACTAATATAGAAGGTGTATTAGGAAAAATTCAAAAAGAAGGTGAATGGAAACTATGATGAATCCAATGGAAATGATTAGTTTACTAAAAGGAAGGAATCCAGAAGAACTAGTTATGTCAATGATAAAAAATAACAATATTAATGATCCAACTATTAATGAATTAATAGGCTATGCAAAAAATGGAGATAATGAAAATTTAACTAAACTCGCAGAATCAATATTTCAAAAGCAAGGCAAAGACTTTATGACTGAATATAATAATTTTATGGCTATGTTGAAATAATGATTCTCGATAAAATATATTAAACAATATTTAGGAGGAATCAAAATGGGAGAAAATGGACTAAGCGTTGCTGACGCTCTAGCGCTACAGAACAAAAATACTAACAACGGTGCTACCGATGGTACTTTTGGTAGTAACGGTGCTTGGTGGATTGTTATCCTAATTCTCTTCTTTGCTTTTGCCGGTTGGGGCGGCAACAGAGGAGGATATGGTAACGGAAACGGTAACAACGATGGAGGTGTAAATACAGTGTTCATTCCTACAGGTGGTAACGGTCTATTTGGAGGCAATGGATATAATTACTGTTGCGCTCCAGCTACACAGCAAGGCGTAACTGATGCCTTTAATTTTAATCAGTTAGACAATGGTATTCGCGGCGTACAGAATGGTCTTTGTGATGGTTTCTATTCTACAAGTCTTGGTATTTCTAATCTTGGTAATACTATTGCTCAGACTGCTAATGCTAATGCTGTTGCTAATCTACAGGGCTTTAATGCAACTCAGAATGCTATTAGTCAGACTGGTAATACTATTCAGCAATCTCTATGCTCTGGTTTTAATGGTGTTCACAGTGCAATTGCTCAGACTAACTATAATATGAAGGATTGTTGCTGCGAAACTCGCGAGAGTATTATGCAGTCTAACTTCAACAATCAGACTGGCTTTAACGCAATTCAGAATCAAATGGCTTCTTGCTGCTGCGATCTAAGTCGTGGCCAAGAGAATTTAAAATATGCTCTTGCTCAGTCTACTTGTGATATAATTACAAATGCAGACAAAAATACTGATAAAATTATTAATTATCTAACTCAAAATGAACTTGATAATCTAAGAACAGAATTATAGTCCGCACAGCTACAACTTTCTCAGTTATCACAGACTAGCAATATTGTTAATTAGCTACAACCTACTCCAAAGCCAGCATACATTACTTGTTCACCGTATGCTTCCGCGGGAATTAACACTGTAAATGCTTATGGTTGCGGCTGTATGTAAGGAGGGGATAAACAATGAGTTGTCCCACTTCAAAATGCCTATGCGATAAATTTATAATCTCGCAAGCAGTAAGTTTTGCAAATAATCAATTAATTATCAATATTCCAGCAGGCAGCTATACTAATGGTGAGAAATACTGTATTGTTGTGGCACAAGCAATTCCAGCAGCAACTACAATTACGTCAAATGCTTATATAACGATTGGAGATGGAACTACATTATATCCGTTAATAAATTGTAATTGTACCAATGTTAATGCTTGTCAGCTAAGTACAAGAAAGAGATATTCAGTAAGAGTTCATACTAATATTCAAAGCGGAGTATTCAAACTACTAGGCCCGGTTTCTTGTTGTCAATGTAAAAACAATACAGCCGCCGCGCTGCCAGTTGAAGCAACTACTACAACTCCTTGAAGGGAAGAGGTGATAAAAGATGCACAAACTTTTAGAAAGAGTAGAGAAAGAATTAGAAAATATAGCAGATAAGGGACTAAGTTCTTCTAATCTTGAAACTACTTATAAACTAATTGATATTTATAAAGATATTAAAGAAAGTAAGTATTACGATGAACAGTGCGGCGAATATGGCGCCGGAAGAATGAGAGATAGTCGTGGTAGATATATGGGAGATAGAGATAGGGATCGTCGATATGATAGAGATTATCATGACTATGATGATAAGTGGAGTGATGATCGGTACGGCACTTATCCTATGAATATTCGCATTAATCGCTATTTTGATAAGATAAGAGATGGTATGGACACCTATGATTACGACCATGAACGTTACAGAAAGGGAGACAATCCAGATAGACTTGTTGAAGGAATGGAAATGATTATGGGCGCCATCTGTAATTTTGTAGAAGAACTATCCGATTATGCAGAAACATCTCAGGAAAAAGAAGTTATTAGAAAACATTTAAATAAGATGAAAAATATTTAAGATGTTTAAATATTATAATGCAAATCCATTAGGCCGTAATGTTTCAGACTGTGCAGTAAGGGCAATTTCATTAGCCACAAATCGCTCTTGGGATGAAACATATTGTGAACTTTCTGAATTTGCAAGAAGAGAAGGAATTACTTTTTCCGAGATTGAGTTTTTAAATAATTATCTATTAGATAATTTTGAACGATTCTATTTAAATAGAAGAAAAATTCATACGATAAAGGACTTTTAGAACCTAAAACTAAAAGGAACTTATTTAATTACAATGCCAGAACATATTACTTGCGTTATCGATTCAATATTATATGATACTTTTGATTGCTCAGACTAGAATTTCTGGTGCATTTATAAGGTATAAAAGAAAGGAGAGTAGAATTTAACTACTCTCCTTTTTTAGAACTTGATTATTTTATTTTTATCATGATCATTCGCGGCCCATGCTCCAATTAATACTGCATCTGCTTCATCTTGTGTTACCTAAATATCATAAAGTTTTTTTACTTTTAGCTAAGCATTCTTTTTCTTATCTTGTCTCTTTTTCCCTTTTATATCCGAGAATGTTCTCCATGTTGAAGGAGAAACTACTTTATAAGGTATACCAGATTCATAGCAATAATTTTTTAAAACGCCTTGTAAATGAGCAAGTTTTTTATAAGTAACTACTGCTTCTTGTTCCCCAAACTTTTGTAATTGAATATCTTCAAGAACTACTTCATCTGGTTTCCACTTTTGAATCATAGAAGCAAACCAACCTTTCGTTAAAGAAATTCTTTCTGTTGAATGAGTTCCATCTGATGTCCATTTTCCATATTTAATAAGTTCTTTATCATCAAAGACAGACCAACCGCTCGTAATACTTGCCTAATCAAACGCTAATATTCGATAACCATTCTTTTTTACAGGTCTAGTATCAACATTAGCATATTTATTATTTTCACATATTGGACAATTTTTATGTCGCCGCCACTATTCAAGTGAAAAAACGTTTAAATGACCATTCGGACAAATTAATTCTAAGTCTGTTTTTAAATTAACATACTCTTTAGACTATAGAATCCATCCCTCTAGTTGAATTTCTTTTTGAATATCTTCATATTTTAAACGAGCCATTTAATCAACTCTTATCTGTAGAACCATAGCCGCCCTCTCCTCGATCTGAATCAGCAAGCTTATCTACTACTGTAAATTTCATCATAGGAGTAGGAGCAATTAGAATTTGAGCAATCTTAAAGCCCTTAGTAATATTAATTGGTTCTGTTCCAGTATTATCTACAATAACACCAAGTTCACCGCGATAACTTGAATCAATCGTTCCGGGTGTGTTGGCAATTCTAATTTTTGTTTTTAGTGAATTGCCACTTCTTGGTCTAACTTGAACTTCATAACCAGACGGAATTTCAAATTTTAAACCAGTATGAACTAGCTTTGTTTCGCCGGCTTCAATTGTAATATCTTCACAAGAATAAACATCTGCGCCAGCATCAGTATCATGAGCATAACTTGGAATTACTGCATCGTCATTCATTTTAAGAATCTTAACACTAATTCTTTCTCTTGGATTAGTCATATATGTGAAACCGCGATTAATAGTGGTCTTAAAAATTGTAATTAGTAAATCCTTTTTGTTTTCAGAAAGAGAATCATCATCTGCAATTTCTTTGAGCATTTCTTCTAATGCTTCTTTTTCTTTTTCGATATCTGTATGACCTGCGGTCTTAGCACTATCATAGATAATTTTATCAATCTCTGGACCAGTAAGTAGCTTTTCAAGTTCGCCCTTAAAGGATGGATAAGTCTTATCAAATTCCTCATCTGGCAGATTTAGTAGTTCCTCAAAAGGAGCAAACATATCTGCACTAGTAGAATCACTTTCCTTTAGCTTGTTAATAAAATCACTCATATTTAAAATCCTCCTTAAACTAATTCTGTTGAAATTTCGTCGATAATGCCTTTATTTATAGCTTCTTTTGCTGTTAGCCACCAATCGCCGCTTTTATATTTTTCATAATCGCTGTCCGTAATTTCGGTATTCTTCAATGTAATTTCTTTTAGAGTATCTAAAGTCTTTTCATAGAATTTTGCTTGCTGTTGAAATTTATGAGCATCAGATGCCCAACTACAAGCTCCTTGGTGAAATAAGTATGAACTATTAGGAAATCCAAATCTTTTGTGACCACAAATTCCAATAAAAAATCCGCCGCTATAACCACAGCCAGTAGTAATTGTCCATACAGGAGTCTTTGAAAGTTTAATTGAATCAATTATTGATAATGTAGCACATAGATCGCCGCCGGGAGTATCAATAATAATTTTAATTGGATTTCTTTCTTCTACTGGAATTCGATCTATTTCATCACACTTATTAAAAAATCTAATGGCTTCAAAAAATTGCGGCCCTGTCTCTGCTGTAATTTCTTCAGTTAGGAATAATGTTCGATTCATAAAATCAAATGTTTCTAAAGAACTAGTAGTATCAATCGAAGTTTCTGGATTGGTAATCTTAGAGAAATAAGAATTTTCTTTATTTAGATCCTCTTCTTCTTTAATGGCATCATAAATATCTTCAACTTGTTGAACTATTTCATCTTTGTCTTTTATTGTTCCATCTTTGTTAAAAAATGATAGAATTTCTTGTTCTTCCATTAATCATTATCCTCCATTTGTTCAATTTGTTTACAAATTTCTTTGTATTCTTTCTCTATATTTGGGTTATAAACAAACCTATTGATATTATCCTCCCATTCTTGGAGAATTTCCATTTTTCGTTTAATTAATTCCTCTTTAGTCATCACTTTCACCTCTCTTTTATTATATTAATATTATATCATATTATATAGTAAAAGTCAAACAATTAAGAGTTTTTGGATTCTGTTTTAATAGTAATCTGTAATCAGAATCATTTTTAAAATTTAAATTAAATTGTGTAATTAGTTCTGGCTTATCGGAAATATAAGAGTAATACGATTCTTGCAATCCAGAATTGTACCATTTAAAAATTGGCTCTAATTCAACAGGAATTTTGTTAAATTTATTAAAATATGGCTTTAATCTTTTTGCTTTTAAATATAGAATACTTTTAATAAATTTTATTCGATTATCTTTTGTCGTAAAATCATTAAAATTAAAGATGTAATTACAACTCCCATATTTATCGAATGTTTCTTTAGTATAATTAAAAAGTAAATTATAGCGATTTCCTTTGAAGTATTGAGAATATTGATTTATTCTATCTAATTTATCTTCCGAATAGATGTTTAAAGGATAATAACAATTTAAATTAAACTTATTATATTCTTTAATAAAGGATTCAATATCATTTTGATAGAGAACATCATGATCTACTAAATAAATATGTCTTTTACTAGAATCAAAATTAGTAAAATCTTTATTTTCAAGTCTTATTAAGGAACTCCTCTTAATTTTATTATAATTTTTTAAATCTTTTATTTTATCTTCTTCTAGATCATATGGAACAAATGATGGCGGCGAATCATTAATTGGATTAATCAACGGTCTAAAAGAATTATAAAACCCACAACCATAGCATTGCGATTTATCGTTTGAAATAAAAAGGTTTTTTGGAATTTGAATATTTGTATTTTCAAAAAAGTAGAATATTTTATTAAATCGTTCTAAATCTTGATTAGGTTTTGTAAAAATAACAATATGATTTTGAGAATAATAATAATTAAAAACTTTCATTAATTCAAGATTAGGATATTGTTTTCTACCATACCAAAAATCTATGTCAAATAAGGCGATGCTCGCCATAAGTATCAATCCTCCTCAATTTCAATTCTTTCTGTACTTGAATCAAGTATAAATCCGTTTTCACTTAACTCATTAATTTTTTCAAATAATGGCCATTCTGTATTTTTATATTTTTTTGGAATGAAGCTATCGCCGCGGCGAATACCAGTAATAATGAGCTTTGTTCCTCTAGTAAACCAAGATTTTTCAAGAACGTGTTTTTTTCCATCTTCTCCTAATTGAGACAGTTGTTTATCCCAATCTGAAAATTGGTTTTTCCATACCTTAACAGTAACTACTCCAGATGTTGTTAGTAATGTTACAGAGTTTTTCTTTTTATCTTTATCAATTACTGTTCCTGCTATTCTATAAATCTTATATAGTTGAATTTTATCTTTCTTTTTGGTATAATATTCTCTTTCAACTTTAGGTTCTTTGTCTAACTTAAAATAATTAGAAATTTCATAAATAGATGTTTTTAAATTAGATAATTCATGATTATGATAATAGAAGCTTAAACTATCCATTTCCCATTTTGAAATATTTCCTTCTGTATATTTTTCAGCAGTTTCGTTCCAAAGTTTCTTATTTAAATTATTTAAAATTTCTTGTTGATTCTCTTTCATCCAGCTTCTAACTGGATCCATTTCTTTTTTATAAATATTATCCCATACTTTTTGTTCAATTTTAGCACTTTTATTTTCTTCATCAATTACAACATCAATAAGATTGTCGCTATCATAATTATTATTATAAAATCCAAAAGAGATATTATCTAAAATATAGTATCCATCTTGTTTATTCTTTTTTAAATATTTATTAAAATTAAATACCCTTATCTGTTTATTTAAACAATCTGGAATCATATTTTTTGATATTAGCATTTGCATATTTTGTAGTGTAATTCTTTTTTTCTTGTCTGCAATGGAATCTATATATTTTTCCATAATTTTTTCTCTTGAAGATTCTTTGTATAAGTTATCAAAACATCCTGCTTTTATCAAATTAATCATTTGAACTTTATTAACTTTAACTTTACTTAGAAAGTCTTCAATTGAAGAATAACTACGATTTAAACATATGTCTTTAATTAATTGATTACCAATTCTACTAATTCCTCGTAAGCCAGAAATAATAATATTATTTTCTACATCTGGAGTGTAGGTAATTCCAGAAGTATTAATATCTGGTAATGTGAAGGAAATTCCCGCTTTTTTCATTTTACCTATGGCTGTTGCGATTCTACCATAATCACAAGAAGAATTTTTAATTGTATCATCATTTTCCTCATCAGAATTATCTATATTATCTAAAGCAATTTCGTCTTCAAGATTCATAGAACCAGAATCTACAATTAAATTAGCCGTATTCCAAAAAATGATTGGATATTTATAGGCTAAATTCATTTCTTGTAAACCTACTATAGAGTATCCTAAAGTATGCGCGGCGTTAAAACCATCAAAATAGATGAATGTTTCCATTCTGATTACTATTTTAGACTATATCTTCATCATCTTTAAAGTCAAATAAAGGCTCTACTAACCTATATTTCCGACTAAGACAAATTCTATTGTCTTTGTACAAAGCAGTAGCTAATTGCTTCGTATTTTCCAAACCCTGAAATTGACAAGTATAACTGTGTCCATTTTTTTCTTTTAAAGTAATTTTACTTTTACTTTTTTTGTTTATTAGAGAATTACAATATTTTTGAAAATCTTCACAAATACTTCTAGAATAAGATACCAATCCGATATGATAATAACCAGATTTATCAATTGATATCCAACCATCTCCATCCAACAATCCTCTAAGAAAATGTGGTAAAAATTCTTTTGGTATATTTGGAAGATGTTTGGTTAAATAAGTTTTATTAGGAATAATACCATATTGTCGCAGGTCGTTACATATAATATCAGATACCACTCTTACACAGCAAGTTTCTGCATTTTCTCTTTTCCTATAAGAAATTTTTGAATTTAAATTTAATTCTTTTTTAAAGATTTCTAATAATTCTCTATCTTTAACTTGAATTTCTAGAGATAGTTGGTTCTTATAAATATTACCATCTGCAAAAATAAAGCCTAAAAAATATGCTTTTTCTTCTGTGTCAATCTTTTTAAAATATGCTTCATTAATCTTCTTATTCTTTCTTGGCTGGGCCTTTATTTCAATATTATTTCGTATTAGAATTTTATGAATTGTTTCAGTACAACAGTTAAATTTATTAGCAATTTCTCTTTGACATAGCTTATCATTTAAATATAAATTAATTACTTGTTGTTCTTCTTTTGGATTTAAAGTTCTTCCACCTTTAGCGCCTCTTATTTGTATATTGTTTTTTACTAAAATATTTTTAATATAAATATCCCTACAATGATAGATATTTTTTGATATATAATGAATACTTAATCCGTCTTCACTATAAAGTCTAACAATATTGCGAACGTCATCTTCTGTCCATATTCTTTTCTTTGGCATTCTTTTCACCTCCTTTTTATTTTTTAATTAGTAGATTGATGATGCGTGGTACTTGGGAATTTCTTCCTACGTCATATTGACTAGTCGTTGAACCTCTTGTTAGCTAAACAATTCGGCTGCTGATTAGCATATATTAATAATAATAATAATACTTAGCTTTCCAGCAATTCTCCACGTTTTCGATACATATTGCTATGTAAAGGGACAATATTTTATCCTTTATTTGCTGCAATTAGAACCTTCCATACATAATTACATAAGTTAAAATCACATTGCTTTTCTTTTGTTACTTCAAAGAATTCCTTTTCCAATGTTTCAAAAGCTTTTGGGTTCTTTTTCAATTTTGTTATCATAAAAGCTTTTTATCTTTTATTTCCCGGAATTTCTTCCATACGTTTTCACGATACTTCCGTCAATTCGGACAGGTTCGGCATATATTTTCATCTTCAACTTAATGGTCAGATGCGGGGCGCTCGTGGGAGAATTATATTTATTCATCTCCTATGCTCTACAATACTTAAAAACTCACTAAGAACTTTTTTAAGTTATCTCGTTATTATCATGTAAGCTATTATATAATCTTATATATTTTCTTTTATAGAAAAAGGTTTTATCTAATTTATCTTTATACAAGAAATCAAAAAATTTTTTACGGTCATCTTTTGTTGACCAAGAAACAAAAAATGTTGTTCCATGATAAATTTTTAATTTTCTCACGCTGATAGTATCACATAGAACTTTTTGAACATCTTCTATAAAATCTCGGCTGCCTGAGTAAATAGATATTTCTCCATTTTTATGAATGCAACCATCACCATCAATTAGTCCTCTAAAATAATAACAAAGTAATTCTTCTGGGATTAGTTCAGAAGGTACTTTTTTTAAAATTAAAGACTTATTTGGAATAATACCGTATTTTTTCAAATCATCACACATTTTCTTGCTAGAGAAAGATACTTTTTTATTATGCTTATTTTTATAATTACAATCGGTTATTGTCGCAGAAGGATTAATTTGTTTTCTTGCAAACTCTAAGAGTTCAGAATCTTTTTCGTGAATTTCTATTGAACATGAACTAGAATATTTTCCAGTAATTGCTCCATCTGCGGTAATAAAACCTAAAAGATATGCTTTATTAGGATTATCAATTTTTTCAAAATATTCTTCATTACAGCTAGAATGTCTTCCTGCTTTTCTTGAAATATTATTTTTATTTAAAATCCTGTAAATTGTGTGAACATCAACTTTGTATTTTTTTGCTAAATCTTCACAATAATATTCTCCAGTAACAAAATCTTTTACAACATCTTTTTCTATCAAACAAGTTTTATAGGCTTCTCTATTTCGTGAGATTCCCATTTTTTTGATATTCCTACTAATTGTAGATTCATGATATTGAGGATAATCTTTAGCAATGTCTCTCGCGGTTTCTCCTTCTAAATATCTTTTCTTCCAAACCTCTTTCTCTTCCTATGATACAATTTTTCTCATGCTACATACCTCCGTACATTGTCGTTTCGAAGATAAGTAGTTAATAGCTTATTTAGACTTCAACGAATTCGTCCCGTCATAATTCTAAAAATTTCTTTTTAGAACGCCAAAAATTTAGCTACAGATTTGCGTAATTTATCGCTCCATAATAGACTGAAACCTCCTAATTCTGGCTGCTGTACAAGCATCATAAATTGTTCTTGCTGAACACACATTCCATAAGTAATACCTACAATTTTTTCTAGTACAGGCCAATATTTTTTATTAACTTTCCACTGTCTTAATTCATTATACCATTCCTCAATATTATTTTTAAACCTAGAAAATTTTTCTACAGGAATTTCTTTACTACCTTCTGGTGGCATTAGTCTAATAACTGCATTTAAAGCAGCGAGTTCATCAACAGTTTCTGGTTTTACAGCTTCAATGCCCTTAATTCCGCTGTCTTGTTCCATTTGAAACAAATTTTGAATTTTATGTTCATGAACCATTTTCCACATTTCTGATGATGTTCTATCAATATTATACACTCCAACTGCTGATTCATACCTTTCTCTTAAAGAAAGATTTTTATCTAAATAATTGTAATCTGTTAATAGATCAATGCAAGCTCTCATTCTATCAAGTGCTTCAATAGATAATAAATCTATCTTTAGTAATGATACAGATTCCAATTTGTGAAGGTCATATTGTGTAATAACATCACCGTTAGTCGTTTTCATTAGTGCCGTTGTTTCAGTTATCGGACTATCATAAAAAATTACACCGCCGGCGTGACTGCCGCATCCACAACATAATCCGCTGATTCTTTGAGCAACTTTCCAAACATTATTATATTTTCCGTCCATTAGTTCTTTGAATTTCATATCTGGTTTTAATCCGTTTTCTTCATCACCGTAATAAGTCTGTTCAAGGGTAAAATCTATTCCTCTTTCTGATTTAATAAAAGAAGATAAATAATTTGCTTCATCTGGATCAATCTTTAATCCGCGACAAGCAGTTAGTATTGCAGACTTTGGTTTTTCAGTTCTAATAGTTAAAACCTTAGAGACCCTATCTTCTCCGTAAGCCTCTTGTAATGCTCTATAAACTTGTGGACGTTTTCCTCCTTCAATATCGCAGTCAATGTCTAGTGGACTAACTCTTTCTGGATTTAAGAATCTAAAACTATATGTTTTTGTTTTTTCTCTTAGCGGATTAATTTGCGTTATATCAAGAATATTTAGAAGAATGAAACCCAATCCAGAGCCGCGAGAACAGCCAACTAACGAATTCCCTTTTTCCCAAATAATCTTTATGTAATCTCTCATGTTAAGCAGATATGCACTCCATTGAGTATTCATTTTTTCAGATGCTAATCTAACTGCTTTTAAATTGTCATCTATCGCCGCATAAGTAAGTTCATTATCATATTGCTCCTTATCTGACAAAATCTTTGTAACTATTGCTGCGGCTAAATCAATATTTTCCTTATGCGGAGATTTATAAAAATATTCTAACTCTTTTATCTTATCCTTATATTCTAAAAATTGTAAGTCTGTAATAGTGTCAACAGTTTTTGGAAGATAAACAATACGTGTAGGTTTTGTTAAATCATAATCCTCACACATGTCATAAATCTTTTTAGTATTATTCATCCATTCAGAAACTTTTTCTTCTCCGACAGCTTTGTCCATTATGCTATGAATTTCTTCTCTACTCATCATATAAGTTGTAGCATAAAATTCTTCTGTTTCTCGATCACCATCCTGTGCAGTTAAAAAAGCGTGATGAATTTCTTTATCTTCTTTTTTCAAATAATGGGCATCAAGAGAAATGACAACTGGAATTCTTGTTTCTTCTTGTAATTTTACAGTTGCTTGATAAACTGCTAATTGATCACGACTTCTTGCCGGTTGAACTTCTAAAAAGAAATTCTCCTTTCCACAAATTTGTTGTATATGAAAAACCCATTGCTTAATATATTCCCATTTTTCTTCTGTCGGTTCTTTAATATAATTAACTTCTAATTGAGATAATTTTCCGCCTAAACAGGACTGTTGCATAATAACATGTCCGGGATTATTACCAACAATATCTATTAAGTCTGAATAATATGTAGGAACACGAATCTGTCTACCCATTTTAAAACTTCTTAACCATGCTCTTGTAGAAATTTCTCGAATTTGTTGATGCCCTATTTCATCTTTAGCCAAAAGAATCCAGTGATAAAACCTATCTTCTCCTTTTACAAAATTATCTTTATTTAAGCCATTTCTACATAAATAAATTTCATTACCTCTAATAACTTTAAAATTTGGATACTTTTCTCTAATAGATTTTTCTACATCTTGACAATCAATTGCTGTAGATACTGTTTCGTGGTCTGTAATTGCTATAAAATTATGACCTAATTCCGCTGCATACCAACATAATTCACTCAAAGAATTTGTACTATCGCGCAATCTATAATTACTACGATCTGTATGATTGTGCGTAGAACCATAAAATTCATTCATTTTCAAGCCTCCTAAAAGAATTAGATATTTATAAAATTCTATTTCTTTTTCTCTTTTCTATATTAATTATATCATAAATAATAAAAAAAGTCAAGCAAAATCGCTTGACTTCCTTACTCAAATATATGACTTAACAAGCTTTAATAAGTAATAATCGTCATCTTTCTTAACTTTATGTGTCGCACTATAAGAAATTAATTCATATCCTTTTTCATTTGCAGCATCTTTTGTATCTTGAATAAAATTTTCTGTTTCCTGCTCGGTTTCACTACGATATTCTTCTGTTCTCTTTAATAGTTCCATTATAATTCCTCCTTAAAAATCTGCCATTTTATCGTTACAAAATTCCATATCAATAATTTGAATTTGTGGAGTTTTTCTTCCTAACCATTCGTGCATTGACGCGCGGCCAATAATATTAACAGTTGAATTTCTATTATTCAATAAAGTATCAGCTAATTCTTGATCTTTAAATTTAACATATTCAATTTCATTAAATTTAAAATTGATGGTAGTTTTATTTACACCCACTAATCTTAAATTTTCGACTGGAACACTTTCAATCAAAATGATTGGCTCATCATTGTTCTGACCAAAAACATCTTTATACTTGTCAATATCTAAAATTAATTGTCCAAGTTTTGGACTGTTTCCATTTAGGCTAAAATCTATTTCATAAAGACCTTGATGAAAGTCTATATTTTCTAGTTTATTATTTGCATAATTAAGAAGTTTTTCAATATTTTTTTCTTTAATAGAATAGCCAGCAGCGTTTGCGTGCGGATAATCCTTAGATTTCTCTAAGGCCCAGACTATCTTTTACTATTTAAAATAATAGTATATCCATTTCAAATAGCGTATTAATAGCTATTTTACTCCCAGTCTCACCCGGGATAGTCGTTACAGATTTAATAGTTTTTTATTCATTTCTTTATTTTCTCTTAACGGATAAATCAAATTTTTATTATAATGATTTTTACCGGAATTTATCATTTTTGCAGAACTTCTACCCCAACCATATTTTGGCCCTATTTGGTTTAAGGGGATTTTTGTAAGTAAAATAGTTTTGATAATTTGTTCTACTTTTAAATCATTTAATATTTTTTCTTTTGGACGAATTGGATAATCTATACTATCGTCTCGCCACGAATCACCATCATTGATATGACGAATAATATCAGTAGAAACATGGTATTTTTTTATAATAGTTTTTCTAGGAATACTCCAATCTTTTAAATCTTCTCTTATTTTATTGGCAATTTCTAAGTTAATTTTAGAATTAGGGTTATTTTCACCTTTCATAACTGGAGGTTCTTCTCCTCCTGCTAATATATTATATCCATTTGGAGCAAACGAATTATAAAAATTTATATAATATTTTTCTTTCTCATTATAATCATTAAACCATCCAATTATTTCAAAAGAAAAATTTTCGATTCCCCATTTCTATATGGCTTCACTTATTAAAGATTTATAATGATTGTTTTTTCTAATATGCTCTTTCCAACGTCTCTCTGGATTACTCGACTAACCTATATAAACATGATGATTAATTTTATTTTCTATTTTATAAATAGCTTTAATAAAACCAACTCCTGTTTTATAATTTTAAGAATAAAAACTATTTTTCCACGGGATTGTCGTGCTTAATAATTAAGTTTAGAGTTCCCCGTTAGCCATAAAATATATATGACCCCATTAATAAATGGTAAAGATATATTAGGGCCATCGTATTAACCCTGAACATAGTCCATTAAATTACTATCTAATAACAATTGTCTAAAATCTTTTAATTCTGATTCTCCTCTTCCTCTAATTGAACCCTTGAATTCACCATTACTATTAATTCTACCCAACATTACAGGCTTTTTATATTTCGCCGCGACACCCATTGCTACAAGTCCAGTTAAAGTATTTGGAGTATCTAATTCATCAGCATTCAAAATTAAAATTTTATTATCATCTAAACAATTTTCAATAATCTGAATATCTAATAATTCAATGGCTTTATCCTTTTCTTTATTTTGCCTTGTTCTGGCATTTGAACAGGTTCTTGCTGCCTGCTCTGCAATTGTTTCATACTCTCCTTTGTGACCTCTTTTAGTAGAAGGCACTTCCTCGTCCCCATTAATAAAGGCTTTAAAAAGAATGTCCTTTTCTGAATCAGAGCCAATTCTAATTAAAGCATTGATAAGTGGAACAATATAGAAAGCAACTTGAATTTGAGTTAGACTGCAATTGTTCAAAAAGTTTTCTGTAATCTCTTCTGCTTTCATAGTAAAAAGAGGATAAGCTTGCTGTTTAATTAGACCTCTTAGTCCAGAATTAACAAAATGTTTTAATCCTTTAAGATAATATCTGTTTTCTAAAGTATTCATATCCATCATGTCGCCAGTTTCTCCACAGGCTACTAAATCCAAGTATTGTTCTAAATTAGATTCTAAATTCATTTTACTATCATAAGCTTCAATAAACTTATAAACTACACCTACGCCGCTTAATGAACGATTGGGATAATTTCCACCTTGATTATTAATTACAACGGCATTTTCATCATAATAATCAAAAATATGATGGTCTAAACATAAAATTTCATAGCCAAAGTTTTTTAGCTGTTTCATTTCATCATGGTCACTACTGCCGGCATCTGGAATAATGATTAAATCGCATTTCTTAGACTCCATCAAGTATTCCATTTTCATTTGAAAGCCATGTTCTTTACCTTGTGGTAAAAGATAGTCAATATCAATATTATTTTTAATAGCTTTTAAATAATTATACATTAATGCCGCACTTGAAAAACCATCAAAATCTGAATCAACAATAATTAAAATTTTATTATTTAAATTTTTTTCTAAAAGCTTAATTCCTGCATCAATATTGTCAAGCTGACAAGAATTTAACTCAACTTCTTCCGTTGGATAAAAATACATCTCTTCATTATCTTTATTAATAATTCCTCTATCTTTTAAAAGATTTGGGATAAAATTGTCTTTAATATCATAACTTGTTCTACGAACATACTTCATTTTACATAAACCACCTTATTAAATAATTTTATAAAAGTTTCTTTTCCTTCGTCTAAAGGACTATCTTTTAATTTTAATAAATTTTGATTATCATAAATAAATCCAATATCACAAAGATTTTTATATTTATTACACATTTTGTTTAATTTATTAAAATATTTTTCTTTTTCTTTCCAATCTTCGCCCTCTTTATCAAAGGCTACTATAATTTTTTCGACACCACAACTCAATAGCAATTGAACTTGATAATTATGTAGCTGGCTTCCACAAGCCGCAACACAAATGTTTTTATCATGACCAAACATTGAATCATATAACATACAACTTTTTTCTCCTTCAACAACTATTGCTGTTTTATATTTTTTTAAATTATCTTTAACTAAATTTAGGCCATAAAGATTATATCCTAAAGAATGAGCATAACAATGTCCCTCAATCGTAATTGGCATATACTTACCAATCTCTATATCTTCATCATTAAGCGCGCGACCACGGATACCAATTAATTCGCCATTTTTATTATAATGAGGAATTACAATCTTATTTTGAGAAATACAATATCGTATATTGTAAAGGCGTAAAGATTCTTCTGAAATTCCTTCGTTTAACCATTCTTGCGGCATATAATTAGAAAAGATATTTAAAAAGTTTGGATTGTAAACACGAAAACTAATCTGAGGAACTTGTATTTTGAATTTGTCATATTGAGATTCATAAGGAAAATAGAATCCGTTATCTTTTTTCTTTGTAATGATACCATCTGCAATTTTTAAAACTATATCTTGATAAAAATTATATTCTATTCCTAATGTATTGTATCTACGTTCAAATAATCCAAAAATATTAAAACTTTCACCACAACCGCTATAGCAATGAAACAATTTATTGGCTTTATAATAATAAAGCTTCATACTAGCATCTTCTACGTGAGAATTGTGGCAAAGCGAAGGAAAGATTATGTAATCACTTTTCTCTTCATATCTATCTGCTCCAAGAGCCAAAACTAATTGAATAACTCTTTCTGGCGTTAATGAATCATTTAATTCTTGTAATGTAATTTCACTCATTATATTAAATCACCGAAAGCCTTATCTTTATAAAATTTTTCTCGTTCTTCTCTATCACCAAAAGCATCTTCTAAATCAGATACTAATTCATTCGTTTCATCAGCTGGCATATAATATTCTTTATAAACTTTTTCTTTAATCTCTCCATTATTATACAATGCAAGTAAATCGGAAAAATCTTGTTCGTCTTGATTTTTAAAATCCATAATAACAAAATCCTCTAATTTTTCCTTCATTGTTGCCGAAGTAACAAACAAATCTTGTTTTCTACAAGTTCCGTAATCATAATAAGACCAGATACGAATGTTTGTCCAACGACCTCTACGGTTTTTATAAACATCAGTTACTATATTAGGCTTTAATCCAAAATTATCGACAAATTTAGAAATTAACTGTAATTCATCCGGTGTAACTCTAGCAAAAATACAACCTAAATCAACTAGATTTCTAATTGCTTTACTACCTTCTAGATTTCTAAAATCCCTAAAACCACCTTTAGGATCATCTTCAGAATTTGTTTGTGTAGATGTCATAATGAAGGCATCTAATTCAATTGCTAAATTTTTTAAAGTAGTAGTAAACATTCTTAAACAAACGTGTTCCTGCAATCCTAAATCTCTATATTCGCTAAGCATAGCTGGTGAAGAGAAAATATAGTCATAAAAGAAAATATTAACACCAAACTGAATTGAATATTTTCTAAATAAATTTTTAACAACAGAACTACAAGGGTCTGGGATTCTTGCAAAAAGCATATTATCTTTAAATTTTTCCATTATATCTGCCGCAATCTTTATTCTTGGCATTTCTTCTTCGCCATAAGTACCATAAAGAAAAATTTCTTCATTATATCCTGTTAAATAAGCCAAAATCATTGTTTTAATTTCTTCTGGATCTTGTTCTGTCATTATATATAAAACTTTCTCACAGCTACCAGTGGAAACCCATTCTCTTTTGTTTCTGTCATAACGAATAGGATAGGCTATATTACACGCATCTCCCACCATTTGACGGCTTTTACCTCCTGAACTTGGTGCAGATCGTAGATATAATTTTCCACGCCTACCGCCGCGACAGACAGTATTAAAAATATCTCCTTGTAATTGATAACCAATCTCCGGAGTTTTTCGCCATTCATCAATTAATTCAAGAATATCATCAGCGGCATAACTTTCTTCAACAAGATTATTATAAGAATATTTATTTTCAAAACTGGCAACTTCACCTTTTAGAATATTAACTATATCATTGACGCTCATTTTCTGAAATTTTTCATTAATTTCTACATAATTATCATCTAAAGGATTTTCACAAAAAATATCATTTGTATCGCGGCCAGTTAATTGAATTTCTCTTAATAAATTTAATTTTTTTAATCTGTTATAATAAAAATTAAAATTCCCCTCATCACTATTAACTTCACAATCTTGAAAGAATGTTACACCATTTTCTTTTTCAATTAAATTTTTTGCTACTAAATTTTCTTGTAGTAGACTAATTACATCAACTGCATGAATTTTATTTGCACCATCAGCATATAGATTATATATAGCTGAAAAACCATATTTATCAAGAGAGTTCGGAAAATCTTCTGGTGCTAAATTATACTTATCTGTTTCATTTAATAAGTCTGGGTGATTCATTAAGCCGCCAAGAACTTGGATTATAGTATGTCTATCAATTTGAATCATTCATTTTCTACCTCCAAATTCTTAATATCAATTTTCTTCTTTTTTCTACGATTTTTCTTCATATAATCAGAAGGTTTAAAAGAAATTTCTATCCTATCTCTTGCAAGTTGCTCTTCAATTTCTTTTGAAATTTGTTCTTGAAGCTTTTCCTGCTTTTTATAATAAGCCGCGGCCTCGGTCCAAATATAAGGAATTATACCAATAGTTTTATATTCATCTTTTACTTTATGATGCTTAATATCATAATAATATTTTAATGTTAGTAACTGACCGCGATAAGGCATTCCTTGTTCTCTAAATTTATTCATTTGAATTAGATTCCAGTCACTTACAGGATTCTCTTCATCTTCTGCTCCAAATTTTCTATAAATATAAAAGAATAAAGCATCTCTATCATCATAAAGTTTTTTGGATTTTTCTTTACTTTCTTCCGATAAATGATTTCTAACTGCCGCAACCGAAACATCAAATTCTCTCGCAACTTGCGCCATATTACAGCATTCTTGATAGCGTTGATTAATTTTACTTTCCATTTCTGGAGTAACTTTTACGGCTTTCTTTCGTTCTTTTGCCCCCGGAATTGAATTTTCTTGTAATAGGTATTTCGTCACCGATTTAACTGAAATACCTAATTCTTTTGCTACAGCAGTTTTAGTTTTCAATTCTTCATATAAGATTGGAATTTGTTCAATAATATCTTGTGATAACTTTCCCATTTAATCACCTTTCTTTTTATTTTCTATAATTATTATACCATATTTTATCAAAAAAGTCAATAAAAATGGCCCATTTCTGGGCCATTCTTTTTATTTACATTTTATTTGAAAGGTCATCAAGAAACTCTGCGCATTGTGCAGTTTTACTTCTTTCAGTCATTGTAAGTTTAATAGTAGCAAACATTTTAGAATAGATAGGAGATTTTCTTAATCCAAGTAGAAGCTTTAGGCCATTTTTATTTCTAAAAAGCTGGCTGTCTGCCTGCTTAATATCTCCATCAAAAAAGATTCTTGTACCCTCACCGCAACGAGCAATTAAAAGCTTTACATGATCTTCCGTTAAATTTTGTGCTTCATTTATAATTAAAATAGAATTTTGGAAACTGCGGCCACGGATAAAACCCATTGGAACAATTTCTAGTTCTTCATTTTGTAACATATCTTGGACTCTATCAATACCAACCAAATCAATAAGAGGACCGATTTGTCCTTCTATCTTAGCCAGTAATTCGCCCGGTAATGCCCCAATGTCCATAGTATTTTCAACGAAAGAATTATTTGGAACATAAACAATTTTTTGAATATTACCTTTTTCTAGTTCTTGTAAAGCAAAATTATTTAATATAAACGACTTCCTTTTCTACCGTCTCTTTCGAGATACTTTAACACTAATTTAATAGTCGGAGTAGACTATA